>BNJU01000718.1_pt1 | contig 177415 bp, 259 predicted proteins | sample 8539281 | NCBI WGS metagenome assembly BNJU01 (sample SAMD00202456, study PRJDB9452) | human saliva metagenome | isolation source: human saliva | place: Japan
GCTAAATCAAAGACCTTTCACATCATTTTCAAGTGCCTTTTTTTGTTATTTTTCAGATAATCCATGTGGCAATGCCAAAAATAATGCATCAATATTTTTAAAATTTTCTTCAGCTTCTTCCAAAGAAATTAATTCTTTCTTAAAAATATTTTTTTATAATTTGCATACACATTTCCCATATCTTCCCCAGTATTTGAATGTGATGAAATAAATTCAAGTTCCACTTCCTTATGATTATTTAATATCCAAACCAACTGCTGTCCAGCATATCCTGTTGCTCCAATAATACCAGCTTTTATCATATAAAATCATCTCCTTAAAAATATCTTTTAAAAATAAAAGAGCCTTTCTAAAAGGCTCTAAATAAATATATTTTGTATACAAAACAAAGAGCCAACAACCCAAAAGTCATTGGCAAAAATTATTTTTATTAAAACAGAAATCCATTATAAAAATGATTATATACCTAAGACAAGGGCTTATAATTAAATTGTACAGCTATTCTATTATCCCCTATCCTTCTTATCATTTTCATAATACTTCCTCCTGATTATTTTTTTATTTATCTTTTGATAAATTTATTATAGCAAAAATTATAAAAAAATCAATATGTTAAATATATAAGTTTTTATAGTTTCATTAATAAAATTAATGATTTGATTTTTATGAATGATTATGAACAATATCAAAGTCAATTAATATCGGCAGATGATCTGAAAGTTGAGTTTGTATCACTTCATAACTATTAACTTTTATTTCCTTTGAGCAAAGTATAAAATCAAGCTCCCGCTTCGGATTCCAGCTCGGAAAAGTTGGATCCTTTCTTGTGTTATATTTTTCAAGTCAGAGCCTGTAAAAAAACATCTCAATTTCTTCCTCACCCCAAAAGACATTAAAATCACCAGCTACAATAACTGGCTTTTTGCAATTTTTTACAAGATCATAAAGCTGTACAATCTGCTTTTGCCGTGTTTTTCCACCTAGTGCCAAATGTACAAGAAACACAATCACATCCTCTGTTTCACTTCAATAATCAATTTTTTTCATTCCAATATCCAAATAATGAAATTCCTCCCTTAAAATTGGATTTTTGGAAAGCAAGGCATTTCCCTGTTTTTCTAACCATTGGAAATTTCATATACTGTGAATCTTCCTCATATTTATACTGATAAACATTATTATTTCTCGTAATTCTCCCAGAAGTGTAGCCTGATTTCTGCTATACATCCGAAATGATCCAAGATCTACTTCCCACAAGCCCCCACAAGATCAGGCTTTATACCTATTAATAAATTTCCCAATCCGATAAATATGCTTTTACAGAATGTCCCAAATATCCCCGTATATGCTTAAATGGCTGATTCAAATACTTTCCAGTTCCATATCGAGATATTATACAAAAGAAATTTCATCTTCTCTCACTTCTCTTTCCTGCCTCTTCATAAAAATTCTATGTTTCAGCTGTTTTAACATCAAATAAAATATATTCAGCAACTTAATATTTTTCATTTTTACAAGTAATCTTATTTTTCAAAGTAATAAATCTAATCATATTTACAGTTGCCAAACAGGTCAAGCAAAACTTATTTTTTTACTATCCCAACTCCATCTCCAAACGGCAGCAGCAAAAATTATATTCTTCATTTAACTTTTCTATAAATTCTTTTTAACCTTTTTACAATAGTTTTTATACCTTTTTGGAATTTCTTCTTTTTACTGCTACAAGTCCACGAAACATCAGATTATCAATAAAAATAATTCCATTTTCATTGAGAAGTTCATAACTCATCTCAAAAACTTCAAATATTGCCCCTTCGATGCATCAATAAAAATAAAATCATATTTTATACCCTTTATCAAAGCCTTGAATTTCCTCCAAAGCATCACCCAAAATCATTCTATTCTTCTCAAACAATCCCAATTTCTTAAAAATTTTCCACAGCTTTTTCCATAACGTTTTTCATCAATTTCCATCGTTGTCAAAAACCGCCATTTTTCATTAGCAACCCGTGCCAAAAAAATAGCCCAGAATATCCTGTTGCCGTTCCAATTTCCAAAATATTCCCTAGCCTTCATATTTTTAGCCGTAAAAATCATATAATTCAGCACTTCATCTGTAATAATCGGCACATTTTTCCGCCAGACTTTCATCCTTCACATTTTTGTATAATTTCATTTTTGAATTTTAAACAAATTTTGTGCATATTTTGATGATTCTATAAAATTTTCTATCCTGAACCTCCCACGACTAAAGTCGCAGGGTTCTAAAAATCTTTAAAAATATTTAAAAATTTTCTAAGAAGTTTGATAGCTTTACACTACCCTTATTCTTTTAGGCGTGTTCAGCTCACCTCTATTGTATAGGACGCTTAAAGTCCACAACTTTACTTTTTCCTTAAATATATTTAATGCTCCATTACAATCTGCATTTATGAGTGATAGCCTTTACTTGTTTGATATAGTCCTCTTTTATTCTTTTTCCACTGAATATATATTCTTTTTGTGATTTTCTTTATCATATATCGGGATTTCATCTCCATCAAAGAAACTTGCTTTTGATGTATAACTCTCTTCTTGCAGTTTAAATTCTATTCCATATAGTTTACATAGATATATTAATTTATCTCTTAATTTTTCCATATGGTATATTTACAAAGTTCTGATTATTTATACTTCCTATATTTGAATTTCTTTGAAAATCTTCATTACATCCTAGAACTAGTTTTTCCTATATCATTATTAAGACAATAATTTATAATTATTCTTGCTGCTTTTGAAAGATAATCATTTATACGATTATTTTCTCTTTCTAGCTATTCGCTTTTGTCTTAATGTTGTCGCTTAATCTTTTGCTTATCTTTTATGCTTTTGTAATTTTGCATTTATCTTATTATAGTATTGATTTAATTGATTTTAATTTTTCTACCATCTATTATGAATGATGCTCCAGCATTTGTTACACAAGTACATAGATTGTCTATACCTAAATCAATTCCTAGTGCATTTTCTTTTATTTAATTCCCTTTGAACTTCTTCTACCTCATAAATGTATTGAATTTCAAAGTACCTAGAATGTTGTTTTGGCATTATTCTAATCTCTTTTATCTTCTTGTCTTTTAATACTGGTGGTAGCTTAATTTTAACTTTCCTGATGAGTCTTTCTAAATGAATTTGAATAAGGAACTATCAGCATATCATCTTTTAATCTAACAAAACTTATAACAAGAGTTGTAAAATCCATCTTTATCAAGATATTTAGGTAATTTTTATCTTTACAAATTATATTGACCATTCTTAGCAAGTTTTCAAAAAGTCCAAAAAAATGATTTGAAACTTCCGTCTACTTCTTTTAGAATTTGTTGAGCCATATTAGAATTTAATTTTTTATAGTTCTCACTATTTTTAAGCATTTTATAGTTTTCATTATAACTTAAATACTTTTTATTTTTAAAATAGTATTGTCTAATATTATATATAGCTTCATTAGTTAAGTTCTTGGCTATATGAGATAAATATTTTAAATTTCTAAACTCTTTTTTACTAAGATGTTTTACTTGTTGTTTTAAAGTTAAATACATAGATATCACCTCCTTTTCATCAGAGATATTATACCATGTATTCTACATTTTATCTGTTTATTTTTAAATATTTTTAAAGTTTTTAAAACCCCACAACAGTGGGAAGCGTCGTTCACATAAGTACGCTACTACTTATGCAGTTCTCTTATGAACTTCTTGTTATCTCTAACAAGCACAGACTATATCTTATCCATATCCTATTTCAAGGACTTAGGCGAAACCACTTCCAATACCAATCGCTTGTATTGTACTCCCCTCACGAGGGATAGTCGTTGAACTTTCCTTTTCAGGCTTAGCTGCTGATTGTCTATTATCATAATGTTTAGGATTTAACCTTGCACCATCTAGTATATTTTTTCTGCTTTCGCCACCTTCACACTTATACCATATTTGCACTTAGGTATTATGTTGTGGTTATACTAGCTTTAAGAGTTCCCAGCAATTCAGTTTCTTTGTTGCACGGTTTTGCTCCGTGTCTACATACAAGTTTCCCTATATGCTTACTAAAATTTTCGTGCAATTCATCTCACGACTAAAGTTGCGAGTGTTCTTGCACTATTTAATAAATTATCCTTTTTCTTTTTCAATTTTTAGTCGTTTTTTTATTTTTATTATCACTACTATTTTTAAAATTTCAAAAATTAAATTTTTTTCAATTTTAATATTTACAGCATTTCTCCCATTTTTAAAAATAGGTAGCATAACTGAAAATACAATCATTCCAATAATTGCTCAATAAAAATAATCGAAAATCGGTTCAAACATTTTTCAAAAGCCATTTTATCTTTTCACTAACTTTTTCATAATAAATTTCATTCAAATTAAAAAAATGATATTTTCATTTCTCCAGTTTTTCTCCAATTGTCAGAAAACTTACATATTCATTATCAAAAAGTTGTATTTTTTTAAACGATTTTTGAATACTTTCACCCTTTTCTATCTTCAAAATAATTTTTTTCAATTCCTCATTTAAAACATAACTTTTTAGAATTTGTACATTTTTTTAAAGATTGAATTAATGGAACATTGGCATCTGTAAGTGAATACATATTTCTTGTAAAATTTAATATACAAATATTTTTATACATTTTTCCAATAATTTTTATTCTTAAAAATTTTTTCTCAAAAATTTTTCTCATTTTTGTTTTTTCCATTTTTTTAAAACTAAAAAAATAAAAAAACTATGGCAATCAAAAATAATCCCATATTTATCAGCTATTTTACTGAAATTTATAACAATTTGTGTAACTTTTTGGCAATTCCTGCCCAATATCTGAATAAATCAAGACAAATTTAGGTACAACAAATTTTTAACAGTATAAATACAATAACCAATGCTGTAATTATAACTGTTACTGGATAAATGCTCAAACTTTTTATATCCTTTTTATTTTTCTGATTAAATTCATACTTTTCATACAAATTCTTAAAAACTATTTCCAAGTTTCCTGTCTCTTCCCCAATTTTAACCATTTCCATAAATTCCCTATTTGCAGTAATCTTAGAAAAAAAGCCCTGTGAAGCGAAACTCCCTTTTCAATTTGCTGTTTTGTACGAATTATCCTGCTTTTCAAATCTCCATCATAATTCTGTGCGACAATTCCCAAGTGTATCAATTAGTGAAATCTTGCCATTTCAACAGATAATACACACTTTTTAGTAAAGGACAGCAAGTCTTTTTCACTTATTTTTGCTTTCCTTATTCTTTATAATATTCTTCATTTTAATTAATCCCCTCTGATTAATTATAATTCAATTATTATTTTTTTGCTGTTTTTCCAATGCAACTTTTCCTAATGCAATCGAACCAACGAATCCCGCTTCATCTCCAAGCCCTGGATAAACAATAAAATCATCAATTTTTTTCCAAAATTTCTTCTTTTTTTGAACATAGCCGTTTAAAAATTCTGAAACATATTTTTCTAATTAATGGGAACAGCTGTTTTTGTTTCATAACTCCTCCACCCATAATTACCTTTTTGTGGTGATAAAATCAGAATATAGTTTACCACAGCCTGAGCCAAATAATATGCCTCCATATCCCAAACTTCATCTCTATCAGCAAGGTCAAATCCTTTTTACCCCATCTGTCTTCTATCGCAGGACCTGCTGCCATTCCTTCCATACAGTCTTTATGGAAAGGACATCTTCCTTCAAATTTATCATCCTTATGTCTTTTCAAAAATATATGTCCCATTTCAGGATGAGTCAATCCTTGAAGCATTTTTCCCATCAACAACTGCTCCAGCTCCAATTCCAGTTCCTACTGTAATATACATAACATTTTTAAGATTTTTCTCCAGCACCCCACCAGCTTTCTGCAAGAGCCGCACCATTTACATCTGTATCAAATTCCATCGGAACATCATAATATTTTTTTCAATTCTCCGATCAAATTATAATCACTCCAGTAAGGTTTTTGGAGTTTTTGTAATATATCCCATAAGTTTTAGAACCTTTTACAGGATCAATCGGTCCAAAACTTCCAACTCCCATTACATCAAATTCCTTATCTTTAAAAATATTCAATGACTTGAGCCATAGTTTCTTCAGGTGTTGTAGTTGGAATGCTTACTCTGTCAATAATTTTTCCCATCTTCAGTCCCCAATCCACATATAAATTTTTGTTCCTCCAGCTTCAACTGCTGCAATAACTGCCATAATTTCACTTCCTTTTTCTCTTTTTTTATATTTTTATCTATTTGTATTTTTTTATTTTTAATAATAATAAACAATTTTTATATTTTTTTCAAAATATTGTCATTATCCTTGTAAAATTCCAATATTTCATCTTGTGTTGCAGTAGCTGTTCCTATTTTTTTGCCACTACAATTCCAGATGCCATATTTGCAATTACCCCAGCCTCATATAAATCCGCTCCAGCACATATTGAAAGTAAGAATGTCGATATAAAAGGTATCTCCAGCTCCTGTTACATCATAAACTTCCCGTGCTACAGTTGGTATTCTCTTATGTTTAGTCTTAAATAACGAAACTCCCTCTTCACTTCGAGTAAGCACAACGCTGTCTAATTTAAGTTCATCTTTTTAACTGTGCCATTTTTTTCAGCAATCTGCTCTTCACTTGTAAACTTTTTTTCATTCCAAAAATAATCTAAAATTTCTTTTCTATTTGGAGTCATTGAAGTTGCTCCAACATAATTTTTTTAAAAATTTTTGCGGTTTTGGATCAACCATTACCCTTTTATTATGTTTTTTTAGCTATTTCAATTACTTTTTTTAGATAAATGCTTCGTAAGCAATCCTTTATTATAATCTGAAAGCAATACCGCATCAATATTTTTCGATATTTTTTTCAAAAATTTTTCCAAAAAGCTGATTTTGAATTTCTTCTGAAATATCAGTATCTTTTTCCCAATCTAATCTAAGCAACTGCTGTCCTTGAGATAAAACTCTACTTTTTAATGATTGTTGGACGTGTTCCATCCTTCACAATTCCATCAGAATTTACATCTTTATTCTCAAGCTCCTTAACAAACTTTTCTCCGTTCGCATCATTTTCCAATAACTCCATAAACAAAAACTTTCCTTCAAGCGAAGTTAAATTATTTGCCACATTTGAAGCTCCTCCTAATACAAATCTTTTCCTTTTCTATATTTACAATCGGAACAGGCGCTTCTGGTGAAATTCTATTTACTTTTTCCAATCAAATACTCATCTAGCATCATATCGCCAATAACAGCTATTTTAACACTGCTAAACTTTTTTTATTATTTCTTCAATCCTTTGAATTGAAACCATCTTTTTCCTTTCCCTAACTAAAATTTTTTTATTTTTAAAAATTATTTTTTTAATTCTGGCCTTTACTTAATATTATACTACATTTTTTTGAAATTTCCAGTATAATTTGTAAATTTTTTTATAGGGATTAAAAAAATCTAAAAATTATTTTTATCCATTAAGTTTTTATCCTGTATAATTGCTTCAATTTCAATATAAATATCCCTTACTTCCCTATTATTTCTGCGATATTTAAACAATGGACCAATTATAGGAATTTTTGATAAAACTGGAACTCTTCTTATCGTTTCCTTGCTTACATCCTGCTTTAATCCTCCAATAAAAAGTTGAACTGCCATTATTCAGTGTAATCGTTGTCTTAGTCTGATTTTTTTCTGCTTAGCGCCAGAAGAAGCATTATAACTCGAAGTCAATCTAAAATTGCTTATTTCCGTATCAATTTTAAGCAAAATTTTTCTTCACTCCATTAATTCTCCTAATTTCAGGTTTATTTTAAAAACAATCCCCGCTTCAGAAAAAATCGGCTCTACATATTCAGTATCATTCTTCGTAGTTTTCTTTTCTCCAACAAGGACCTCTTCTGTAACCTTCAATTCTCCCTCTTCGTTTTCCATAATCATAAGTGTCGGCATAGCCTCAATCCTTATATCCCCATTTTCCTTCAGTAAATTAAAATCTATTCCTAAAAAAATTTCCCGCCTTTAGAAAAAATTGATGCAATCGAAACCTCTCCATTCAAAAATTTTGCCACCAAATTATCTTTATTCGCACCCGCATTATCACTATTTATGCTCCAATCAATTCCAAGCCTTTCAAATAAATTAGAACTTGTATCAATTATAGTCCCTTTTTATTATAACCTGCTCCTTTTTCCTTATCTAGCGACTTTATAATCTTTTTCATCTCCTCAATTTTATTCTCATCCCCACTAAAAAAATAACCTTATTGTCAATTCCAATCACTTCAAATCCAAAGAATCCATTAAGCGCCTCAGTAATATCCTTTCCCATTTCTATATTCTAAATCAACTTCCCCAGTTTTCTTTTTTTATTTCCTTTACAGTCTGCTGTACCTGATTTTTGGCTTTTGATTCTGACTATTCCCTTTATTTTTATCTTCTTCCTTTTTATTAACAGAATTATTATTTTTATGCCCATCCTGACTATTTTTACTACCTTGCTTACTATTATTTTTTTGGCTTTATTCCCATCATTTTGTCTTTTTATTATCAGTCTGCACTTTCTTTGGAACTTCATAAATAAATATTTTTTTAGCATTTTTCCACATCGCTTTTTATTAACATAGTCAGCCACTTTTTGCCCCAAAAAAATATTATTTCCTGAAAAATAAAAAAACAGAATTAAAGCGGTCATAAACTTAAATTTCTTCTTTTTCCATCAAAATTGCAATCCCCCCTTTTTTTCAATTTTTGATCCTTTATTCTTTATAATTTTTTTAACAATAAATTGTTCCTTTTTCATTAATTTCAACTTCTACATTTTTTTGCAATAAGATTGCCATTAAATACTAATTTTACTTCTATCTTCAACTTTCTCTATAAATCCCAGCGAGATTTTGAACCCATCACTAGTAAGTTCCATAAACATTTTAGACGTATCAATATATTTTCTGCTTTTTATTCACAAAATAAATAAATTTCCCAAAATCATTCAAACTTCCATATACTGTAAAATGAATATATTTAAGCCTATACCCATTTCTTTCCCATACATTCTCAGACTTTGAAATTTCCTTCATTTTCAGTCCGCTATCATGTGAAAAAACATAAATCATCTTCTTAAATTCCGATTCATTTTTTTATGGATAAAAACGATAATTTCTCTGTAATTGCCATTATCTCGTTATATTCTCCCATAATTTTTACTTCTTTCGGCATTTTTGCTTTCCACCACATTCACAATTTTTACTTTTCCAGATTTCCTTTTTATTTTTCAATTAAAAATTTTTTCTATTATTCAAAATTTCCTTATACTTTCCCATACTTTTTTTATTAATACTTACCAGCATAAAAAACAATTCCAACTACAAATATTATCATCTTAAAATTTAATTTTTATCATTTTTCTCTTCCTATTATTTTTTTAATTTTTGAAATGGCTCAATCACATATTCAAAAAAACCGTTGCCGTGTCATTATCCTTCAAATATCCCAATTCAGAATTTGGATACCTTCTTAAAATATTATTCTCAAGTCTCTCAAAATTGTTAAAATTTTCCATTTCTCCCTGCACAATCCATTTTGCCTTTTCATAATTAATTTTCGTATAATCAATCCCATTTTTGCTATTTTCAACTAAAAATTTTATAACTGAATAATACTCCCGCCTTTTTATCCCGCCATCAATCTCACGAAGAGTCGCAAGTTCCTTTGAATAATCAGGAATTTCCTCAGCCTTTCTTTTTCAAGTAATCCTTCTCCAGCGACTTTATCTCCCTCTGAATAACTTCATTTTCCACAGTTTTTTTCTGAAGCGGAATTGAATTATAAATCAGAAATATGCAAATATAAAATTCCAGCAATAACAACATCTAAAAATTTTTATATTTTTTTCACACTTTCCCTATCAAAAATAGCCGTTTTTCTTCACAAAATCAAGGCTATCTGAAAAGTTCTGACCCCTGCAAATATAACTTTCACATCGTTTTTCTCCATCTCCAACAACTGTCATATCTCCAAAATCAAAATTTTTCAACATCATCCACATCTTCAATTTTTCAATTCAATTTTTTTCAATCTCAATAATTTTTCCCATCCTCAATCAAAATCCTAAGACTATTTTTCTTCCCCCAACTGCAAAATTTCAATTTTACCATTTTCATTTTCTAAAGATTCCTCATTTACATCAATTTCCTCTATCTCGCCAAAATTTCTATTGCCATCCGTATTTTCAATAATTTCTATTTCTTGAGTTTCATCAGCATCTTCATTTCCAAAAATTTCCATTTTTTTGAGTTTCTTCATCATTTTCTGACACATCCTGAAAATTTTTCTTCATTTTCAAAAGAAACTTTTTCATTCTCAAAATCATTATTCTGACTTACTTCAAAATTTCCATCCTTATAATAATTATAAACAGCCTCAAAATCCACTTTTCAATTCTGAAATTACTGCAGAATACTTTTTCAAGCAGTTTTTTTATCCTAACAATTTCCCTTTTATCCAAATAAATATCTAAAAACTGATTTTTCCAAATGATTTATAACCATTTTTCCTTTTTACAAAATTAATTTTTGCTTTAAAAATTTCCGAAATATTTTCAAATTTTACAGTTTTTTTCCTGAATCTTCAATATGATTTTTTCCCTTTTACCAGTTTCTTCCACATTTCCATCAAAATTATCAAACAAAAATACGAATAATGCAAAATTACAGCCAGTTTTACATTTTTTCAACGTTATTTTCCTCAAAAACGACTCCAAAGCCATTTCCAATTCCTGATTTTTCAAAAAAATATATTTCATCATTAAAAAAATATATAAATTTTATTTTTTTATTTCTTATATATTTTTTTATTTTTTTCTTCCATCACTCCCCTTTACTAGTTTAATCATTTATAAAAATTCTGATTCCAGAACTCTCATCTCCACTTCCAGCGGGCTCACTCTCTTAAACCCAACTTTTTCACAAAATAAAATCTCTTCGCCTAAAATTTTTCCTTCCAAAAATAACTTTCAAATCACTATAAACCTTATTTTTCCTCAAGCGGCAGCGAATATTCATTATCACTTTTCATCACTTATAGACTTAATCCTGTAATTTCCAATACTTTCAATATCTTTTTCCCAAAAAAATATCAAGTTTTTTTCAATTCAATATTTTGTCCATCTTTTTTTCAAAACACTGTCAAAATACCGCTCCTTCTTCTCCAGCAAAAATTAAATTTCCATCAAAAGCTAATCCCACTTTCCAAAAATTCTTTCCACATTCTGATTTTTCCTTCTGAACTAAAAAACTTTTTCTCTACCCTTGCTTTCCTTACGGCTTTTCAAAAATACCATATCCTTCTTCTGCTGCACATAATAGACAAAAATTAATTGAAAATGCTGAAATTATTGATAAAATTACCAAAACATAAACTAAACTTGCCCCTTTATTTCTTTTTTTATTTTAAGTTTAATTTTTCCCTATCCAATTTTCTATTTCTTATCCCGTTAAAATATCTATCTTTTCATTATCCAAAACCTCAATTTATACTAAATTTTTACAACTCTGACATCTTCTTTATTATTTTTCCTTTAATCGAATAATCAGCAATTTTCCCACCTTTTTCAAACTTTTGCTTCATCAAATTTCCCTACTTCCACCTTACTTCCAAATTTTCCATTATTTTTCAGCATCTGAAACAAAAAGTTTTCCTTTGTCATATTCAATCTTTATAAAAAAATTTCATTCAATTTAAAAAAATTATGAAATTTTTCCTGACAAAAAAAATATTATTATTTTTTCCCCTTCATAAGAAAACTTCTGAATATCTCTATTTCTTATATCCAAAAACAATTTTATCCATCGAAAAATACATTTTATCATACATTTTCTGGCTGTCCTTCTTAGCCTTTTCCATAATAACCATCCGCTTCAGAAATACAGAAATCACAAATACAAGCACAGAAAATATAAACATGCTTATTAATATTTCCACCAGCAAATACCCATTTTTTATTTTTTTATTTTTCCCAATCATTATCCCCCTTATATTTTATAATTGACTATTTTTTTATCAAAATCAGGAAAGTAATAATCCTTTATTTTATCAACATTTATTTCAAAAATATATTCTCTTTCCCCAGTTTCATTTACAAAATACCCATCTGTCCTCTTTATTTCCACATTTATCTTATCCTCTTGAATTTTTTTCCCTTTTTATCCTTTCCTTTTGTTCAAAATTTTTTTAAAATCTGATACTTTTTTTCAACTGCAAATCTATTATAAAAATCATCTACTTTTGAAATCTCATATTTTTCCGCTAAAATTCAATATTTCCTCATATTTTTTTCCCCTTTATTATTTTCAATCATATTTTTCTATACTTACATTTTTTTATTCAAATCATCCACCTTCACATCTGTCTGAAATGTTTTTCAAAAATAAATTTGAAACTGGAATAATTGCAACTGTAACAAAAAAACATTGAAATAAGACTCTCAATTAACGTTTCTCCCTTATTTTTTTCTTCATATTTTTCACCAGCTTTTTACTTATTAAAAATTCTAAAAATAATATAACTTATAACAATAAATGGTGCAAATGGAATATACTCATACTTTTTCCATTTTTTTCAGAAAATAAAAATAAAAAAAGCAATAATCCCTGAAAAAAATATACAAAATCATATAAAAAAATTTAACACTTTTTCTATTTCAAAAATATCCCTAGAAGCCCTCCAATCCCCATCATCAGCTTTTACATCTCCAAAGCCGATTAACATTTTTTTCCAAAATAATCCTCTAAAATATAAAGTACAATCATCGGCATTGAATAGGCACAAATTCCCAAATAATACTTTTTCCAAATTGTCATTTTGAACTGCTGTTATTAGTCCTAAAATAATCAAAAATAACGGCACTTTCTTCAGGAATTATTCTTTTTTTACATCAACCCAAATTATTCTGAAAAAAAAATACAATATTTTACAACTTCAATTATGTTATTTACTATTTCCCAATTCATCACTTCCTAATTTCTTCCCCCGCAAATGCCTTACTTCCCGCAGCAACCTTAGCAAAAAAACCTCTCCATCCTGATAAACTACATTTCCTTCAATATTTCCAATTTTAAATTTTTCCATTGCTATCCAGCCCAATCCCAAGTTTATTTAGATTTCCATGCTCTGTCAAAAATATCCTGCAAGTTTTTAGGTGAATCTCCTCCATGATCAATACTCCAAGAAGTTGTCGTATTATTAAGCTCTGCAACCGCCCCTGATCACCTTGCTTCTATTAGCTTTATTCAAATACTTCCCAACCTGTGGCACTGCAATCGCCGATATTATCGTAATGATCGCCACTACTAAAATCACTTCCACAAGTGTAAACCCTTTTTCTCTTTCCTTTAATTTTTACTTGCCTCCCTTCTTTTCATCTTTTCAATTTTACTTTTTCCTTTTTATAACCTCACCCATAATTAATCTCCTTTTAATTAATTTTTTTATTTAATAAATTTATACTATATTTTTTTAATAAAAGTCAATATTAAAAATTAAAATATTTTTTTAAATAAATCTTTTTATAAATTCTAGTTTTTTTATAAAAAAATATGAACTTAATTTCCTTATAAATAAAAAGACTGAACTCAGAAATTCACTTCTAAGCCAGTCTTTTTCATACTTTTTTTGTATTTTTAAGATTTTTCATTTTTTTATATTTACAAAACAAAGTTTTTCTAAAAGAAAAAAAGTATTTATTAGTCAACTAAATTTGATAAATTTTCAACATTTTCAATATTAATAACTTCAATTTCTTTATTAATTTTTCTTAATCAATCCTGCCAATACTTTTCCAGGTCCGATTTCATAAATCTTTTGTAACTCCATTTTTCAGCCAGTTTATTTATTGTGTCAACCCATTTTACTGGACCAAATGTTTGGTTGTATAATTCGTTCTTAATATCTTCAGCTGAAGTCAAAAATATTTGCTGTAGTATTTTGCAATAATTGGAGTTGCTGGATCGTTCCAAGTATAATTTTCAAATTCCTTTTTTTCAAAATTTCGGCAACAGGTTTCATTAATGATGAATGGAAAGGCCCTGAAACCGCTAGTGGCAATGCTCTTCTTGCACCTTTTTTTCCTTAAATAAGTCAAGATTTTTTTCAATTACTTCTTTTTCTCCAGCGATAACAGTCTGCTTTGGTTCGTTATAATTTACTGCTTCCACAGTTCCATCAATTTCATTACAGATATTTTTCAACATCTGTTGAACTAAGTCCCAATATTGCAGCCATTCCACCACTAATATTAGCATTGCTCATGATTTCCCCTCTTTTTGAAATTAATTTTTAATGTATCAATTTCATTCAAAACTCAGCAGCATATAATGAACTGTATTCTCCTAAACTGTGTCCAGCTACAAAATCTGCATTTATTCCCTTTTCCTTTAATAATTTTGTTAAGACAACTGAAAAATAGCGCAATTGCAGGCTGTGCATATTTTTGTATTTTTTTATTTCTTCATCTGTCCCTTCAAAAAAATAACCTTTTTCACATCTTCATTATTTTTCAAAAATCTTATCAATTATTTTTTTATCTTCATCATTTACTTCATCATATAACTTTTTACCCATTCCAGCATACTGTGTCCCTTGTCCTGGAAATACAAAAAGCAATTTTTTTGCCATATAGACTCTCCTCTTAATTTTTCTAGTTTTTAATACTCAAAAATTTTTTTAATTGAAAAACTATTTTTCTTCTTCTGCTTCAACTACTTCTTCCTTTGATTCTTTAGCATTTTTTATTACTGAACTTAGTCAGCTGATTCTTGTCAACAAGTTCTTTTTACACCAAATCAATAACAACTAATCCTAAAATCAATGGAACCATAAATAGCAGCAAATTTTCCCATACATAGTTAGTGATGTACAAATATACACCTACACAAAGAAAAAAATCCATCCATGTTTCTTCTTTTTTAACCAAGAAATAAGCCCCCACAAGAATCATTACTACCTGATAATTTACAATGTACTTCATAATATCTTCGGGTATAAACTTAAATAAACTTAAAACTACAATTACTAATCCCCAAAATATTTTTTTGAATTCATAACTTTTCCTCCTTAATATTTAAAAATTTTTTATTTTTTTACATTCAGAAATTTTTTTATATTTATAAAAGTAAACCTAATAAATCTAGTTTTAAATATTCTCTATTACATTATACTCTGAAATTTTTAAAATTACAAGTTTTAACAATTTTTTTTAATCATATATTTATAAATTATTATTTTGAAATTTCAACCATAATCGAACCATAAGTTAGTCCTCCACCAAATCCAGTAGCAACAAACTTATCTCCTTTTTTAAGTTTTCCTTCCTTTATCGCCTCATCAAGAGCTATCGGAATTGATCCCGCCGAAGTATTTCCATATTTATTCAAATTTACAAAAAACTTATCTAGCGGCTGCTTAAATCGTTTTGCAATCGACTCAATAATTCTAATATTTGCTTGATGTGGAATAAATAAATCAACATCATCTGCAGTAATTCCAGCTTGTTTCAGCACATTTTCAACTGTTTCTGGAAATACTCTTACTGCAAATTTAAATATCTCTCTTCCATTCATTTTCAAGTAAATATCCTTGCTTTCAATTTTTTCCTTTGATACAGGCTCTTTAGTTCCACCAGCAGGCACTAAAAGTTCACTTGCTCCAGAACCGTCAGCCACAAGATGGCTTGCCAAATATCCTCCATTTTCCACTTCTCCAAGCACAACAGCTCCTGCACCATCTCCAAACAGGATACAAGTTCCCCTGTCTGTCCAGTCAACTACTCTTGACATTGTTTCTGCCCCAATAACAAGCACTTTTTTATAAAGTCCAGCCGCAATAAAGCTATGTCCAGCTGAATAGGCATAAACAAATCCTGTACAAGCCGCACCTAAATCAAATGCCGCCGCATTTATTCCCAATTTATCCTGAACTAATGCCGCAGTTGATGGTGTCCCATAATCTGGGTCATTGTTGCAACAATAACTAAGTCAATCTCATTTTTATCTATTCCCGCATCTTCAATTGCCTTTTTCAGCAGCTCTAAATGCCAAATCAGATGTAGCTTCATTTTCATCTGCAATTCTTCTTTCCTTGATACCAGTTCTAACTGTTATCCATTCATCATTTGTATCCACAATCCTTGCCAAATCATCATTTGTCATTATCTTTTCAGGCACATAAGATCCTGTTCCTAAAATCCCAACTTTCATATCTCACCTCAGATTTATTTTTATTTTTCTCATTTATATTTTTTTCAAATTTAAAATTATTCTACTAAAGTCTATCACAAAAAAACTTAAAAATACAACTGCAAAACGACAAAATTATCAAATTAAAAAAATCAAAAAGCAAGACATAAATCCTGCTTTGAAAAAAACTATTCAGCTTCCGTAGCTTCATTAGCTATTACTTGTCTACCTCTGTAAACTCCTGTTTCTAAGTTTAATCTGTGTGGTCTTCTAATTGATCCGTCAGCTTCTACAATAATATTTGGAGCTTTAATTGAATCATGTGATCTTCTCATATTTCTTTTTGCTTTAGAAGTTCTTTTCTTAGGTACTGCCATTATTTATCGACTCCTTTCAAATTTTTATATTATTAATACTTCAATCTAACATTGTAAAAAAATTATAAAACTTATAATTTTTTTACATTATACAAACTATTATAATAAATCTAAAAGCTATTTGTCAAGGCTTTTAATCTATTTTTCCATTTATTCACAAGATTTTTTTATTATTTTTTTCTAACTTTTTATTGAATTTCTATTATTTTTACTTTTTTTCAAAAATTTATTTTTTTGATTTTTCTTTAGATATTGCATTAACTTTCTCTTGCTTATTTTTTTCAATAATAATTTCATATTTTTTTCTCAGTATTAAACTCAAGATTTTTTTATTTTTCAGAAATTTCATCTGTCATTGTTTCATTTCCAATAACTAAAACAACAAAGTTTTCATTATTATTTGTATCTATCAGTTTCCCAATTTTAACTCCACTAATGCTATTTGAAAAATTTTTTTATACAAAACGTTTTCAACAGTTTTTAAATCACTTTCCAAAATTGCCTGATCTTCATTTTTTTACTTGGTAATGCAACGCTTTCTGTATTTTCTTTTGTTTTTCTTCATTTAAATATTTTGATAAGTCCTGTGCTGTCAAATATTTTTTTCATTTGATAACTGCTGTATTTTTTTAATTTGTAGTTTTTCAATTTATATTTTTCCAGTTTTTTTCTAATTTTTTCAATATCCTGTTTTTAAAAGCCTCTCCTACAATTTTTTAAAGTAACAGTTTTATCTTTTTATTAACAGAATTATCAAAAACATAATGATTATTTAATTCCTTTGAAATAAATTTTTTTAATGAATTTTCAGTTGCTGTATCCTGAACCAAAGTTGCTGCTGTATATATACTTGGAACAATTATAATTAAACTTCCTATATAAAATATTATTTGCTTTTTATTGAAATTTTTATGTCCTGCTTTCAAAAAAATATTTCCAGAATAAATTATCAAACCAACTAATGTTGCCATCATTATAAAAAAATACATTTATTATAAATAAATATCCTGCTCCAAGAAAAAAATTTTGAGATTCCATGAGCAATCCCAAATCCTACTACACATAAAGGCGGCATTAATGCTGTTGCAATTGCTACTCCAGGAACTACATTTCCACCATCTTCCTCCGTTTTTTTCCAATTACTCCTGCAATTCCACCAAAAATTGCAATTAATACATCCCATAAAGTTGGAAGTTCGAGCTAATATTTGCGGAGTTGCTTCATTTATAGGGCTTACTAAAAAAATAAAAAGTGGAACTTATCACACTTATTAATATAAAAATTCCCAGCCTAAAAAAAGCGACATATAGACTCTTTTTAAATTTCCATTTGACAGTCCCCAATCCTATTGATTGAATTGGCGACATTAATGGTGAAATCAGCATAGCTCCAATAATTACAGCAACAGAATTTGTATTTAAACCTATCGAAGCAATAATCATTGCACAAATAAGAATAAACATCGTTTCCTTTGTAAAATCAGAATCTTCAATAATATTTCGTTTTTAAAATTTTATATTTCTCATGTTTTTATTTTTTTCTATCATTTTACTATATCTCCTTTATATTTTTATATTATAGTCATTTGTAAAAAGTCTAAAAATACGATAAGTACAGTTTTTTTATTCCAACAAACTTAATCATCTTCATACATAGGTTCAATATGAATCAAAAGCCTTTTTTTATATTTTTTTATATTTATGTTTAACTTTTTGGAAATTTTATTTGTAATATCATGCGCTTCTTCAATTGTTTTATTTTTTTATCCATCCTCACATCAGCAAATATATAAATATCTTTTCCAGAAGTAGTCATTCTAAAGTCATGTGCATTTTCAATTTCTTTAAACTGCAATATTTCAGAACGTATTTTTTTCAATTAATTCATCATCTTGCAGATCCAGCAATATTAATGAATTTTTCCTTTATTAGCTCATAACCGCTTTTTATAATATAGATTGACACGATAAATCCTACAATTGTGTCAAATACAGGATGAATCCTTGATAAAAACAGTCCGGCTAAAACAGAAACAGAAATTACAATATCTGAATTATAATCTGTAAGCAACGAATTTATTAATGAATTATTATATTTTTACCCTTTTTTTCATAAAAGACAATTGAAATATTTTTTTATTAATATCGCTAAAATTGTTACAATTATTGGAATAACTGTAATCTTCAAATTACTTTCACTGCTAAGAGATGTCAATTTTGAAAAAAATTATCCTTTATCAGCTCAAAAGCTGTTATCATTATAAATGTCCCAATTATCACACTAAAAACTGACTCTATCTTTCCATGCCCAAAAGGATGCTCCTTTATCTTCAGGATTGCTTCCAACTTTTAATCCTACAATGACTAAAACATTTGTAATCAAATCTGAAAGTGAATTTAACCCGTCTGAAAGCAGCGACATGCTGAAAAAAATCTTTCCAGCTGCAATTTTTTTAAAAAAAGCTAAAATAATATTTACACAAATTGCAAATTTTGAAATAAAAAAAGCATATTTTTCTTCCTGCTTTTTTTCCTTCTCTTAAATTATTCAAGATATATCCGTCTTGTGTTCTTATAAACCGCTGTTTTTCAAGAAAATTATTCATTTTTTTATGATTAGTTACGATTAGTGAATCAAAATTTCTAGTTTGTAAGCCAATTAATCATATGTTTCAAAAAAACGTCCCATATCCATTATTTCTCAATTTCGGTAAAATAAATATTTTTTTCAGTTCCGCAATATTACCTAAACTAAGAACTGCATAACCGTATAAATCTTCATTATTGCATAAAAAAATATATCTTCCTTTTTCTTATTAAAAAGAAAATTTTTGGATCTGCCTCCAATATGTCTATTAAAATTTTACCAATATTCCCTTTTTTATCCCACTCGACTACTTTCATTGAAACCTCCGTTTGTAGTTAAAAAAAAATAAAAAGTCATACGTCAAACTCTCGAAAAGGTTCTACCATCCGTTTCTTAAGTCAAAAGCTCAAAAACAGCTACCCCATAAACCTAAAGAAATTAACTTAGTGCTGCTTCGTTCCCGACCTGACACGTTTCGCTAACTCTCTACAATATGGGACTATTTTCTCAACACTCTTGAAATAAGACGTTGACACTAAAACTTCCCTCAAATTTGACATCACCTCTACTAAAGCGGGTTGTAGATACAGGGCACTGCTAACTCCCCAGCTAGTATGACTTAACTAGTATATCACTTTTTTTCTCAGAATTGTCAACATTATAAGAAATTATTTTTTTATTTTTATTAAACAAATTATTTTTCAAAAACTCAAAAAGCTCCATCAATTCCTTCTCATCCATCTCAAAAATCTCTTTTGAATCCTTATTATTTCCGCTATCTTTCCCTAAGATATTTTCACTCAAAGCCCGCTTATTCTCCTGAATTTTTATTATTTTTTCCTCAATTGTTCCTTCAGTTATAAGCTTAATAACTTGAACACTCTTTTTTCTGACCAATTCTGTGGGCTCTATCGCTTGCCTGATTTTTCCACAGCAAAATTCCACCATGGATCATAGTGAATTACGACATCTGCTCCAATTAAATTTAGTCCCGTTCCTCCAGCTTTTAGCGAAATTAAGACAACTTGCCCTTCGCCTGAATTGAATTTTTTAGAAATTTCCATTCGTTCTTTGGACTTTACGCTTCCATCAATGTAAAAAAATATTCTACGTTTTTCCTTTTTCAATTCCTCCTTTATTTCCTCCAATGTTCCTAAAAATTGTGAAAAAAATAATCATTCTATGACCATTTTCTAAAATATCTGGTATCATTTCCCTCAATAATTCAATTTTGTAACTTCACCAGTATAATTCTCATCAAATAATTGTGAGAATTGCAAATTTGCCGTAATTTTGTCAAAATTGCCAGAACTTTTTAGATTGTTATTTTTCCTCCTTGTTAAATCCCCTAAAGCTCCTTTTTCGCCCTTTTTAACATAAGCCATATATAGCTTTTTCTGCTCTTTGCTCAATTCTACAATCATATTATTTTCAACTTTTTCAGGTAATTCTGTCAGCACTTCATTTTTTTGTTCTTCGCAGAATAAATGGAGAAACGATATTTTTCAAATTAAATATTTTTTTGAATCTGGATTATTTAAGGAATTTTTATATTTTTTTCTAAATTTTGTTATATTATCAAGATAACCAGGCAAAAATAAAGTCAAAAATCGACCAAAGTTCCATAATGCTGTTTTTCAATTGGAGTACCTGTCAAAGCAAAGTTTACAGTGCTTTTTTAACTTACTTGTCGCTTTTTTTACAAGAGAAGATACATTTTTTTATATTTTTGTGCTTCATCCAATATCGCCACATCAAATTTCTTATCGTTATAATTTTTTTCACATCATTTCTAAAAGTTTGATAAGTCGTTATCAAAAATTCCTCTTTCAGTTTTTCAATCAATTCTTTCCTTGTTTCAGCATTTCCTTCTACAAGAATCGGCTTTATATCCGAAAATTTATAAAACTCCTCCTTCCAGTTATGTAAAAGCGAAGTCGGAACAATAATTATTCCAAGCAAATCCTCATTTTTCCAGCTGAATTTCCGAAATAAGCGAAATCGCCTGCAAAAGTTTTTCCCAAGTCCCATATCATCCGCCAAAAATTCCGCCAAATCCAATATCATACATATTTTTAAGCCAATTAAACCCAATTTGCTGATATGGAAATAATTTTACCTTTATGTTTGATGGCTCTTTATTTTTCACGTTTTTTTATTTTTCTGAAAAAAAGCTGCTTAAATTCCTCAATTTCATTCAATTCCTTGTTAATACTGCTAGAAACCTGTGCCAGCTGCAATGCCTTTATTTTTAGAAATTTTATTTTTCACCGATTCTCAAATCGTTCATTGCATCAACGATTCCAACCATTTCTTCAGTGCTCCTATTGGCAATTTTTACAAGTTCACCGCTTGACAATGTCACAAATTTCTCTTCATTTCTTACCGATTCCAGAACTGTTTCAACATCCTTCTCATCAATTCCCTCAATATTGAAATTTACACTAAAAAGTTCATTTTCAACAGATCTTATATTAATATCCACACCAATTTTACGAACTTTTTTATTTTTATCACTCACATTAATATTCACCTTTTTCTGAATATTTTTTTCATCAATAATATCAGCCATTGCTAAAAATTCATTTCTATCAATCACTAGTACAATGTCATCTGACTTTAGCTGCTTTGCCCTAAATCCAACATACATTCTATACTCTAACTCAATAATCTGAGCATCTGCATATTTTTTTGAAAATCTTCAGAAATTTCCCTTTGAAGTTTTTATTTTTTTAGGAATAAAAATAGCCATCATCTGTCCTAATACTTTCCTCAAGGCAGGAAATCGTTACTTGAAGTTTATTTTTTTCCCATTGCCTTCCTCTACAAAAATATTTACCGTTCCATAATTTTTCCGTAACCTTAGCAATTGGAATTTCATATTTTGATAGCACTTCCTTTATTTCATCAAACAGCTTTCCTGATATTTCATTCAGATATTCTGTCCCTTTTCTAGTTCCATCTGTAGAGTATTCATTATTTCCCACTCTGCATCACTCATTTTTATGAAATTTTTTTCAATATTTGACACACCATTTTTTTAAAGTAAAATAACGACTTGTTGGTGATAAAACTGTAAAATTTCTTATAATTATTTTTTTATTTCCATTCTCATCTTTTTGAAATGCAAAATATTGGCTCGTATTCTCCAGTCACATAAATTGTCTTGCTGCCAGATCTTATTGTCTTTTTATTTTCTATGGCTGAAAATATCTGTTCTGCCAGCATTGGATTCATTATTTCACCTTGTGGCTTTCCATAATAATAATAATTATTATTATTAAAATTCATTCAAATTCATTTTTTTCTTAAAATAGTTGCCAAGGTTTTTTTATCACTTTTTTTATCTATTTCATTAAAAATAATGCAAATCTGGATTATAAATATTTTTTTGAGTAATTTCATAAAACTGCTCATTTTCTACTGAATAAACAAAAGATTCTAAATCCTTTATATAATTTAAACTTTTTTTCTCCCGCCTTTACTCTCAACGTTGATACTGTAGATGATAATTGCTCTATTTCAAGTGCCAGCTTATACTCGTTTTTCTGAATATGAAATCTTAGTTTTATCAATTCTTTTTTTAATTTTTTTCCAGTTTTTTTCCCTAAACTCTTTAATTTCTTTTTCCTTCAATCTTCTCATAAGTATTTTTCTTCTTTTTTTCCTAAAAATTTTTTTCATCTTCTCTAAGAATTTCATCATACACTTCATCTTCTGCAATTTTTTTATACGATTACTGCTACTTTTTACCTTCTTTTTCTCTTTTTAAATTCCCTATTTTTCCTTAAAATAAATATTCCCAGCCTTAACTTCAGCATCCGCAGCCATCCCAGTCGCAATAATATGTTTTGCAAAGGCTTTTTTTGTCTCTTTAAAAGTTAGGACAGTCACAACTATATATAATTCTGTTATCTGGCTTTCCATCTTCATAAAAAAATAAGTTATATTAACATTATAGGCATTTCTATAATTTCCATCAACTGTGATTCCACCACTATTTTATCATCTTTTTTTCATAAACAACATTAATTTTTACTTTTTGCTTATTAAAATACTCAACTCCCCTATTCACAATAGACAAAAGCAGTTAATTTTTCTCAATCTGTCAAATATTCCTTCCAACTTTTACTTTCCTTTCAAAAATATTCTCAATTCACACTAAATATTATCTTACCAAAGAATTTTTCGTTTTTTTCAACAAAAAACAGCAAAACTGAAACTTTGCCGTAATGTGAACTACTCCCGCTTTTAGAAGCGGGAGCTTCTTTAGGGAAGTATCTGCTTTTGCTAGCCAAATATATTTACCAAGCTCTTCGGGTAGTTCCTACCCTGTCTTTTTTTATTTTTTTCTAATATTTCAACATCAATTTCCCAATGTTTTTTTATATTCAGTGCTGCATTATAATCTCTATCAATCTCAATCCCACAGCACTCACATTTATAGCTTCTTTCTGATAACTTCAGTTCCTCTTTAACATTTCCACATTTACTGCAAGTTTTTCGACGACGGAAACCACTTATCTATTTTTTAAAAATTGTTTTTCCTAAAAACATCAATTTGTACTCAAGCATCCTCAAAAAAACATTCCCCATCCATTATCTCCTACACTTTTCCCAAAATTTAATGCCTGGCTCATCCCTTTCATATTCAAATCTTCAACAACCACAGCATTATACTCTTTCAGACAATTTTTTTCGATAATTTATGCAAAAAAATCTCTTCGACAATTTTTAATATACTCATGCAATTTTGATATTTTTCATTTTTTTGTCTATACCAATTTTTAGAAAATTTTCACTTTTCTTGATAATGATTTTTGTAATTCTTTTCAATTCTTCTTCCAACATCCTAAAATATCTTTGGATAATCAGCCCTTTGGTTTTTCAGAACTGACAAATAACTCAGACATTGAAAAATCAAGTCCAATTACTTTTATCATTACTTGGGATGAATTTCTTTTTCAAATTCTGTCAAAGATAGAAACATAATAATTTCCATTACTATTTATTAGTGTTACCGACTTTATTCTATAATTCTTTGGTATTTCTCTATGATATTTTCAATTTTTACTCTTTTCAATTTTGGCAAAACCAAATACTTTGTTTTCCTCAATTCGTATCGAATTGTTCACACAATTTGTCGTGTAACTTTTAACATTATTCTTTTTAGATTTGAACTTTGGAAACTTTCGCTCTTTTCTGAAAAGAAAATTCGTAAATGATCGTCTTACATTCAATTGTGCATTTGAAAGTGCTAGACTATCTACTTCTTTTCAAAAATTGATTTTCACTCTTCAAACTGGCAGGTGTAATTATTTTATTTTTCCCAGTTTCCTCATAAAAATTTATTTGCAGCATACAAAAATCGTATTGTAAACAAAACGAACACATCCAAAAGTCTTGTTTATCAACAACTCCTGCTCCTTTATTTGGATAAATTCTGTATTTGAATGCTAAATTATATTTCATACAATTACACCTCCTTTTGATTTTGAATATTATTTTTTTAATAGATTTCTCTTCAATATTTTTATACAAAAATTATATCATGGATGTATCCTTTTTTCAATTTTTTTACAAAAAGCAATTCATCTCCCACTTATAGAAAGCCTACGACTTCTTGCTATCTTTTTGTTAAAATATTTATTAAGTTTGAACAAATAGTTTTCCATCTTTTTATAAACATATTTTTTTACTTTAACTTTTTTTGTCATCATCATAAGTATAAACTTCATTAGTTTCCAAATAATTTGAAATAAGCGCTTTTCAATGATTTTTGCCATAACCGAGATCATCTATTTTTATTACCCTTTTTCATCAGTAACTTTAGTAACATCCAAATCCACTAAATATACCTTATTTGTTTTTCGGATCAAATTTCACTTGACTATTCAAAAATACTTTCCCCTTCGCTTTTTCCCTGCCAAAAGTGAAACATCATAATCAGCTGTAAAGTAAAGTCTATCTCCCGCAAAACTCATCACAGGACTTTTTAAGTCCAACTTTCCCCAACAGAAAATTCTTTTTCAATCGAAATTTCTTGTTCAATTCCTTTGTAATCATAGAATCTGGCACTCTTAATGTCTTATTTGCCAAAAAGATCGCAAGAAATTATTCCGAATACCGTTATAATCATAACTAATGCCATTTTTAAAAAAATAAATTTCTTTTTCATAACCAATTCCATTCTCCTTTTCTTTTTATAATCTAGTCTTAAAAATAGTATTTTTAAACTTTTATGACTAAAACTATTCTAGTTAATCATACAAAATATTATTTATTATTTCATATTTTTTTCAAATTAGTTTTATCTTTTAACTCCAAAAATTTTATTTTATTCACTGACTATTTGATGAAAATTTACTCTTATCACTTGCTACAAAAATTCCATCAAGAATCTTTTTCAAATACTTCTTTCAAAAATTTCCCAGTCCAAGATCCTTCATTCTCTGCAATTTCTTCAGGAGTCCCTTCTGCAATAATCTGTCCACCTTTATAACCACCTTCAGGTCCTATATCGATAATGTGATCTGCAACTTTGATTACATCCAAATTATGCTCAATTACTAAAACTGTATTCCCTTTATCAACCAATCTGTTTAATACTTCTAATAATTTTCTGATGTCTTCAAAGTGAAGTCCTGTCGTTGGTTCGTCCAAAATGTAAATGGTTTTTCCTCTTGACATTTTTGATAATTCAGTTGCAAGTTTTATCCGTTGAGCTTCTCCACCTGAAAGAGTTGTCGCAGGTTGTCCTAATTGAATGTAATTCATTCCTACATCCATCAATGTTTGCAATTTTCTCTCAAGTGATGGAATATTTTTGAAAAATTCGTATGCTTCTTCAACTGTCATTTCTAGCACATCTGCGATACTTTTTCCTTTGTACTGAACTTCTAATGTTTCTCGATTGTATCGTTTTCCTTTACAAACTTCACATTCCACATAAACATCTGGCAAGAAATTCATTTCAATTTTATTAATTCCAGCACCGCTACACGCTTCACATCGTCCACCTTTTACATTAAATGAAAAATCTTCCTTTCGTATATCCACGCACTTTTCGCATCGTTTGTCTGTGCAAAATAAATCACGAATATCATCAAAAATTTTTCGTATATGTCGCAGTATTTCGATCTCGGCGTTCTCCCCAATCGGCGACTGGTCAATATCAATCACTTTTTCCAAGTTTTCAAGCCCATCGATTCCACCATTTTCAAGCGGATACAATTTCCCTTTATTTCAGCCTGTTGTGAAGCTCTGGAAACAATGTCTGATTAATCAATGTCGACTTCCACTTCCTGAAACCCCCTGTTACAACCGTCAAAACTTCAAGAGGAATATGTGCAGTCACATTTTTTCAAATTATTTCCTTTTGCATTTTTCAAAACAATTTCTTTTAGTCGCTTTTTCTTCTTTTTTCAGGCACTTCAATTTTAATTTTTTCCGTTCAAATATTGTGCTGTCAATGATTTTTTTGTTTCTCATAACTTGTTTTGGCGTTCCTTGTGCTACGACTTTTCCTCCATTAATTCCAGCACCTGGACCTATGTCAATCAAATAATCCGCTTCTCTCATCGTATCCTCATCATGCTCTACAACTATCAAGCTATTCCCAATATCACGCAAATCCTTCAAAGTCGCAAGCAACTTGTCATTATCCCTCTGATGAAGTCCAATACTCGGCTCATCAAGCACATAAATCACACCAGTAAGCCTACTTCCAATTTGAGTTGCAAGTCTAATTCTTTGCGATTCTCCACCAGACAGCGTTTTTCGTCATTCTAGCAAGACTCAAGTAATCAAGTCCCAACATTTATCATAAATTTTTAGCCGTTCTTTTATTTCCTTCAAAATTTCAGCTGCAATCTGCATTTGTTTTTCCGTAAGCTGAATTTTTTCATAAAAATCAAGTGCATCAACAACACTCACTTCAGTCAAGTCAATAATACTCTTATCATTCACCGTTATCGCCAATACAACATCTTTAAGCCGTTTTTCCCGTGACAAGTTTTTACAAGTTCTCTCTGTCATATATTTTGCTTCATCTCTTCTTTGCCGACTCGAAGCAGTTTCTCTATATCGTCGTTCAATACCATGCACAATCCCTCAAAATCCTCGTTTTTCCATTATAACTAAAACTGTCTCCGCTCCAAGAAAAAGTTAAATTTGCTTATCACTTCCATAAAAAAATCACATCTTTTTCTTTTTCGAGTCAATTTAGAAACCTTTTTTTATCCAAGTCGATTTTTATGTGCCTTTGCCATCGCTATGAATAAATCCCAGTTCCAGCCCTTTTTAGTCGTCGCTCCTGGAAAAAATTATCCACGCTTCATTAATTGACAAATTCTCATCAACAATTAATTTATTCTCGTCAACTTCCAATCTCGAACCAAGCCCATTACAAACTTTCACAAGCTCCATAAGGTGCATTAAACGAAAAAGTCTTGGCACAACATCTGGAAATACAACATCTGGATGGTCTGGACAAGAAAAAAATTCTCACTAAATTTGTTATCTTCTCCATTAATATTCACAATTATTTTTCCCATCAGAAAGCTCACTCGCAGTTTCAATCGCCTCTGTCAATCGACTCAAAATTCCTTATTATCCGCCTTAAACACAACTCTATCAACAACAACTTCAATATGATGCCTTTTATTCTTATCCAAAAACAATTTCATCACTCAAAGTCAAGAATATCACCATTCACTCGAACTCTTTGAAACCCTCTTTTTCTGCAAATTCAAAAACAAATTTTTATGAGTTCCCCTTTTTATCAATCACAACTGGTGACAAAATTATCATTTTTATCCTTTTTCTTTTCTAGAACTCATCAAATTATCGACAATTTCCTGAATCGACTGTTTTTTTCCACTTTTCTATGACAAATCGGACAATGTGCCTCTCCAATATGTGCCCACAAAAGCCGCATATAGTCATAAATTTCAGTAGTTGTACCAACAGTCGAACGAGGATTTTTCGACACACTTTTTCTGTTCAATCGAAATCGCAGGGAAAGCCCGCTTCAATACTATCTAATTCAGGTTTCTTCATCTGCCCAATAAACATTCTCGCATAAAGCCGACAAAGCTCTCAACATACTTCTCTGCCCTTCTGAATAAATCGTATCAAACGCAAGTGAAGACTTCCCACTCCCAGAAACCCCAGTAATTACAACCAGCTCATTCTTTGGGAATCTCAATATCAATATTTTTGTAAATTATGCTCTCTAGCTCCAGTAATCTTTATTTTGTTGTCTTTCATTTCTCTTCAATGTTCCTCTCTAATTTTTCTCCTCAATAAACCCTAAATTCCATTTTTTAAATTCTTCTATTTTTTCAAATATCTAAATTTTTTCTTTTAGAGTCTATATCGTAAAATAACTCTAATAAGTATCTCCATTTTTACAATATGTTGAAAATTTGTTCTTTTCACTTTTATTTTTAGTTTAGCTTTACTTTTTATACATTAAAATTAAAATTGTCGATATTTTCTATGCAATGAAAATCGATTTGTTTTGAGCAAAAGTCGTTATTTTTATCCCGAGTTTCTTTTTTATCCCCAATCAAAAATCTTAACTTTCTCTAGTTTTCATAAAGGGATAACGACTATCTCAAACTATTTACGTTCTTTATAAAAGACAAAAATACATATAAACTACAGTAAAAAACATCTCATTAATAACCACTATTTTATCAAACTTTTAAAAATTACCATTTTTTTACTCAGTCTTTAAAATTTTTGACAAAAAGCCTGTTTCACAAATTTCTTTTACAATCTGAAACAGATTTTTCAATTATTATTTTAATCTAAATATTCTTTTATATTCATTTGTTAATTCCAGTATTCTTTGTTGTATTAAATTAATTTCTCTTATTGTCTTGAACATTGTTCTCTGACACATAAATCATAAAAATAACATTCTTCAGTTAAATTTTTTCGATTCTGAATAAATTTTTTATCCATATTTTCTTGTGAATTAATTAACATTTTTGATTTATAATAACTTTATTATTTTTATCAAATTTTCTGAATTAATTTGTTATATATTTCATTCATTTTTTCTCATTCATCTTTTCAATTTTGTCTAAATGATTTCTATCATTTTTATCCCACAAGCACCCTACAAAATTTTATCTGTAATATTTCTAAACTTTTTGAAAAAGAAACTAAAGAAAATACCATAAATATAAAAATTATTTTTTTCTCATAATTTCCCTTATCAGTTTTTATTTTTTCATATGGCAGTCCAGACGCTTTTCGGGTGCTCTTGATTTTTCCTACAAATCCAACCAATGCCAACAATGTCAAAATATACGGTATCATTGTCAAAAATTGCTGAGATATTGGAAGTCCTATTGTTTTTGGAAACGTCGGCAAATGCTTGTCCGAAAGCGAATAACAAACTTGCTAAGATTGCTCCTAGCGGATTCCATTTTTCCAAAGATCATTGCAGCCATTGCGATATATCCACGTCCTGCTGACATGTTGTTTTGAAAAAGGCTGGGAGTAGGACTGCTGTGAGGTAAGCTCCTCCTAGTCCTCCCAATGCTCCTGATATAAGTACGCTTATATATCTTGTTTTGTAAACGCTTATTCCTACCGTGTCGGCTGCTAGCGGATGTTCTCCAACTGAACGGATTCTTAAACCTAAAACTGTTTTTGTATAAGAGAAATACATTGCGATTGCGATTCCGTAGATTACGATTATCATTAATGGACGGTTTGCCAATGATTTTTGCTAATGGAGTATTTCCAGCTGTTTTGTAAATGGCTTTTTATTAGGTATGATGTTGTTGCTGCTGCGAATAGATTAATTGCAACTCCACTTATAATTTGATTTCCTTTCAGGTTAATACTGATTACTGCGTGAATTAGTGAAATTAAGATTCCCTACTATTACTCCAAAAATTATCCCTAAATATGGATTTCCTGTGCAATATTGACAACTGCCGTTGCAAATGCTGAACTTAGCATAATTCCTTCTAGTCCAATATTAATGACTCCACTTTTTTTCGAAATACATGCTCCTACAGCTGTTATAAGAATTGGAGGTGCTATTACTATTGTTTGCTGTATTAAATCAATATTTGCTTTATAATCATTTTAATTTTTCCTTTCTGACTTAATATTTTTGTTGATAACTCAAATTTACACTGCTTTTCTTTTTATTAAGCATAAATTTAAATAAATTTTCTGATGCTACGAAAAATGATGATTAATGCTTGTATAATAAATACAATTTCCTTATCAATCTGGTATCTTTGCTGCAACATTTGTCCCTCCAACTTCAAGTGCCGCATAAAAATATTGCCGCAACTAATATTCCAAATGGATTATTTTTTTCCAAGAAGTGCTACCGCAAGTCCTGTAAATCCGTAATCTCCCATTATAAGTTCAGTGTATGAATATTCTGAAGCTCCTCCTAAAAACACGTTCAGCTCCACCAAGTCCAGCATAAGCTCCAGCAATTCCCATTGCTAAAAACATGATATATTTTTGGATTAATTCCCGCATTTTCAGCAACTGTGTCACTTTGTCCAACTGCTTTTTATTTCATATCCTTTTTTTGAAATATTTGAAAAAGAAAAAAATATCCCTATTGTCAAAAGAATTGCGATTATAAAAACCAAAATTTAAGTTTTGTCTTGTAATATTTGCAAAAAGTAACGGTAATCTTGCCCCTTCAAAAACACGTGGAGATTGTGTGTTTTGTGAAGCTGGATCCTTTAAAGGCCCATTTAATAGGAAATTTTGTAATTCTAGCATAATATAGTTTAACATAATTGTACTAATTACTTCACTTACTCCAAATTTTTGCCCGTAAAAATCCTGCTATTCCAGCCCACAAAAATCCAGCAATTACAGCCACAATTATTACAACAAGCACATTTCCAAAAACATAATTTTTAAATGTGATTGCCCAAAAAGTCGCAGCTAATCCTCCAGCAATCATCTGTCCTTGCATTCCTATATTAAATAATCCCGCTTTAAAGGCTACCATTGTTGCAAGTGCAGAAAATATTAACGGAGTTGCGATAAATAATGTATTTGCAAGTCCACTAAATAATGGAGATCTTGGATAAGGCTGATAAAAAGCCGCCCGCATCATATCAATGTAGGCTGTAAACGGATTTACACCCTTTGTCATCATTATTACTCCACCAATAATTAATGCGATTAATACTGCAATTATAGATGGTAGAAAATCCTTTATCTTATTTTTAATCATCTATTTTCCCTCCTGCCATTAATATTCCTAATTTTTCTGTTGTTGCATCTTTTCTATCCAAAATTCCTACAATTTCTCCTGAATACATCACTGCAATTCTATCACTTAATGCCATTATTTCCGATAACTCAGCCGAAACAAGCATTATCGCCTTTTTCTCAGTTTTTTCATTTAAAATTGTATTATGAATCATCTCAATCGCACCAATATCGACTCCCCTTGTAGGCTGTGCCGCAATAATAAATTATTTTTCACGTTTCCAGCTCTCTTGCTACTACGACTTTCTGCTGATTTCCGCCAGACAGTCCACCAAACTTGATTTTTCCCATCTGTTGGTCTAATATCGTATTTTTCTATATATTCATCAGTTTTTTTCTCAATTTCGCTATAATCTAGCAATACTCCTTTAGAATACTGATCCTGAAGTCCCAAGGCCATATTTTCTTCCATTGTAAAATCATCAATAGTCGCCCTTTTGTGTCTGTCTTCAGGTATGTGGGAAAGCCCCTTTTCCTTAATAAGTTTTGGCGTCTTGTTTTCCAGCTCATCATTATCTATGAAATATGTTCCCGCTGTCAACTTTTTGCAAGCCCTGCCAAAAGCCTCAATAAGTTCAGTCTGTCCATTTCCCTGCACTCCCAGCTATTCCCAGCACTTCACCTTCACGGATTTCAAACGAAACACCCTTAACTTTCTCAATTCCTCCTCTTTTCACAGTCAAATTCTCAACTTTCACAACCACATTTCCCAATTTCACATCAGGTCTCTTAACTTCAAACAGCACAACACGCCCAACCATAAGATTGGCAATCTTTTTCCTTCGTAGCTTCCTTAGTTTTCAATTCTCCAACATCGCTTCCACGACGAATAACCGTAATATTGTCAGATAAATCAAGCACTTCCTGCAATTTATGTGAAATAAAAATAATCGTTTTTCCCTTCCTTTTATAAGATTTCTCATAATCTCATAAAAAGCTCCTTCACTTCCTGCGGAGTCAGCACTGCACTCGGCTCATCAAATACCAGAAGTTCCGCCCCTTTAAACATATTTTCAAAATCTCAATTCTCTGATGAATCCCGACAGACAAATCTGACACCTTTGCATCTGGATCAATATTCAGCCATACTTTTTCAGAAACTTCCCTAACCTGCTTTCTAGCAGTATTCAAGTCAAAAATACTCCACCTTTTTAGGTTCAAATCCCTAGAAACCATATTTTCAGCGACTGTCAACGTATCAATTAGCATAAAAATGCTGATAAACCATTCAATTCCCTAAATTTGCTGCAGTTGTAGGACTGTCAATGTCAATTTTTCTCCCCTTGTAAAAATCTCACCAGAAGTCGGAGAATATAGCCCGTTCAAAATCTTCATAAGCGTGGATTTCCCAGCTCCCATTTTCCCCTAACAATCGCATGAATCTCCCCCTTTTTAACCTTCAGCGTAATATCATCATTTGCAACAATCTTCCCGCCTAAAAATTCCTTCCGTATATTTTTCATCTCCAAAAATATATTCGCTCATCTTTCCTCCTGCTTCTTAAATTAATTTTATTTAAATTTCAAATCATTCATTTAGTTTTATTTATATTTTTTTAGTTATTATTTTCGTGAATAATTTAGGATTTTTACATTGAACAAATTTACTATTTATATCAAAACTGAACCTCCCACAACTAAAGCCTCAGGGTTTCTTGCATTATTTAATAAAATTTTTAAAAAGTCTGATACATAATAATTTGAGCTTGTTTTTAATAAATCAAGAACAGCTATCGGCTTTCTAACTACATTTATCTTATAATCATTATAGTAGTATTTTGGTTTTTCCTCCTACAAACACTACTGTATTATTTTCATTATAAGTATACCCATGATATTCGCTATTTTCAAGTAATAATGGCGTTCTTTTTAATTTTAACTGATTTTTGCAAGTTTTTCGATAATTTCACTTGGAAAATCTGTTAAATAAACATTTCTCTGGAGTTCTGGCAATATTGCCTGATCTTCTAATTTGTCAGAAATTAAAAATGTCCTTATCAAATTTGTATACTGAATCATCTTTAAATTTATTTAATCCTGAGTTTTCATAGGTTTCCTTTATAAAAATTCAACGTTTGATTTCTCAAAGTTTTCTACAACTTCTTTACGGTTGTTTTTAGTTCCTCAATTAAAAATTCCTTATCCAATTCTGAATAAACATTTGATGGATTAAAGTCAGTTTTATTCAAAAGTTCATAGAGAACATAAATTTGTCTATTCAAATATTCCTGATCTGTTCCACATATTCGGTTAAATTAACTCCATTAGACATTGCAATTGTTGCTGTCTATAATATTCATCAGGAAGATGCTGGCAATTCCAGTATTTTTCCTCTTCTGATAACTGATCAACTTTTTATATCCTGCATTTCCTGATAAAATCTTTCTTCCAAAAGCAATGAATACTTTTTCCCCTTTCTTATATCCTTCAAAAAGCATTAAATTCGTTATAAAATCTATTTTTTTCCAAATAGATCTGTCGGATACGTAATTTCAAATAATTTAATTTCGTAACGTCCTGGAATAACCTTTCGCATTTTTCCTTCCCATCGATCATTACTTTTACCTGATTAAATCGTGGCTTTTTCCTCTTCCCTCCATTTTTATCTCCTTTTTTTATTTTTATCAAAAAGAGCAAAACTCGTCATACTGCATCCAAGCAACATTAATATTATTAATTTTTTTCAAGTTTTTCCTCCTAATACCTTTATAAATTTTTCCTTTATAGAAATAGCAATATTTTCCGGCACAATTTCCATCAGTTCCTCTAATGTTGCATTTCGTATATTTTTTATCAATCCAAATTTTTTTATCAATTCCTTTTTCCTTTTCGGTCCAATTCCAGAAATGTCATCCAACGCACTTTTGACATTTCGCTTACTTCTCAATTTTTCTATGATGTGTAATTCCAAATCTATGGGCTTCATCCCTTAATCTTTTGCAAAATCTTTTAACGTTTCATCTGTCTTTTCAAATAAATACGGCTCACTTTCATAACTTTTAAAAATTTCCTCTTCCCTTTTTGCAATTCCAATCACATCAGTATGCTCCATTTTTCCAAGTTTTTCCATCACATCCACAGCCACTCCAAGCTGCCCTTTTTCCACCATCAATTAAAAATCAGATTGGGCATTTTATCATTTTCTATTTTTAGAATATCTTCGTGTCAATACTTCCCTCATCATCAAAAATCATCTGGCGTATCTTTTTACAGTAATTTTAAAATGCCTATATTCCTTAGGCGTTGTTTCCCCGTCAATAGCTACAGTCATTGCCGCAACCGCATCTTTCCCTTGAATATTTGAAATATCAAAACAGTCAATTCTGTAGGGAAAACTTTTTAACCGTAATTCTTTTTTAAATTATGAAGCCCTTCCTGAACCATACGCCGTTTTTCTATAATATTTATCAACTTCTTCCCGTAAGTTCAAATATCCCATTTCCAAAAGCTGCAATCTTCGGCTATTAATCTTTGGAAAATGAAGTTTTACTTCCTTATGTTTTTCAATTTTTGCCCATTCCTTTATCAAAAATTCGCTTTGCACAAATCGTTCATCACAAATAATATGCTTTGGAATATTCCTTTTTTCATAATATGAAGTAATCAACCGCTCAAAAAGACTTTCTTCCTGACTTCTTTCCATTGAAATTATTATGTGATTTTTATTAATAACTTTCCCTTCCCGAATATTCACTTTACATAAAAACACATTTTCTCTTTTTTTCCTCAAATACAAACACATCCTCGTCAATTTCCTTGCTATACTCGATAATTTGTGTTTCCAGCATTCTTTTTAACACAGCCAATTTTTCACGCTCGTTAATCGCACGCTCAAATTCCATTTCATCACTAAACTGTTTCATCCTATTTTTCCAGCATTTCAGAACTTTATCAGAATGTCCCTTCAGAAATTTTTGAAAATTGTTTACGTTTGCACTGTATTCATCTTCAATATCTTTATATTTACAAGGTGCAGGGCAAGTTTTCATATAATACTTCAAAGCACGGCTTTGTAATTTTGTCCATATTTCAGTTGCAATCTCGAACAGGAAATATTTTTAATAAAGCGACTTCATTGCAAAAATATTCCCCATTGGATAAGGCCCAAAATATTCAGCATTCTCATTTAATTTTTCGTACTTCTCACAATTTCCACCTTTGGAAAATTTTTCGCTGTATAAACTTTATATACGGATAAGTCTTTTCATCCTTTAACAAAATATTATATTTTGGCTTATTCTTTTTATCAGGTTATTTTTCCAGAATAAGTGCCTCAACTTCCGATTTACAGATAAAAACTCAATATCCCTAATATTTTTCACCAATTCCAGCGTTTTTCTGATTATGCGAATTTATATTTGTAAAATAAGACTTCACCCTATTTTTGCAGATTTTTTTGCTTTTCCCACATAAATAATCTTTCCCTCGCTCATTTTTCATCAGGTAAACTCCTGGATTTGTGGGAATATCCTTATATTTAACTGGCGATTTTATTTCTTTTTCTATTTTTCTGTCTTTATTTCTTCTCCATTTTTGTATCTTTTTATTCTTTCCTTTAAATTGTATAAATGTAAGTAAAACTAAATTTCCTTTTTATCTCCCACTTCCCTATGAAATTTTCCCAATATGATAATCCATCTTTTTTTGAAAGGTCATCGTAAAGTTTATTCACAAAAATGTGGCTGAACGATGCTGTCCGCCTGAACATCCAATTCCTATACGTAAATGTGATTTTCCTTCCTTTTCATATTTTTGGAATTAAGTACAAAAAGCATATCTAAAAAGCATTTTTATAAAATTCCTGACTTTCTGGAAGTCCCATTACATAATCCTGCACTTCCTTATGATTTTCCAGTTTTTCTTTTAAATTCTCAATATAATAGGGATTTGGCAAAAATCTCAAATCAAACATTAGGTGAAGATCCAGCGGAATTCCATACTTTAAATCCAAAGGAAGTTAAATTGACACTTATTTTTTTCTTTGCCCTGAAAATTCCTTTTCCAAAACTTTCCTGCAATTTTTTCACTGTCAATGTGCTTGTATCAATTACCAAATCAGCTTTTACCATAAAATCCTTTATAATTTTTACGTTCCGCTTTTATATTGGCAAGTAAAGTGTCATACATGTTTAACGGGTGCTTTCTTCTGGAAAAGCTCATATCTACTAAGCAAAACATCTGTTCTTGCATCTAAATAAATCATAGTATGAGATATTTCCTCTTTATCCAATATTTCCAGCTGTTTTTGTCAACTGCTCGATAAATTCCTGATTTCTGACGTCTATCGCTACTGCCACTGGTTCTCTTTTTCACTGCTTAAAAAAAATCTCATTCAAATATTGAAACAAATTAATAGGAAAATTATCAATGCAAAAAAATATTCCCTATCTTCAAAAACTTTCATCGCCTCAGACTTTCCCAGCTCCACTCATCCAGTTATTATAACTAGTTCTTTTTCACTTTATCCATAAAAATTCCTCTTTAAAAATAAATTTTATTTCTCTAATTTCCCTTAAAATTATTATAGCATATCTCCAGATAAATATAAATAATTTTTGATAGACAAAAATTTTTATATTTTTTCATCATAAGCCTGTTTCAACAATTTATTTTTATTTTTATAAGTTAAAAATTTATGCAGGACCAAATTAAAAAAATTTAAATATTGACAATTTTAAAAATTTATATTAAAATAAATTGTAATGATTACAAAATTAAATAAATTTGTATAAATAAAAATAAAATTTGGAGGTATAAAAAAATGGATTTTTAGCTTAAATCTTGGGGCTTTAGATGAAGGGAAACTGGCAAAAATTGATGAAAATAAACTTTATGATGTAACTGTAGTGGGTTCTGGACCTGCAGCTGTCTCAGCGGCAATCTATGCAGCTAGAAAAGGGCTTAATGTGGCGATGATTGGTGTGAAAATCGGAGGACAAGTTCTTGATACAAATGAAATTGAAAATATTATTGGAACTATTTCGACTACTGGAGCTAAATTTGCCCAAACTTTGGAAAAACATCTGAAGGAATACGAAAGTTGCATTTAAAGAAGGACATTTGGTAAAAAGAAATAAAGGAAGATGGAAAAAGATAAAATTTTAGTAACTGATGATGGAAAAAGTTATAAATCGAAAACTGTTATTATAGCAACTGGAGCAAAACCAAGAAGTCTTAATATTCCAGGAGAAGCCGAATACGTTGGGAAAGGGGTGCATTACTGCTCAACTTGTGACGGGCCTTTCTACAAAGGACTGGATGTTGCTGTAATTGGTGGTGGAAATTCAGGTGTTGAAGCGGCTCTTGACCTATCTGGAATTGCAAAATCAGTTACATTAATCAATTTATGCCTGAATTAAAGGCTGATAAAGTTTTACAGGAAAAAAATTGGCTGAGCAATCAAACATAAAAAGTAATTTTTAAATTCTGCAACTACTAAAGTAAACGGAAATGAATTTGTAGAAAATATCATCTACAAAAACAGAGAAACTGAAGAAGAAAAAACATTAAATGTGGAAGGAATGTTCGTGGAAGTAGGATTATCGCCTAGAAGCGAAGTTGTAAAAGATTTAGTTGAAACAAACAAAATTGGAGAAATCGTAATCAACCCTGAAAACAACTCAACTTCCGCAGCTGGAATCTTCGCAGCAGGAGATGTTACAAATATCAAAGCAAAAACAAATAATCATTGCAATGGGAGAAGGAGCAAAAAGCGGCGCTTAGCGCATTTGACTATTTAATTACAAAATATTAATTTTTATTGCATTTAATTTAATAATAAATTCATAGTTTAGTATATGGTGAGGCTGTCTCATAATTCAAAAAAATAATTTTACTAACATAAATATTATATATTTTTAAAAATCAATAGATATTATTTTTTTATTGATTCTATAAATATAGATTTATGATTTAGGAATTTTTATTTATTTTTGTGAAACAGCCCCATTTTTTTATCGTATTTATAAAAGATATAAAAAGTTGACATCTACCTTATAATTGAGTAAAATACTATTAATTTAAGAATTTTTATTTGAAATAGAAAATTTTGAATTTTTTTGCTAAATAAATACTGTTTAATGCTATTTTCCATTTAAACAGCAAATAGCTATGAATTTCTTTGCAAAGGGGTAAAGATCTCTTACTTAAATTTTTTTAAACAGGATTTAAATTCTAAAAAGGAGGAAAATAGTGAAAACCTTAATAAGATTAGTACAATTTATATTAAGTGAAATTGCTGAATTATGCAGTTTAATTTCATTGACAATAATGGCTATAGGATTTTATACGATATTGCCAATTTTAGTATTTTTTGCTCTTCTTGCTTTTATTTTTGCTGGAAACTGGAGCTGGCTTTTAGGTGTTCTTATTTACGTTCTAATTGCTTGTGCAGTTTTTCTGATTTTTAAAGCCATTCCAGAATTTTTGAATTTTATTTTTAGGAATTCTTCTGAATGAAAGAGGAAAATAAGAAAAATTTACAAAAATATGAGCAATGGTTTGAAAGCGCAAGGAATCAAGAATACGAAAGAAGAAGAAAAGCTCAGGAAGAATATCAGAAGCAGCAGGACAGGGAAAAACAGTACTGGAAAGAAAAATCCCAAGAATACTCATACTATAGACATCAACAGGAATACTCAAGGGAGCAATATGAAAGAAAAAATAATGACTATTCAAATTTTGATTACCAAAGCACAAATGATGGAGGAAATTATTCAGAAATTTGAAGAATATCTTGACTGTTTTTGAAAAATTGATAAAAATGGAGAAATAAATGAGGATGTAATAAAAAGCATACAGGAGGGAAATAAAAAGTACATCCAGATAGAAATTCGGATCAAACTGCTAATGCTAAAACTCAAAAATTAAATGACATAAAAGGAATTTTTAGATAACCAGCTGGAATATTATCTAATGCAAAGGAGAAAAAGGACAATGATTGTAAAAAAATTACAAATATATAAAATTAGCTTATACAGCAAGAGTTCTAATTTTTTTAGCCTGTATATTAACACCAATTCTTTTTAAAAACTCGGAATATTTGTTATTGGTATCTGTTTTTGTAATTTCATCTTTTTATAGTTTTTGGCACTGATGCCTGCGAAAATATAGTTAGCAAGGAACTTAACCGAAGAATGTCAAAACTTCCAGTTCCAAAAAAACCACATTTTCAAATGGAAGAAAAGCAGCAATATCGGTTACGCTTTTACAGATTCATCCAAAGGAACAATCTGGATTTGCAGCACTGAGACAAAATTTGAACTACATATATATCTTATATCAGAATTTGACATAACAGAATCTTTTTGGAAAAAAATTCAATTTAGAAAAGCATCCAGATACACTCAAAGAAAAATGAACTTAGAGAATTTACAATATTTAACAGCCTTTAAATTTTGAAATTCACAATTATCCACTATTTAAATGGAAAAACAGCATGACCCTTGCTAAAAATTTATTTTTCAAAAAAGTTATCTAAATTCAAAGTAACTTCTTCTTTTTATTCAATACTAAATCCAGAAATTATATTTTATTTATTTCCTGACAAGGGTATCGACCTCTTGCATAGTAGAAATTATAACAACTCTATTATTTTTAATGGAAATAGTATAAACTAGTTCATAAGCCCAAAAGTTAAGATTTTTGAAAAAAATTCTTCATTTTCATCGCTCATTTCCCAATCTTTTTCCATTTTTTTACATACTTAACATCCAAAGTTTTTTTCTGTATATTTCAAATCCTTGCTATTAAATTTTTTTCATTAAAAAAATTCTTTTTCAAGTTCTGATATTTGATTTTGCAGTTCTTCGTTATTTTTGGCATAGCCTTTGAAAGTTTTTTCAGACATTCTATTTTTGAAGTTCTGACATATAAGGTGTTAAATCAGGAGATTTTACAGTAACATTAATTGTAGCTGTATCCCCTTTTGCCTCAACTTTGTTAATTTTTGTAGGTTATTTTTTCATTCCTTCGCCATACATTTTTACTAAATTGATCTAAAATAACCGTTACATCTCCACTTGCCTTGCCAAATTTTGATAAATTTCCCGACTGCATTACTTTCATTTGTCTCTCAAATTCCTTTTTGCGCTGGATGGGTTCACAACTTACTACAAATAGAAGCATGCTTAATAAAATTAATATTTTAGCCTTCATAAGATTATCTTCCTTCCTAAAAAGTTTGTTATATTATACCATAAATATATAAAGATATTTCCAGTATTTCATTAGATTTACATTACTCATAAACTGCTCTCATTTATCTTTTGTTAAAGTTTTAAGAACATCGCAGCAAAATTAAAATAAATTACAAGTGTCACAGCATCTGAAATTGTTGTTATCAAAGGTGTTGCCATAACTGCTGGATCGGCCTTCACAATTTTTGCTCCAAGCGGAAGCAGTGCTCCAACCAGTTTTGATACAATTACTGTAAATACAAGCGTCAATGAAACGACAAAAGCAATTACAAAATTAGTTTTTTCAAGTGTTATAAGTCTTATAAAATTTAACAGCGCCAAAACTATTGAAACCATTATTCCAATTGAAAATTCTTTTTTTATTACTTTAAAGGCATCTTTTGGAGAAATTTCCCCAAGTGCAAGTGAACGGATTACAACCGTTGAAGATTGTGAACCAACATTTCCTCCGCTTGACATAAGCATTGGGAATAAATGCCGTTAAAATTATTGACTTTTGCCAGAACTTTTTCATAACCTTGTATTATATTTCCAGAAATTGTGTCAGAAATCATAAGAACTGCAAGCCACCCGATTCTTTGCTTTGCCATCGTAAAGATGCTTGTTTTTAAATAGGAATCATCGGTAGGTGAAGTAATTCCAGCCATTTTGTGAAAATCTTCCGTAACTTCCTGATCCACAACATCCAAAACATCATCCACCGTAATTATTCCCAAAAGCCTATTTTCATGGTCAACAACTGGCATAACGATAAAATCGTACTTTTTAAATAAATCTGCAACTTTTTCCTGATCATCATGTGTATTTACACTTACAAAATTTGTATTCATAATATCTTCAATTACAGCACTGTCCTTTTTTTAGAAATCAATTCCTTTAGTGAAAAGCACACCTTCCAATTTCCCTTTTTTGTCCGTAACATAGCAAGTATAAATATTTTCCTTGTCTTTCCCAGTTTTTTTCAGCTGTCCTATCGCCTCTTGAACTGTCATATTTTTCTGAAAATCCACATATTCAGTCGTCATAATGCTTCCAGCTGAATTATCTGGATATTTTTAGAAGCTGGTTTTATCAAATGTCTATCTTTTTCTATCCGTATTTTTTTCAAGATTTTTTACAATATCCGACGGCATTTCCTCGATAATGTCAACAATATCGTCAAAATACAGTTCATCAAATATTTCTCGTGTTTCAACATCAGTTGAAGCGTGAATAATCATTTCCTGATGTTCACTGTCCAAATATGAAAATACATCCGCCGCTTTATCTTTTTTTAAAAGTCTAAAAAAATCATTATTACAAGCTCTGGCAGCTTAAATAAATTTATCACATCAGAAATTTCAACTGCATTTAATTTATCTAATTCTTTTTTTATTTCAAAATATTTTTCTTTCAAAAGATCTTCAATTATTCTTTTTATTTTTTTCATTTTTTTCTCACCTCATTTTTTTCTTATATTAGTTGCCATATAACTTCGATTAGACAATCAATTTTTTTATATTCTTAAATTTTATAAAAAAATATTTACTTTATAACATTAGCTTAAAAACATAGTTGCAAATCTAAAAGTAAATAGTAAGAGTAAGCGCATCTAAAATCGTTGTTATTAAAGGCCCTGCCATTATTGCCGGATCCATTTTTAAAAGTTTTAGCGATAACTGGTAAAAAGCACCTATTATTTTTAGAAATTATAACTACAAAAAAATTAAAGTTACTGAAACTGTCATTGCAACATTTAAAGGTGTTTTTTTGTCAAAGTTATAATTCTTAAAAATTTATTGCCACTAAAACAATAGCTACTATAAATGAAATAAGAAATTCTTTTTTTAATATTTTAAAAAGTATCTTTTGTATCAACTTCCCCAATGCCAAAGCACGGACTACAATTGTCGAAGACTGCACCTGCATTTCCTCCAGTGTCCATCAGCATTGGAATAAATGAAGAAAGTATAACTACAGACTGCAGCACATCTTCATATTTACTTATAATTCTTCCAGTAAATGTAGCAGAAATCATAAGCACAATAAGCCAGCTAATTCTTTGTCTTGCCATTGTAAAGGCGCTTGTTTTTTAAATAAGACTCCTCCACAGGCGAAATCCCAGCCATTCTATGAAAATCCTCTGTCGCTTCCTGTTCCACAACATCCATTACATCATCAATCGTAATGATTCCTAAAAGTCTATTTTCATCATCAGTCACAGGAAGTACGATAAGATTATATTTTTTTATTATTTCCGCAACCTTTTCCTGATCATCATTTGCATGAACACTTATCACATTTTTTTATTCATAAGATTTTTGAATTGGCTCATCATCCTCGCTCGTAATAAAGCTCTTTTTAGGGAAATTACTCCTTCCAGCCTTCTACCTTCATCAATCACATAGCAGGTATAGACATTTGCCATATCTTCCATAACATCCCTAATTTTTAAAAAAATTGCAGAAGAAGCTGTCATATCCTTTTTTTAAGTCCATATATTCAGTTGTCATAATGCTTCCAGCTGAATTTTTCAGGATATTTTAACAAAAGATTTATTGTGTCTGTCTTTTGCATCAGTATTCCTTTAATATTTTTTTACTACATTCGATGGCATTTCTTCGATAATATCGACAATATCGTCAAAATACAGCTCATCAAATATATTTTTAGTTTCCACATCTGTCATTGTCTTAATAATCATTTCCTGATGTTCGCTGTCCAGATATGAAAATACATCAGCTGCCCTATTTTTTGAAAGTAGCCGAAAAAAATCATTATTAGTTCAGAAGACTCAAACTGATTCAGCAGTTCTGAAACTTCCACAATGTTTAAATCGTTTAAATATTTTTCTAATTTCAAAATATTTTTTTCATCTATAAGTTTTTGAATAATGTTGTTTTCCATCATTATCTCCTTTCTTTTTTTGCATTCTCAAATTTTTTTAAATTTTTTTATGCAAATAAAAAAATCAGGAGAATAACAGCAACGAAGATACTCCCTTTATCCGTATTTGCATAAATTTGTAAATTTTAATTTATTCAGATTTTTAAATCTCTCTTCCGGGACTTCCTCGTTCAAAACATCCACCTCCACAAAAACAATAAATTAGCATAAATTCCAAATATTTATATCCGTTATTTTTTTACTATATCTAAAATCAAAACAAAAATTAAGATAAATAACTAATAAAACTTATGCTCACAGAAATTCTACCAAACAAACTACCTATTGTCAATAAATTTTTAAAAAAATTTGAAAAAAATCTTTTTTTAATAACATTTTATTAAAAATAAATTTTTTTATCTAAATAGTAAGCAAGACAAACTATTTTATTGAAAAATAATTTGACTTTTTTTAAATTTTTTTAGGGTATAAATATATCGTATGATTAAATATTCATATAACTAAATTTAAAAATTTAGGAACTTAGAAATAAAAAAATAAGTAAAAAGGAAGGAAATTAAATGAAAGCAGTAGTAGTTAATAAAGAAGGAACTGGAGTAGAAGTTGTAGAAAAAGAGTTGAGAGGATTAAAAGCTGGGGAAGCATTGGTTGATGTGGAATATTGCGGTGTCTGCCATACTGACTTGCACGTGGCTCACGGGGATTTTGGGAAAGTTCCAGGAAGAGTTTTAGGGCATGAAGGAATTGGGATTGTAAAGAAGTTGCTGAAGGTGTGACATCACTCAAAACCAGGAGATAGAGTAAGTATTGCTTGGTTCTTTGAAGGATGTGGAAGATGTGAATACTGTATTAATGGACAGGAAACACTATGTAGAGATGTAATAAATGCTGGATATTCTGCAGATGGCGGAATGGCTGAACAATGTATTGTTACAGCTGATTATGCAGTAAAGGTACCTGAAGGACTGGATCCAGCTCAAGCCAGCAGCATCACTTGTGCAGGAGTTACAACTTATAAAAGCTATAAAAGTTGGAAAAACCCTCAACCAGGACAATGGGTAGTAATTTACGGTGCTAGGAGGATTAGGAAACTTTGGCAGTTCAATATGCTAAAAAGTATTTAATACTCATGTAATTGCCGTTGATATTAATGATGATAAATTGGCACTTGCTAAAGAAGTTGGAGCTGATTATGTTATAAATGGTAAAAAGAAGATCCAGTTGCAAAAATTAAAGAATTAAGCGGAATTGGAGCTCATATTGCTGTAGTTACTGCTGTATCAAAAGTTGCATTTAACCAAGCTGTTGATTCAGTAAGAGCTGCAGGAAAAAGTTGTTGCAGTTGGACTTCCATCAGAAACTATGGACTTGCCAATCGTGAAAAACTGTATTGGACGGAATTGAAAGTAATCGGATCGCTTGTTGGAACAAGAAGACTTGAGAGAAGCATTCCAATTTGGAGCAGAAGGATTAGTTGTGCCAGTAGTTCAAACTAGAACTATTGAAGAAGCTCCTGAAAATCTTTAAGGAAATGGAAGAAGGAACAATTCAAGGACGTATGGTAATTGATATGCACTCACATTCTTGCGGATGTGGACATAAACATTAATTTACTTAAACTTAATTTATAATTTTAACTTATTTATATAAATAAAAAAAATGTAATTAACTCAAATTGTTAGTTACATTTTTCTTATCTTTTATTTTTATCATTTTAATAAGATACTAATTTATCATTTATCAAAACTCTTGGATTTTTTGAACTAAACAAAGGATAGCCTCTATCATTTAATTTTTGCATCATAAACTGCTATTTTTTTGAACATTAATTTCATTTTTTTAAAATATATTTTTGCCAATTTATTGTCTATATAAATTTTTCCTTTTAGAAACTTCCTTTTTTTATATTCATTTTCCTTCTTTTTCATAACACTTTTCCACTCCTGAACTAATTTCATATACAGGAAAAATCAGCATATCCATAAAAAGTCCTAAATCCTATTATTGATAAAAAAATCTTTTGGATTTATTGTACATTCATAATAAAAAATTTTTACTTGATGAATTTTTCAAATTTTTCTATAGTCACTTTTGAGAATTTTTCTCTTTCATCTTTCATTTTTTTCAACTAGTCTATATTCTCTATTATCCTTTGGATTATAAATTTTTACCATCTACAATATTTTTATCCTCTGAACTTGAATTTGAATAATTATCACCACCTATAAGACATCTCTTAATTTTGACCAAAAATCTGCTTTCGTTGCCGAGTGTTACCATCATAAAGGCCAATAGAATTAATATTAAAAACTTTTTTCTTTTTCATAAAAAAATCATCTCCTAAAACTTATTTTTTTAATTTTTTTGAACTAAACTTTTATTTAAAAATATCTTACCAATGATAAGTGAACATATATAATTTAAAATTCATAAAAAAATTTGTAAATTTATCATTTAAAAAGTCTATCAAAAATTAACTCTCATACCAGCTGTAAACACATTATTTTTTTAGCCTTTTTATCAATTTTTCCATCATAATTCAAATACCAGGCAAATTTTGAACTAACTTCATTTAAAACTCCAGCTCCTACCCATGTTTGGTTCTTTGAAAGTCCCTATTCCCTTTACTTTAAATTTTTGCATCTGGTAGTCCTGAATATGATGCTTTAAAAATTCAAATCTTCATTATTAAATGCCCTTTGATGTGTTATATATCCTTGTAATGTAGTTTTTGAACCATTTTCAAAATTAAATTTCTGACTAACTCTAACTCCAACAAGTCCACTTGTTTGCTTTGTAAGTCTTTTTATCACCTTTAATCCAAATTGGCTATTTTTCCTCGTGAAATGCTCCTCTTTGAACTGTATCATGCGAGATTCCAGCAAATGGTGTCAATACAAAATCACCTTTTTTTCACATCATACCCTGTTTCTAAATATCCTGAAATTACTTTATCATTATGCTCAATTTTTTTCCTCGTGAAATATCATTTTCAGATAAAAATAATATCCCTTTTAACTTCACTATTTACAAATCCAAGTCCAACTCTTCCTTGCAAATACATCGGATTATCTTTATTTCCAACTCTTCCATACAATGAAATTCCAAAATTATCCGCATCTGATTTTCCACCATGTCTATCAAATTTCACATTTCCTTTTTGAATAAGCTAAAAGCCGTTCCTAAAATCAAATTTTCTCCAAATTGCTTATCAATTCCAACCTGTCCTCCATAAACTTTAGTTTTTCCTTCAGCATACCCATTTTGTTTTAATTTCCCATTAGCTCCAATGGAAGAAATCCATAATCCAAATTTATCACTAGCATTATCAAGCGTTCCGAGCATTACAAGTCTATTTGATAAATCCTTATTTATTGTTTGCGATTGTTGAAATGTTAGAGCTTGAGCTGAAGCATAAATTTGTCCTGATAAACTATCTAATATACTTGAACTCAAAGATAGAGAATTTTTTTGAAGTTTTTGCCGCACCTAAAAGCAAAAATTAGAAACATTTGCATTTCCTTCAGCTATTTTTTTATCTAATTCTTTAAAGGAAACCTCTACATTTTTTTAGCAGTATTCTTCTGCATTTTCATCGCTATTTTTTTCAAACTATTTACATAATCTTCCACATTTTTTTCTACTAATTGTAGCTTCAATTGAAATTTCCTTTATTTTCCACTTTTTCCATTAATCAATCCATCAGTTTCCACTTTTTGCAAATTGTCCTTCTATTCCTTTTTCAGCTTCAATAACTGCCGATGTTGTTGGCGTTGCAGTAACGTATCCATTACTCAAAAAGTTTTACTGAGCTTCCCAAAGTTTGATTTCTTTCTCTTCCATCAATTTTTATTGTTCCTTTTTACTATCAATTTTGATCCAATTTCTGCTTCTGTCACTGAACCATATTTCGCTGTGTAATTTCCAGTTATAATCGCTCCTTTTTCCAATATTTTTTTAGTGTTCCTTTATTTACAATATTAACTGCCACATTAACAGTTATCTCATTTGTATAATAATCTTTAGTAATTTCTCCTATCACAGTATTAGGGATTTGTAATCAATGTACCATCCGTTTCTATTTCAATATTTTCGAGAATAAATTTTTCTCTTAACATCAGTGTTCCATTTTTTTATTATTGTTTCATATCTGAAGTATTGTATCCTTTTTAAAATCAGTGTTCCACCATCTACTTTTTATTTTATAAAAAAAATTTTTTTCCTTCTAAAACTAATGTTCCTTTTTCCACTTTTTTTCTAAATCTGTATACGAACCATAAATATTATTTTTTAAAAACCCAAGTTTTTGTATTTGGAACATAAAAATTTGCTCGTTCCATAATCTAATCTTTTTGGTCCATTTAAAAGCAGTAGTAGCATCTAAAAGTCCATATCCAAATACATCATCCACTCCTGCTGCTCCGATATCAGTAGCTGTTGAAAGAATTATGTCTCTAATCATATCCATTTTCATCCCAGGAAATTTTTCACGTACCTGATCTACCGCTTTTGCAACATTTTCCGCTGCTTTTGCTGATGTTCCATCTTCACTTACCGCAGTTATAGTCCATTTACTAGCTACCCTGCATTTGACAATGGCTCTAAATCCTTCCATTTCCAATCCTGTAGTTCCAGATTTATTCACAAGTGCAACTACATTTACCCAAGATTTTTCCAAAGTTTTTTCAAAATAAGGAAGTCCTCCTTCAAGTGACGGATTTTTATTTCCTCTGATGTCCCCCGCTGGCCAAATATCTGAATCTCCCACAACTAAAGTTGCAGGGTTCTAAAATCTTTAAAAATATTTAAAAATTTTCTAAGAAGTTTGATAGCTTTACACTACCCTTATTCTTTTTAGGCGTGTTCAGCTCACCTCTATTGTATAGGATACTTAAATCCACAACTTTACTTTTTCTTAATATATTTAATGCTCCGTTACAATCTGCATTTATGAGTTTACCTGTGCTTGTTTGATATAGTCCTCTTTTTATCCTTTTTTTCCACTGAATATATATTCTTGTTTGATTTTTCTTTATCATATATTGAATTTCATCTCCATCAAAAGAAACTTGCTTTTGATGTATAACTCTCTTCTTGCAGTTTAAATTCTATTCCATATAGTTTACATAGATATATTAATTTACCTCTTAATTTTTCCATATGAGTATATTTACAAAGTTTTGATTATTTATACTTCCTATATTTGAATTTCTTTGAAAATCTTCATTATATCCTAAAACTATTTTTCCTATATCATTATTAAGACAATAATTTATAATTATTCTTGCTGCTTTTGAAAGATAATCATTTATACGATTATTTCTCTTTCTAGCTATTCTCTTTTTGCCTTAATGTTGTTCGAGAAGTGTTTTTGCTTATCTTTTATACTTTTGTAATTTTGCATTTATCTTGTTATAGTATTGATTTATTGATTTTTAATTTTCTACCATCTATTATGAATGATGCTCCATTATTAGTTACACAAGTACAAAGATTATCTATACCTAAATCAATTCCTAGTACATTTTTCTTTATTTAATTCCTTTGAATTTCTTCTACCTCATAAGTATATTGAATTTCAAAGTACCTAGAATATTGTTTTGGTATTATTCTAATCTCTTTTTATTTTCTTGTTTTTTAATACTGATGGCAACTTAATTTTAACTTCCTGATGAGTTTTCTTAAACGAATTTGAATAAGGAACTATCATCATATCATCTTTTAATCTTACAAAACCTATAACAAGAGTTGTAAAACCATCTTTATCAAGATATTTAGGTAATTTTATATCTTTAAAATTATATTGACCATTTTTAGCAAGTTTTAAAAAGTCCAAAAAAATGATTTGAAAACTTCCGTCTACTTCTTTTTAGAATTTGTTGAGCCATATTAGAATTTAACTTCTTATAGTTCTCACTATTTTTTAAGTATTTTATAGTTTTTCATTATAACTTAAATACTTTTTCTTATTAAAATAATACTGTCTAATATCATATATAGCTTCATTAGTTAAGTTCTTGGCTATATGAGATAAATATTTTAAATTCCTAAACTCCTTTTTTACGAAGATGTTTTTACCTGTTGTTTTTAAAGTTAAATACATAGATATCACCTCCTTTTCATCAGAGATATTATACCATGTATTCTACATTTTATCTGTTTTTTTTAAATATTTTTAAAGTTTTTAAAACCCCACAACAGTGGGAAGCGTCGTTCACATAAGTGCGCTACTACTTATGCAGTTCTCTTGCATATATACTCCTTAATAAATTAAGGAGACTAGCCTTGAACTTCTTGTTATCTCTAACAAGCACAGACTATATCTTATCCATATCCTATTTCAAGGACTTAGGCGAAACCACTTCCAATACCAATTGCTTGTATTGTACTCCCCTCACGAGGGATAGTCGTTGAACTTTCCTTTTCAGGATTAGCTGCTGATTGTCTATTATCATAATGTTTAGGATTTAACCTTGCACCATCTAGTATATTTTTTCTGCTTTCGCTACCATCACACCTATACCATTCACTTAGGTATTATGTTGTGGTTATACTAGCTTTAAGAGTTCCCAGCAATTCAGTTTCTTTGTTGCACGGTTTTGCTCCGTGTCTACATACAAGTTTCCCTATATGCTTACTAAAATTTTCGTGCAATTCATTTTACGACTAAAGTCGTGAGTGTTCTTGCACTATTTAATAAATTATCTCCACCTGAAGCTGAATTTACCCTTGCAATATATTCGTCCATTAAATCTCCGCCAATTGCTGCTCGATAACTATTTGAAGCAGTTAAATCTGAACTAAAGTCTGTAACTTGCTGTGTAGTTCCTGTACTGTGCAAAAATATTTTTCCATTCATTGGAATCCCTGAAGATGTCTGGTAATCTTGTTTTTTTATTGGTGTTCCAGCTATATTTGGAATTTTAACTATATCACTTGTTGCCGTTGTAAGTATTATACCATTTGGATATTGTGATGAATATCCTCCATTTCGAGATCACAATTTCACCGTTATAATAAACATCTGAGGCACTTGGCCCTTTTGGTTTGGATCTGCTGGCTTTTGGAATTGGTGTTGGTGTTTTTTTCTGTATCCTTATTACCACCACTGCTTCCACAACTTAGTAAAGATAAAAGCAAGGCATAAATAAATATCTTTTGATTTTTACTTTTCATATATACCACTCCCATTATAATCTGATTTGGATCTTGACTTGATTTAATTTTAATTATAATATATTAACATTAAAGAAAAAAATGAGAAAATAAATTTAATAAAAAGATAGCAGAAGTCTCTGACTTCTACAAGTGGGAGATGAATTGCTTTTTATTGAAAAAGGATACATCCATGATATAATTTTTGTATAAAATATCGAGAGAAGTTATAAATAATAAAATTTCTAAAGAAATAATTAGAAATAATATTCAAAAATCAAAAGGAGGTGTAATTTCATGAAATATAATTTAGCATTCAAATACAGAATTTATCAAATAAGGAACAAAAATTATTGATAAATAAGACTTTTTGGATGTGTTCGTTTTGTTTATAATACGATTTTGTATACTGCGAATAAATTTTATGAAGAAACTGGAAAAATAAAATAATTACACCTGCCAGTTTGAAAAGTGAAAATCAATTTTTTAAAAAGAAGTTGACAGTCTGGCACTTTCAAATGCTCAATTAAATATCAAAGGCGATCGTTTACATTTTTTTCAAAAAGAGCGAAGTTTCCAAAGTTTAAATCTAAAAAGAATAATGTTAAAAAGTTACACGACAAATTGTGTGAATAATTCAATACGAATTGAGGAAACAAAATATTTGGTTTTGCCAAAAATTGAAAAAGTAAAAATTGAAATATCATGAGAAATACCGAAGGATTACAAGATAAAGTCAGTAACATTGACAAACAGTAATGGAAAATTACTATGTTTCCATCTTGACAGAATTTGAAAAAGAAATTCAAAAATCCAAGTAATGATAAAGTGATTGGACTTGATTTTTCAATGTCTGAATTATTTGTCAGTTCTGAAAACCAAAAGGGCTGATTATCCAAAATATTTTAGGATGTTGGAAGAAGAATTGAAAAAATTACAGAAATCATTATCGAGAAAAGTGAAATTTTCTAAAAACTGGTATAAGCAAAAAGCGAAAATATCAAAGTTGCATGAGTATATCAAAAATTGCCGAAGAGATTTTTTGCATAAATTATCGAAAAAATTATCTAAAGAGTATAATGCTGTGGTTGTTGAGGATTTGAATATGAAAGGGATGAGCCAGGCATTAAATTTTGGTAAAAGTGTAGGAGATAATGGATGGGGAATGTTTTTGAGGATGGTTGAGTATAAACTGATGTTTTTAGGGAAACAATTTTTGAAGATAGATAAATGGTTTCCGTCGTCGAAAACTTGTAGTAAATGTGGAAATATTAAAGAGGAACTGAAATTATCAGAAAGAAGTTATAAATGTGAGTGCTGTGGAATTGAAATTGATAGGGATTATAATGCGGCACTGAATATAAAAAACATTGGAAAATTGATGTTGGAATATTAGTAAAATAAAAAAACAGGGCAGGGACTGCCCGAAGAGCTTAGTAAATATATTTGGCTAACAAAAGCAGATACTTCCCAGAAGTTCCCTTCTAAAAGCAGGGAGTAGTTCACTAGTCTAAATTATTTGACTTTTTAAATTTCAAATGTTATAAATATATAGTGGCAAATAATATAGTAGAACCATATTAGATTTGTTTTGAAATTATATTAGAATTATAATAAAATAAATATTATGAAGCAAGAAATCTTGAATCTTTTGATAAAATAAAAATTCGAGTTACTAAGCATATCTATTAAATGGTTTGAAAAATAGTTTTTAAAAATATATTTAAATTTAGGAGGAGAAAAAGATGATTTACATTGACATTGAATCCAGCGTTGGATTATGATATGTATCTAAAGGATGATTTGCAGGCAGAACATTTTGAATCTTGCTCATAAAGTAAATTATAGAGCTGGTGGAAAAAGGGATTAATGTTTCTAAAGTATTGAAAAATCTGGATGTGGGATCTCAGCGATTGGATTTGTGGCTGGATTTGTTGGAGATTTTATTGTCAGAGATTTGAAAAAGGATAACATAAAATCTGAATTTGTGGAACTTGGAAATACTAGAATTAATGTAAAGGTTAATGGGAATGACAAAACTGAACTTACAGGGGTTTCACCAGAAATTACATCAGAAAAAAATTGCAGGAACTAACTAACAAAATTTCTGATTTAAAAGATGGAGATATACTTGTTTTTATCTGGGAAAGCATCCATCTTCAATCAGCAGCAAAAATTTATAAGCAATTATCTGAAAATGTAAGCAAATGTGGAAATTGTGCTTGATACAAGAGGAAATTTATTACAAGACAATATTCACAATAATCTTTTTGTTAAGCCGAATATTCACGAATTAAGAGAAATGTTTAACGAAAAACTGGAAACAAAAGGCTGAAATCGTAGAAAAAAATGTAAATTCTTTTTTTAGACAGAGAGTTAAAAATGTCATTTTATCTAGAGGTGGCGAAGGTGCATTGCTTGTAAACAAGGACTTTTGTGCTGGAGGCATCTGTTCCAAAAGGGCAATTAATTAACTCAATTGGTGCTGGAGATTCTATGGTTGCAGGGTTTACTGCAGGATTTGTAAAGGGGCTTTCTCCAGAAGATTCATTTAGGCTGGCAGTTGCTTCAGGAAGTGCTACAGCTTATTCTTATGGGCTTGCAGAAAAGGATTTAGTAGATAAAGTGTATGATGAAATTGAAATTTCAAAAACTTTTTAAAAGATAAGTAAAATATTAATGATTTTTGTATTTAATTTTTAAAGTTGCTTTACTACGGCTGAAAAATAAAATTATTTAAAGAAATAAAATGAAAAAAATAATAAATTAAGGATGGTGGACAAATGAAAAATATCGACTTACTGATTAAAGATAGAATTAGTCTAGATGTGAAATCTACAACTAAAGTAGATATAATTAAAGAACTTGCCAGATTGCACGAAAAAAAACAGGTGTCCTGAATGATTATGACGGATATGTAGAGGCATTGATGGCTAGAAAAGCTCAAAGTTCAACTGGAATTGGTGAAGGATCGCAATTCCACATGCTAGACAAAAATATGTAAAAACCTGCACTTGCAATGGGTGAAAACCAGAAGGAATTGATTACGATTCATTAGATGGAGAACCTGCAACATTGTTCTTTATGATTGCCGCTCCAGATGGCGCAAATAACACTCATATTGAAACACTTGCAAGATTGTCGCAACTATTATTGGATGATGATTTCAAGGAAGCTCTTGAAAATGCAAAAACAGCTGATGAGGTACTGGCAATTATTAATAAGGCTGAAGCAGAAAAATTTGCAGAAGAAGAAAAGAAAGATCTGTAACTGCACAAGCTCCAACTGATGCAAACGCTCCTTACATAATCGCAGCAACAGCCTGCCCAACAGGAATTGCCCATACTTATATGGCGGCAGAAGCACTAAAAAAAGCAGCTGATGAAATGGGAATAAACATAAAAGTTGAAACAAATGGTGCGGATGGTAGAAAAAATGTCTTGACTGATGAAGATATTAAAAAAGCTACTGGTGTAATTTTGGCAATTAACAGAAATATTGAAGTTGACAGATTTGATGGAAAACCGTTAATTCAAGTGGAAGCAAAAGAAGGAATTAACAATGCAAAAGCGTTAATTCAACAAGTTTTAGATGGAAAAAGCTCCTATTTTTCCATGCAAGCGGTTCAAAAAAACTGCAGATTCTTCTGAATCATCTTCATCTGAGAAAAAAGGACTTTACAAACACTTATTAAGTGGAGTTTCATATATGCTTCCGTTAGTAATAAGTGGTGGAATTTTGATAGCATTGGCATTTTTAGTTGATACATTGTCTGGTAATGGTGGAGCTGGAGCAGAATACGGTTCTAAAGCACCGCTAGCTAAAATGTTAAAAGATATTGGCGGACAGGCATTTGGATTGTTTGTTCCAGTATTAGCTGGATATATTGCTTACAGTATTAGTGAAAGAGCGGCATTAGCGGCAGGACTAGTTGCAGGAGCTATTGCAACAGCTGGTGGTTCTGGATTTATTGGTGCATTGCTTGGTGGATTTTTAGCTGGATATGTTGTACAAGGTTTAGTAAAAGCATTATCAGGTATGCCAAGATCTTTAAGCGGATTGAAAATGATATTATTGTATCCAGTTTTATCAGTATTAATCACAGGTGTAGCAATGGTACTTGTTATAAATCCGTTTGCAGCAATAATTAACAATGGTTTAAATGCTTGGTTAAATGGAATGTCTGGTTCAAGCGCTGTTCTATTAGGTGCAGTTCTTGGTGGAATGATGGCTATTGATATGGGAGGCCCTGTAAATAAGGCAGCTTATGTATTTGGTTCTGGAACATTGGCAGCTACAATGACATCTGGTGGAAGTTTACCAATGGCAGCAGTTATGGCTGGTGGAATGGTTCCTCAATTGCAATCGCATTAGCATCAACATTATTTAAAAATAAATTTACTGCACAAGAAGAAAGCAGGACTTACAAAACTACATTATGGGATTCTCATTCATCACAGAAGGTGCAATCCCTTATGCAGCAGCAGATCAACAAAAGTAATCCCAGCAAGTGTCGTAGGTTCAGCAATCGCAGGAGCATTAACAGGACTATTTAATATAAAAATACCTGCTCCACATGGTGGAATCCTAGTAATGGCATTAAGCAACAACTTCTTCCTATATTTAGTAGCAGTTATAATTGGAAGTATTGTTTCGGCTATTGTTTTAGGGAGCATTAAAACCTGCTATAAAAAGAAGGATAAAATTTTTAAATATATTTTAATTTAAGAACAAAATAAAAAAACCGTCTTATTTGATTAATTCATTTAAAACGGTTTTTTTCTTTTACTATGAAACTTAATATTAAATATATTTTTTTAATATTTCTATTAACTCTTCTCTACTAATTTTTCCTTCTACTAATTCAACTATATATGTTTCCATATCAGTTATATATAAATCTATTTTTTTCTCTATAACCATTGATTGAAAGAAAATATGCTCCACACATTAATGCAGTTCTTTTGTTTCCATCATTGAAAAAAATGATTTTTAGATATACTAAAAATTATATATGATAATTTTTTTCTAAAAATGTCGGATAATATAAATCATTCTGCACAAAATCACATACTTGACTAATTCCACCTTCATCTTTAAAACCAAGCAATCCACCACTTTTTTTAAGACTTTTCATGAATCAAAAGCTACGTTTTTCAATATCAAAATATCTAATCATCATTTATCACGTAACCTTCTCAAAACATCTATATGTTCATCCATTTTTTTATCCAAAAATTCCATATTTTCAGCTAATATTTTTTTATTTTTTTCGATTTTTCTTCAATTTCAATATAATTTTTTTAGCATTTTAGTTACTATATTGGCTTCATCGCCTCCACTTTCTTTTAATACTTTCTGAAAATTATTAATTAAATTACTGTCTAATTCTACTGAATAAATCATACTATCAACTCCCTTTCCTTCTTTTTATGAATAAATCCTTTACAAATGAATTATATCATATTTTTATTTAAAGGAAATAATAAACTCACTAAAAATTTTTTTAATTATTTAACTTTAAAAACTTCAATCTCAAAGCATTTCCCAAAACCGACACCGAACTAAATGACATTGCAAAAGCTGCAATCATCGGGTCTAACTTCGGTCCATTGAAAAATGCATAAAATATTCCAGCTGCAAAAGGGATTCCAAGTACGTTGTAAAAGAATGCCCAGAATAAATTTTCCTTTATATTTGTAATTGTTGCCTTGCTTAATGCAATCGCTCCAGCCACATCCGCAAATCATTTCTAATTAAAACAATATCAGCTGATTCTATAGCCACATCTGTTCCATTTCCTATCGTAATTCCTACATTTGCTTGGGCTAATGCTGGCGAGATCGTTGATTCCCATCTCCGACCATTGCGACAAATTCATCTTTTTCCTGAAGCTCCTTTATTTTTTGAGATTTTTGATAAGGCAGAACTTCTGAAATTACATCATCAATTCCTACTTGCTTTGCTATAAATTCCGCAGTTTTTTCATTATCTCCTGTAAGCATTATTGTTTTAATTCCCATTTTTCAATTTTTCAATGGCTTCTTTGCTTGTTTCCTTAATGACATCGGCAACTGCAACAATTCCTGCCAATTCATTGTCAATCGAAATATACATTGGAGTTTTTCCTTCATTTGACAAAATATTATACTCCTTTTTTGAAATTTTCCACATCAATTTTTTTATTTTTCCATTAATTTTTATTTCCAATTTGAATTTCCTTGCCTTCAAAAGTCGCTTTGAATCCCATAACCTGGCATTGCCCTAAATTTTTTTCATAAGGTTTAATTTCAATATTTTTTTACCCTTTGCCTCATTTACAATCGCTTCTGCCAGCGGATGTTCAGAATCATTTTTCCACACTTGCGGCAATTTTTTAAAAGTTCATCTTCCTTATAATTTCCATAAGCAATCAAATCAGTTAATACAGGCTTTCCTTTAGTAATTGTTCCTGTTTTATCAAATACAATCGTTTTAATTTTTGTATGTTGTTTCAAGAGCTTCTCCACTTTTTAATGAGAATCCCGTTTTTCAGCCCTTTTTCCAGTTCAACCATTATTGATGTCGGGTCGCAGAGTCCCAATGCACACGGACATGCAATTACAAACACGGCGATAAAAAAAACGACAATGCAGTAACTAATCACTTCCGCTCACAAACCAGGCAACTCCTGTAATTATCGCAATCCCAATAACAATCGGCACAAAATACGCCGCCACAACATCAGCCATTCGTGAAATCGGAGCTTTCGACCCTTGCGCTTCCTCAACTAGCTTTATAATCTGTGACAAAACTGTATTTTTCCCAATTTCAGTTGCTTCAAATCTAATACTCCCATTTTTATTAATACTTCCTCCAACAACCTTATCCCCAACTTTTTTACTAACAGGTAAACTTTCCCCAGTCAACATTGATTCATCCACAGAAGTTGCACCTTCCACAATTTTCCCATCAACTGCAATTTTTTCTCCAGGCTTTACAATCACAATATCTCCAACCTTCAGATTTTTCAATTAAAATCTCCTTTTCCACACCATTTTCAATAATTTTAGCTTTTTTAGGCTGAAGTCCGATAAGTTTTTTTATTGCCGATGAAGTTTGCCCTTTTGTCTTTGCTTCAGCAACTTTCCAAACAAAATTAACGTAATAATTACACCAGCCGATTCATAATACAAATCCATGTGCGCTTCAGGATCCACAGTAACAATTCTATATGTTGCATAAATTCCATAAAGTATCGCCGCTGTCGCTCCAATTGCAATTAGCGAATCCATTGTTGGTGACTTTCTTACCAAATTTTTAAATCCATGCGAAAAGAAATCTCTTCCAGCATAAATGATTGGCAAAGTTAGCACAAACTGCGCCAATGCAAAATTAAGCGCATTTACCTTAGGATTCAAAAATTCAGGAAGTGCCGCCCCAAGCATATGCCCCATCGAAATATACAAAAGCGGAATAACAAATACAACCGCTAAAATCAGTCTCTTTTTCAAACTCGCTATCTTTTCCTGATAAAGCTCAACTTTCCTGTCCTCGGTCATATTTTCAACTAACCCATACCCAGCCGATTCCACTATTTTCCTAATCTTATCAAAATCATACTTTCCTTCATCATACTCAACATTCAATTTTTCAGTTGCAATATTAACCGAAGCATTAATATCCTCATTCTTGTTAAGTGCCTTTTCCACAGCATTAGCACAAACCTCACAGCTCATCCCAGTTACTGTATAAATTTTTTTCTGCCATATTTTTTTCCTCCTCTTAAACTTTAGTATCAAAAATATTACTGTTTCTTAATTTTTAATAATTTACTTTTACAATTACTTAAAAAAATTTATAAATTTAACAAATTATTTTTTTATATTTTTCAAACATGCCTATGCCCATTATGCTCACAATTACACTGCCCTTTCACACAGTCACACAAAAACCTCCTCCACAGCCGTCTTCCTCTTTTCCTCCACAGCCTTCAAAAATCAGTTCCAAGTCATCAAAACTAAGCTCGCTGTTCTCAATAACCTTCCCAATCATTTCCCCAACCTTCGTTTTACAAATCTTATTAAAAGTCCCCAATATATAACTATTAGCCACTTCCTTTTCTGTAAAATCCGTCGAATAAATGTACTTGTTCCCCATTTCCCTTTTTCAATACCCCCTTTTCCAGCAGCCTATTCAACAAAGTCTTTATCGTAGCCTGCTTCCATTTCATCTTCTCACAAAGCACCTTCGCCACAAACCTGCTCGTAACTTCGTTATTTGCCCATACAACACGCATTACTTCCCATTCTGCATCAGTTATATGCCACTTTTGATTAATTCCACTACTCTTTCATATTTCTACCTCACTTAAAATGTTTACAATCGTAATCTTTTATATTATTAGTTTACAACAGTAATCGTTTTTGTCAAGTTTTTTTATTTAAATATCACGACAAACGCATGAATATTTTTAAACTATTTCTTTTGTATTTAACCAATTTTTACATTAACATTTCTATATATCAAAAATAATTTTTAAATATCTCCTTACATCTAGCGATATAATATATCTTTTTTATCCTTCTACTAAATTTCTTTCTGAACGGCAGTTCTTCCAGTATTGATATTGCTAATTTTCTTAGAATATTTAAATTTCTAGCCGCATTTTTTTGTTTAATGTCTTATTTCATCTTCTCTAAATGTTACATCCAATATCCAATGATAACTTTCTATTGCCCAATGTCCTCTTACCGCTCTTACAAATTCTTCCACTCCCCTGTTATATTCGTTATGTAATACCTTTTTCTGTTCTTGCTTTTTCCATTTTCTTCTGTTGTTAATATTGATGCACCTATCCCCTTTACTTCTTTCCATTCCTTGTTTCTTTTGATAAACCATTCTATTTCTTCAGTATAGTAATATTCCCTCGTTTCCAGCCGTCCTCTTTGCTTTTCTGTTTTTCCTGCTGTACATTCCTTCGCCCCTTTAATTTTTTCCCTGAATCCCTTGTCAGCAAAGTAATCTTCTATATCTTCCTTTAAAACCTTCTGGTTCCCTTTTACCTGAAAGACAGAAATATCCCTTCTTCTTTCTTATCTTTTTTATGATTTCTTTCTGGGTTCCCTATTGCATCTATTGTAACTATACATTCCTTTACTGAAATTTTTATCAAGCAGCCTTATATTGCTTCTATTTCATTCCCTTTTCCTTCAGCCGCCACTAGAATAGCAGATCCCATCTTCTTTGGAATATGCGGATACTATGTCTAATAGCTTATTATTTTTGTTCTTCATCCCATTTAAAAATTTTTCCATCAATATTTAATATTTTCTTATTTTTTGTCTTCTCCGGAAATTTTTAGATCCATCCATTTTCTCAAGAGAACTTCTGTCACTTCAGGCTCTATTGTAGCCATAACTCTTTGAATTGTATCATGCGAAGATATGCTGTTCGGTAGTTCCAGATATCTTTTTAATGCCTTGAAATACATCTTTCCAGATTCTTCAATCTCTTCCCAGTATTCAATATTTGCAAGCATGGCAAAGAGAGTAATCACAACAATATCATTCAATTTATGCTTTATTTTTAGAAATTTGTCGCTTATCCTCTATTTGGGTAATGTATATTAACAATTCTTTTTAGATTTGGTTTATCTTCTGACATTTTTACCAGCTTCTTTTCCTACAATATATTAATAATATTATACCTCTTTTTAAATATTTTTCATGCGTTTGTCGTGTTTTAAATATAATTTCGTTTTTAAATTAAATTTTTATCATATAAATTATTAAATAAATATAAACAAATAATTAAAAATTACCACGTTTTTCTTTTCGATTTTTATCTTTCATATAAAATTCGCTCTATAATTTCAAATCATTATTTAATCCAATACCAACTTTTCTCACAAAAGTCCTCTTTGGGCCCCCATTAAGGACCCTCCCTCCAACACCTATAAATACTAAATCCTACCAGTTTTTTTCTAGACCGTGTTTAGGTGGCTTTTTAAGAAATTAAGACTATTCTTATACTTTCAGTTTTTAAAACTGTATATTAACACGGATGGCTTTGGCTGTTCGTATAAATCAAGGAGGAAACAAATGAGTAATAATCTACGACAGATCGCTAAAGATCTTCGATCGTTTGTAAAAAAAGATGTAAAGACGTACATTATTCTGATAGCCTGCTTATCTCATTCTTTGATAACTGGGCTTTTTAACACTTGCGCCAAAACTTCAAGCTGATGCGGTTGCTGAACAACAAGAAGTTACTGCGCAAACTTATGACACAATTACGGACCTAAGACAGTCCTTTATGCGTGCTAGAAAGGAAAATGAAAAATCATTAAAAGGAGCACAAAGTGAACTTGCTAGATTAATGAAACAAGGGGACCAAGTAATAAAGAGTCCATGGGCTTCATTCCAATACTCAGCAGGATTTACGAATAATGACTGGGGAACTACTTATAGAGGAAGAGGTGGAAAATATCTTGAATACTTTTAGTAGAAGACCCTAATGATTTGACTAAGTATGTATTTGATGCAAGTAAACATCAATATGGGGCTACAAACTTGAATGTTAAGAGAAATAAGGAGCCAGATTCATTAACAATCAATCCGGCAAATGTTCATAAAGCAGATGACCCTTATGTTCCAGAAAACTTTGCTGAACTTACAATGCCTGAAGCACCTACATTTGAAAAACTATATATACTTCAAACAAAGTTAATACTAATAATTTTTGAGTTAGAGGTAAATCCAAATAAACCAAATGATCCTTTACAATATGAAAATTATCGTAAAAATGGTACTCGTGAAGAAGTAACTGATAGACATTCTAATAACTATGCTGCTGAAGAAGTTTATGATACTAATACAAATGATAGTAATACAAGCACTGCAGCAGTAAATAATAATGCTGTTACACTTAGTAATGGTGGAACATTTGAAATTAGTGGTACAACAAATCGTCTTCATAATATTAAATCTTGGTGGCACGCAGATCATGGTTATAATTATACATCTGTAGGTAATATTACAAAAGGAAATTGGTATATTTATTCTAAAGTAACTCATGATACATCAACAAATTGGTGGGGTCCTTGGGATACCTATACTTTCGATACTGGTAGTAAATATGATAGTGTTGTAGTAGATTCAGCATCTGGTCGTGATGGATATGATGATCATACTGCAAGTCATACTGTAAATCCACATACTTATTGGACTACTTCTAAACCTGGTGATGGTAATAGTATTCTTGAAGCAGCTAGATGGATTGCAGCACGTCAATATGCAGAAAGTCATTCTAACGTAAGCGTTACTGAGGCAGAAGCTCTTTCAGATGCGACACTTGGAATAACTATTGATGATCATTTCAGTTATTCTGTGGGTTTAACTTCTCATACTGATGGATATCAAGTAAAGATAGGAACGACTGTGATTGGAACATATCTACCTAGTGATAGTGCTAATAGTTCTTGGGCATCAACTGGAAATTATCAATATACTGTACCTGCATTGACAGCACATAAAGCTGATTCATCAATTAAAATAACAAGTGGAACTACAGGAATAAGTGGTAATAATTTTACTATTACAGATGGGATGCTAGATCACGAGCAGGAATTCATATAAATGGTGGAACAATAAATTTAACAGGAAACAATGTTTTCAACATTAGTGGAACGTTAAAAAAATAATGGTGTATATCTTGAAAGTGGTACATTAAATACAAGTAATGCTATTGGTAATAATAAATATATTATTACTGGGAAAAATAATAATGGTTTAGAAATTAAGGCTGGAACGGCAACTCTAAGAGGTAAAGATATATTTGATATTGGAGATAGTCATAATAATGGTATACTATTAGCTAGTGGTGGTAATTTAGATACTGAAGATGTAGATATGACTATTAGTAGGAAACAATCAACTTGGTTTCAATATCCAGGAGGAGCTTCTAATGTTAAGATTAAAAAAATGGTACTTTAAAAATTAAAACTGATACTACTGTTAAAGGTAGTAGTCTATTTATACAAAGAAAGACACAGAAACAACTGGTATAACTTTTGATGTTGGAAATACAGCTACTGGAAATAATAATGGTATTTATGTAGATAGTAGTGCTCAACTTACTGATAAAGACTCTATCTATACTGTAGCTGGAACTCGAAATAATGCTATTTATGGTAATAGTACTGGAGATATGACAGTCGAAGCACCAAAAATTACTATAACTGATAGCGAAAATAATGGTATATTTCTTGATAAAAATGCTAAGTTAAATGTTAATAGAAGTTCTAGATTAACTGCTGCAACAGATTATGATTTTGATATAAATGGACATGACATTAATGGTATTTTACATAATAGTACACAACAATTTGATGTTAAAAAAATATTAAATTTAAAGTAAGAGGTTCTGGTACTGGTATTTCACAATATAAAAATAATGCTATTTATATTAAAGGAGGTGTTAATCCGGCTTCAGTAGTATATTCTTATTTTTGATATAGATGGTTCACATTCTAATGGTATCTTTGTAAACAATAATAGTGCTCATTTAACTACAGATGCTTCTACATTTTTAGTAGCCGGAACTCGTGATAATGGTATTCGTATAGGAGATGCAGCCGCTGTGGAAGATAATAATTCAGACTTCACTGTAAGTGGTCTCGTACTCTAACGGTATTTATCCTGGTTCTTCAATGGCAGGTACTGTATCTCTTAAAGGAACTCAAAATGACTATTAGTGGAGATCATAATAATGGTTTAATCGTACATAGAAATACTACTACAAAAATTGAAAAAAATCTACAGCTCGTAATGCTTCATTTACAGTAACTGGTGATAATGGTTATAATAATGGTGTTTTTTGTGACTAAAAGGAGCTACAGTTAATACAATAGATAACACTAACTTCAATGTAAATGGTAATGGAATTGGAATACTTATTGGAGATGAAAAAGGTGCAGGAACTGTTACTGATATTACAAATTCAACATTTACAGTAAATACTAAAGGAACTACAGGTAAAAGAAACAGATTCTTTAAATACTAATCAACGTAAAGGTACAGGTATTTATGTTTACAATGGTGATGTAAAAATTGGTAAAAATACTAAAATTAACGGTAATGGTGATGATGTCTTGATAACTGTTAATACACATGATACAGCTTCACCAGCTAATAATAAAATTGAATTTGTTCATGCAGCAAATGAATCAATTAAATTAGGTGCTAGTGGTAATAACAACATCGCGATTAACTTATAAAATGGAATTACAACTGATACAAAAGCTACAACAATAACAGGAGACAATGTAGACATTACATTTTGATGGTGGTGATAACAATACTGTATATAAAGTAAATGGATATATTAAAGAATTACAAATTGATAATGGAGACACTGTGGGAACCGCAAATCCTGTAGGTAAAGATAATCTTTCACATCCCAATCATTCATCTGGAGATGGAAAAGGTAGAATTTATTTAAAAGGTGATAATAATACTGTATATGATGGTTCAGCTTTTTGTTGATGGAGCTAATAGTAAACTTGTTCTTGGTGATGTTCAAATGATTGGAAATAACAATACAATCGTTAAACTTAATGGACCAATTGAAGATGCATCAAATGCAAATTATAAAAAAATAAAGCCCCTGTTGGAGCTTTTGCAGGAAAAATTCATATTCAAGGTGCAATGGGTGGAGAATATGCTCACTGGGAATCAAGAAATCCTAATGTTAAACACCAAAAAAATATAGCTGTATATGCTGGTTCAGGACAAAATGATTTTTTTAAACAGTCTTGGATTGGAAATACAATAACTGGAACAATAGGTAATGTTAAAATTGAAGATATTAATGTGGGATTTGGAAATGCTGCTGAAAACAGTGTATTAGTTTATGCTACTAATGGAACAGGGGTAGATGTATCAACAACAACAAAAAGATAGTGATACTAATGTGGTAATTACTGATGGTGTTAAAAAAGAAAGTGATACCGCTGTTGCAAAAAGAGGATACAACACTACGAATGTTACTTATGCAGATACTTCAAGTAAAACTGTAATGGGTTATGCTGATGGCGTATTCGATAGAGGACAATTATATAATATACCTTCTAGTGATAACTATCCTAAAAACCATCTACTATTAACTTTAAAACAGATGTTGATATGGTTGCTAAAGAAAGTGTAGCTTACTATGCAAAAAAATGGTGGTTTAATAAATGTTGGTAATGCTGCTGTTAAAAATACAAGAGCCGGTGGTGGAAGTTCAGTTGTAGCGTTTGCTGATGGTCAAGGTTCTATAGAAGCTGGAGGAATTGCAAGATCAACAGTTAATATTAATGGAAATATCACAGCTGCCGATTATATGATCTTATCAGATTATGATAATAGAACAGATAATGAAAGAACTTCAGTTTATAACAATATTGGTGCTTATGCAGTAAATGGTGGAAAAGTTACTATTAAAAGTGCAACTGCAGCAACTAAGGCAACAGAAGAAAATGCAGCAAATGTTGTTACTGGTGGAACAGTAGTTGGTTCAACATCAAGAAGTGCTAATTCATTGATTTATGGTATAGGAGCTTTTGCTTCTGGATTAAACTCTTCTGTCGATATTCAAGGATCTAGTAATGGAATCCATGTTGTAACAGGACCTAATACAGGAGTTTTTGCAAAAGATCATGGTATGATTAACTTTGCTGGAAATATAACAAACCAAAATAACTTAGTACATGGTTTAGCTGGAACAAAACCAGAAATAGAAACATCTGATTTTTGCTAGTAATATAAGCAATGGTTATGTGACATCAACTACTGTTAAAAAGATTAGGTATGTTTGGTTCAGGTAATGACCATACAAATTCAACTCCATTCTTTGTAAAAAGAACAGGAACTGATAAAGAAGCAAATATTAACTTTACTGGAAGAACTAACATAGCAATGTATGATGGTATCCTTTATACAGGAAATAAATATGGTGGACCTAGTGATAATTTATGGGCAAATAATGATGGTAACTTACCTTTATCAGACTACTATAAAGTTTCTACTAAACCTTCTTCAGCTTTAGGAACAAATGAAATAAAATTATGGAATGCTGCTAAATATCATGGAATGGGTAACGTCTTTACATATATTTCAAATAATAAGTCAAAAGAAGATGGAGTCAATATCGGTTTAATTAATCAACCTAGTAAAACAAATTGTATGGGATTCTAAACAAGCAGGTGGAAAAGGTGATACTACTGATAATGGTTACTTGAAGAGCATTGGTTTCGATTATACTGGTATGACAATCGCTAATGTGGCTGGTAATCCTAACCAACATGGACATGATGGACAACAATGGGAAATTTACAGTACCGTAATTAATGCAAAAGATGTAAAAGTTACTCAAGATATAGCAATTGAAGATGTACATGCTACTAATAATACTGATCCTGCTGTAAAAACTATTACAGGTAATAATGGATTCAATGATCCATTTAATGATATAGCTATGGAATCTAACCTTGTTACACTTGAAAATGCTAAGATGTTTGGAGATGCTGCTAATAGAGATTTAGGCGGACTAGATTATGGTACTAATTTCCAAAGAAAATATGTTGGATTTGCAATGGGTAACTCATTGAGCCATTGGAAAGACTTGACAGCGTCTGCTACTAATGCTAATTGGGAAAAGACTGAAGCTAAAGATTCAGGAATTATAAATAATGGTGTTGTCGATATTTGGGGTGGAACTATTGATAAACCTGTAACAGGACTTCTTGTAAACTTTGGTACTCTTAAAAATGGAGAAAGTGCTTCTAAAAAAGGTCTTACAAGAGTTGATCATGGTTATGCATTAGTTGCAACAGATGGAAGTACTATTGATAACTCAGAAGGTAGTTCAATTATTGTAACTGGTAAATATGATCCTGCTAATAAAGGTTCTAATGTAACTAGATCTGTTGATACAGTTAACGGTGGTAAAAATTATGGTATCATAGGTATTTCAGATACAGATGAAATAGATTATAATACAGTTAATAACACTGGTAAGGGAAATGATATAAATACATTAAAAATTAAAACATAATAATGCAAAAATTTATGTTGAAGGAGACCAAGCTACAGGTATTTATGCAGAAAATAGAAACGAAGCAGCACAAAATGATGTTGAAATTAAATTCATAAATTCAAATGCTGGTACAAATGGTATTAATGTATCAAATCCTAATATATCAACAGATGCAAGAGGAGTAGGTATCGCATTAGTAAATGGTAAAAATAAATCAAACAATGGTTTAACAGCTAATGGTGGAGTAATTGAACTTACAGGAGCAAGTGATGGTGATTTAGGTGTATCCGCATTATCTTCTGCAGCATCTGGTAATGCACTTACTGGTTCTACATTATTATCGAAATCATCAGTGTTAACACTTGGTATGGGTAAAAATGATATCGTTACAGGTAAAAAAGGAATAGGTATTTATGCAGAAAGTGCAAATATTAAAGTAAACTCTGATAAATTCACTGTTGAAACTAAAGATAATGGTGTAGGATTATGGGGAATGGATAATACTGTAGTTGCAAGTAATTCACTTAAACATAGACAAGCCGGTACACGTACTGAAACTTTCCAATATAACTATAATGGAGCTAATGATAAAAATGGATTTGCAATGGCATTTGGTGGAAAGCAAGGTCAAACAACAGCAATAAATAATATGAATATTGACTTCTAATAAAGGAGATAATACAACAAAAGTATCATTAGTGTCTGAAACAGCTGGAACTAATGTTGGTACAGCTGCTGGAATTGCTGGAATCTTAGTAAATACTAATGATGCTAATGATGTAGTAGAAAACTACGGTAAGATTTCAGAAAAAGAATCTGTAACTAACCTTAAAGCTTACGGAGCAGTTGTAAATAAAGGAACATTTAAAAAAACTATGGAGATATTAAACTTAATGAATCTCTAATGCCAGATTTTGCAAAAATGTAACATCTACTGATATGACAAAAAGCAAATGTAGGAATTTTTGCAAATGATCGTTCAAAAGATGTAAGAAATAATTCATTCATTGAAAACTATGCTGATATTACAATTGGAGATAATTCAGCTACAAGCACAACAACAGCTAAAAATATAGGAAGCTGGGCTATTTATGGATATAACATTAAAACTGGTAAGAAAACAAGACGGTACTAATAAAGATGTAACATATAAGATTAACAGAAATAGTTATGGTATCTTCTCTGGAGATGGAAATGTTGATATTTCAGGAAGTAAACTTCTTGTAGGTAATGATACTGTTCTTGGACATGTACGACATTCATGGATAGATAATAATGGAAATCCACAATATTTTGATAGACAAGCAAATACTTTTGGAAGCCTTAATGGATATGTTAATCCTGATGATTTATTATCTGGACTTGCTACACCAAGAGACAGAGATTATTCAATTGGGGTTTACATTGACAGTAACAAAGACTTGTCAAATAAAGATAGATCAGTTACTGTAAAGGCTGATATGGATATTGACAGATATTCTTATGGTATTGTTCTTGCTAAACAAGATACTGAAGCAAGAACTAATGTAACTCTTGGAGGAACTATTAACCTTGCTTCAAATAAAGTAACTGGAGGACAAGTTCACTCAACAGAACCTCATAAAAATCCAAAAGTACCTTTAGATGTTGAAGAACAAGGAAATGCTGTTTACTATTATTCAGCAAATGATAACTCTCAAGCTACTTCAAATGCTAATATAACAATGAATGGTGATTACAATACAGCTTACTATACAAAAGGTAGTGTAATAAATAATGGTTCTATCGACCTTAGATCACAATACGATGTTAATAAACGTCTTACAAATCCTAATCATAAAGATGTAGGATATGGAAATGTTGGTATTGTTTCAGCAAGTACTAAATTTGATTCAATAAATAATGGTACAATTATAACTGGACTTTCAGATACACAAAATATGATGTACTCAGCAGCTATGGCAGCAGGACGTAACACATATAGAGTAAATGATAAAGGTGAAACAGTATTCCATAAAGTAGAGGATGAAGGACGTATAATCAATAAAGGAAATATTGTTGTTCAAGAAGACGGTGGAATTGGTATGTTTGCAACTGGTGAAAATTCAAAAGCTATAAATGAAGGTACTATTACACTTGTTGGAAACAATGCAATTGGAATGTATCTTGATAGAGGAGCTTTAGGTATAAATGAAAAAACTGGAGTAATTACAGGTAATGCACAAAACCTTAAAGGTATAGTTGCAATTAACGGAGGATACATTAAGAACTATGGAAGAATTAATGTAACAGGAAAAGATTCTCGTGGAATTGTAACAGATAGTTCTAAGTTTATTGTTGACGCAGCTGGAAATCATAGATATATTTCTGATACAACTTCACCTGATTATTCTAAAGCAATAACTGCTGGAGAAGCTAATGGTAAAGATGGACATCAAGATTATTACGCTGATCCTGCAAATGGAAAACCTGGATATGAAAGCTCAATTGAAGAAGGAACATCAGGAAATCCTAAGACAACAGGTGTTGGAACAACTATTAAATTACCAGATGTTGTTACTTTACCAAAAGTTAGCATAGATGGAGTTGACACACCAATATATGATATAGATACTGATGCTAAATCATCTACAGCTCCTAATGGACCTTGGGGAGAACATATAAATATTACAAGTAGTCTTCAAACTGTAGGAAAAGATTGGGGAGCAGATGCAAGTAGCACAATTGCTGGAGCAACTAGAATAGTTGATCTTTCTGCTAGAGATAAATGGAATAATCCATTATGGGCTAACCACCATAGAGAACCATTATCAGAAGTAACAAGTATTGGAATGTATGTTGATACATCTGGAGTTAAGTTTGCTAATCCAATTAATGGAATTGATAACTTAAGCAAGTTAGGAAAAATAAACTTATACTTTGGACCAGAAGCAACATTATATACAAATGCTAAAGCTATCAGAATCGGAGATACTAAAGATGACGCTGGTAATATAGTTAAGAACAATATATTAAAACCATTTAATGATGAGTTTGCACGTTTAACAGGTGGAGTTACAGTTAATCCATTGTCAGCTTCATTAACTTGGCATGTTGCAGCTAAGATTGGTGCAAGTAACCAAATTTCAGAAGTTGTAATGAGTAAAATTCCTTATCATTCATTCGCACAAGGTGATATTAACCTTGAAAACTTTGCTAATAACTTGGATAACGTATACGAAATCGCTAAACCTCACAGCCATGAAAAAGACATATTCAACAAATTGAATAGCTTAGGAAATGGAGAAGGACATATTTTAGCACAAGCATTTGACCAAATGAGAGGACATATTTACGGTGGAGTTCAACAAAGAATTAAATCTACATCAGATATTATTGGTGGAGAAGTAGCTGAACTTAGAGCTGATAGAAATGTATCTAAAGATTCTAATAAGATCAAAGCATTTGGACAAAGAAATGAATACAAGACTGATACAGGTGGAATACCAGATTGGTCAAGTAATGCAGGAGGAGTTGTGTATGTACACGAAGACGAAACTGTAAGACTTGGACAAAGTTCAGGATGGTATGCAGGTGTAATAAACAACTACTTCAGATTTAAAGATTTAGCAAGATCTTATGAAAATCAAGCAATGTTGAAAGCAGGAGTATTTAAATCAATCCCACTTGATGGAGATGGAACAGTAAGACTTAACTTAGGTGGAGACGGATTCTTTGGAAGAAATGATATGAAACGTAAATTCTGGGAAGTAGACCAAGAATTCCAAGCAGAATCTAATTACTACTCTTATGGAGCAGGATTAAATGCAGGACTAGAAAAAGAATTTGTAGTAAATGACGGATTCAGCATAGTACCAAAAGTTGGAATAAGAACAGAATACGGAAGATTCTCATCAATCCATGAAAACGGAGACATGGCATTAAATGTTAAGAGCAACGATTATATCTCAGTTAAGCCAAGTGCAGGAATAGACTTTAACTATAATCAAAAAGTATTCAAGAACACAAACTTAACAGCAAGTTTAGGATTTAGTTATGAAAGTGAAATTGGAAAACTTGATGACGTTGAAAATGAAGCAAGAATCACAACAGCATGGAGTGACTACTTTGGAATCAAAGGAGACAAAGAAAAACAAGAAAAGGAAACTTCAAGTCAGACTTGAAACTAGGAATAGACAACGGAAGATTAGGTTTAACAGTAAACACAGGATACGATACAAAAAGGACACAACTTCAGAGCAGGATTAGGATTGAAAGTAATGTACTAGAAATAGGGATTAGAGGAAATCTTAAAGATGTGAAGAAGAAAATAGCTTAAACAAAACGGGAGGAGGGCTGCCAGAGATGGTGGCTCTTCTTTTTGTATTAAAAAAATTGAAAATATGGTAAAAATAATAGTGTAAAAAAAGAAGATAAAATTTAAATACATTTTAACATTAGGAGGTAGATAAATGAAGAAAATTCCTGTTGGTATTGAAGATTTTAAGGAAATTATAAATAATAATTGTTATTATGTTGATAAAACTAAATTTATTTCCAATATTTTTAGATGATGGTTCTAAAGTAAAACTTTTTACACGTCCAAGAAGATTTGGAAAAACATTAAATATGTCGATGCTAAAAATATTTTTTTGATATTTATAATGCTAAAGAAAAATAAAGAATTGTTTAATGGCTTTAGATATTGAGAAATCTGAACATTTTTTTCAGAGCAAGGACAGTATCCAGTAGTTTTTATTTCGCTAAAAGGAATTAAGTCAAATACTTGGGAGGAAGCCAAAAGAAGTATTGGATTACTGATTGCAAGGCTGTTTTCAGAATTTGAATATATTTTAAATGATCTAAATGAATTTGATTCAATAAGATTTAAGAGATATTTGTCAGCAGAAGCAGATTTGGCAGAATTAAAAGAATCCTTAATTTTTTGACACAAATATTGTATAAAAAGTATAAAAAAAAGTGATTCTTTTGATTGATGAATACGACAGCCCTTTAATTTCTGCTTATGAATATCATTATTACGATGAAGCTATTACTTTTTACAAAAGTTTTTTTATGGGGAAGCATTAAAGACTAATCAATATTTAAAAATGGGAGTTATGACAGGAATTATAAGAGTCATAAAAGCTGGAATCTTTTTCAGATTTGAATAATTTAAGAGTCTATTCTATTTTGAGCAATCATTATTCTGAATTTTTTTGGATTTACTGAAGATGAGGTAAAAAAGGCACTTTGTGACTACAATATTGAATTTAAGCTTTCTGATGTTAAATCATGGTATGACGGCTACAAATTTGGAGATTCTGAAGTTTATAATCCATGGAGTATTTTAAATTTTCTTTTTGACAAAAAACTGGCTCCAAACTGGATTAATTCTTCTGGGAATTTTTCTTATCAATGATATTTTTAAAAAAATGTGGATGCTGAAACAATGGAAACTTTGGAACAGTTATTTTTCAGGGAAAGTGTAGAAGAAAATATTAATGGGAACTCTGATTTGTCTGTGCTGCTTGGGCAGGAGGAAATTTGGGAATTGCTTTTGTTTAGCGGGTATTTGACGGTTGATGAGAAGATCGGGGAGGATTATGAGAATGTGTATTCTTTGAGGGTGCCTAATCGGGAAGTTAGGGAGTTTTTTAGGCAGAAGTTTATTGAGGTGAATTTTGGGGAAAGTTTGTTTAGGAAGGCGATGGAATCACTTAAAAAGCTGAAATTTAACTATTTTGAGAAATATTTGCAGAATATTTTGCTAAAGTCGACTAGTTATAACGATACTAAAAATGAGGATTTTTATCATGGATTGGTCTTAGGAATGATGTTTTACTTGGATAATCATTATTATGTGAAGTCTAACGAAGAATCTGGGCTTGGAAGATATGATTTGATGATAGAGCCTAGAAATAAGAATAATAGGGGATTTATATTGGAATTTAAGGTTACGAAAGATGAGAATAGTCTTGAAAAAGTTTCAAAGGAGGCTGTGGATCAAATTATTGAGAAAAAAATATGATGTTGCTTTGAAGGATAGGGAATTGAAGATGTTACTTTGGTTGGGGTGGCATTTTGTGGGAAAAATGGTTAAGGTTTTTTACAAATAATATTGAAGGAGAGTTGATTTTTGAATAAAAAAATTATTTTTTTATATTTGTATTTTTTATTATTGGGAACTTTTTCCTGCACTTCGCTTTCAGAAGGGCTTTCAATGAAAAAGTCAGGTTTATAATGCGGATGATGTGGATTTTTACTATGATTTGACTTATAAAAAGAATGGGGAAACGCATTATGAAAGACAGATCTGGGATCAGGCTTATAAGATTTTTGGATGAGGCGCAGGATTTTTTCCTGATGGATATTTTTTTGTGTTTAATGATTTTGTTGGAAAAGGAGTGGAAGAAAAGTTGCATCCGTTGCCGCTTGCAGAAGAATTTGCAGAAAAGATACTGGAAAAAGCGGAAAAAGATCCGAATGTGGAAAATTTACCTAATACTTGATGAAAGCAATACGTTTTTACGGGGCTTATGACAATAAGATGCATAAAAAACTGGAGCAGGCTGGAGTAAAAATTGGGTATGTTGATTTAATGAAGCTGAGAGATCCGATGCTTGTTTATTCTGTGCCATGGCGGCTATTTATACAGCCTTTTGGAAATCCAAAAAATCGTGGGAAAATAAAAAATCCGATTTATGAAGGAACTGATAAAGTTACAATTCGTAGTATTTTGAGAGCATTAAATGCAAAAGCGGATCATAGAAAATTGATTATGAATGAAAATACCGCAATGCTGACATCAGCTAATCCGCACGCAGAAGGTTCAAAACATTCAAATGTGGCATTTAAATTTTCAGCACCGATATTAAAAGAAATTTACAATGCTGAAAAGCCAGTTGCAAAAATTACTAAAAAAGATGGAAGTTTAAAAAGAACATTGCCAAACAAGGATTTTAGCAAAATTCCGTTTTCATCAAATGACAAGCTGAAAATACAATATTTTACAAATGATGCAACAGCTAAGGATATTTCGGAAGAATTAAAAAATACACAATTTGGTGATAAAGTCATCATTGCTCAATTTTTTCTTGCAGATAGGGGAATAATAAATGACATTAGAAAGGCTGCAAAACGTGGAGTAAAATTTGAGATAATATTAAATAATGCAGATGCAGGATTGCCAAATAAAGCGGCGGCTGGAGAATTGATGAAATATGCAAGAAAACATGGCTATGACATAAATGTTAAATTTTACAACAAAGGCGAAGAAATGTACCATGTAAAAATGATGTCAATCCTGAAAAAGGATTATCTGATAACTTACGGCGGATCCACAAACTTTACGAGAAGAAATATGAGAAACTATAATTTAGAGAATGAGCTGAAAATAATGTCAGCCTACGACCAGAAAGTTTCCAAAGATATTTTAGACTATTACGACAGATTATGGACAAACAGAGATGGCGATTTTACGTTACCTTATGATGAAGGAAAAAATGAAAAAGTTTATGAATGATATGCTGTTTAGATTTATGGAAGTAAATGGATTTGGAGCTTTTTTAAAAAAATTTTTAAATATAATGAAAGAAGTGCGATTCTATGGAAAACAGAGTTAAGGTTGAAAGAATAGATGAAAATAATTACGATAGAATATTTGCAATTTCTGATCTTCATGGTCAATATGACTTTATTTTTAAGATTGCTTGAAAAAAATCGAGTTAAAAAAGAGAAGATTTACTTTTTAATTTTTAGGAGATATTTGTGATAGAGGGAAAAAAATCTTATGAAATTTATATGAAATGCATGAAAATGATAAAACTTGGATATAATCTGAAGTTTATTTTTGGGAAATCATGAAGATATGCTTCTGGAGGATTTTGAAAATGATTATCCATTGAATTATGAAACAGAGTATTCAATTTATAAAAATTCTAAATATTTTGAAAAGAAAAATATAGAGAAATGGCATAAGGAAAATTTTTCCTGCTGAAGTAAAATGGCTGATAAAATGGTTAAAGGATTGTCCGCTCATAGTTTGTGGAAATGAGAATATTTTTTTGTTCATGCGGGGCTGGATTTAAGCAAGGATTTGGAAAAATCAGGAAAGGAAAAATGTGCTTTGGACACGGGAAGAGTTTTGGATAGATAAGAAAAAAATATTCTTGAAGAATATAAAAAAATAAAAAGTATATATTTTGGACATACACCAAATCTGGATGGTAAAAATATCTAAAAAAACTGATAAAATCTATGATATTGACTGCGGGGCATTTTTCACACATTCATTAGGGATGTATGGAAGTAAAAAGAAAAAAAGGAAATATATTTATAAAAAAAATATGTCATAAATTAGGCTGGATTTTTTTCCAGTTTTTTTGTTATAATATTATAGATTTTTAAAAAAATTTAAGGAGGAAAAAAATTAACAAAAAAATTTGTTAAAATAAAGAATGAACAAAATTAAAAAAATATTGCAATTATTGCACACGTAGATCACGGGAAAAACAACTCTTGTCGATGCTTTATTAAAACAGGCGGGAACATTTGGAGAACATGAAAAAGTAGATGAAAGAATTATGGATAGTGATGATTTGGAGAAGGAAAGAGGGATTACGATCTTTTCTAAAAATGCTTCATTTCATTATAATGGATATAAGATAAATATTGTAGATACTCCAGGGCATGCGGATTTTGGTGGAGAAGTTCAAAGAATCTTGAAAATGGTGGATTCTGTATTGCTTTTGGTGGATGCTTTTGAAGGAGTTATGCCACAGACTAAATATGTGTTAAAACAGGCACTAGAACATGGACTTCGTCCAATTGTGGTTGTTAATAAGATTGACAGGCCAAATTCAGATCCTGATGCTGTTGTGGATTCTGTATTTGATTTGTTTGTGGATTTGGGAGCAAATGATGTTCAGCTTGATTTTCCAGTAGTTTATGCATCGGCTAAAAATGGGTATGCTAAATTAGAATTGGAAGATGAGGATAAGGATATGAAACCGCTTTATGATGAAATTATGAAGCACGTTGATGATCCTGAAGGTGATGTGAATGAACCTTTGCAAATGCTTATTACAAATACAGAATATGATGAATATGTAGGAAAATTAGGAACTGGAAGAATATATAACGGAAAAAAATTGAAAAAAATCAGGAAGTTACATTAATCAAGAGAAACGGCGAATTGGTAAATGGAAAAATTACTAGAATTTATGGATATGACGGACTTAAAAAAGTTGAAATGGAAGAAGCGTTTGCAGGAGACATTGTAACAATTGCAGGAATTGAAAAAATTGACATAGGAGAAACTGTGGCAAGCAAGGAAAATCCTAAACCATTGCCTCTGATTGACATTGACGAGCCAACGCTTGCGATGACTTTTGTTGTAAATGATTCGCCATTTGCTGGGCAAGATGGTAAATTTGTAACTTCTAGAAATATTTTTGGAAAGATTGCAAAAAGGAAGTAAATCATAACGTAAGTATGAGACTTGAAATGACAGACTCGCCAGATGCCTTTATTGTAAAAGGAAGAGGAGAACTTCAATTATCTATTTTGCTTGAAAATATGAGAAGGGAAGGCTACGAAGTGGCAGTTTCAAAGCCTGAGGTTATCTTTAAGGAAAAAAATGGACAGAAAATGGAGCCAATCGAACTTGCAATTATTGATGTTGCTGATGAATTTGTAGGAGTTGTAATTGAAAAAAATTAGGGACTTAGAAAAGGTGAAATGGTAAATATGAATCAAGGAAGCGACGGCTACACAAGACTTGAGTTCAAAGTTCCATCACGTGGATTAATCGGATTTAGAAATGAATTTTTGACAGAAACTAGAGGAACAGGAATCTTGAATCACTCTTTTTACGAATACGAACCTTTCAAAGGGGAAGTTACAGGAAGAAGAAGGGGTGTTCTAATCGCAATGGAGCCAGGAACAAGTCTAGGTTACTCATTAAATAACTTGCAGCCACGTGGAATCCTATTTATCGGGCCAGGAGTTGAAGTTTACGAAGGAATGATAGTTGGAGAACATTCAAGAGAAAACGACCTAGTTGTAAACGTATGTAAAGGTAAAAAAACTTACAAATATGAGGGCTGCTGGAAGTGATGATGCCGTAAAATTAGCGCCTCCAAAGGAATTTACACTAGAATTGGCACTTGAATATATTGAAAATGATGAATTGGTGGAAATCACGCCTAACTTTATCAGACTTAGAAAAAAATATTTGAATGCTAACGAAAAGAAAAAAACAAGAAAATAAAAATTAATACAACTATCACTAAATAAATTTTATAACTATCTCATAAATAAACATGGGATAGTTTTTATTCCACATATTTTTTACCAAATACTAATAAATAACTATATATTTTTTTACTAAATTTACAACTTTTTTTCTCCATATTTTTTTATCTTTTTATAAAAATTTAATCTCTAATTTCAAATTATTATTTAATCTAATACCAACTTTTCTCACAAAAAGTCCTCTTTGGGCCCCCATTAAGGACCCTCCCCCCTCCAACACCTATAAATACTAAATCCTACCAGTTTTTCTAGACCGTGTTTAGGTGGCTTTTAAGAAATTAAGACTATTCTTATACTTTCAGTTTTTTTTAAAACTGTATATTAACACGGATGGCTTTGGCTGTTCGTATAAATCAAGGAGGAAACAAATGAGTAATAATCTACGACAGATCGCTAAAGATCTTCGATCGTTTGTAAAAAGATGTAAAGACGTACATTATTCTGATAGCCTGCTTATCTCATTTTTGATAACTGGGCTTTTAACACTTGCGCCAAAACTTCAAGCTGATGCAATTGCTGAACAACAAGAAGTTACTGCGCAAACTTATGACACAATTACGGACCTAAGACAGTCCTTTATGCGTGCTAGAAAGGAAAATGAAAAATCATTAAAAGGAGCACAAAGTGAACTTGCTAGATTAATGAAACAAGGGGACCAAGTAATAAAGAGTCCATGGGCTTCATTCCAATACTCAGCAGGATTTACGAATAATGACTGGGGAACTACTTATAGAGGTAGAGGTGGAAAATATCTTGAATACTTTAGAAGAAACAATGATTTGACTAAGTATGTATTTGATGCAAGTAAACATCAATATGGGGCAACTAATTTGAATGTTAAGAGAAATCAAGAACCTAGATTCATTAGCAATTAATCCAGCAAATAGATATGATGCTTTACACTCCAGAAAGTGTAACTAAAATGGATACATTATCAATGGAACCTTATAAAATTTCACACTTAACCCAAGTGTAGAAGCACCAGTTGCTGGAAAATATTTAGCTCCTACTTTTCCAAGATGTAAGTAATCCTCAAAGAGGCACAATAACAGCTAAGTCATTTTTAGATAGATCAGAAGAAAAATTTAATAGACATGCTGGTAATAAAAAGAAGTGGTATTCCATCAAGTTATACCGGATATACACATTATGTAGAAAATGTATTAACACCACAAAAATCTGACAACGGTAATACATCTACAACAGGTGTTGCGAATACAAATACAAATGCAAATGCAAATACAAATGCAAGTATGAGTGTTACTCTTTACAGATGATGAAGGAACATTTACTACAAGTAAAAATTACTATTATAATTCAAATGTTAGTCTAGGTAGTGGATAGTGCAACATGGGATGGAAAGGTAACAGGAGGACCATTTACTAGTATAATGGAAGTTTTGATAATGGATATGAAAGTAATAGTAGTTATGATGGTATTGCTACTTGGGAGCATACAGCTACCGATGCTTCAACACATAGTGAGACTAAAGATGGTAATACAACTACAAAAAATAATGTGAAGTATAATGTTAATAGTATTAATGGAGTTGCTAGTAGTATTAATGGAGTTGCTGGTGACTATAGCTTAACTAATGATACTGTCACTCATACTGCTGGTTATACTCCTTCTCCAATTACTCCTTCATTTACAGCAACAAATAAAGTATTAGGTGCCTCAGTTAAAGTTGATAGAGATGCGACTGTTAGCGGTACTTATAAAACAGGAGATTATAAGAATGGAAATGCAAATTCAGCGACACGTACTGGTATTTTAGTAACTCAAGAAAATGCAACTACAAAAGTTACGGCTAGTATAAGTGGTACTTTTACTACAAATGGTAATCAAAATAGTAGCAGTATTTATGTTAATGCATTAACAGCGACACCTACTGCGTCTGTACCAACTGCAATAGCAAATGTTAGTGATGCTACTTTTTATGTTGGAGACAATAATGCAACTAATAATACAGATATAAGTCATGGAATTATTGTAAAACAAGGTGATTTAAAAGTAACTGGTACCTCTGATCATCCTACTAAGTTTTTATGTTCGTGGAAATAAAAAGTACAGGTATTATGAATATAGGTGGATATGCTTCTGTAAGTGGAGTAAGTTTTGATGTTTATAACTTAAGTAGTGGAACTGGAAACATAATAGTGCAGTTGCAACTCATAGTATTAGAAATACAGATATAACAAATTCAACAATGTCAATTTATGGAGATAATAATAATGGTATTTTAAATACAGGTGCAGGAAATCTTACTTTTGGAGGAGATGGTAGCATAACTGTTTATGGTAAAACATAGTAATGGTATTTTAAATACATCTACTACTAATACTGGAAATGTTACTGTAACAGGAAATATAACTCTTTCTAAGGATAGTGAAGAAAGTAATGGTATCTTAAAATGAAGGTTTAGGAAAAATACTGTATCAGGAATAACAGTAACTGTTAAGGTAAAAAGAATAATGGAATACAGAATAAAGGTATATTAACTTCTAGTAATGTTACTTTTGAAATAGGAAATAATGATACTACTGATGATGGTAATAATAATGGTATTTATAATAATTCAACAAGTAATGACCCCTACTAGTATAATTAATAATACATTCAATATAACTGCTAATAAAAATAATGGTATAAAGTGTGGCTGGTAGCCAAAAATATTGAAATAAGTGGAGGAACTCATTTTAATACAAATAATACAACATTATCTACTGGAATATTCCATGCAGGAACTGGAAAAATAACAATTGAAAATCCTACTGCTTCTACAAGTAATGATATAACAGGTAAGCAAATTAATGGTATTTATGTTAGTAACGGTGGAGATGGTTATTGGAGCTCGTAATAAAACGGCTGATGATAATATAAAATTTAATATAGGAACTTCAGAACAATTACTACTGAAAGTAACGGGATAAAAAGTTAGCAATGGAAAAGCTACAGTAAATAATGCAGTATTTAATGCAGGAGCTGGAACAACTTTCTACTGATTTAGATTACAAAAATAATGGTATCGCGGTTGATGGTACTAACAGCGAATTGACAGTATATTCATCAGTATTTAATATTAAAAATTATGAAAATAACGGTATTGTAATAGACGGTACAGGTGCTTCTAAAAACAATGATGTAACTTATAGTAATTTTTACAATAACTAATGATTATAATTCTACAATAGGTAACACTGATCCTTATAACAATGCTAAAAACAGGAATACTTCTTAAAGGAGCTGTAAAGGAAATATTGGACATCATGATGCAGATAATACTGCTGATCTTAATACCAATACTTTTGATATAGAAGGACCTGGTAATAATACTGCAGCACAAAGAGTATCTGCTGTATATTTAGATAATACTACAGGTACTGATTTAAATATTGGTGGTAAATTTAATATAAATAAAACAAACGCTGGAAATTATAATACAGGTGTTTATGTTATAAATAATGGTTTTACTAATTCAGCTGCAAAAAGCAATAAATGGTATTTATACTATAAATGGTGGTAAATATAATACAGGAACCTTCATTAATAATGCTAAAGTGGATGCTATTGGTGACAATGTTAATGATAGAACCCGTTCACAATATACTATTAAAGGTAAGGATGCTCAATATAATGTAGGAACTTATTTAAAAGATTCTAAAGTTCCTAATATAACTGGTATATATACAATTTCAGATGGAACAGGAGAATGGAATGCTGGAGTTCTTTACAAAATTCTGAAGTTGATAGAATAATAGGTAATTTTACAGTTGGCTCTCAAAAATGATGGTTTATATGTTGACAAAGATTCAAAAGTTACAAAAATTGATTATTCAACTTTTCAATGTAAATGATGATTATTCAAATGGTATATATTGAAAAATCTGCTGGTCTCACAACTATTGCACATTCAACATTTAATGTTGGTAGTAATACTTACTAGTGGTTTAAATCATGCTACAGGACTTACTATTTATGATAGACAAGATAAAGCTGCCGCTGATTTTTAATATAACCGCAACTGATTTTAATGTAAAATGGAGTAAAAAGATGCTGGTAAAGATAATCAAAGTAGTGGAATATATTTAAGAAGAGTTAAAAATGTAACAGTTGATGGATCAAACTTTAGATGGTAAAGATTCAAGATTTAAACTTACAAATGGAAGTACAGGTATTACAATAGATAATGCTTTAGGAAGAGGAGCTCGTACTGTTAGTGGTAGTTATGGTACATACGCTTCAGGAGCTTCAACATTAATCTCAAAACAAATTCTAATAGTGTTCCTTAAGAACATCTACTACTGCAGGAAACTTAGCAGTTGCAATGAATATTGGAAATGATGGTTCAACTAATAATGTAGGTATAAATATACAAAATGGTTCATTCTTCTTACCATATACATATACTGATAATGCAGATGACTTTCCTCAATCAACAGATAGAAATGAAAATACAATTAAGATAACTAATGCCTATACCGCTACTGACAAAAAGATCGTGGAATTGATATGTCTATTGGTAAAGATGGTGAAGTTGGATATAATACAGATTTAGTAATATTAGTTATGTAAAACAATTGGATATTACTAATGGTGTTGATATTGATGGAACTATGCAAGAAAGGTTATGGTTCATTAGTTGTAAACGGTAAAGAAAATAGGTATTTGCTAACCGTGGAATTATCAATAGTGGAGATATTAAATTAAAAACTATTATCGTAAGAGGATCAGATAACACAATTGCTTTTCTGATAAAATGGATTCTTCTAAACCACATCATTATGATGATAATACAACACCAACTAATTTAGGTGGTGTAGGTTGGTTAAATGGTGCCCTTTATTTACAAGGTACTATAGGAGAAGCAGGAATGACTACGAAGCCTGTAAGTGGTAACGTTGGAGTTTATGCTCATTCAGGTCAAAGAAAGGGTATAAATCAAGCATTAGCATTAAATGGAACAGGAACTACAACAGCATTAGATATAAAAAGGTCTTAAAATCGGATTTGGTCAAAATTCTGAAAGTGGAGTGCTAGTATATGCAGATAGAGGTACAGAAGTAGAGGTAGCTAATAATACCCAAAGTGAAGATGACGGTTCAAAATATTTAAGTACTAACAATGGTTCTACAAATGATACAGTTATTTCAGATGGAGTGCAATATGATAGTGCCAATAGTCATAATGTTTGGGGTTATGATATAGATTATAGTAATCTTTCAAAAATACTACAATGTTCTATTCACAAGGAATATATAAACATGGTGATAATGGTTTAATGTTTAGTGCTGACGGTAATTTCAATAATTCTCCAACAAAAATTACAGTAAACTCTAACGTAGATATGGTATCAAGACAAGGTATTGCATATTTTGCTGATAAAGGTGGAAAAAGTTGTTGTAGGAAAAGATAGTACTAATAAGTTTGATACTAGAGCTGGTGGGTATAAATCTATAATTGCTCAAGCTAGTGGTAAAACAGATAATGTAACATCTGAAGTTGAAATACATGGTAAAAATTATAGCTGCTGATAGTAACTTATTAGGATAACTAGAAATTCAACTGGTGCAGCAACAGCAAACTAATACAATAAAAACTGATTTAGATTATACATATCAAAAATATTGAGCAATTGCATTAGATGGTGGAAAAGTAAAATTGTTGATTCTGCAGCTGCAACTACAGTAAAAGAAGGAGATGCAAAATCTTAAAGTTGAGCTAATGATAAGTCATTAATATATGGATTAGGAGCTTATTCAAAAGGTACTGGTTCTGAAGTTATATTTGATAAAGATACTAGGTGCAGTCACAGTAGTCAGTGGAGAAGATGTGCATTATATGCTACTGAAAAATGGAAGCATTAAATTTAACGGTAATATAGTTAATCAAAATAATAATGTAGATGGTAAGATAAAAGCAGGAAGTGATTTAAATAGTGCTTTTAGGGACTACTGATTTCGCTGTTAAAGGAGAAAAGATGGGGTAAAAGGTTATGCATCAAAAAGCTAATAAAAGACAATGATCACAAAAATGTAACTCCATTCTATGTAAAAACAAACAAGTGCAAGTGATAAAGCGTATATTGAATTTAATAAAGATGACTACTCATATAGATATGTATGATGGTATACTTCTTACAGGAAATCAATATCAATATGATAGAGGATTAACTGCTATAGGTAAATCATTTTGGAAGTTCAATAAATGCTGAAAATTCATCTGAATGGGATTATAATAATAGTTATTCAGATTATGCTAAATCTACAGATTCTGCTGATAAAATTAACAATGCAAAATATCGTGGTATGGATAATGTAACAGTACATATTTTAGGAGATGCAAACTTCAAGGTGTAAATTTAGGAATTATTAATCAAGCTGATAATTTAAAATGGGATAAAAGATCTAGATAAAACAACTACTTCAGGATATTTGAAGACAGTTGCTGATTATGCTGGAATGAAAAATTACAAACAATGGAGGTACTACTGGAAACGCCAAGAGTACATCAGGAGCATATGGATTTAAGAGTACTATATTAAATTCTAATTTAAGTATAGAAGCTCCTACTTCAGGGTTAACAATTGATCTAGAGGACAATGTAAAAAATAGATTAGCATCGTCAAATCCAAAAAATGATCCATTTAATAATATTTCAATGGAAAGTACAATGGTTACTATTGGTAAAGATGTTAAAATTACAGGTGATATTGCTCACTACAAAGACAATAGTGGAGATCCACACGATTACAGAGCTGGTCAAGGTTTAAGTATGGCTAATTCACTTTATCGTTGGAGTAAACTAAATGATGCTGATGCTATATATAGAAGAAGTGATGTTTCTGAATCAGGATATAAAAACTATGGTACAGTTGATGTACATGGTGGAACTTCAAAAGAAGGCGGAAATTCTTATGATATTAACATAACTGGTATAAATGTTGCTTATGGTACTATAATAAATGGTGACGGTACCACAACCAATAAAGGGAACAGTTAAAAGTAGATCATGGATATGGTATTGCAGGTACTGATGGAAGTAAACTTACTAATACAAAAGATTCGGGAAATGACAGTAACTGGTAAGTATCAAAGTGCTAGTACTCAAAAATCCTAATCGTTCAGATCATGATGAAACTTTAGCAACTGGACAAAAACTATGGTATGGTAGGTATTTCTACAAATAATGTTAAAGATAATCAACATTATATAGATACATACAGAAACTGCTAATTATAAAACCAGAAAATGCTAGATATGGAGTAAACGCTATAGAATTAGCAAATAATAATGGTAAAATTACAGTTGATGGTACTTTAGCTGTTGGTATGTTTGCTAAGAATGCTAAGTATGATAAATCTTTAGGAGATAAAGATACTGATGCTAGTGCTTTTACAAGGAGATGTTAAGATTTCTTATGATAATACACAAGGTTCTAGTGCTAATTTGATAAAAAGTAAATGAAAAATAATACTAATAAGACTCATAGAGGTATAGGTATTGCTCTTGTTGATAAAAGGTAATGAAAGTGATACTTCTAGAAGAGGTGGAGAAATTACTTTTAAATACTCAAAAATTCAGGAATTGGAAATACTGCTGATATTGTAACTAGTTATAATGGTATAGGTGTTTTATGGTGAAAGTGCTGACATTACATTTGGTGGTAATGCTACAACAAAAGGTCTTACAGTTGATACTAAAGATAATGGTGCTGCAATTTGGGTAACAGATGATTCTAATATTGGTACTAATTCTAATCACCTTAATAAAGATACTATAAACTTTAATTATAAAGGTTATAATAATGCAAATGGTTATGCTTTTAGTATTTGGAAGTACTAGTAACGATGCTTTTCATTATAATACAACAGCTAAAAACTTCTAGATGTTAAATTTAATAATAATGATACTGCTGCTACTCCTACACCTGTAAACTTAGAATACGAAAGAACAAAGGCTGGAACAACTCCTGCATTAGGTAGCACATATAAAGGAATCGCAGGTATCTTAGTAAATACAGATGCAAAATGATAAAGTTATAAATTATGGTGAAATTAAAGAAGATAAATCAAAGACCTCATGTAAGAGCTTATGGTGCAGTTGTTAATAAAGGTCATTTTTGAAAACTGGGGAAATATTACATTAAATGATTCATTAAATCATTTAGCAAATGATGTAAAAGCTGAAGATCTTAAGAAAGTAAACGTTGGTATCTTAGCAAATGATCATACATCTAATGCAAGAGATACTACATTTATTAATCATCATGGAGATATTAAGATTGAAGTACTACTGGAAAGTGATGTACGTAAGAATGTAGGTGGATTTGCTATTTATGGATATAATGTAGAAAACTGGTGCAAAAAGAAGATGGAACTAATAGTGAAATCACAATTAACAGAAACAGTTATGGTATCTTCTCTGGAGATGGAGATGTAAAAATTGAAAAACTAAATTGTTAGTTGGTAATGATTCTGTTTTAGGACATGTTCAAACCACATCAGGAAAAATTCTACAGCAACACCAACTCCTTATCCAATTACAAGACAAAAAATATTGTAGTGGATCGGCTGAATATACTAATTCACAAGATTTAATAACTGGAAGAAAAACAGATGCTGCATATGGAGTTTACATTGGTTCTAATGAAAAATTATCAAATAAAGATAGAGATCATGTAACAATAAGTGCTGATATGGATATTGATAGATATTCTTATGGTATCGTTGTTGCAGAAAATAATGGAGACGCTAATACAAACATAACTCTTGGAAGTAGTACTTTTCTCACCAACTATTAACCTTGCTTTCAAATAAAGTAGCTGGAGGACAAGTTCATTCAACAGCACCAACAACTACTACAGTAGTGCCAGAAGAAGTATATGAACAAGGAAATGCGGTTTACTATTACTCAGCTGACAGTAGATCTAAAGCTACTTCGTACGCTAATGTAACAATGAATGGAGATTATAATACTGCATACTATACTAAAGGTGGCGTTACATTAGAAAAAGGAGGAAGCATTGATTTAAGATCTAAATATGATGTTGACCTCATGAAACAAATGCAAAACCATAAAGATGTAGGATATGGAAGTGTGGTATTGTTTCTGCAAATAAAGATGTTGCTTCAATTAATAAAGGTACAATTATAACAGGATTATCTGATATTCCAAATATGATGTATTCAGCAGGTATGGCTGCAGGACGTAATGTATATGATGCATCTGGTAATTCAACAGGTAAAGATCAAGGATATATTAGAAATGAAGGAACAATCATCGTTAAAAGAAAAAAAGATGGAATTGGAATGTTTGCTACAGGTATAGGTTCAAAAAGCTGAAAATAGCGGTCATATTAAACTTGAAGGTGACAACGGAATTGGAATGTACTTAGATAACGGAGCTGTCGGTGTAAATAGAGGAACAATTGAAGGTGACGCAAGTAATCTAAGTGGAATAGTTGCAATTCATGGAGCATACATTAAGAACTACGGAACAATTAATGTAACAGGAAAAGATTCTCATGGAATTGTAACAGATAGTTCTAAATTTGCAACTGATGCAAATGGAAATGTAATATTTGACGCAGCTGGAAATGCTAAATATGTTACTGATACAACTTCACCTGAATACAGACAAGCAATAACAGCGGGAGAAGCTAATGGACATAAAGGACATACTGACCTTTATGGAGGAACTGAAACTTCAATTGAAGAAGGATCTACAGGAAATCCTAAAACAACAGGAGTTGGAACAACTATTATAGCTCCAAGTGTAACACCAACACCAAAAATTTATGTTGATGGAATCGATACACCAATATTTAATGTAGAAACTGATGCTGCAACTCCAGGATCTTGGGGAGAAAAGATAAAAGTTTCAAGTACTATCCAAAACTGGTGGAACAAGAAATTATTAATCTATCAGAAAAAGATAGATATGGTAACCAAGTATGGGGTAACTATCATAGAGACCAATTATCTCAATATTCAAGTATTGGATTATATGTAGATACATCAGGAGTTAAGTATACTAAGCCTATTAATGGTATTCAAAATCTTAACGTAGGAAAAATTGATATGTACTACGGACCAGAAGCTACATTATATACAAACTCTAAAGCAATTAGAATAGGAGATGTCATTGAAAGAGATCCTGTTACTGGTACTGACAGAACTGTTGAAAAGTAATATTTTTGAAACCATTCAATGATGGTATTAAGTAGTGGAAATATAAAACTAACCCTGTTATCAGCAAGTTTAACTTGGGAAGTAGTAGAGAAAAAGATCTCTGATGGGTAAGAAATTAAAAGCAATTTATATGAGTAAAAGTTCCTTTATCATTCATTTGCACACGATGATGATACAAACTTAGTAAAACTTTCACAAACAACTTGGATAACGAATACGAAATCGCTAAACCTCACAGCCATGAAAAAGCTATCTTCAATAAATTGAATAGCTTTAGGAAATGGAGAAGGACATATTTTAGCACAAGCATTTGACCAAATGAGAGGACATATTATGGTGGAGTTCAACAAAGAATTAAATCTACATCAGATATTATTGGTGGAGAAGTAGCTGAACTTAGAGCTGATAGAAATGTATCTAAAGATTCTAATAAGATCAAAGCATTTGGACAAAGAAACGAATACAAGACTGATACAGGTGGAATACCAGATTGGTCAAGTAATGCAGGAGGAGTTGTGTATGTACACGAAGACGAAACTGTAAGACTTGGACAAAGTTCAGGATGGTATGCAGGTGTAACAAACAACTACTTCAGATTTAAAGATTTAGCAAGATCTTATGAAAATCAAGCAATGTTGAAAGCAGGAGTATTTAAATCAATCCCACTTGATGGAGATGGAACAGTAAGACTTAACTTAGGTGGAGACGGATTCTTTGGAAGAAATGATATGAAACGTAAATTCTGGGTAGTAGACCAAGAATTCCAAGCAGAATCTAATTACTACTCTTATGGAGCAGGATTAAATGCAGGACTAGAAAAAGAATTTGTAGTAAATGACGGATTCAGCATAGTACCAAAAGTTGGAATAAGAACAGAATACGGAAGATTCTCATCAATCCATGAAAACGGAGACATGGCATTAAATGTTAAGAGCAACGATTATATCTCAGTTAAGCCAAGTGCAGGAATAGACTTTAAATATAATCAAAAAGTATTCAAGAACACAAACTTAACAGCAAGTTTAGGATTTAGTTATGAAAGTGAAATAGGAAAACTTGATGACGTTGAAAATGAAGCAAGAATCACAGGAGCATGGACTGACTACTTTGGAATCAAAGGAGACAAAGAAAACAAGAAAGGAAACTTCAAGTCAGACTTGAAACTAGGAATAGACAACGGAAGATTAGGTTTAACAGTAAACACAGGATACGATACAAAAGGACACAACTTCAGAGCAGGATTAGGATTGAAAGTAATGTACTAGAAATAGGGATTAGAGGAAATCTTAAAGATGTGAAGAAGAAAATAGCTTAAACAAAACGGGAGGAGGGCTGCCAGAGATGGTGGCTCTTCTTTTTGATGAAAATTTATTAATTATACCAGAACACTCACGACTTTATACTATTCCACGTTTAAAAAGCGAATATTTATTTTTAACAAAAAAGATAGCAAGAAGTCGTAGGCTTTTCTACAAGTGGGAGATGAATTGCTTTTTGTAAAAATTGAAAAAGGATACATCCATGATACAATTTTTGTATAAAATATCGAAGAGACGTTATAAATAATAAAAATTTCTAAAGAAATAATTAGAAATAATATTCAAAAATCAAAAAGGAGGTGTAATTTTGTGAAATATAATTTAGCATTCAAATACAGAATTTATCCAAATAAAGAGCAAGAATTATTGATAAATAAGACTTTTGGATGTGTTCGTTTTTGTTTACAATACGATTTTTGCATATTGCGAATAAAAATTTATGAAGAAACTGGAAAAAATAAAATAATTACACCTGCCAGTTTGAAAAAGTGAAAACCAATTTTTGAAAGAAGTAGACAGTCTGGCACTTTCAAATGCTCAATTGAATGTAAAAACGATCGTTTACGAATTTCTTTTCAAAAAGAGCAAAGTTTCCGAGGTTCAAATCTAAAAAGAATAATGTTAAAAGTTACACGACAAATTGTGTGAATAATTCAATACGAATTGAGGAAAACAAATATTTGGTTTTGCCAAAATTGAAAAAAAGTTAAATTAAAATATCATAGAAAAATACCGAAAGGATTACAAGATAAAGTCAGTAACATTGACAAACAGTAATGGAAATTACTATGTTTCTGTTTTGACAGAATTTGAAAAAGAAATTCAAAAATCCAAGTAATGATAAAGTGATTGGACTTGATTTTTCGATGTCTGAACTATTTATCAGTTCTAAAAACCAAAGAGCTGATTATCCAAGATATTTTTAGGATGTTAGAGAAAAATTGAAAAATTACAGAAATCATTATCAAGAAAAAGTGAAATTTTCTAAAAATTGGTATAAACAAAAATGAAAATATCAAGATTGCATGAGTATATCAAAAATTGCCGAAGAGATTTTTTGCATAAATTATCGAAAAAATTGTCTGAAGATTATAATGCTGTGGTTGTTGAGGATTTGAATATGAAAGGGATGAGTCAGGCATTAAATTTTGGAAAAAGTGTAGGAGATAATGGATGAGAATATTTTTGAGAATGCTTGAGTATAAAGCTGATGTTTTTTTAGGAAAACAATTTTTGAAGATAGATAAGTGGTTTCCATCGTCGAAAACTTGCAGTAAATGTGGAAATGTTAAAGAGGAACTGAAATTATCAGAAAGAAGTTATAAATGTGAGTGCTGTGGGATTGAAATTGATAGAGATTACAATGCGGCATTGAATATAAAAACATTGGAAAATCAATGTTGGAATATTAGAAAAATAAAAAGAAAAACAGGGTAGGAACTACCCGAAGAGCTTAGTAAATATATTTGGCTAACAAAAGCAGATACTTCCCAAGAAGCTCCCGCTTCTAAAAGCGGGAGTAGTTCACAAAGTAAATATTAAAAAAAGATTTATAATGTATTCGTTATTCAAACGAGGTTTAGTATTAGTCGTGAGATAAATAGCATATTTTTTTATTAAAAAAATTTGAAATAATTATAGACATTCTCTATAAGAGTACAAAAACTGGAGTTATTTAAACAGCTCCAGCTTTTTATTATATTAATTTATTAATTATTTCTTAGTTTCTACCATTTTAGCCTGTTTTAAAAATGCTGTCTGGTATTTTTATTCCCAATAATTCCATATTTTGCTTATTAATTTCAATTTGTAAATTTTTAACAGTTTCTATTGGGATTTCACTTGGTTTTTGCCTTTTAATAAAAATTTCAGCTGCAATTTTCTCCAGAACGATAACCAATGTTATAATCAGTAGTTCCTTGGGAAATTAGCCCTCCTGCATTGGAGAATACGTTATTTGTAGCTAGAACTGGTATCTTTGATTTATTAAACACATCAAGTATTGCCGCAAAAATATGAAGCTACCGTATTATCTTGAATAGCATAGTAAATATCAATATCTTTTGCAATAAGATTTGCAGCCGCAACCATTTCTGTACCATTTGTAACAGCCTTTTCAACTACTGTAAATCCATATTGCCCCGCTAACTTTTTCAAATTATTTACTTCAGAAACCGAATTTTGTTCAGATGAATTATAAATTATCCCTATTTTCTTAGCTCCTGGTAACAACTCTCTCATTAATTTCAAATTTTCAGTAACTGGTGCCGCCCCGCTTGTCCCTGTAACATTAGGAATCCCTTCAAGTCCTGCACTTTTAGGATCTGTAACTGACCCAAATACAACTGGTATTTCACTCCCAACCTGATTTTTAGCCGCCTGTGCCGTTGGAGTAGTAATCGCAAAAACTAGATCCTTTTTATCCGCTGCAAACTGCTGCATAATCAAAGTCTGGTTACTCATATCATTATTTGCAATTTTGTCATCATAATCAGCCTTCACTCCAGCCTTCGCCAACGCATCCTTAAATCCTTGCTTTGCCGCATTCAATGCTGGATGATCCACAATTTGCGACAGCCCAATTTTATAAACCTTTTCACTAACTTTAGAATCCTTTTTTTGCTCTTGAGAATCATTACCTTTTTTATTTCCACAAGATAAAAGCATTCCTCCTAACATACCGAATAACAGTACACCTCTCATAATTTTTTTCATCTTTTTTTCCTCCTAAAATAAATAATTTTTTTAATTTGTATTACTATTTTACCATATTTTTTTCAAAAATTTTTCCATTAAATATTTTTCTTTAAGAATAAAAAAACCTTAACCATTTTTCCCACGAAATGCCACCCCAACCAAAGTAATATCCTCAATTCCCCTATCCTTCAAAAGCAACATCATATTTTTTTCTCAATAATTTGCTCCACAGCCTCCTTTGAAACTTTTTCAAGACTATTTTCATCTTTCGTAACCTTAAATTCCAGTATAAATCCCTATTATTCTTATTTCTAGGCTCTATCATCAAATCATATCTCCCAAGCCCAGATTCTTCGTTAGACTTCACATAATAATGATTATCCAAATAAAACATCATTCCTAAGACCAATCCATGATAAAAATCCTCATTTTTTTAGTATCGTTATAACTAGTCGACTTTAGCAAAAATATTCTGAAAATATTTTTTTCAAAAATAGTTAAATTTCAGCTTTTTAAGTGATTCCATCGCCTTTCTAAACAAACTTTCCCCAAAAATTTACCTCAATAAACTTCTGTCTAAAAACTCCCTAACTTCCCTGATTAGGCACCCTCAAAGAATACACATTCTCATAATCCTCCCCTAATCTTCTCATCAACCGTCAAATATCCGCTAAACAAAAAGCAATTCCCAAATTTCCTCTTGCCCAAGCAATACAGACAAATCAGAGTTCCCATTAATATTTTCTTCCACACTTTCCCTGAAAAATAACTGTTCCAAAGTTTCCATTGTTTCAGCATCTACATTTTTTAAAATATCATTGATAAGAAAAATTCCCAGAAGAATTAATCCAATTTGGAGCCAGTTTTTTATCAAAAGAAAATTTAAGATGCTCCATGGATTATAAACTTCAGAATCTCCAAATTTATAGCCGTCATACCACAATTTAACATCAGCAAGTTTTAAATTCAATATTGTAGTCACAAAAGTGCCTTTTTTTACCTCATCTTCAGTAAATCCAAAAAAATTCAGAATAATGATTGCTCAAAATAGAATATATTCTTAAATTATTCAAATCTGAAAAAGATTCCCAGCTTTTTATGACTCTTATGATTCCTATCATAATACCAGTTTTTAAATACTGATTAGTTTTTAATGCTTCCCCGTAAAAATCTTAAAAAAATATAATTGCTTTGTCGTAATAGTGATATTCATAAGCTGAAATTAAAGGGCTGTCGTATTCATCAATCAAAAGGACGATCTCTTTATTGTAATATTTGTATAAATAAGCCGTCAAATACTTTAGAGAATTTTCATAATCTCCATCATCTTTTTGAACCATATTTTATCAAAAGTTTTTAAGTTCAGATTCATTTAACGAACTTCTCACATATTCAAATTCGTTGTAAAGACTTGATATCAAAGATTTAATGGAATTTAAGAAATTTTTCCCAGCTGTCAGCCTTAATTCCTTTTTAATGAAATAAAAACAACAGGATATTGCCCTTGCTCTGAAAAAAATGTTCAGATTTCTCAATATCTAAGCCATTAAACAATTCTTTATTTTCTTTAGCATTATAAATATCAAAAAAATATTTTTAGCATCGACATATTTAATGTCTTTTCCAAATCTTCTTGGACGTGTAAAAAGTTTTACTTTAGAACCATCATCTAAAAATATTGGCAATAAATTTAGTTTTTATCAACGTAATAGCAATTATTATTTATAATTTCCTTAAAATCTTCAATACCAACAGGAATTTTCTTCATTTATCTACCTCCTAATGTTAAATGTATTTAAATTTTATCTTCTTTTTACACTATTATTTTACCATATATTTCAATTTTTTAATACAAAAAGAAGAGCCACCATCTCTGGCAGCCCTCCTCCCGTTTTTGTTTAAGCTATTTTTCTTCTTCACATCTTTAAGATTTCCTCTAATCCCTATTTCTAGTACATTACTTTCAATCCTAATCCTGCTCTGAAGTTGTGTCCTTTTTGTATCGTATCCTGTGTTTACTGTTAAAACCTAATCTTCCGTTGTCTATTCCTAGTTTCAAGTCTGACTTGAAGTTTCCTTTCTTGTTTTCTTTGTCTCCTTTGATTCCCAAAGTAGTCAGTCCATGCTCCTGTGATTCTTGCTTCATTTTTCAACGTCATCAAGTTTTCCTATTTCGCTTTCATAACTAAATCCTAAACTTGCTGTTAAGTTTGTGTTCTTGAATACTTTTTGATTATATTTAAAGTCTATTCCTGCACTTGGCTTAACTGAGATATAATCGTTGCTCTTAACATTTAATGCCATGTCTCCGTTTTCATGGATTGATGAGAATCTTCCGTATTCTGTTCTTATTCCAACTTTTTGGTACTATGCTGAATCCGTCATTTACTACAAATTCTTTTTCTAGTCCTGCATTTAATCCTGCTCCATAAGAGTAGTAATTAGATTCTGCTTGGAATTCTTGGTCTACTACCCAGAATTTACGTTTCATATCATTTCTTCCAAAGAATCCGTCTCCACCTAAGTTAAGTCTTACTGTTCCATCTCCATCAAGTGGGATTGATTTAAATACTCCTGCTTTTCAACATTGCTTGATTTTCATAAGATCTTGCTAAATCTTTAAATCTGAAGTAGTTGTTTGTTACACCTGCATACCATCCTGAACTTTGTCCAAGTCTTACAGTTTCGTCTTCGTGTACATACACAACTCCTCCTGCATTACTTGACCAATCTGGTATTCCACCTGTATCAGTCTTGTATTCATTTCTTTGTCCAAATGCTTTGATCTTATTAGAATCTTTAGATACATTTCTATCAGCTCTAAGTTCAGCTACTTCTCCACCAATAATATCTGATGTAGCTTTAATTCTTTGTTGAACTCCACCGTAAATATGTCCTCTCATTTGGTCAAATGCTTGTGCTAAAATATGTCCTTCTCCATTTCCTAAGCTATTCAATTTATTGAAGATAGCTTTTTTTCATGGCTGTGAGGTTTAGCGATTTCGTATTCATTATCCAAGTTGTTTGTGAAGTTTACTAAGTTAGTATCATCATCGTAAGCGAATGAATGATATGGAACTTTACTCATTACAACTTCTTCTAATTGGTTGTCATCACTAATCTTAGCTGCAACTTGCCAAGTTAATGAAGCTGACAATGGATTAACTGTAGCTCCTGGTGTTAATTTTGATAATGCTTCGTTAAATGGTTTTAAAATATTATTATCATATACTGTTGCTGCACTACCATCACCTGGATCAACTACAACTTTTTCCAAATCTAATTGCTTTTAGCATTTGTGTATAATGTAGCTTCTGGTCCAAAGTATAAGTTTATCTTAGATAATTTTGGTAATAGGTTAAGTCCATCAATTGGTCTAGTGTATTTAACTCCAGATGTATCAACATACATTCCAACACTTGTTACTTCTGATAATTGATCTTTATCGTGGTGAGCCCATAATGGGTTATTCCATTCATCTTTAGCAGATAGATCTATTGTTCTAACTTTAGTTGAACCAGAAAGACTTGTAATAGTGCTGCTCTTATCTGCTGCTACATTCCAATCTTTTCCGACAGTTTGAATACTACTTACAACATCTATACGTTTTGATACTGAGTTAGCACCTGTTGGTGAATTAGCATCACTGTTTATATCATATATGGGTGTGTCAATTCCATCTACACTAACTTTTTGCTATAGGTACAATAGTTGGTAATTTAATAGTTGTTCCAACACCTGTTGTCTTAGGATTTCCTGATGTTCCCTCTACAATTGAGCTTTCATATCCAGGTTTTCCATTTGCAGGGTCAGCGTAATAATCTTTATGATCATTATTTCCATTAGCTTCCCCTGATGTTATTCCTTGGCTGTATTTAGGTGAATCTACATTAGGAATATATTCTACAACGTTTCCAGCATTGTCAACAATGAATTTAGAACTATCAGTTACGATTCCTTCCAGAACCTGTACCTGTAACTCTAATTGTTCCGTAGTTCTTAATGAATCCTCCATTAATTGCAACTACACCTTTAAGATTTTCTGCATTACCTGTAATTGTTCCGTAGTTTTCTCCTTGTGCTTCTCTATCAAGATACATTCCAACTGAATTTTTACCAACAAGTGTAATATTACCTTTATTTACTGCTTTTGAATGTTTACCAGTTGCAAACATACCAATTCCACCGTCTTCTTGAACAATAATATTACCTTCATTAACTATGTTACCTTCGTCTAATACTTCTTTAAATACTGTTTTTCCTTCAGAATCTACTTCATACTTATTACGTCCTGCTGCCATAGCTGCTGAATATTGCATATTTATTGTATCAGAAAGTCCTGTTGTAATTGTTCCTCGGTTAATCGAAGCCCATTTTTCATCAGTATTTGCTGAAACGATACCTAAGTTTCCATATCCTATAGCTGTATGTGTAGGATCTAAAGCTTGAGCTTTAAGGTCGTTTTGTGATCTAAGGTCAATAGTTCCGTCATTAATTACTTGTCCTCTTGTGAAGTAAGCAGTGTTATAATCACCATTCATTGTTACTTCAGCATTTGTAGTAGCTTTAGATTGATCATCTGCTGAATAATAGTAAACAGCGTTTCCTTGTTCATCTACTTCTTGAGGAATTTTTGGACTAGTTGGTGCTGTTGAATGAACTTCTCCTCCAGCTGATTTATTTGAAGCAATTACAATTTTTGGTGCAATATTATTGTCTCCAAGTTTTACAGTTGTAGTTGCTCCTCCATCTTTCTTAGCAAGCACGATACCATAAGAATATCTGTCAATATCCATATCAGCATTTACAGTAACTGATCTATTTCTATTTGACAAGTCTTTATTACTGTCAATATAAACTCCAATTGAAGAATCTCTTTCTCTTTGTTCAGAAAGTCCAGATAATAAGTCGTCTTTCTTCGCATATCCATTTGATGCTACTGCTGCTGCTACTGCTGGTGTTCCTTTTGCTATAGAAGTTGCTCCACCTGGTTGTCTAGTAATTGCAAAGTCTGTTCCATCTGAAAGTTTTCCTGTATATATTTCATGTCCTAATACAGTATCATTTCCTACTTTAATTACAGTTCCTTTTCTAATGTCAACATTTCCATCTCCAGAGTAAATACCATAACTGTTTCTATTAATCTTATATGTCAACTCTGTTCCACCTGATTTAGGTCCAGTTATAACATTATATCCATAAATAGCCCAGCTTCCTGTATTTTTTGCACTATTTGCATCGTCTCCAATTGTAATATCAGCATAGTTTTCAATTGTTGTATTAATTCCACCTGTTCCTTTGTCTTTGTCATAAGTGTTAGCTATAATACCAACATTTGCTTTCTTCATATCTTCATCTTTGATATCTTTGTTTTTGAGTAGGCATTAATGAATCATTAAGTTTAATATCTCCATAGTTTCTGAATATTCCTTTATTTACAACTGCTCCATAAGCTCTAAGGTTAGTTACTGAAGATGTATCTTCTGAAATCTTACCATAGTTATTTACTACGTCATTAGCATCGTTAGTATTTACTAATATACCTGCGATACCTTTTATTTGTACCTGTTCTATTATTTTTCATTTACAAGATTTACTTTACTTCCATCTGCTGCATTTTGAGAATTTAATATTCATATAGTTTGAAGCTGTTGTTTGATCACGTTTTTCCACCAAATGCCATTGCAAATCCACTTTGATCTTTAGCTCCAAAGTAGTTATATTGGAAAATCCTTAGTTTGTCTACTGAAATTAGTTATTGGATCTTTATCATTTCCTGCAACTACAGAATTATCCATTGCCCATAATCCAACACCATTATCTTTAGTAAACACAGTGAATTTATCAGAATTAACTTTAATATCAGCATCTTCTGCATAAATACCTATTCCATTTTTACCAGTATAAATATCATTTGTACCTATGTTAAGATTTAAAGTACCTGATGTTGCTACTGCTGAAGTACTAGGTAATGTAGCACCTCCAGTAGGGTTTGCTCCTGTACCAAAAAGCACCACTAGTTGAACCTGTAAGTTCAATTACTCCACCTTTAGTTGTATAAGTACCATCATTGTTTTTTTACCATTTACTAATGCAATACCTACGCCTCTTGCATCTGCTGCTTTTTACATCAGGATTTGATACATTAATACCTGTTGCACCAGGAGTAGTTGCTGAATTTACAAATTTAATTACAACATCTTCTTTTCTTGCATTATTTCTATTTTCAGCAAAAATACCAGTAGCTTTATCACCTTCAACATAAATCTTACCATTATTATGTTCAATTGTTACTTTGTTTACATCATCACCTTTACCACTATTATTAGTTGTATTATAGTCTATATCTTTTTGTATCTGAAATACCTATAATACCATAGTTTACACCACTTGGATCTGTTTCAACGTTATTACTTATGCTACTTGCAAAAATAGCGTTATATTTACCAGTTACAACAACTTCACTATTATCTAAGTTCTTAATATAACTTCCGTCAGTTGCAACTAATCCATAACCATGGTCAACTCTTACAAGACCTGCATTAGTACCGTCTCCATTTTCAAGTTTACCAAAGTTTACAAGAAGTCCTGTTATAGGTTTAGCAGCAGTTCCACCCCAAACATCAACATTACCATTGTTTATAATTCCTGATTTATCCCATGGAGTTTTAATCCAATTATCTGGAGTAGCTTGTGCACTTAAATCATTCCATCTATTTAACGAGTTACCCATTGCAAATCCAACACCATTTACTTGGTAATTTTTATCGTCTCCTAATCCTAAAGCTCTATGTGCAGCATCTCCAAACATCTTTTTACCAACTTTAATTGTAACAAGATCAGATTCCATAGCTATATCATTAAATGGATCATTATGATTATTAGCTCCTGCAACACCAGTTACAGTACCGTCGGTATTACCAGTACCACTTTCTGAAGTTGGAACAACATTTTCAATTACAACATCATTATCAACTGTTACTTTATCTGCATTAATTACAGTACTATAAATTCTCCATTGTTTTTCCATCATGTCCATATTGATTATTTTGAGTGTCAGCTATATTAGTAATTTTCATACCTTTATAATTTTTCACCAATACTCTTTAAGTAACTATCAGTAGAAGCGTTACCACCAGCTTGTTCACTAGTCCAGAAAATTTCATTTGTAGGTTGATTAATTACACCAATATTAACTCCGTTACCACCTGCTCTATTACCTGAAATGTAAGTTGTAACATTTTTTTCATACCACGATATTTAGCATTATCCCATTCAACTTGTTTTTTGATTTCCTGCAGTAGGTCGATTAACTTCACTACTATAGTCTGATAAAGGTGCGTAACCATTATTTGCCCACAAACTAGATTTACCATTTGCATCTTTACTACCAAATCCATATTGGTTTCCAGTATACAAGACACCATCATACATTGCTATTCCAGTTTTTTTATTAGTAAAGGTAATAACTGCTTTATCATTACTATCTTTTTCTATTTACATAGAATGGAGTTGAATTTATATGGTCATTCCCTTTACTATTTCCTATAATACCTTTTCTTGTAGTACCGCTACCTGTTACATAATAATTAGATGTAGCATTAGTGAAGTCAGAAGTATCTATATCTCCTCTTTTTATATTATTTTGGTTTGTTATATATCCAGCAAATTTGATTTCACCACTATCTTTTGCATAAACTCCTGAATCAGGACCTGTTACAACGTGGATTCCATCTCCTTTAATGTCAATTAAAGATCCAGCTCCTTCAGCATAAGCTCCTATACCATAAACTAATGATTTAGTACTTGCTGCTGTTGATGAAGCACCTCCACTTTTATTTGCTTCTTCTTCTACAGCCTTAGATGCTGGAGTTGAACTATCAATAGTAATTTGTCCTTCACCTTTTGCATAAGCACCAACATTTTGGTAACCTAAATTTATTTCATCATCTTTTCTAGTATTATAGTTATCTGCAAAAAGTAAATAATCTGCAGCTGTAATATTTCCACTTATTTCAACTGTTGATTTTCCAGCTGAAGCAACTCCATTATTTGGATTATCTTTACCATTAGCAAAAGCTATAACTGATTGAGCACCACCAGCTCTTGTAGCTTTATTAGTTGTTATTTTACCACCATCTACAGCATAGTATGCTATACCTTGTCTAGAAACCATATCAACATCTGATTTGAAGTTAATAGTAGATTGTTTTTTAGGAGCATTATGTCCACCAGCATAATTGTTAAGATCTCTACTAAATACACCATCAGCATATCCCATAACAGTTCTTAATGAAGTATCTGCATAATTAATCTTATTAATGTCATAACCTCTATTTACAGTACTTCCATTAGCTTTTACACCATCAGTAATTACTTTGAAAGTTCCTGTACCCATAGGTTCAATACCATTCTCTACGTCCACACCTGTTCCATTAGTAGCAAAAACTAACACACTGTCTTCAGCGGCACTTCCAAATCCTACATTTATATCTTTTACTTTAATATTACCAGTAGTTACATTACTTAATCCTGTTCCTGAAATAGCTCCAAATAAAGATGTATCAAGTGTATCATTTTGTCCTGAACCTGCATATATAGCTATATTATTTTTGTATGTACCACTATTTATTTTAGCCCAAGCAGCATATTCTCCACCCATTGCACCTTGAATATGAATTTCTCCTAAAAAAGCTCCAACAGGGGCTACGTTAGGATTACCAATTACACTTTCAGTTGGTCCATTAAGTTTAACCATTGTATTGTTACTTCCTATCATTTGGACATCACCAAGAGTGATTTTACTACTACTGTCAACTAAAGCTGCACCATTATAAACAGTGTTATTATTACCTTTTAGAAAAATTCTACCTTTTCCCCAAACAGTATTATAAGGTGAAAGATTATCATTACCCACTTTTAAAGGAGTAGCAGAAGTATCAACACCATCTCCATTTTTCAATTTCTAATTGTTTAATATATCCATTTACTTTATACACACTGTTATTATCACCATTAAGTGTGATATCTACATTACCTGTTGAAGCTCCACCTCCTGCAGGAGTAACTCCTTTTATTTTTGTAATACCTGCATTTGTCGTAGTACCATTTTGTAAATTAATTGCAACATTATAATTACCAGTAGCTTCTAATTTAGATGTTTTATCAAAAGTGATTGTATTACCATTTTGTGAAGCTGTATTAACAGTCATTAATACATCGTTACCATCACCTGTAATTATAGATTTATCTCCAAATGTTACATTTCCATCATAAACATAGATACCTGTACCTTTAGTGTTTGGTGCAGAAGTTGCTGAACCATCTGTAGCTTTTACGTCTATAGCAGTATCTGTGATTGTAGTAATAGTTCCTGTACCTTTATCATCTCCGACAAGGATTCCAATTCCGTTACCATTTACAGTAACATCAGTTTTGTCTATTTTATTAACTGTAGTTCCGTTAGTTACAAAAAGTCCATTATTTGATTTTATATCTTTAGTAGGAGTAAGAGTACTAGCAGTAGCACTACCATTTACTGTAAATTTACTTCTCTTTCCGCCCTTATCTTGAATATTTACACCAGTAACATCATGAAATAAAAATTACACCATTATTATTATTTCCACTAACAGTTACTTCAATTCCATTTAAATCTAATTTTGTTGACTTTAATGCATAAATACCATTAGAATGTGTACCATCAACATCAAATGTTGACTTATCAATAGTTATTGCTGATGCATCTTTCACATAAAGACCATTATTTTTCACTATGCGTTGTAGCAGTAGTATCTTTATTTACATTAAATGTGCCTTTAGTTATACTTATAGTACCCTTTTCTACATTAACACCATTATTATCTTTTTCCATCTACATCAAACAGAGTATTATCTAATGAAACTAAAGTAGAATTATCCTTAATAAGAATACCATTATTTTTGAGATCCTTTTTGTACCATCCAGAGGATCAACTCCAGTTGCACTATCTACCTTGAATTTCATATCATTAACATTTAAAGTATTACCAGAAACATTAGATAAAAATACCATTATTGTTAGTTCCTGTTATTGTAAAGTCGTATCCAGTAGTTCTTTGCGTTGCTGGATCTCTTTTTAATATTTGTAGTATTAGAAGCACCAATATAAATACCATTATTAGTATCTCCATTTCCTGTTACATTAAATGTTGGATTTGTAATATCTTGATCACCAGTACTCATAATATAAATACCATTATTTTTTTAGATCCATCTACACTATAACTAGAATTTTTTTATCAGTAAGCTTTTGCTGTACCAGCTACATACGCACCATTATTATTTCCAGAAACTGTACTTCCAACGTTAAAAGTTACACCTGTAGTATTTGTATCTTTATTTGCATAAAGAAGATTACTCTTTTCAGCACTAGAACCAATTGTTAAAGTACCACGTTTAATATCAGCACTATTACCTCCTTGGTTGTTGAATCCCATTTGTTCACTTCCAGTAAGTGTCATATTTACATCTTCAGAAGTCAAAGTACCAGTAGTCAATAATACACCGTTATTATTTTTAGATCCTGAACTACCATTTCCAACATTAAATGAAGTTCCATTTTTTTAGATTTACTGTTCCACCATTAATTTCAATACCATTATTTTTTTAATCCAGTGATATTGAATGTATTCGTAGTACCTTGAGATGCGTTCAAAGTACCATTAGAAACATAAACACCACTATTTGATTTTATTCCATCACCACTAATATTAAAGATATTACCAGAATTACCACCATTCAAATCTACTGTTCCACCATCTACATGAACACCTGCACGTGATCTATTATTTCCATTTTTAATATCAAATATATTATTAGATAATGCAACACTTCCAGATGATACTTTAATTGATGAATCAGATTGATTATTAAATGCATTTCCCGGATAATTAGTCTGGCTCCACTGAGTACCTGAAGTAGGATGCTGCCATCCAAATTCTACCCCATTTACCTTTACAGCATAATAATTTGATGGTGTAGGAGAACCAAACGAATGTGTATTACCATCGGTTACACCAAGTTGAGAAGCTGTCATGGCATTTACTATACTCCAATCTACATCAGGGTGTGCATCTGCATACTGTCTTTTTGCATACCATACAGCTTCATTATAAAGTACAGTATTAGAAACATTTCCAGTAGGGAAATTATAAACAGGTGCAGTATAACTTCCATCGTCATGTCCATAAAAACCAGTCGTTCCATAATTTGCATTTCCATTTACATAAACTCCAGAATATGTACTGTCAGTGTCTATATTACCAGTCCACCAATAAGGATCAGATCTCGATACATGATCATAAATTTTCCAATATCCATTTGAAACTGAATTTACAGAAGTAAATACTCTACCAACATTACTATGCCACCACCAATCAGAATTGTGAAGAATGCTAGTTCCTCCACCAATTTCAAATGTTCCACCATTTGTAGGTGTACTACTATTAGTATTTGCAGTAGTTGCACTAGTTGTTGCCACAATAGTACTATTAGTTGTATAAGTTGCATCATTGTCGTCGTAATTATTAAAATGCATTTCTTTTATTTCATTACGAGAATCTCCTCTACGATAATTAGAATCAGCTGCTACAGGTGCTGTTGGAGGTACAGGTGCTGGTGACACACTATAGTCAGTTATAACTTTACCTGAATTAGATAAACTCATTGTAAATTCAGGAGTATTTGGTGCTGCAGGTCCTGTAAGTTTTGCAGGTGTATATGGTTTGTATGCTTCATGCACATTTGCAGGGCTGATTGCTAATGAATCTGGCTCTTTATTTCTCTTAATGTGCAAATTAGTTGCTCCATATTGATGTTTACTTGCATCAAATACATACTTAGTTAAATCATTTGGTCTTCTACTAAAGTATTCAAGATATTTTCCACCTCTACCTCTATAAGTAGTTCCCCAGTCATTATTCGTAAATCCTGCTGAATATTGGAATGAAGCCCATGGACTCTTTATTACTTGGTCCCCTTGTTTCATTAATCTAGCAAGTTCACTTTGTGCTCCTTTTAATGATTTTTCATTTTCCTTTCTAGCACGCATAAAGGACTGTCTTAGGTCCGTAATTGTGTCATAAGTTTGCGCAGTAACTTCTTGTTGTTCAGCAATTGCATCAGCTTGAAGTTTTTGGCGCAAGTGTTAAAAAGCCCAGTTATCAAAAAAATGAGATAAGCAAGCTATCAGAATAATGTACGTCTTTACATCTTTTTACAAACGATCGAAGATCTTTAGCGATCTGTCGTAGATTATTACTCATTTGTTTCCTCCTTGATTTATACGAACAGCCAAAAGCTATCCGTGTTAATATACAGTTTTAAAAAAACTGAAAGTATAAGAATAGTCTTAATTTCTTAAAAAGCCACCTAAACACGGTCTAGAAAAACTGGTAGGATTTAGTATTTATAGGTGTTGGAGGGGAGGGTCCTATAAGAGGGCCAAAGAGGACTTTTTGTGAGAAAAGTTGGTATTAGATTAAATAATAATTTGAAATTATAGAGTGAATTTTATATAAAAGATAAAAAAATGTAAAGAAAAAAGTTGTAAATTTAGTAAAAAAATATAGTTATTTATTAGTATTTGGTAAAAATATGTGGAATAAAAAAACTATCCCATGTTTATTTATGAGATAGTTATAAAATTTATTTAGTGATAGTTGTATTAATTTTTTTATTTTTCTTGTTTTTTTCTTTCATTAGCATTCAAATATTTTTTTCTAAGTCTGATAAAGTTAGGGAGTGATTTCCACTAATTCATCATTTTCAATATATTCAAGTGCCAATTCCAATGTAAATTCCTTTGGAGGCGCTAATTTCACAGCATCATCACTTCCAGCAGCCCTCATATTTGTAAGTTTTTTACCTTTACATACATTTACAACTAGGTCGTTTTCTCTTGAATGCTCTCCAACTATCATTCCTTCGTAAACTTCAACTCCTGGCCCGATAAATAGGATTCCACGTGGCTGCAAGTTATTTAATGAGTAACCTAGACTTGTTCCTGGCTCCATTGCGATTAGAACACCCCTTCTTCTTCCTGTAACTTCCCCTTTGAAAGGTTCGTATTCGTAAAAAGAGTGATTCAAGATTCCTGTTCCTCTAGTTTCTGTTAAAAATTCATTTCTAAATCCAATTAATCCACGTGATGGAACTTTGAACTCAAGTCTTGTGTAGCCGTCGCTTCCTTGATTCATATTTACCATTTCACCTTTTCTAAGTCCTAATTTTTCAATTACAACTCCTACAAATTCATCAGCAACATCAATAATTGCAAGTTCGATTGGCTCCATTTTCTGTCCATTTTTTTCCTTAAAGATAACCTCAGGCTTTGAAACTGCCACTTCGTAGCCTTCCCTTCTCATATTTTCAAGCAAAATAGATAATTGAAGTTCTCCTCTTCCTTTTACAATAAAGGCATCTGGCGAGTCTGTCATTTCAAGTCTCATACTTACGTTATGATTTACTTCCTTTTGCAATCTTTCCAAAATATTTCTAGAAGTTACAAATTTACCATCTTGCCCAGCAAATGGCGAATCATTTACAACAAATGTCATCGCAAGCGTTGGCTCATCAATGTCAATCAGAGGCAATGGTTTAGGATTTTTCCTTGCTTGCCACAGTTTCTCCTATGTCAATTTTTTCAATTCCTGCAATTGTTACAATGTCTCCTGCAAACGCTTCTTCCATTTCAACTTTTTTAAGTCCATCATATCCATAAATTCTAGTAATTTTTCCCATTTACCAAGTCGCCGTTTCTCTTGATTAACGTAACTTCCTGATTTTTTTCAATTTTTCCGTTATATATTCTTCCAGTTCCTAGTTTTCCTACATATTCATCATATTCTGTATTTGTAATAAGCATTTGCAAAGGTTCATTCACATCACCTTCAGGATCATCAACGTGCTTCATAATTTCATCATAAAGCGGTTTCATATCCTTATCCTCATCTTCCAATTCCAGTTTAGCATACCCATTTTTAGCCGATGCATAAACTACTGGAAAATCAAGCTGAACATCATTTGCTCCCAAATCCACAAACAAATCAAATACAGAATCCACAACAGCATCAGGATCTGAATTTGGCCTGTCAATCTTATTAACAACCACAATTGGACGAAGTCCATGTTCTAGTGCCTGTTTTAACACATATTTAGTCTGTGGCATAACTCCTTCAAAAGCATCCACCAAAAGCAATACAGAATCCACCATTTTCAAGATTCTTTGCACTTCTCCACCAAAATCCGCATGCCCTGGAGTATCTACAATATTTATCTTATATCCATCATAATGAAATGAAGCATTTTTAGAAAAGATCGTAATCCCTCTTTCCTTCTCCAAATCATCACTATCCATAATTCTTTCATCTACTTTTTCATGTTCTCCAAATGTCCCCGCCTGTTTTAATAAAAGCATCGACAAGAGTTGTTTTTCCGTGATCTACGTGTGCAATAATTGCAATATTTTTTTAATTTTGTTCATTCTTTATTTTAACAAATTTTTTTGTTAATTTTTTTCCTCCTTAAATTTTTTTAAAAATCTATAATATTATAACAAAAACTGGAAAAAAATCCAGCCTAATTTATGACATATTTTTTTATAAATATATTTCCTTTTTTTCTTTTTTTATTTCCATACATCCCAATGAATGTGTGAAAAATGCCCCGCAGTCAATATCATAGATTTTTATCAGTTTTTTTAGATATTTTTACCATCCAGATTTGGTGTATGTCCAAAAATATATTTTTATTTTTATATTCTTCAAGAATATTTTTTTCTTATCTATCCAAAACTCTTCCCGTGTCCAAAGCACATTTTTCCCTTTCCTGATTTTTTCCAAATCCTTGCTTAAATCCAGCCCCGCATGAACAAAAAAATATTCTCATTTCCACAAACTATGAGCGGACAATCCTTTTAACCATTTTTATCAGCCATTTTTACTTCAGCAGGAAAAATTTTTCCTTATGCCATTTCTCTATATTTTTTTCTTTTTCAAAAATATTTAGAATTTTTTTATAAATCGAATACTCTGTTTCATAATTCAATGGATAATCATTTTCAAAAATCCTCCAGAAGCATATCTTCATGATTTCCCAAAATAAACTTCAGATTATATCCAAGTTTTATCATTTTCATACATTTCATATAAATTTCATAAGATTTTTTTCCCTCTATCACAAATATCTCCTAAAAATTAAAAAGCAAATCTTCTCTTTTTCAGATTAATCTTTTCAAGCAATCTTAAAAAAATAGATCATATTGACCATGAAGATCAGAAATTGCAAATATTCTATCATAATTATTTTTCATCTATTCTTTCAACCTTAACTCTATTTTTCCATAAGAATCGCACTTCTTTCATTATATTTAAAAAAATTTTTTTAAAAAGCTCCAAATCCATTCACTTCCATAAATCTAAACAGCATATCATTCATAAATTTTTTTCATTTTTTTCCTTTATCATAAGGTAACGTAAAAATCGCCATCCCTGTTTGTCCATAATCTGTCGTAATAGTCTAAAAATATCTTTTGAAACTTTCTGGTCGTAGGCTGACATTATTTTTCAGCTCATTTTCTAAATTATAGTTTCTCATATTTCTTCTTGTAAAGTTTGTGGATCCGCCGTAAGTTATCAGATAATCCTTTTTTTCAGGATTGACATCATTTTTACATGGTACATTTCTTCGCCTCTGTTGTAAAATTTAACATTTATGTCATAGCCATGTTTTCTTGCATATTTCATCAATTCTCCAGCCGCCGCTTTATTTGGCAATCCTGCATCTGCATTATTTAATATTATCTCAAATTTTACTCCACGTTTTGCAGCCTTTCTAATGTCGTTTATTATTCCCCTATCTGCAAGAAAAATTGAGCAATGATGACTTTATCACCAAATTGTGTATTTTTTTAATTCTTCTGAAAATATCATTAGCTGTCGCATCATTTGTAAAATATTGTATTTTCAGCTTGTCATTTGATGAAAACGGAATTTTTGCTAAAAATCCTTGTTTGGCAATGTTCTTTTTTTAAACTTCCATCTTTTTTTAGTAATTTTTGCAACTGGCTTTTTCAGCATTGTAAATTTCTTTTTAATATCGGTGCTGAAAATTTAAATGCCACATTTGAATGTTTTGAACCTTCTGCATGCGGATTAGCTGATGTCAGCATTGCGGTATTTTCATTCATAATCAATTTTCTATGATCCGCTTTTGCATTTAATGCTCTCAAAATACTACGAATTGTAACTTTATCAGTTCCTTCATAAATCGGATTTTTTATTTTCCCACGATTTTTTGGATTTCCAAAAGGCTGTATAAATAGCCGCCATGGCACAGAATAAACAAGCATCGGATCTCTCAGCTTCATTAAATCAACATACCCAATTTTTACTCCAGCCTGCTCCAGTTTTTTATGCATCTTATTGTCATAAGCCCCGTAAAACGTATTGCTTTCATCAAGTATCAGGTAAATTTCCACATTCGGATCTTTTTTTCCGCTTTTCCAGTATCTTTTTCTGCAAATTCTTCTGCAAGCGGCAACGGATGCAACTTTTCTTCCACTCCTTTTCCAACAAAATCATTAAACACAAAAATATCCATCAGGAAAAAATCCTGCGCCTCATCCAAAATCTTATAAGCCTGATCCCAGATCTGTCTTTCATAATGCGTTTCCCCATCTTTTCTTATAAGTCAAATCATAGTAAAAATCCACATTATCCGCATTATAAACCTGACTTTTTCATTGAAAGACCCTCTGAAAGCGAAGTGCAGGAAAAAGTTCCCAATAATAAAAATACAAATATAAAAAAATAATTTTTTTATTCAAAATCAACTCTCCTTCAATATTCTTTATAAAAAAACCTTAACCATTTTTCCCACAAAATGCCACCCCAACCAAAGTAATATCCCCAATTCCCCTATCCTTCAAAAGCAACATCATATTTTTTTCTCAATAATTTGATCCACAGCCTCCTTTGAAACTTTTTTTCAAGACTATTTTTCATCTTTCGTAACCTTAAATTCCAATATAAATCCCCTATTATTCTTATTTCTAGGCTCTATCATCAAATCATATCTCCCAAGCCCAGATTCTTCGTTAGACTTCACATAATAATGATTATCCAAATAAAACATCATTCCTAAGACCAATCCATGATAAAAATCCTCATTTTTTTAGTATCGTTATAACTAGTCGACTTTAGCAAAATATTCTGCAAATATTTTTTTCAAAATAGTTAAATTTTAGCTTTTTAAGTGATTCCATCGCCTTTCTAAAACAAACTTTCCCCAAAAATTTACCTCAATAAACTTCTGTCTAAAAAACTCCCTAACTTCCCGATTAGGCAACCTCAAAGAATACACATTCTCATAATCCTCCCCAATCTTCTCATCAACCGTCAAATATCCGCTAAACAAAAGCAATTCCCAAATTTCCTCTTGCCCAAGCAATACAGACAAATCAGAGTTCCCATTAATATTTTTCTTCCACACTTTCCCTGAAAAATAACTGTTCCAAAGTTTCCATTGTTTCAGCATCTACATTTTTTAAAAATATCATTGATAAGAAAAATTCCCAGAAGAATTAATCCAATTTGGAGCCAGTTTTTTTATCAAAAAGAAAATTTAAAATACTCCATGGATTATAAACTTCAGAATCTCCAAATTTATAGCCGTCATACCACAATTTAACATCAGCAAGTTTAAATTCAATATTGTAGTCACAAAGTGCCTTTTTTTACCTCATCTTCAGTAAATCCAAAAATTCAGAATAATGGTTGCTCAAAAATAGAATAGATTCTTAAATTATTTAAATCTGAAAAGATTCCAGCTTTTATGACTCGTATAATTCCTGTCATAACTCCCATTTTTTAAATATTGATTAGTCTTTAATGCTTCCCCATAAAAAAACTTTTGTAAAAAGTAATAGCTTCATCGTAATAATGATATTCATAAGCAGAAATTAAAGGGCTGTCGTATTCATCAATCAAAAAGAATCACTTCTTTTTTTATACTTTTTTTATACAATATTTGTGTCAAAAATTAAGGATTCTTTTTAATTCTGCCAAATCTGCTTCTGCTGACAAATATCTCTTAAATCTTATTGAATCAAATTCATTTAGATCATTTAAAATATATTCAAATTCTGAAAACAGCCTTGCAATCAGTAATCCAATACTTCTTTTGGCTTCCTCCCAAGTATTTGACTTAATTCCTTTTAGCGAAATAAAAAAACTACTGGATACTGTCCTTGCTCTGAAAAAAATGTTTAGTTTTCTCAATATCTAAACCATTAAACAATTCTTTATTTTTCTTTAGCATTATAAATATCAAAAAAATATTTTTAGCATCGACATATTTAATGTCTTTCCAAATCTTCTTGGACGTGTAAAAGTTTTTACTTTAGAACCATCATCTAAAAATATTGGCAATAAATTTAGTTTTTATCAACGTAATAGCAATTATTATTTATAATTTTCCTTAAAATCTTCAATACCAACAGGAATCTTCTTCATTTATTTATCTCCTTATTTAAATTTTTATTTTTCTTTTTTTACACTATTATTTTTACCATATATTTCAATTTTTTAATACAAAAGAAGAGCCACCATCTCTGGTAGCCCTCCTCCCGTTTTTGTTTAAGCTATTTTTTCTTCTTCACATCTTTAAGATTTCCTCTAATCCCTATTTCTAGTACATTACTTTCAATCCTAATCCTGCTCTGAAGTTGTGTCCTTTTGTATCGTATCCTGTGTTTACTGTTAAACCTAATCTTCCGTTGTCTATTCCTAGTTTCAAGTCTGACTTGAAGTTTCCTTTCTTGTTTTCTTTGTCTCCTTTGATTCCCAAAGTAGTCAGTCCATGCTCCTGTGATTCTTGCTTCATTTTTCAACGTCATCAAGTTTTCCTATTTCACTTTCATAACTAAATCCTAAACTTGCTGTTAAGTTTGTGTTCTTGAATACTTTTTGATTATATTTAAAGTCTATTCCTGCACTTGGCTTAACTGAGATATAATCGTTACTCTTAACATTTAATGCCATGTCTCCGTTTTTCATGGATTGATGAGAATCTTCCGTATTCTGTTCTTATTCCAACTTTTGGTACTATGCTGAATCCGTCATTTACTACAAATTCTTTTTCTAGTCCTGCATTTAATCCTGCTCCATAAGAGTAGTAATTAGATTCTGCTTGGAATTCTTGGTCTACTACCCAGAATTTACGTTTCATATCATTTCTTCCAAAGAATCCGTCTCCACCTAAGTTAAGTCTTACTGTTCCATCTCCATCAAGTGGGATTGATTTAAATACTCCTGCTTTCAACATTGCTTGATTTTCATAAGATCTTGCTAAATCTTTGAATCTGAAGTAGTTGTTTGTTACACCTGCATACCATCCTGAACTTTGTCCAAGTCTTACAGTTTCGTCTTCGTGTACATACACAACTCCTCCTGCATTACTTGACCAATCTGGTATTCCACCTGTATCAGTCTTGTATTCATTTCTTTGTCCAAATGCTTTGATCTTATTAGAATCTTTAGATACATTTCTATCAGCTCTAAGTTCAGCTACTTCTCCACCAATAATATCTGATGTAGATTTAATTCTTTGTTGAACTCCACCGTAAATATGTCCTCTCATTTGGTCAAATGCTTGTGCTAAAATATGTCCTTCTCCATTTCCTAAGCTATTCAATTTGTTGAATATGTCTTTTTCATGGCTGTGAGGTTTAGCGATTTCATAAACGTTATCCAAGTTATTAGCAAAGTTTTCAAGGTTAGTATCACCATTGTGTGCGAATGAATGATAAGGAACTTTACTCATTACAACTTCTGTTAATTGGTTATTATCATCAATGTTAGCTGATACTTGCCAAGTTAATGAAGCTGATAATGGATTTACAGTTGCTCCTCCTGGTAATTTCTTCAATGCATCATTAAATGGTTTCAAGATATAATTTGTATCAGTAGTTCCATCATCGTTTACAATATCTGCAAATCTGATTGCTTTAGCATTTGTATATAATGTAGCTTCAGGTCCAAAGTATAAGTTTACTTTTCCTAAGTTCTTTATATTTTCGATACCATTAAATGGATTAGTGTATCTTACACCTGAAGTATCAATATACATTCCGATACTTGTTACTTCTGATAATTGTTTTGTTTTATAATTAGCCCATAATGGATTATTCCATTTATCTCTTTCTGAAAGGTTAATTATTCTTGTTCCACCAGTTTGAATACTATTTCTAAGAGTTATATTTTTCAGCAAAATCATCTATGTTCTTAGCATCTGAATTAACATTTGTTATTGGAATTTGAACTCCATCAATTGTTACGTTTGTTAATGATGTAACATTTGGTCTTGCAATTGTTGTTCCAACACCAGTTGTCTTAGGATTTCCTGATGTTCCTTCTTCAATTGAAGTTTCAGCTCCGTGATATTTGTCATCTGCTCCTTTACCATCATTTGCTCCACGGTTAGTAATTGCTTTACCATTTGCTTCTCCTGCTGTTACTGCTGTTTTATATTCAGCTGAATTTGTATCAGTAACATATTTAGCATTTCCGTTTGAGTCAACAACAAATTTAGAACTATCTGTTAAGATTCCAGTTGAACCATTACCTTCGATTTCAATTCTACCATAGTTCTTAATGAATCCACCGTTAATTGCGATTACACCTTTAAGGTTTTTAGCGTTACCTTTAATTAATCCTGTTGATTCATTTATACCTACAGCTTCTCTATCAATGTACATTCCAATTGAGTCGTCTCCGATCAAGTTAATTGTACCATAGTTGATAGCTTTTGAACCTTTACCAGTTGCAAGCATACCAATTCCGGCTTTTTCTTTAACATTGATTGTACCATGGTTTTCAACCCATCCTTGTCCTTCAGAATGATCATAAACTGTCGATTTATTCTTAGTTTCATAGTAATTACGTCCTGCACCCATACCTACTGAATACATCATGTTTACTGTATCAGAAAGTCCAGTTGTAATTGTTCCATAGTTAGTTGAAGGTCTATTAGTATTTTCTGAAATAATACCAACACTTCCATATCCTACATCTTTATGATCAGGATCATTAACACGTTTATCAAGATCATATTGTGATCTTAAATCAATATTACCATGATTTTCTACAGCACCTTTTGTGAAGTAAGCAGTGTTATAATCTCCATCCATTGTTACATCTGCCCAAGTTTTTGCAGTTGAAGCATTGTCTGCTGAATAGTAGTAAACTGAATTACCTTGTTCATAAACTTCCATTGGTACTTTTTCTGGATTATCAGTTGGAGCTTTTGAGTAAACATGTTTACCAGCATTATTATCTGTAGAGTATGCTAATTTAATTTTTGGTGCTAATGTAGATGAACCAATTGTTACTTTAGTTTCATTTTTACTTACATCTCCATCTCTTTCAGCAAGTACAATTCCGTGAGAGAATCTGTCAATATCCATGTTAGCATTTATTGTTATGTCTCTATCTTTATTTGATAATTCTTTATTACTATCAATATATACCCCAATTGCTGAATCTCTTTTTCTTCCTAATTGAGATAACAAATCTTGAGGATCTGCATAAGCTCCTGATGTACTATCTTTTTGTCTTTCAATACTATATGATGTACCATTTGAATATGTTCCTTTATATTGTTCATGTCCTAAAAACAGTATCATTTCCAACTTTAATATCAGTACCTGCAATAGTTACATTTCCATCTCCAGAGTAAATACCATAGCTATTTCTGTTAATTATAATCTTAGAATTAACACCAGGTTTCTTTTTCACCTGTTTCAATGTTAGTTCCATAAATAGCCCAACTTCCTATATTCTTAGCACTTGTAGTATTAGTTTTACCAGAAGTTACATCTCCAATCTTAATATCTCCAGTATTTATAATTTTATTAGCATATCTATCAAGATTAGTTGTTCTAATACCAACATTTACTTTATCCATTTCTTCTGGTTTTACATCGCTTGCTTTATGATTCAATGATTCTGCAAGAGTAATATCTCCATGGTTTTTCAAAAAGTACCTGTATTTACAAGTGCACCATAAGATCTTAAGTAAGTTTTAGATGTAGCAGTATCTTCTTTAATATCTCCATTATTAATTACTCTATCATTTTATATCATTAGTTTTAACATAAATACCAGCAATTCCTGCAGAAGTTCCTGTATTAGAATTACTTCTATCTCCAGTAATTGTTATTTCATTAGGAGGAGTAGAGCTTCCTTTATTAGAGAATTTAATATCTAAATCATTTTGTGCAACACTATTAATTCCAGTATTCTTTGAACCAAACGCCATTGCAAATGCATTTGTATTATTAGCTCCATTATAGTTCAATTGGAAAGTCTTAGTATGTGTTGAATTTTGATTAACACCAATGTTAGTTCCGTCGATTGCCCATAATCCTACACCATTATCTTTAGTTTCAACTGTAAATGCATCACTAGTTAGGCTAATATTAGAACCTTCTGCATAGATACCTACACCATTTTTACCTGTATAGATATTTCTATCAGCATTAGTGTATGATCCAAGTTTACCAGCTTTACCATTTAATGTAAGTGTTCCACCTACTTTATGAGCATCAGTAGCAGCATAATTTGTATTACTATTTACAATCGCAATACCAACACCACGTGCAGTTGAACTCTTAGCATCTGTATTTGAAACATCTATACCATCAGCAACGTTACCACCTGTAAGACCTGTATCAGTATAATTAACAGTAACTTTATCTTTTTCAGCATCAGTATTATTTTCTGCATAAATACCTACTGCTAAATCTCCACTAGCTTTGATTTGACCATTGTTATTATCAATTGTAATTTCATTAAATTCATTTTGTGCATATTTGTCCCAAAGTTTATAATTTGCACGTCCACCAGTTTTACCTACAATACCGTAGTTATTTCCAGTTGCACCACTTGAAGTTTCGTTACGGAAACTATTACTAGTTCTTAAAGTTGAAAAAGTTGTTGGAGCATATATACCAGTTGCTTCAATTTTACCTTCATTTGCTATTCTACTTGAATCAGTTGCAAATATTCCATATCCATGGTCAACTGTAATAGTTCCTCCATTTTTGTTAGTAGCTGTTCCAAATACTACATTCATACCAGCTATATCAACTTTTCCAGCAGCTTGATTAGTTCCTCCCCAAACATTGATCTTACCTTCATTTATATATCCAGACTGATCAGCTTGAGTTTTAACCCATCTAGATGTTCCATTAGTAGCGTTAACATCTTCCCAACGTCCAAGACTATTGTTCATATTCAATCCTTGACCAGCTCTGTAACCTTGAGCAACATCACCTTCTACAGTTTTATTAGCTTGAATTCTTACTATAGTACTTTCCATTGTTATGTCATTAAATGGATCATTTATTTCAGTACCAGCTCCTGTTTTCTTAGAATCTTCAAGATTTACAGTAGTAGCATCAACTTTTAAATCACCATTAAGTATTGTACTCTTGAATTTATTACCAACTTTAGTACTTGTACCATTTGCTGTAGTTGATCCAATTTGAGCATTTTTTATAGCCATTCCTCCAGCATAGAATTTTCCAATACTGTCTAAGTAATTAGCAGTTCCTCCAGCAGGTATAGAAGCAGGAACGTTAGTATTACCTTCATTATTCCATACAAGTTGACCTGAAGGTTGATTTATAATTCCTAAATTAACTGCATAATCATCATTCATTATAGCAACTTTAACGTTCTTCATTCCACGGTATTTAGCCATATTGTATGCATTAGTAGAATCTATATCAGCATAATAATCTCTTATTAAAGAACGAGAATCAGTACCTGGAGTATAATTATAATGATTATATTCATTTCCTGTTAATAAAATACCATCGTACATATCTATGTTTGTTCCAGTTGTATTAAATAAAATTCCAGAATTATCTTTATTAGTATCTCCTTCTACTGTACGTCGTACATAGAATGGTGTAGTATTTTTATGATCATTTCCAAGAATATTTCTTGCATTTCTAGTAGATGTTGTTATTGCTGTTACTCCTCCAGTTTTAGTAGTAGCCGAAGGACCAGCATTATTTTGGTTTATAATATCACCAGCAAAATTAATTTGTCCATTATCAGTCGCGTATAAAGCTCCATTTTCACCTGAAACTACTGTAACTTTTGCCGCATTTGTAGTACTATCATCAAATACTACACTCGAATCTTTACCTTTAGCATAAGCTGCCATTCCATATATTAATGATTTTGATATATCATTGTTAATTCCTGTTTCTCCTGCTTGACCTTCTTTTGCACTTGTAGTTGTATTAGCTTTTTTAATAGTAATATTACCTCCATCAATAGCTACAGCACCAATATTTTGGTATGTATCTGCAATTTTTCCAGTTGCATTTGAAGCACCAGAAGGAGTGTAATTTTTACCTAATAAGTTATTATCAGCTGCAAGCATTTGACCTTCTATTTCAATTTTTGATACTTTTGTACTTCCATCAGCGTAAGCTAAGATAGAATTATATCCTCCTGCTCTTACTGATTTAGCATTTATTAAACCTCCATCAGTTGCAAGAAGTGCAGTACCTCTACGTGAAACCATATCTACATCTTTCTCAAAGTCAATTTGTGATCCTGCAGCACTTCCAGAAGCATTTGGTTGGTAACCATGTGCTTTTTTATTATGATATCCAGTTGCATAAGCAAAAACTGAATCTTCAGAAGCTGCTTCATCATTTATGTTATATCCAAATTCTCTTGCTGTTGAAGTTATCATAGCTCCATCTGAAACGTGTCCAGTACCACCGTTACTTGTATAACTATTAGAAGATATTTTCATGTGAGTTCCATTATCAGCCCACAATACTGTACTGCTGTTAGCTTGATTACCTAATCCTATGTTAAGTCCATCAATTGTAAGTGGACCTGTATCACCAGAACCTGTGTCATATGAAAACATATCTGATTTAGTTGGTCCTTGTCCTGTATTTGCATATATTCCCACACTGTATTTAGAATCAAACGATTTATCTTCATTAGCATTTGAGGCGGCTACTTGACCACCACCGATAACTCCTTGAAGTTTTATTGTTCCACCATTATTACTTCTAAATACTCCAATATTTCCTATACTTTTTTCAACATTACTTTTTTCAAGATTATTATTAAGAAAAGCTGCAACAGTACTATGTTGACCTGCCATACTTATACCATCTAATACCAATGTTCCTTTATCTACATAACCTAAGTTAGCAAACATGATACCATTTTTCACCTTTCTATATTCATGTTTCCATTGGCAGTTCCACCAGGATACGTTGAAGCTTCATTTTTAATAGTTAAATCTTTTAGCAAATTGATTATTCTTAATACCAATATTATTTTTTTCCTACAAAATCAATATTCCATCCTTCAGTATTACTACTACTTTCTATTTTTTTAAAGTTGCATGTTTAGAATGATATGAATTTCCATCTTGAATATTAATACCAATATTATTATCACCTTTTGCTTTAAATACCACTTGTTCACCGAAAGCAGTTCCTGATTTTTAATTTTTATTGTATTATCATGCGTATTATTTCTTACATTAACAAGTATATCATTACTATCTCCAATTAAGTGAGTTTCTGCTCCAAGAGTAATATTTCCATTGTACATGTAAATACCAGTACCAGTTTTATCACTATTAGTATCTTTATTAGCATCTGTTTGTGTAACATCAATATCAGTTCTTTTCAACTTTTGTTATTTGAGCTGTAGGAGTACTAGTACCTTCTTCATCTCCAACAAGAATTCCAATATTATTATTTACCCATTTAGTATTAGCTGTATCATTGTATCCTTTAACATTAATATTAGTATCACTAATTTCAGCAATAGTTCTACCATTACTAATATAAATACCATTATTACCAGCTTCATCTGTTCCTGGAGTTTCTACATCAATTTTCATATTTTTAATAGTTGCATCACCAGTTCCACCATTTACAAGATAGATACCATTATTTTTTTAGTTCCTTTAACAGTCATATTATTTTTGTTAGCTGAACTAGTACCTTCTAATGTTAAAACACCATCTTTTTACATAAATAGCATTTGAACCAGTTCCATCAGCTATTTCAAAGTCTGTCTTTTTAATATTTACAGGAATTCCAGTAGCTGCAGTTTTTTTAGAATCTATATAAACTCCATTATTATAATTACCTCTAGTTGTAAATGTAGAATCTTCTATATCTACTGAGATACTATCTTTTATTCTTACTCCATTACTTTCTGTACTTCTATATCAAAACTTGCTTTCTTTTATTGAGTGAGCTTTATCTGCACCTTCTGCAATATAAATGGCATTATTTCTTCCAACTGTACCGCTTGGAGTAGCTATTGTAAATTGAACACCATATTTATTAGTAGCAGTAGTGTCAAAAAAATTCACCATCAACATCTAATTTCCCATTTTTTTAGTATATATACCATTGCTGTATTGTTTACCAGCTGCTATATTAAACTTAGCAGGACTGTGGGTTGAATCTGTATGTCGTCTAACTAATACGTTATCTGTTCCTAAATTATTAATACCATTAGATCTATCTGAATTTATTTCAAATGTTGATCCTTCAGATCTTATAGTATCTCCTGAAACTCCAACTATACCATTAGAGTCATCTCCATTAATAGCAAATGTTCCTCCAGTAGTTGTTACATCTTTTTGATTTACAATACCATTTGAATAACTACCATTAACATTAAAATTAGTTCCATTAGTAACTGCTTTAGTTGCTGCTGCAACATTATTAATACCATTAGCATAATTTCCACCAATAGTAAATGTTCCATTAGTAGTACTTACAGTTCCTGCATTTTTGTATTCCACTACTTTCTAAATTATTAACATTAAAATCAACAGTTGAAAGACTTACTTTACCACCTGAAAGGTTATTAATACCATTTGAATTTTTTTAAATCTATTGTAAATGTTCCATCAGCAAGACTAACTGCTGGATCAGCTGAAGAATTTGCATTAACTATACCATTAGCTTCTGAATCTTCAGGAGTATTTACGTTTCTAATATTGAATTTAAAACTTCTTCCTGTTATTTTACCACTAGAAGCATTGTATATACCAGTTGATTTACTTCCATCTATTTCAAAAGTTTCTTTAGTATCATCAGTACTTGTTAAATGTACTTCACCGGCATTTGTTATACCATTAGATTTATCTCCTACTACTTTAAATGTACTACCTTTAAGTTTTACTACACCATTAGCAATGTTATTTACACCATTTGATTGATTGGCGTTAACATCAAGTTCAGAATTTGATATACTTAATATACCAGTTCCATCGTTATAAACACCATTTGATTGACCAGTAGTGTTATTAACATAAAGTTTAGCATTATTTTCAATTGTAGTATCTCCTTTGTTCGCTATAATATTTGAATCTTTTTGAAGTAAGAGTAAATGAACCACCAGTAACAACTAATCTACTAGTTGAAGTATTATTATTAATACCATTTGATTCTTCTCCTTCAATATTATAAGTTCCAGCATTAATAGTTACATATTTTGCATTATTTACAATATTTGAATTTTTTTCCCAGTATTAGTATAAATACCATTGATAAGAGATAAATTTCCAGCTGAATCATTATTTATCCCATTTGAATCTTTTACTATAAATTTTGAAAGTAGCATCTTTAATAGTTGAATTACCATTATTATATATAGCATTGTTTCTATTTGAATTTGTATCAATTACAAATTCATTAACTCCTGAGATATCTAAGAATGAATTTTTTTGTACTCCTATTATACTATGACCTGCACCACCAGAAGTAGTATTAATATTAAATGTATTATTTCCTGTTATAGTTACTTTAGCAATATTAGTACCATCACCTACAGCAATTCCTTGACGTGGAGTAGTACCAGATAACGTAAAGTTACTATCATGTATATTAAGTTTATCAACTGGTGCATAAACTATCGCCTCAACTGGAGTATGATTATATGAATAATAATTAATACCCACAAGAACAGTTCCATTACTTATAGTTTGAGTGTTTCCATTCCAATCCTTATATGTATAATAACCAGCATTATCTCCTGCTCCCGCTATGCCAAAGTCATGATACGGATGATGTTCTAAATTTGCTTGATTAGTTGCAGTACCATTTGCCCAATTTGATGCTTCAGTCCAATTTGATTGAGGATGTGCCATTAAATATTGCATAGTTAAATATGTTTTCATATCAGCATCTTGAGGAGTTAAGCCAACAGTTACTGTTGGTGTAACACCACCAGAACCACCTGAATTTGCTTCATCTTCTCCCCATCCGTAATCAGTTGAATTTACAGTAACACCAGTATACTGTACTTTAGCTTTTCCACTACCAGAAGTACCACCATAATACCAACTTCCTGGATTATAAAAAGTTGATTCAGTTCCAGCATAGAAGTTACCTTTTAGACTAGTTATTCCGCCAGATACTACTTCAGGATTATTACGCCACCAATAACGACTGTTATAAACATGACCTGGATATGGCGTAGCAGCAGCGGAAGTATCTCTTGTTAAAAATGTTGATTTCGATGGTGTTGTAGAACTAATATTATTTGCTATGGCTAAAGCAGCTGCACCGACTGTGTTATTTTGTTCTCCTTCAGCATTTAAAGCAGTTGTAGTAGGGCTCTTACTATTATTAGAAATATTAGTATCGTATGTAGTGCCTTTATTATTGAAATTATATCCAGTACCTTCAATATTTAATTCAGAAGTAAATGTTCCAATCCCTGCTTCTCCACGTGATCTTTCTGGTTGGGCAACTTCTGTTGGTTTATAAGTTGATTTTAATGGATTTACTTTGTCAGGTGTAGGTAATTTTGGATCAAAACTAGGCGCTTCTGATAAGCTTATTGGACTCAATTTATCCACAGTATAAGGTTTATAAGGCTCATGAATGTTAGCTGGATTAATTGTCAATGAATTTGGTTCTTCATTTCTCTTAACATTCAAGTTTGTAGCCCCATATTGATGTTTATCCGCATCAAATACATACTTAGTCAAATCATTAGGTCTTCTACTAAAGTATTCAAGATATTTTCCACCTCTACCTCTATAAGTAGTTCCCCAGTCATTATTCGTAAATCCTGCTGAGTATTGGAATGAAGCCCATGGACTCTTTATTACTTGGTCCCCTTGTTTCATTAATCTAGCAAGTTCACTTTGTGCTCCTTTTAATGATTTTTCATTTTCCTTTCTAGCACGCATAAAGGACTGTCTTAGGTCCGTAATTGTGTCATAAGTTTGCGCAGTAACTTCTTGTTGTTCAGCAACCGCATCAGCTTGAAGTTTTGGCGCAAGTGTTAAAAGCCCAGTTATCAAGAATGAGATAAGCAGGCTATCAGAATAATGTACGTCTTTACATCTTTTTACAAACGATCGAAGATCTTTAGCGATCTGTCGTAGATTATTACTCATTTGTTTCCTCCTTGATTTATACGAACAGCCAAAGCCATCCGTGTTAATATACAGTTTTTAAAAAAACTGAAAGTATAAGAATAGTCTTAATTTCTTAAAAAGCCACCTAAACACGGTCTCAGAAAAAAACTGGTAGGATTTAGTATTTATAGGTGTTGGAGGGGGAGGGTCCTTAATGGGGGGCCAAAGAGGACTTTTTGTGAGAAAAGTTGGTATTAGATTAAATAATAATTTGAAATTATAGAGCGAATTTTTATATGAAAGATAAAAAAATCGAAAAAGAAAAATCGTGGTAATTTTCTAATTATTTGTTTATATTTATTTAATAATTTATATAATGAAAAATATTATTTAAAAAACGAAATTATATTTAAATAAAAAAACTTGACAAAAACGATTACTGTTGTAAACTAATAATATAAAAGATTACGATTGTAAACATTTTTGAGTGAGGTAGAAATATGAAAGAGAGTAGTGGAATTAATCAAAAGTGGCATATAACTGATGCAGAATGGGAAGTAATGCGTGTTGTATGGGCAACAACGAAGTTACGAGCAGGTTTGTAGCGAAGGTGCTTTGTGAGAAGATGAAATGGAAGCAGGCTACGATAAAGACTTTGTTGAATAGGCTGCTGGAAAAAGGGGTATTGAAAAAAAGGGAAATGGGGAACAAGTACATTTATTCGACGGATTTTACAGAAAAAGGAAGTGGCTAACAGTTATATATTGGGGACTTTTAATAAGATTTGTAAAACGAAGGTTGGGGAGATGATTGGGAAGGTTATTGAGAACAGCGAGCTTAGTTTTGATGACTTGGAACTGATTTTTGAAGGCTGTGGAGGAAAAGAGGAAGACGGCTGTGGAGGAGGTTTTGTGTGACTGTGTGAAAGGGCAGTGTAATTGTGAGCATAATGGGCATAGGCATGTTTGAAAAATATATATAATTTGTTAAATTTATAAATTTTTAAGTAATTGTAAAAGTAAATTATTAAAAATTAAGAAACAGTAATATTTTTGACAGTAAAGTTTAAGAGGAGGAAAAAAATATGGCAGAAAAAATTTATACAGTAACTGGGATGAGCTGTGCGGCTTGTGCTAATGCAGTGGAAAAGGCGCTTAACAAGAATGAGGATATTAATGCTTCGGTTAATATTGCAACTGAAAAATTGAATGTTGAGTATGATGAAGGAAAGTATGATTTTGATAAAATTAGGAAAATAGTGGAATCGGCTGGGTATGGGCTAGTTGAAAATATGACTGAAGATAGGAAAGTTGAGCTTTATCAGGAAAAAATAACGAGTTTGAAAAAGAGACTGATTTTAGCGATTGTATTTGTTATTCCGCTTTTGTATATTTCGATGGGGCATATGCTTGGGGCGGCGCTTCCTGAGTTTTTGAATCCTAAGATAAATGCGCTTAATTTTGCGTTGGCACAGTTTGTGCTAACTTTGCCAATCATTTATGCTGGAAGAGATTTCTTTTCGCATGGTTTTAAAAATTTGGTAAGAAAGTCACCGACAATGGATTCGCTAATTGCAATTGGAGCGACAGCGGCGATACTTTATGGAATTTATGCAACATATAGAATTGTTACTGTGGATCCTGAAGCGCATATGGATTTGTATTATGAATCAGCTGGTGTAATTATTACGTTAATTTTGTTTGGAAAGTTGCTAGAAGCAAAGACAAAAGGGCAAACTTCATCGGCAATAAAAAAACTTATCGGACTTCAGCCTAAAAAAGCTAAAATTATTGAAAATGGTGTGGAAAAGGAGATTTTAATTGAAAATCTGAAGGTTGGAGATATTGTAATTGTAAAGCCTGGGGAAAAAATTGCGGTTGATGGGAAAATTGTGGAAGGTGCGACTTCTGTGGATGAATCAATGTTGACCGGAGAAAGTTTGCCAGTCAGTAAAAAAGTTGGGGATAAGGTTGTTGGAGGAAGTATTAATAAAAATGGGAGTATTAGATTTGAAGCAACTGAAATTGGGAAAAATACAGTTTTGTCACAGATTATAAAGCTAGTTGAGGAAGCGCAAGGGTCGAAAGCTCCGATTTCACGAATGGCTGATGTTGTGGCGGCATATTTTGTGCCGATTGTTATTGGGATTGCGATAATTACAGGAGTTGCCTGGTTTGTGAGCGGAAGTGGATTAGTTACTGCATTGTCGTTTTTTATCGCTGTGCTTGTAATTGCATGTCCGTGTGCATTGGGACTTGCGACTCCGACATCAATAATGGTTGGAACTGGAAAAGGTGCTGAAAACGGGATTCTCATTAAAAGTGGAGAAGCTCTTGAAACAACATACAAAATTAAAACGATTGTATTTGATAAAACAGGGACAATTACTAAAGGAAAGCCTGTATTAACTGATTTGATTGCTTATGGAAATTATAAGGAAGATGAACTTTTAAAAATTGCCGCAAGCGTGGAAAATGATTCTGAACATCCGCTGGCAGAAGCGATTGTAAATGAGGCAAAAGGGTAAAAAAATATTGAAATTAAGCCTTATGAAAAAAATTTAGGGCAATGCCAGGTTATGGGATTCAGTGCGACTTTTTGAAGGCAAGGAAATTCAAATTGGAAATAAAAATTAATGGAAAATAAAAAAATTGATGTGAAAAATTTCTCAAAAAGACTATAATATTTTGTCAAATGAAGGAAAAAAACTCCAATGTATATTTTCGATTGACAATGAATTGGCAGGAATTGTTGCAGTTGCCGATGTTATTAAGGAAACAAGCAAAGAAGCCATTGAAAAATTGAAAAATGGGAATTAAAAACAATAATGCTTACAGGAGATAATGAAAAAACTGCAGAATTTATCGCAAAGCAAGTGGGAATTGATGATGTAATTTCGAAGTTCTGCCTTATCAAAAATCTCAAAAAATAAAGGAACTTCAGGAAAAAGATGAATTTGTCGCAATGGTTGGAGATGGAATCAACGATTCGCCAGCATTAGCCCAAGCAAATGTAGGAATTGCGATAGGAAATGGAACAGATGTGGCCATAGAATCAGCTGATATTGTTTTAATTAGAAACGATTTGCGGGATGTGGCAGGAGCGATTGCATTAAGCAAGGCAACAATTACAAATATAAAGGAAAATTTATTCTGGGCATTCTTTTATAACGTACTTGGAATCCCTTTTGCAGCTGGAATATTTTATGCATTTTTCAATGGACCAAAGTTAGACCCAATGATTGCGGCTTTTTGCAATGTCGTTTAGTTCGGTGTCAGTTTTGGGAAATGCTTTGAGATTGAAGTTTTTAAAGTTAAATAATTAAAAAAATTTTTTAGTGAGTTTATTATTTCCTTTAAATAAAAAAATATGATATAATTCATTTGTAAAGGATTTATTCATAAAAGAAGGAAAGGGAGTTGATAGTATGATTTATTCAGTAGAATTAGACAGTAATTTAATTAATAATTTTCAGAAAGTATTAAAAGAAAGTGGAGGCGATGAAGCCAATATAGTAACTAAAATGTTAAAAAAATTATATTGAAATTGAAGAAAATAGAAAAAAATAAAAATATTAGCTGATAATATGGAATTTTTAGATAAAAAAATGGATGAACACATAGATGTTTTGAGAAGGTTACGTGATAAATAATGATTAGATATTTTGATATTGAAAACGTAGCCTTGATTCATGAAAAAGTCTTAAAAAGTGATGGATTACTTGGTTTTTAAAGATGAAGGCGGAATTAGTCAAGTATGTGATTTTGTGCAGAATGATTTATATTATCCGACATTTTTAGAAAAAAATTATCAGATATAATTTTTTAGCATATCTAAAAATCATTTTTTTCAATGATGGAAACAAAAGAACTGCATTAATGTGTGGAGCATATTTTTCTTTCAATCAATGGTTATAGAGAAAAAAATAGATTTATATATAACTGACATGGAAACATATATAGTTGAATTAGTAGAAGGAAAATTAGTAGAGAAGAGTTAATAGAAATATTAAAAAAATATATTTAATATTAAGTTTTCATAGTAAATAAAAACCGTTTTAAATGAATTAATCAAACAAGACGGTTTTTTTATTTTTGTTCTTAAATTAAAATATATTTAAAATTTTATCCTTCTTTTATGGCAGGTTTTAATGCTCCTAAAACAATAGCCGAAACAATACTTCCAATTATAACTGCTATTAAATATAGGAAGAAGTTGTTACTTAATGCCATTACTAGGATTCCACCATGTGGAGCAGGTATTTTTATATTAAATAGTCCTGTTAATGCTCCTGCGATTGCTGAACCTACGACACTTGCTGGTATTACTCTTGTTGGATCTGCTGCTGCATAAGGGATTGCACCTTCTGTGATGAATGAGAATCCCATAATGTAGTTTGTAAGTCCTGCTTCTCTTTCTTGTGCAGTAAATTTATTTTTAAATAATGTTGATGCTAATGCGATTGCAATTGGAGGAACCATTCCACCAGCCATAACTGCTGCCATTGGTAAACTTCCACCAGATGTCATTGTAGCTGCCAATGTTCCAGAACCAAATACATAAGCTGCCTTATTTACAGGACCTCCCATATCAATGGCCATCATTCCACCAAGAACCGCACCTAATAGAACAGCGCTTGAACCAGACATTCCATTTAACCAAGCATTTAAACCATTGTTAATTATTGCTGCAAATGGATTTATAACAAGTACCATTGCTACACCTGTTATTAATACTGATAAAACTGGATACAATAATATCATTTTCAATCCGCTTAAAGATCTTGGCATACCTGATAATGCTTTTACTAAACCTTGTACAACATATCCAGCTAAAAATCCACCAAGCAATGCACCAATAAATCCAGAACCACCAGCTGTTGCAATAGCTCCTGCAACTAGTCCTGCCGCTAATGCCGCTCTTTCACTAATACTGTAAGCAATATATCCAGCTAATACTGGAACAAACAATCCAAATGCCTGTCCGCCAATATCTTTTAACATTTTAGCTAGCGGTGCTTTAGAACCATATTCTGCTCCAGCTCCACCATTACCAGATAATGTATCAACTAAAAATGCCAATGCTATCAAAATCCCTCCACTTATTACTAACGGAAGCATATATGAAACTCCACTTAATAAGTGTTTGTAAAGTCCTTTTTTCTCAGATGAAGATGATTCAGAAGAATCTGCAGTTTTTGAACCGCTTGCATGGAAAATAGGAGCTTTTTCATCTAAAACTTGTTGAATTAACGCTTTTGCATTGTTAATTCCTTCTTTTGCTTCCACTTGAATTAACGGTTTTCCGTCAAATCTGTCAACTTCGATATTTCTGTTAATTGCTAAAATTACACCAGTAGCTTTTTTAATATCTTCATCAGTCAAGACATTTTTTCTACCATCCGCACCATTTGTTTCAACTTTTTATGTTTATTCCCATTTCATCAGCTGCTTTTTAGTGCTTCTGCCGCCATATAAGTATGGGCAATTCCTGTTGGGCAGGCTGTTGCTGCGATTATGTAAGGAGCGTTTGCATCAGTTGGAGCTTGTGCAGTTACAGCATCTTTCTTTTCTTCTTCTGCAAATTTTTCTGCTTCAGCCTTATTAATGATTTCCAATACTTCATCAGCTGTTTTTGCATTTTCAAGAGCTTCCTTGAAATCATCATCCAATAATAATTGTGATAATCTTGCAAGTGTTTCAATATGAGTGTTATTTGCGCTATCTGGAGCAGCAATCATAAAGAACAATGTTGCAGGTTCTCCATCCAATGAATCGTAGTCAATTCCTTCTGGTTTTTCTACCCATTGCAAGCGCAGGTTTTTACATATTTTGTCTTAGCATGTGGAATTGCGATTCCTTCACCAATTCCAGTTGAGCTTTGAGCTTCTCTAGCCATCAATGCCTCTACATATCCGTCATAATCATTCAGGACACCTGTTTTTTCGTGCAGTCTGGCAAGTTCTTTAATTATATCTACTTTAGTTGTAGATTTCACATCTAGACTAATTCTATCTTTAATCAGTAAGTCAGATATTTTCATTTTTACACCTATCCTTAATTTATTATTTTTTTCGCTTTTATTTCTTTTAAATAATTTTTTTATTTCCAGCCGTAGTAAAGCAACTTTAAAAATTCAATACAAAAATCATTACTATTTTACTCAATTGTCAAGTTTGATTTTTACTCTTTAAAAAGTTTCCTTTGAAATTTCAATTTCATCATACAATTTATTTACTAAATCCTTTTCTGCAAGTCCATAAGAATAAGCTGTAGCACTTCCTGAAGCGACTGCTAATCTAAATGAATCTTCTGGAGAAAGCCCCTTTACAAATCCTGCAGTAAATCCTGCAACCATAGAATCTCCAGCACCAATTGAGTTGATTAATTGCCCTTTTTGGAACAGATGCTTCCAGCACAAAAGTCCTTGTTTACAAGCAATGCGCCTTCGCCACCTCTAGATAAAAATGACATTTTTAACTCCTCTGTCTAAAAAGAATTTACATTTTTCTACGATTTCAGCCTTTTGTTTCCAATTTTTTTCGTTAAACATTTCTCTTAGTTCATGAATATTCGGCTTAACAAAAAGATTATTGTGAATATTGTCTTGCAGTAAATTTCCTCTTGTATCAAGCACAATTTCAACATTTGCTTTTACATTTTCAGATAATTGCTTATAAATTTTGCTGCTGATTGAAGATGGGATGCTTCCAGATAAAAACAAGTATATCTCCATCTTTTAAATCAGAAATTTTGTTAGTTAGTTCCTGCAATTTTTTTCTGCTGTAATTTCTGGTGAAACTCCGGTAAGTTCAGTTTCTGTCATTCCATTAACCTTTACATTAATTCTAGTATTTCCTTCAAGTTCCACAAATTCAGATTTAATGTTATCCTTTTTCAAATCTCTGACAATAAAATCTCCAACAAATCCAGCAACAAATCCAATTGCTGTAGATTCCCACATCCAGATTTTTCAATACTTTAGAAACATTAATCCCTTTTTCCACCAGCTCTATAATTTACTTCGTGGGCAAGATTCAAATGTTCTGCTTTTTAAATCATCCTTCAGATACATGTCATAATCCAATGCTGGATCTCAATGTCAATGTGTAAATCATCTTTTTCTCCTCCTAAATTTAAATATATTTTTAAAAACTATTTTTTCAAACCATTTAATAGATATGCTTAATAACTCGAATTTTTTTATTTTTATCAAAGATTCAAGATTTCTTGCTTCATAATATTTATTTTATTATAATTCTAATATAATTTCAAAACAAATCTAATATGGTTCTACTATATTATTTGCCACTATATATTTATAACATTTGAAATTTAAAAAGTCAAATAATTTAGACTATTAAATTTATTTTTCTCATTTTTTTCTTTAATATTAATATATTATAATTAAATTAAATCAAGTCAAGATTCAAATCAGATTATAATGGGAGTGGTATATATGAAAAGTAAAATCAAAAAATATTTATTTATGCCTTGCTTTTTATCTTTAATAAGTTGTGGAAGCAGTGGTGGTAATAAGGATACAGAAAAAACACCAACACCAACACCAAAGCCAGCAGATCCAAATCCAAAAGGGCCAAGTGCCTCAGATGTTTATTATAACGGTGAAATTGTGATCCGAAATGGAGGATATTCATCACAATATCCAAATGGTATAATACTTACAACGGCAACAAGTGATATAGTTAAAATTCCAAATATAGCTGGAACACCAATAAAAAAACAAGATTACCAGACATCTTCAGGGACTCCAATGAATGAAAAAATATTTTTGCACAGTACAGGAACTACACAGCAAGTTACAGATTTTAGTTCAGATTTAACTGCTTCAAATAGTTATCGAGCAGCAATTGGCGGAGATTTAATGGACGAGTATATTGCAAGGGTAAATTCAGTTTCAGGTGGAGATAATTTATTAAATAGTGCAAGAACACTCACGACTTTAGTCGTAAAATGAATTGCACGAAAATTTTAGTAAGCATATAGGGAAACTTGTATGTAGACACGGAGCAAAACCGTGCAACAAAGAAACTGGATTGCTGGGAACTCTTAAAGCTAGTATAACCACAACATAATAACTAAATGAGAATACGGTATAAGTGTGATGGTGGCGAAAGCAGAAAAAATATACTAGATGATGCAAGGTTAAATCCTAAACATTATGATAATAGACAATCAGCAGCTAAGCCTGAAAAGGAAAGTTCAACGACTATCCCTCGTGAGGGGAGTACAATACAAGCGATTGGTATTGGAAGTGGTTTCGCCTAAGTCCTTGAAATAGGATATGGATAAGATATAGTCTGTGCTTGTTAGAGATAACAAGAAGTTCATAAGAGAACTGCATAGATGGTAGCATATTTATGTGAACAATACTTCCCACTGTTGTGGGGTTTTAAAAACTTTAAAAATATTTAAAAATAAATAAAAATATTACTTTTTGACAGATAAAATGTAGAATACATGGTATAATATCTCTGATGAAAAGGAGGTGATATCTATGTATTTAACTTTAAAACAACAAGTAAAAACATCTTAGTAAAAAGAGTTTAGAAATTTAAAACATTTATCTCATATAGCCAAGAACTTAACTAATGAAGCTATATATAATATTAGACAATACTATTTTAATAAGAAAAAGTATTTAAGTTATAACGAAAACTATAAAATGCTTAAAAATAGTGAGAACTATAAGAAGTTAAATTCTAATATGGCTCAACAAATTCTAAAAGAAGTAGACGGAAGTTTTTAAATCATTTTTGGACTTTTTAAAACTTGCTAAGAATGGTCAATATAATTTTAAAGATATAAAATTACCTAAATATCTTGCTAAAGATGGATTTACAACTCTTGTTATAGGTTTTTGTTAGATTAAAAGATGATATGCTGATAGTTCCTTATTCAAATTCATTTAGAAAGACACATAAGGAAATCGCAGTAAAACTACCATCAGTATTAAAAAGATAAGAAAATAAAAGAGATTAGAATAATACCAAAACAACATTCTAGGTACTTTTGAAATTCAATATACTTATGAGGTAGAAGAAGTTCAAAGGGAATTAAATAAAGAAAAATGCACTAGGAATTGATTTAGGTATAGACAATCTTTGTACTTGTGTCACAAGTACTGGAGCTTCATTCATAATAGATGGTAGAAAATTAAAATCAATAAATCAATACTATAATAAGATAAATGCAAAATTACAAAGTATTAAAGATAAGCAAAAGATAGAGCATATAACATTAAGGCAAAAGAGAATAACTAGAAAGAGAAATAATCGTATAAATGATTATCTTTCAAAAGCAGCAAGAATAATAATAAATTATTGTCTTAATAATGATATAGGGAAAAATAGTTCTAGGATATAATGAAGATTTTTCAAAGAAATTTAAATATAGGAAGTATAAATAATCAAAACTTTGTAAATATACCATATGGAAAATTAAGAGAGAAATTAATATATCTATGTAAACTATATGGAATAGAATTTAAACTGCAAGAAGAAAGTTATACATCAAAAGGCAAGTTTCTTTGATGGAGATGAAATCCCAATATATGATAAAGAAAAATCCTCAAGAATATAAATTCAGTGGAAAAAGGATAAAAAGAGGACTATATCAAACAAGCGCAGGTAAACTCATAAATGCGGATTGTAATGGAGCATTAAATATTTTAAGAAAAAAAGTAAAGTTGTGGACTTAAACGTCCTATACAATAGAGGTGAGCTGAACACGCCTAAAAAGAATAAGGGTAGTGTAAAGCTATCAAACTTCTAGAAAAATTTTTTTAAATATTTTTTTAAAGATTTTAGAACCCCTGCAACTTTAGTTGTGGGAGATTCAGATATTTGGCCAGGGGGACATCAGAGGAAATAAAAATCCGTCACTTGAAGGAGGACTTCCTTATTTTTGAAAAAAACTTTGGAAAAAAATCTTGGGTAAATGTAGTTGCACTTGTGAATAAATCTGGAACTACAGGATTGGAATGGAAGGATTTAGAGCCATTGTCAAATGCAGGGGTAGCTAGTAAATGGACTATAACTGCGGTAAGTGAAGATGGAACATCAGCAAAAGCAGCGGAAAATGTTGCAAAAGCGGTAGATCAGGTACGTGAAAAATTTCCTGGGATGAAAATGGATATGATTAGAGACATAATTCTTTCAACAGCTACTGATATCGGAGCAGCAGGAGTGGATGATGTATTTGGATATGGACTTTTAGATGCTACTACTGCTTTTAAATGGACCAAAAAGATTAGATTATGGAACGAGCAAATTTTATGTTCCAAATACAAAAACTTGGGTTTTTAAAAATAATATTTATGGTTCGTATACAGATTTAGAAAAAAAGTGGAAAAAGGAACATTAGTTTTAGAAGGAAAAATTCTTTTTATAAAATAAAAAGTAGATGGTGGAACACTGATTTTTAAAAAGGATACAATACTTCTAGATATGAAACAATAATAAAAATGGAACACTCGATGTTAAGAGAAAATTTACTCCTCGAAATATTGAAATAGAAACGGATGGTACATTGATTACAAATCCTAATACTGTGATAGGAGAAATTACTAAAGATTATTATACAAATGAGATAACTGTTAATGTGGCAGTTAATATTGTAAATAAAGGAACACTAAAAAATATTGGAAAAGGAGCGATTATAACTGGAAATTACACAGCGAAATATGGTTCAGTGACAGAAGCAGAAATTGGATCAAAATTAATAGTAAAAGGAACAATAAAAATTGATGGAAGAGAAAGAAATCAAACTTTGGGAAGCACAGTAAAACTTTTTGAGTAATGGATACGTTACTGCAACGCCAACAACATCGGCAGTTATTGAAGCTGAAAAAGGAATAGAAGGACAATTTGCAAAAGTGGAAACTGATGGATTGATTAATGGAAAAGTGGAAAATAAAGGAAATTCAATTGAAGCTACAATTAGTAGAAAAAATGTGGAAGATTATGTAAATAGTTTGAAAAATAGCGATGAAATGCAGAAGAATACTGCTAAAAATGTAGAGGTTTCCTTTAAAGAATTAGATAAAAAAATAGCTGAAGGAAATGCAAATGTTTCTAATTTTGCTTTAGGTGCGGCAAAACTTCAAAAAAATTCCCTATCTTTGAGTTCAAGTATATTAGATAGTTTATCAGGACAAATTTATGCTTCAGCTCAAGCTCTAACATTTCAACAATCGCAAACAATAAATAAGGATTTATCAAATAGACTTGTAATGCTCGGAACGCTTGATAATGCTAGTGATAAATTTGGATTATGGATTTCTTCCATTGGAGCTAATGGGAAATTAAAACAAAATGGGTATGCTGAAGGAAAAACTAAAGTTTATGGAGGACAGGTTGGAATTGATAAGCAATTTGGAGAAAATTTGATTTTAGGAACGGCTTTAGCTTATTCAAAAGGAAATGTGAAATTTGATAGACATGGTGGAAAATCAGATGCAGATAATTTTGGAATTTCATTGTATGGAAGAGTTGGAAATAAATATAATCCGATGTATTTGCAAGGAAGAATTGGACTTGGATTTGTAAATAGTGAAGTTAAAAGGGATATTATTTTATCTGAAAATGATATTTCACGAGGAAAAATTGAGCATAATGATAAAGTAATTTCAGGATATTTAGAAACAGGGTATGATGTGAAAAAAGGTGATTTTGTATTGACACCATTTGCTGGAATCTCGCACGATACAGTTCAAAGAGGAGCATTTTCATGAGGAAAAATAGCCAATTTGGATTAAAAGGCGGATAAAAAGACTTACAAGCAAACAAGTGGACTTGCTGGAGTTAGAGTTAGTCAGAAATTTAATTTTGAAAATGGTTCAAAAACTACATTACAAGGATATATAACACATCAAAGGGCATTTAATAATGAAGATTTGAATTTTAAAGCATCATATTCAGGACTACCAGATGCAAAATTTAAAGTAAAGGGAATAGGACTTTCAAAGAACCAAACATGGGTAGGAGCTGGAGTTTTAAATGAAGTTAGTTCAAAATTTGCCTGGTATTTGAATTATGATGGAAAAATTGATAAAAAGGCTAAAAAAATAATGTGTTTTACAGCTGGTATGAGAGTTAATTTTTGATAGACTTTTTTAAATGATAAATTTACAGATTTTTTTATGAATTTTTAAATTGTATATGTTCACTTATCATTGGTAAGATACTTTTAAATGAAAGTTTGTTCAAAAATTAAAAATAAGTTTTTAGGAGATGATTTTTATGAAAAAGAAAAAGTTTTTAATATTAATTCTATTGGCCTTTATGATGGTAACACTGGCAACGAAAGCAGATTTTTTTGGTCAAAAATTAAGAGATGCTCTTATAGGTGGTGATAATTATTCAAATTCAAGTTCAGAGGATAAAAATATTGTAGATGGTAAAATTTATAATCCAAAGGATAATAGAGAATATAGACTAGTTGAAAAATGAAAGATGAAAGAGAAAAATTCTCAAAGTGACTATAGAAAAATTTGAAAATTCATCAAGTAAAAATTTTTTTATTATGAATGTACAATAAATCCAAAAAGATTTTTTTATCAATAATAGGATTTAGGACTTTTTATGGATATGCTGATTTTCCTGTATATGAAATTAGTTCAGGAGTGGAAAAGTGTTATGAAAAAGAAGGAAAATGAATATAAAAGGAAGTTTCTAAAAGGAAAATTTATATAGACAATAAATTGGCAAAATATATTTTTAAAAATGAAATTAATGTTCAAAAAAATAGCAGTTTATGATGCAAAATTAAATGATAGAGGCTATCCTTTGTTTAGTTCAAAAAAATCCGAGAGTTTTGATAAATGATAAATTAGTATCTTATTAAAATGATAAAAATTAAAAAGTAAAAATAAGAAAAAAATGTAACTAACAATTTAAGTTAATTACATTTTTATTTACATAGATGACTTAAAATCATTAAATATACTTGAACACATCTAAAATTAAACTGATAAAAATTATATAAATTTAGAATTTGAGTAAAATAATTATAGTTTTTTTGAGATCAGTTTTTAAGTAAGTTTTTACTATAATTTTAAATTGATTAATGTTTATGTCCACATCCGCAAGAATGTGAGTGCATATCAATTACCATACGTCCTTGAATTGTTCCTTCTTCCATTTCCTTAAAGATTTCAGGAGCTTCTTCAATAGTTCTAGTTTGAACTACTGGCACAACCAATCCTTCGGCTCCAAATTGGAATGCTTCTCTCAAGTCTTCTCTTGTCCCTACCAATGAACCAATTACTTCAATACCGTCTAATACAGTTTTTACGATTGGCAAGTCCATAGTTTCTGATGGTAATCCAACAGCCACAACTTTTCCTGCAGCTCTTACTGAATCAACAGCTTGGTTAAATGCAACTTTTGATACAGCAGTAACTACAGCAATATGAGCTCCAATTCCGCTTAATTCTTTAATTTGCAACTGGATCTTCTTTTTTACCATTTATAACATAATCAGCTCCAACTTCTTTAGCAAGTACCAATTTATCATCATTAATATCAACGGCAATTACATGAGTATTAAATACTTTTTTAGCATATTGAACTGCCAAGTTTCCTAATCCTCCTACACCGTAAATTACTACCCATTGTCCTGGTTGAGGTTTTCCAACTTTTATAGCTTTATAAGTTGTAACTCCTGCACAAGTGATGCTGCTGGCTTGAGCCGGATCCAAACCTTCAGGAACTTTTACTGCATAATCAGCTGTAACAATACATTGTTCAGCCATTCCTCCATCTGCAGAATATCCAGCATTTATTACATCTCTACATAATGGTTCTTGTCCATTAATACAATATTCACATCTTCCGCATCCTTCAAAGAACCAAGCAATACTAACTCTGTCTCCAGGTTTTAATGATGTTACTCCATCAGCAACTTCTTTTACAATTCCAATTCCTTCGTGTCCCAAAATTCTTCCAGGAACTTTTCCAAAGTCCCCATGAGCCACATGCAGGTCAGTATGGCAAACACCGCAATATTCTACATCAACTAATGCTTCTCCAGCTTTTAATCCTCTCAACTCTTTTTCTACAACTTCTACTCCAGTTCCTTCTTTATTAACTACTACTGCTTTCATTTAAATTCCCTTCCTTTTTACTTATTTTTTATTTCTAAGTTCCTAAATTTTTTAAAATTTAGTTATATGAATATTTAATCATACGATATATTTATACACTAAAAATTTAAAAGTCAAATTATTTTTAGTAAAATAGTTTGTCTTGCTTACTATTTAGATAAAAAAATTTATTTTAATAAAATGTTATTAAAAAGATTTTTTTCAAATTTTTAAAATTTATTGACAATAGGTAGTTTGTTTTGGTAGAATTTCTGTGAGCATAAGTTTTATTAGTTATTTATCTTAATTTTTGTTTTGATTTTTAGATATAGTAAAAATAACGGATATAAATATTTGGAATTTATGCTAATTTATTGTTTTGTGGAGGTGGATGTTTTGAACGAGGAAGTCCCGGAAGAGAGATTTAAAAATCTGAATAAATTAAAATTTACAAATTTATGCAAATACGGATAAAGGAGTATCTTCGTTGCTGTTATTCTCCTGATTTTTATTTGCATAAAAATTTAAAAATTTGAGAATGCAAAAAGAAAGGAGATAATGATGGAAAAACAACATTATTCAAAAACTTATAGATGATATTTTGAAATTAGAAAATATTTAAACGATTTAAACATTGTGGAAGTTTCAGAACTGCTGAATCAGTTTGAGTCTTCTGAACTAATAATGATTTTTTTCGGCTACTTTCCAAAAATAGGGCAGCCGATGTATTTTTCATATCTGGACAGCGAACATCAGGAAATGATTATTAAGACAATGACAGATGTGGAAACTAAAAATATATTTGATGAGCTGTATTTTTGACGATATTGTCGATATTATCGAAGAAATGCCGTCAAATGTAGTAAAAATATTAAGGAATACCGATGCAAAAAAGACAGACACACAATAAATCTTTTTGTTAAAATATCCTGAAAATTCAGCTGGAAGTATTATGACAACTGAATATATGGACTTAAAAAGGATATGACAGCTTCTTTTGGCAATTTTTAAAATTAGGGATGTTATGGAAGATATGGCAAATGTCTATACTTGCTATGTGATTGATGAAGGTAGAAGGCTGGAAGGAGTAATTTCCTAAAAAGAGCTTATTACGAGCGAGGATGATGAGCCAATTCAAAATCTTATGAATAAAAATGTGATAAGTGTTCATGCAAATGATGATCAGGAAAAAGGTTGCGGAAATAATAAAAATACAATCTTATCGTACTTCCCTGTGACTGATGATGAAAATAGACTTTAGGAATCATTACGATTGATGATGTAATGGATGTTGTGGAACAGGAAGCAACAGAGTTTTCATAGAATGGCTGGGATTTCGCCTGATGGAGGAGTCTTATTTAAAAACAAGCGCCTTTACAATGGCAAGACAAAGAATTAGCTGGCTTTATTGTGCTTATGATTTCTGCTACATTTACTGGAAGAATTATAAGTAAATATGAAGATGTGCTGCAGTCTGTAGTTATACTTTCTTCATTTATTCCAATGCTGATGGACACTGGAGGAAATGCAGGTGCGCAGTCTTCGACAATTGTAGTCCGTGCTTTGGCATTGGGGAAGTTGATACAAAAAGATACTTTTTAAAATATTAAAAAGAATTTCTTATTTCATTTATAGTAGCTGTTGTTTTGGCGGCAATAAATTTTTAAGAATTATAACTTTGACAAAACGCCTTTAAATGTTGCAATGACAGTTTCAGTAACTTTAATTTTTTGTAGTTATAATTTCTAAAATAATAGGTGCTTTTTACCAGTTATCGCTAAAAACTTTTAAAATGGATCCGGCAATAATGGCAGGGCCTTTAATAACAACGATTTTAGATGCGCTTACTCTTACTATTTACTTTAGATTTGCAACTATGTTTTTAAGCAATGTTATAAAGTAAATATTTTTTTATAAAATTTAAGAATATAAAAATTGATTGTCTAATCGAAGTTATATGGCAACTAATATAAGAAAAATGAGGTGAGAAAAATGAAAAATAAAAAAGAATAATTGAAGATCTTTTGAAAGAAAAATATTTTTGAAATAGAATTAGATAAATTAAAATGCAGTTGAAATTTCTGATGTGATAAATTTATTTAAGCTGCCAGAGCTTGTAATAATGATTTTTAGACTTTTATAAAAAGATAAAGCGGCGGATGTATTTTCATATTTGGACAGTGAACATCAGGAAATGATTATTCACGCTTCAACTGATGTTGAAACACGAGAAATATTTGATGAACTGTATTTTGACGATATTGTTGACATTATTGAGGAAATGCTGATATTGTATCTTGAAAAAATACGGATAGAAAAAGATAGACATTTGATAAACCAGCTTCTAAAATATCCAGATAATTCAGCTGGAAGCATTATGACGACTGAATATGTGGATTTTCAGAAAAATATGACAGTTCAAGAGGCGATAGGACAGCTTATAAAAACTGGGAAAGACAAGGAAAATATTTATACTTGCTATGTTACGGACAAAAAAGGGAAATTGGAAGGTGTGCTTTCACTAAAGGAATTGATTTCTAAAAAGGACAGTGCTGTAATTGAAGATATTATGAATACAAATTTTGTAAGTGTAAATACACATGATGATCAGGAAAAAGTTGCAGATTTATTTAAAAAGTACGATTTTATCGTTATGCCAGTTGTTGACCATGAAAATAGGCTTTTGGGAATAATTACGGTGGATGATGTTTTGGATGTTGTGGATCAGGAAGTTACGGAAGATTTTTCACAAAATGGCTGGAATTACTTCACCTACCGATGATTCCTATTTAAAAACAAGCATCTTTACGATGGCAAAGCAAAAAGAATCAGGTGGCTTGCAGTTCTTATGATTTCCGACACAATTTCTGGAAATATAATACAAGGTTATGAAAAAAGTTCTGGCAAAGTCAATAATTTTAACGGCATTGTTCCAATGCTTATGTCAAGCGGAGGAAATGTTGGTTCACAATCTTCAACGGTTGTAATCCGTTCACTTGCACTTGGGGAAATTTCTCCAAAAAGATGCCTTTAAAGTAATAAAAAGAATTTTCACATTGGAATAATGGTTTCAATAGTTTTGGCGCTGTTAAATTTTATAAGACTTATAAAGCACTTGAAAAACTAATTTTGTAATTGCTTTTGTCGTTTCATTGACGCTTGTATTTACAGTAATTGTATCAAAACTGGTTGGAGCACTGCTTCCGCTTGGAGCAAAAATTGTGAAGGCCGATCCAGCAGTTATGGCAACACCCTGATAACAACAATTTCAGATGCTGTGACACTTGTAATTTATTTTAATTTTGCAGCGATGTTCTTAAAAACTTTAACAAAAAGATAAATGAGAGCAGTTTATGAGTAATGTAAATCTAATGAAATACTGGAAATATCTTTATACATTTATGATATAATATAACAAATTTTTAGGAAGGAAGATAATCTTATGAGAGGCTAAAAATATTAATTTTATTAAGCATGCTTCTATTTGTAGTAAGTTGTGGAACTCATCCAGCGCAAAAAGGAATTTGAGAGACAAATGAAAGTAATGCAGTCGGGAAATTTATCAAAATTTGGCAAAGGCAAGTGGAGATGTAACGGTTATTTTTAGATCAATTTAGTAAAATGTATGGCGAAGGAATGAAAAATAACCTACAAAATTAACAAAGTTGAGGCAAAAGGGGATACAGCTACAATTAATGTTACTGTAAAATCTCCTGATTTAACACCTTATATGTCAGAACTTCAAAATAGAATGTCTGAAAAACTTTCAAAGGCTATGCCAAAAATAACGAAGAACTGCAAAATCAAATATCAGAACTTGGAAAAAGAATTTTTAATGAAAAAATTTAATAGCAAGGATTTGAAATATACAGAAAAACTTTTGGATGTTAAGTATGTAAAAATGGAAAAGATTGGGAAATGAGCGATGAAAATGAAGAATTTTTTTCAAAAATCTTAACTTTTGGGCTTATGAACTAGTTTATACGATTTCCCGTTTTTAAATGGGTTTTAGTATTGAATAAAAAGAAGAAGTTACTTGAATTTAGATAACTTCTTTTTGAAAAATAAATTTTAGCAAGGGTCATGCTGTTTTTCCATTTAAATAGTGGATATTGTGAATTTCAAAATTTAAAGGCTGTTAAATATTGTAAATTCTCTAAGTTCATTTTCTTTGAGTGTATCTGGATGCTTTCTAAATTGAATTTTTCCAAAAGATTCTGTTATGTCAAATTCTGATATAAGATATATATGTAGTTCAAATTTTGTTTGCGTGCTGCAAATCCAGATTGTTCCTTTTGGATGAATTCTGTAAAAAGCGTAACCGATATTGCTGCTTCTCTTCCATTTGAAAATGTGGTTTTTGGAACTGGAAGTTTTGACATTCTTCGGTTAAGTTCCTTGCTAACTATATTTTCGCAGGCATCAGTGCCAAAAACTATAAAAGATGAAATTACAAAACAGATACCAATAACAAATATTCCGAGTTTTAAAAGAATTGGTGTTAATATACAGGCTAAAAATTAGAACTCTTGCTGTATAAGCTAATTTTATATATTTGTAATTTTTATAATCATTGTCCTTTTCTCCTTTGCATTAGATAATATTCCAGCTGGTTATCTAAAAATTCCTTTATGTCATTTAATTTTTGAGTTTTAGCATTAGCAGTTTGATCCGAATTTCTATCTGGATGTACTTTTTATTTCCCTCCTGTATGCTTTTTTTATTACATCCTCATTTATTTCTCCATTTTTATCAATTTTTTTAAAACAGCAAGATATTCTTCAAATTTCTGAATAATTTCTCCATCATTTGTGCTTTGGTAATCAAAAATTTGAATAGTCATTATTTTTCTTTCATATTGCTCCCTGAGTATTCCTGTTGATGTCTATAGTATGAGTATTCTTGGATTTTTCTTTCCAGTGCTGTTTTTCCCTGTCCTGCTGCTTCTGATATTTTTTTCCTGAGCTTTTTCTTCTTTCGTATTCTTGATTCCTTGCGCTTTCAAACCATTGCTCATATTTTTTTGGTAAATTTTCTTACTTTTCTCCTCTTTCATTCAGAAGAATTCCCAAAATAAAATTCAAAAATTCTGGAATGGCTTTTAAAAATCAGAAAAACTGCACAAGCAATTAGAACGTAAATAAGAACACCTAAAAGCCAGCTCCAGTTTCCAGCAAAAAAATAAAAGCAAGAAGAGCAAAAATACTAAAATTGGCAATATTGTATAAAATCCTATAGCCATTATTGCCAATGAAATTAAACTGCATAATTCAGCAATTTCACTTAATATAAATTGTACTAATCTTATTAAGGTTTTCACTATTTTTCCTCCTTTTTAGAATTTAAATCCCGTTTAAAAATTTAAGTAAGAGATCTTTACCCCTTGCAAAAGAAATTCATAGCTATTTGCTGTTTAAAATGGAAAAATAGCATTAAACAGTGATTTAGTTTAGTAAAAATTCAAAAATTTCCTATTTCAAATAAAAATTCTTAAATTAATAGTATTTTACTCAATTATAAGGTGATGTCAACTTTTTATATCTTTTTATAAATACGATAAAAATGAGGCTGTTTCACAAAATAAATAAATAAAATTCTAAATCATAAATCTATATTTATAGAATCAATAAAAAAATAATACCTATTGATTTTTTAAAATATATAATATTTATGTTAGTAAAATTATTTTGAATTATGAGACAGCCTCACCGTATACTAAACTATGAATTTATTATTAAATTAAATGCAATAAAATTAATATTTTTGTAATTAAATAGTCAAATGCTCCAAGAGCCGCTTTTGCTCCTTCTCCCATTGCAATGATTATTTGTTTTTTTGTTTGATATTTGTAACATCTCCTGCTGCGAAGATTCCTGCTGCGGAAGTTGAGTTGTTTTCAGGGTTGATTACGATTTCTCCAATTTTGTTTTGTTTCAACTAAATCTTTTACAACTTCGCTTCTAGGTGATAATCCTACTTCCACGAACATTCCTTCCACATTTAATGTTTTTCTTCTTCAGTTTCTCTGTTTTTGTAGATGATATTTTCTACAAATTCATTTCCGTTTACTTTAGTAGTTGCAGAATTTAAAATTACTTTTATGTTTGATTGCTCAGTCAATTTTTCCTGTAAAACTTTATCAGCTTTAATTCAGGCATAAATTCGATTAATGTAACTGATTTTGCAATTCCCAGATAGGTCAAGAGCCGCTTCAACACCTGAATTTCCACCACCAATTACAGCAACATCCAGTCCTTTGTAGAAAGGCCCGTCATGAGATTGAGCAGTAATGCACCCTTTTCCAACGTATTCGGCTTCTCCTGGAATATTAAAGACTTCTTGGTTTTGCTCCAGTTGCTATAATAACAGTTTTCGATTTGTAACTTTTTCATCATCAGTTACTAAAAATTTTTATCTTTTCCATCTTCCTTTATTTCTTTTTACCAAATGTCCTTCTTTAAATGCAATTTCGTATTCCTTCAGATGTTTTTCCAAAGTTTGGGCAAAATTTAGCTCCAGTAGTCGAGATAGTTCCAATAATATTTTCAATTTCATTTGTATCAAGAACTTGTCCTCCGATTTTCACACAATCATCGCCACATTAAGCCCTTTTTCTAGCTGCATAGATTGCCGCTGAGACAGCTGCAGGTCCAGAACCCACTACAGTTACATCGTAAAGTTTATTTTTCATCAATTTTTGCCAGTTTCCTTCATCTAAAGCCCCAAGATTTAAGCTAAAATCCATTTTTATACCTCCAAATTTTATTTTTATTTATACAAATTTATTTAATTTTGTAATCATTACAATTTATTTTAATATAAATTTTTAAAATTGTCAACAATTAAATTTTTAACTTATAAAATAAAAAGATAAATTGTTGAAACAGGCTTATGATGAAAAATATAAAAATTTTTGTCTATCAAAAATTATTTATATTTATCTGGAGATATGCTATAATAATTTTTAAGGAAATTAGAAATAAAAATTATTTTTTAAAGAGGAATTTTTATGGATAAAGTGAAAAAGAACTGGTTATAATAACTGGGATGAGTGGAGCAGGAAAGTCTGAAGCAATGAAGTTTTTTTGAAGATAGGAATATTTTGCATTGATAATTTTTCCTATTAATTTGTTTCAATATTTGAATGAGATTTTTTAAGCAGTGAAAAGAGAGATCGAGTGGCAGTAGCGATAGATGTCAGAAATCAGGAATTTATCGAGCAGTTGACAAAAACAGCTGGAAATACTGGATAAGGAAGAAATTTCACACTATGATTTATTTAGATGCAAGAACAGATGTTTTACTTAGCAGATATGAGCTTTCCAGAAGAAAGCACCCGTTAAATATGTATGACACTTTACTTGCCAATATAAAAAGCAGAGACGTAAAATTATAAAGGATTTTATGGTAAAAAGCTGATTTGGTAATTGATACTAGTACATTGACAGTGAAGAAGTTGCAGGAAATTTTTAGAAAAAGGAATTTTCAGGGCAAAGATAAGTGTTAATTTAACTTCCTTTTGGATTTAAATATGGAATTCCTTTGGATTTACATTTAATGTTTGATTTACGATTTTTGCCAAATCCTTATTATATTGATAATTTAAAAAAATAAAACTGGAAATCATAAGGAAGTGCAAAGATTACGTTATGGGAGCTTCCAGAAAGTCAGGAGTTTTTATAAAAATGCTTTTAGATATGCTTTTGTACTTAATTCCAAAATATGAAAAGGAAGGAAAATCACATTTACGTATAGGGATTGGATGTTCAGGCGGACAGCATCGTTCGGCTACTTTTTGTAAATAAACTTTATGATGATCTTTCACAAAAATAGATTATCATATTGGAAAATTTCATAGGAAGTGGGAGATAAAAGGAAATTTAGTTTTTACTTAATTTATATAATTAAAAGGAAAGAATAAAAAGATACGAAAATGGAAGAAGAAATAAAGACAGAAAAAAATAGAAAAGAAATAAAATCGCTAGTTAAATATAAGGATATTCCCACAAATCCAGGAGTTTACCTGATGAAAAAAATGAGCGAGGAAAGATTATTTATGTGGGAAAGGCAAAAATTTGCAAAATAGGGTAAAATCTTATTTTACAAATGTAAATTCGCATAATCAAAAACGCTGGAATTGGTTAAAAATATTAGGGATATTGAGTTTTTTTATCTGTAAATCAGAAGTTGAGGCACTTATTCTGGAAAATAATCTGATAAAAAAGAATAAGCCAAAATATAATATTTTGTTAAAGGATGAAAAAGACTTATCCGTATATAAAGTTTACAAAGGAAAAATTTCCAAAGGTGGAAATTGTGAAAGTACAAAAATTAAATGATAATGCCGAATATTTTGGGCCTTATCCAATGGGAATATTTTTTTGCAATGAAGTCGCTTATTAAAATATTTTCCTGTTCGAGATTGCAACCGAAATATGGACAAAATTACAAAAGCCGTGCTTAAAGTATTATATGAAAAACTTGCCCTGCACCTTGTAAATACAAAAGATATTGAAGATGAATACAGTACAAACGTAAACAATTTTAAAAAAATTTCTTGAAGGACATTCTGATAAAGTTCTCGAAATGCTGGAAAATAGGATGAAACAGTTTAGTGATGAAATGGAATTTGAGCGTGCGATTAACGAGCGTGAAAAAATTGGCTGTGTTAAAAAGAATGCTGGAAACACAAATTATCGAGTATAGCAAGGAAATTGACGAGGATGTGTTTTGTATTTGAGGAAAAAGAGAAAAATGTGTTTTTATGTGTGCTGAATATTCAGGAAGGGAAAGTTATTAATAAAAATCACATAATAATTTCAATGGAAAGAAGCCAGGAAGAAAAGTCTTTTTGAGCGGCTGATTACTTCATATTATGAAAAAAAGGAATATTCCAAAGCATATTATTTGTGATGAACGATTTGTGCAAAAGCGAATTTTTGATAAAGGAATGGGCAAAAGAAATTGAAAAACATAAGGAAGTAAAACTTCATTTTCCAAAGATTAATAGCCGAAGATTGCAGCTTTTGGAAATGGGATATTTGAACTTACGGGAAGAAGTTGATAAATATTATAGAAAACGGCGTATGGTTCAGGAAGGGCTTCATAATTTAAAAAAAGAATTACGGTTAAAAAGTTTTCCTTACAGAATTGACTGCTTTGATATTTCAAATATTCAAGGGAAAGATGCGGTTGCGGCAATGACTGTGGCTATTGATGGGGAAATAACGCCTAAGGAATATAGGCATTTTAAAATTACTGTAAAAGATACGCCAGATGATTTTTTGATGATGAGAGAAGCATTGACACGAAGATATTCTAAAATAGAAAATGATAAAATGCCCAATCTGATTTTAATTGATGGTGGAAAAGGGCAGCTTGGAGTGGCTGTGGATGTGATGGAAAAACTTGGAAAAATGGAGCATACCGATGTAATTGGAATTGCCAAAAGGGAAGAGGAAATTTTTAAAAGTTATGAAAGTGAGCCGTATTTATTTGAAAAAACTGATGAAACGTTAAAAATTTTGCAAAGATTAAGGGATGAAGCCCATAGATTTGGAATTACACATCATAGAAAATTGAGAAGTAAGCGGAATGTCAAAAGTGCGTTGAGATGGCATTTCTGGAATTGGACCGAAAAGGAAAAAGATTGATAAAAAATTTGGATTGATAAAAAAATATACGAAATGCAACATTAGAGGAACTGATGGAAATTGTGCCGGAAAAATATTGCTATTTCTATAAAGGAAAATTTATAAAGGTATTAGGAGGAAAAACTTGAAAAATTAATAATATTAATGTTGCTTGGATGCAGTATGACGAGTTTTGCTCTTTTTGATAAAATAAAAAGGAGATAAAATGGAGGGAAGAGGAAAAAGCCGCGATTTAATCAGGTAAAAAGTAATGATCGATGGGAAGGAAAAAAATGCGAAAGGTTATTCCAGGACGTTACGAAATTAAAATTATTTGAAATTACGTATCCGACAGATCTATTTGGAAAAAAATAGATTTTATAACGAATTTAATGCTTTTTGAAGGATATAAGAAAGGGAAAAAGTATTCATTGCTTCTGGAAGAAAAGATTTTATCAGGAAATGCAGGATATAAAAAGTTGATCAGTTATCAGAAGAGGAAAAATACTGGAATTGCCAGCATCTTCCCTGGATGAATATTATAGACAGCAAATAATTGCAATGTCTAATGGAGTTAATTTAACCGAATATGTGGGAACAGATCAGGAATATTTGAATAGACAAATTTATAGTTCTCTATGAACTTTTTGAATAAAACTGACTTTAATCCATCAAATGTTTATTCAGAATTGGATAAGGAATTTTTAATTGAAGAACTAAAAACAACCGTAAAGAAGTTGTAGAAAAACTTTGAGAAATCAAACGTTGAATTTTTATAAAGGAAACCTATGAAAACTCAGGATTAAATAAATTTAAAGATGATTCAGTATACAAATTTGATAAGGACATTTTAATTTCTGACAAATTAGAAGATCAGGCAATATTGCCAGAACTTCAGAGAAATGTTTATTTAACAGATTTTTCCAAGTGAAATTATCGAAAAACTTGCAAAAAAATCAGTTAAAATTAAAAAGAACGTCATTACTGCTTGAAAATAGCGAATATCATGGGTATACTTATAATGAAAATAATACAGTGAGTGTTTGTAGGAGGGAAAAAACCAAAAATACTACTATAATGATTATAAGATAAATGTAGTTAGAAAGCCGATAGCTGTTCTTGATTTATTAAAAACAAGCTCAAATTATTATGTATCAGACTTTTTAAAATTTTATTAAATAATGCAAGAACCCCGAGGCTTTAGTTGTGGGAGGTTCAGTTTTGATATAAATAGTAAATTTGTTCAATATAAAAATCCTAAATTATTCACGAAAATAATAACTAAAAATATAAATAAAAAATTTTTTTAAATGAATGATTTGAAATTTAAATAAAATTAATTTAAAAGCAGGAGGAAAGATGAGCGAATATATTTTTGGAGATGAAAAAAATATACGGAAGGAATTTTTAGGCAGGGAAGATTGTTGCAAATGATGATATTACGCTGAAGGTTTAAAAAGGGGGAGATTCATGCGATTGTTGGGGAAAATGGAGCTGGGAAATCCACGCTTATGAAGATTTTTGAACGGGCTATATTCTCCGACTTCTGGTGAGATTTTTTACAAGGGGGAGAAAATTGACATTGACAGTCCCTACAACTGCAGCAAATTTAGGAATTGGAATGGTTTATCAGCATTTTATGCTAATTGATACCTTGACAGTTGCCGAAAATATGGTTCTGGGATTCGAACCTAAAAAGGTGGAGTATTTTTGACTTGAATACTGCTAGAAAGCAGGTTAGGGAAGTTTCTGAAAAATATGGCTTAAAACATTGATCCAGATGCAAAGGTGTCGGATTTGTCAGTTGGGATTCATCAGAGAATTGAGATTTTGAAAATATTATTTAAGGGTGCGGAACTTCTGGTATTTGATGAGCCGAGTGCAGTGCTGACTCCGCAGGAAGTGAAGGAGCTTTATGAGATTATGAGAAATCTTATAAAGGAAGGGAAAACGATTATTTTTATTTCTCATAAATTGCAGGAAGTGCTTGATTTATCTGACAATATTACGGTTATTCGTCGTGGAAGCGATGTTGGAAAATTGAAAACTAAGGAAGCAACGAAGGAAAAAATTGCCAATCTTATGGTTGGGCGTGTTGTGCTGTTTGAAGTTAAGAGACCTGATGTGAAATTGGGAAATGTGGTTGTGAAAGTTGAGAATTTGACTGTGAAAAGAGGAGGAATTGAGAAAGTTAAGGGCGTTTCATTTGAAATCCGTGAAGGTGAAGTGCTGGGAATAGCTGGAGTACAGGAAATGGACAGACTGAACTTATTGAGGCTTTGGCAGGGCTTGTAAAAGTTGACAGTGGGAAATATTTCATAGATAATGATGAGCTGGAAAACAAGACGCCAAAACTTATTAAGGAAAAGGGGCTTTCCCACATACCTGAAGACAGACACAAAAGGGCAACTATTGATGATTTTACAGTGGAAGAAAATATGGCCTTGGGACTTCAGGATCAGTATTCTAAGGGAGCATTGCTGGATTATAGCGAAATTGAGAAAAACTAATGAATATATGAAAAATATGATATTAGGCCAACAGACGGGAAAATCAAGTTTGGCGGGCTGTCTGGTGGAAATCAGCAGAAAGTCGTAGTAGCAAGGGAGCTGGAACGTGAAAATAAATTTATTATTGCGGCACAGCCTACAAGGGGAGTCGATATTGGTGCGATTGAGATGATTCATAATACAATTTTAAATGAAAAAACTGAGAAAAAGGCGATAATGCTTGTTTCGGCTGAGTTATCGGAAATAATGGCATTAAGTGATAGAATTGCAGTGATGTATTCAGGAGAAATTGTAGGAATTTTGGATAGAAAAGATGCAACAACAGAAAAATTAGGAATATTAATGGCAGGAGGGAAAATAGATGATTAAAAAAATAAGATAAAAGGATTTTTCTACCATCTATAATTGCAGTATTAATCGCATTAATTATTGGTGGAGTAATAATGATGACAAAGGGTGTAAATCCGTTTACAGCCTACATTGATATGATGCGGGCGGCTTTTTATCAGCCTTATCCAAGATCTCCATTATTTAGTGGACTTGCAAATACATTATTTATCGTAACTCCGTTAATATTTTTCTGCACTTGCAACAATGGTAGCCTTTAAAAGCAGGGATTATTTAATATAGGAATGCAAGGACAGATGATTGCTGGAGGATTAGCTGCGACTTTTTGGGCAATCACATTTAAAAATTATGTTTTTCGAAATGTGCTTGTTGTAATAATTGTGGCTGTAATTGCTGGATTTTTTTGTGGGCTGGAATAGCAGGATTTTTACAGGGCAAAATTTGGAGTAAGTGAAGTAATTAGGTACAATTATGTTAAATTATATTATGCTAGAATTACAAAATTTCCTGTTAAATGGGCCTTTAAAGGATCCAACTTCACAAAACACACAATCTCCACGTGTTTTTGAAGGGCAAGATTACCGTTACTTTTTGCAAATATTACAAGACAAAACTTAAATTTTTGGTTTTATAATCGCAATTCTTTTTGACAATAGGGATATTTTTCTTTTTCAAATATTTCAAAAAGGATATGAAATAAAAAGCAGTCGGACAAAGTGACACAGTTGCTGAAAATGCGGGAATTAATCCAAAATATATCATGTTTTTTAGCAATGAGGAATCGCTGGAGCTTATGCTGGACTTGGTGGAGCTGAACGTGTTTTAGGAGGAGCTTCAGAATATTCATACACTGAACTTATAATGGGAGATTACGGATTTACAGGACTTGCGGTAGCTTCTTGGAAAAATAATCCATTTGGAATATTAGTTGCGGCAATATTTTATGCGGCACTTGAAGTTGGAGGACAAATGTTGCAGCAAAGATACCAGATTGATAAGGAAATTGTATTTATTATACAAGCATTAATCATCATTTTGTAGCATCAGAAAATTTATTTAAATTTGTGCTTAATAAAAAGAAAGCAGTGTAAATTGGTTTATCAAATAAAAAAATATTAAGTCAGAAAAGGAAAATTAAAATGATTATAAAGCAAATATTCGATTTAATACAGCAAACAATAGTAATAGCACCTCAATTCTTATAACAACCGTAGGAGCATGTATTTCTGAAAAAGTGGAGTCATTAATATTGGACTAGAAGGAATTATGCTAAGTTCAGCATTTGCAACAGCAGTTGTCAATATTGCCACAGAAATCCATATTTAGGGATAATTTTTGGAGTAATAGTAGAGATCTTAATTTCACTAATTCACAGTAATCAGTATTAACCTGAAAGGAAATCAAATTATAAGCGGAGTTGCAATTAATCTATTCGCAGCAGCAACAACATCATACCTAATAAAAGCCATTTACAAAACAGCTGGAAATACTCCATTAGCAAAATCATTGGCAAACCGTCCATTAATGATAATTGTAATCTACGGAATCGCAATCGCAATGTATTTCTTCTTATACAAAACAGTTTTAGGTTTAAGAATCCGTTCAGTTGGAGAACATCCGCTAGCAGCCGATACAGTAGGAATAAGCGTTTACAAAACAAGATATATAAGCGTACTTATATCAGGAGCATTGGGAGGACTAGGAGGAGCTTACCTTACAGCAGTCCTGCTTCCAGCCTTTTCAAACAACATGTCAGCAGGACGTGGATATATCGCAATGGCTGCAATGATCTTTGGAAAATGGAATCCGCTAGGAGCAATCTTAGCAAGCCTATTATTCGCTTTCGGACAAGCATTTGCCGACGTTTCCAAAACAATAGGACTCCCAATATCTCAGCAATTTTTGACAATGATACCGTATATTTTGACATTGTTGGCATTGGTTGGATTTGTAGGAAAATCAAAAGAGCACCAAAAAGCGTCTGGACTTCCATATGAAAAAAATAAAAACTCGATAAGGGAAATTATGAGAAAAATAATTTTTATATTTGTGGTATTTTTCTTTAGTTTCTTTTCGAAAAAGTTCAAAGTGATTATTTTTAAAATCAGGAGAAATTTTTAGCAGTTGTGATAAAAATACAGAAATCATTTAGACGAATTGAAAGATGAATGGGAAAAAAATGAATGAAATATATAACAAATTAATTCAAAAATTTGATAAAAACAATAAATTAAAACAAAAATTTAATTAATTCACAAAAAAATATGGATAAAAATTTATCTGAATCGAAAAATTACACTGGAGGTGTTATTTTTCATGGTTTATATTTAAGAGAAAAAGCTCAAACAATAAGAGAAATTAATTCAATACAACAAAGAATATTGGAATTAACAAATGAATATAAAGAATATTTAGATTAAAAATAATAATTGAAAAAAATCTGTTTCATAGATTGTAAAAGAAATTTGTGAAACAGGCTTTTTTTGTCTTTAAAAACAGTAAAAATTTATTTTTAAAGTTTATAAAATAGTGGTTATTAATGAATGTTTTTCTGTAATTTATATGTTTTTCTTTTTTTATAAAGCAAAGGGAACAGTCGTCATCCCTTTGCAAAGCCCTAGCTCGTCTAAGCATTTTTGAAATAAAAATGAAACTCACATGCAAAACTTCGCTCAAACAATCATTTTCATTCCAAAAAAATCACGACAATTTTAATTTAATTATAAAAAGTAAAACTAACTAAAATAAATAAAGAAAAATTTAAATATTATAGAAAATACTTATTAATTATTTCATAAACTTTAAAAGTAAAAATTTAAATTTAAAAATAAAAATAAAATGGAATTGGTTTATTGAGGGGAATTTTAGGAGAGAGGAACATTGAAGAAAATGAAAGACAACAAAATAAAGATTACTGGAGCTAGAGAGCATAATTTACAAAATATTGATATTGAGATTCCAAAGAATGAACTGGTTGTAATTACTGGGGTTTCTGGGAGTGGGAAGTCTTCACTTGCGTTTGATACGATTTATTCAGAAGGGCAGAGAAGGTATGTTGAGAGCTTGTCGGCTTATGCGAGAATGTTCATTGGACAGATGAAGAAACCTGAATTAGATAGTATTGAAGGGCTTTCTCCTGCGATTTCGATTGAACAGAAAAGTGTGTCAAAAAATCCTCGTTCGACTGTTGGTACAACTACTGAAATTTATGACTATATGCGGCTTTTGTGGGCACATATTGGAGAGGCGCATTGTCCAATTTGTCATAGAAAAGTGGAAAAACAGTCAATTCAGGAAATTGTTGATAATTTGATGAGTTCTCGGAAAGAAAAGGATAAAATGATAATTTTGTCGCCAGTTGTGATTGATAAAAAGGGGACTCATAAAAATTTGTTTTTGAATTTGCAGAAAAAAGGGTTTCAAAGGGTTCGAGTGAACGGCGATATTCTTGATTTGAGTGATGAAATTGTTTTGGATAAGAATAAAAGGCATCATATTGAAGTTGTTGTTGATAGAGTTGTGTTTAAGGCGGATAATAAGGAGTTTTTGAGTCGATTGACAGAGGCGATTGAAACTGCGAGTGAGCTTCTGATGGGAAAAATAATTGTGAATATTAATGGAGAGATAACAAATTTAGTGAGAATTTTTCTTGTCCAGACCATCCAGATGTTGTATTTCCAGATGTTGTACCAAGACTTTTTCGTTTAATGCACCTTATGGAGCTTGTGAAATTTGTAATGGACTTGGTTCAAGGCTGAAGTGGATGAAAATAAATTAATTGTAGATGAAAAATTTATCGATTAATGAAGGTGGAATTGTGTTTCCAGGAGCGACTACGAAAAAAAGGGCTGGAACTGGGATTTATTCACGGCGATAGCAAAGGCACATAAAATTGATTTGGATAAAAAGGTGTCTAAATTGACTCGAAAAGAGAAGGATATAATTTTTTTATGGAAGTAATAAGAAATTTAAGTTTTTCTTGGAGCGGAGATAGTTTTAGTTATAATGGAAATAGGGATTTTGAGGGAATTGTGAATGGTATTGAGCGTCGATATAGAGAAACTGCTTCGGAGTCGGCAAAGGAAGAGATGGAAGCCAAATATATGACAGAGAACTTGTAAAACTTGTCACGGGAAACGGCTAAAAGATGTTGTATTGGCGATAACGGTGAATGATAAGAGTATTATTGACTTAACTGAAGTGAGTGTTGTTGATGCACTTGATTTTTATGAAAAAATTCAGCTTACGGAAAAACAAATACAGATTGCAGCTGAAATTTTGAAGGAAATAAAAGAGCGGCTAAAATTTATGATAAATGTCGGACTTGATTACTTGAGTCTTGCTAGAATGACGAAAACGCTGTCTGGTGGGGAATCTCAAAGAATTAGACTTGCGACTCAAATTGGAAGTAGGCTTACTGGTGTGATTTATGTGCTTGATGAGCCGAGTATTGGACTTCATCAGCGGGATAATGACAAGTTGCTTGCGACTTTGAAGGATTTGCGTGATATTGGGAATAGCTTGATAGTTGTAGAGCATGATGAGGATACGATGAGAGAAGCGGATTATTTGATTGACATAGGTCCAGGTGCTGGAATTAGTGGAGGAAAAGTCGTAGCACAAGGGACACCAAAACAAGTTATGAGAAACAAAAAATCATTGACAGCACAATATTTGAACGGAAAAATTAAAATTGAAGTGCCTGAACAAAGAAGAAAAGCGACTAAAGAAATTGTTTTGAAAAATGCAAAAGGAAATAATTTGAAAAATGTGACAGCACATATTCCACTTGAAGTTTTAACGGTTGTAACGGGGGTTTCAGGAAGTGGGAAGTCGACATTGATTAATCAGACATTGTTTCCAGAGCTTCATAACAGGCTGAATAAAGGGAAATTATATCCGCTTGAAAATGGTGGAATCGATGGGCTTGAAAACTTGGAAAAAGTGATTGACATTGACCAGTCGCCGATTGGGAGAACTCCAAGATCAAATACTGCGACATATACTAAAATTTTTGATGATATTCGTGATTTATTTTCACAGACAAACGATGCGAAAGTGCGTGGATATACGAAAGGAAGATTTTCATTTAATGTAAAAGGTGGACGATGTGAAGCGTGTAGCGGTGCTGGAATTAATAAAATTGAAATGAATTTCTTGCCAGATGTTTATGTGGAGTGTGAAGTTTGTAAAGGAAAACGATACAATCGAGAAACATTAGAAGTTCAGTACAAAGGAAAAAGTATCAGCAGATGTGCTAGAAATGACAGTTGAAGAAGCATACGAATTTTTCAAAATATTCCATCACTTGAGAGAAAACTGCAAACATTGATGGATGTAGGAATGAATTACATTCAATTAGGACAACCTGCGACAACTCTTTCAGGTGGAGAAGCTCAACGGATAAAACTTGCAACTGAATTATCAAAAATGTCAAGAGGAAAAACCATTTACATTTTGGACGAACCAACGACAGGACTTCACTTTGAAGATATCAGAAAATTATTAGAAGTATTAAATAGATTGGTTGATAAAAGGGAATACAGTTTTAGTAATTGAGCATAATTTGGATGTAATCAAGTTGCAGATCACATTATCGATATAGGACCTGAAGGTGGTTATAAAGGTGGACAGATTATTGCAGAAGGGACTCTCGAAGAAATTGCAGAGAATGAAGGATCTTGGACTGGGAAATTTTTGAAGAAGTATTTAAAAAGATTCTTGATGGAATTTTGTAGCGAAGTGATAAGAGCAAATTTTAGTAAATAGTCAGTGAATAAAATAAAATTTTGGAGTTAAAAGATAAAACTAATTTGAAAAATATGAAATAATAAATAATATTTTGTATGATTAACTAGAATAGTTTTAGTCATAAAAGTTTAAAAATATTATTTTTAAGACTATATTATAAAAAGAAAAAGGAGAATGGAATTGGTTATGAGAAATTTATAAAATGGCATTAGTTATGATTATAACGTATTTGGAATAATTTCTTGCGATCTTTTAACAAAATCAAGACATTGAGGTGCCGGATACTATGATTACAAAAGGAATTGAACAAAGAAATTTCCGATTGAAAAAGAATTTTTCTGCTGGGGAAAGATTGGACTTAAAAAAGTCCTGTGATGAGTTTTTGCAGGAGATAGACTTTACTTTTCACAGCTGATTATGATGTTTCACTTTTGGCAGGAAAAGCAAAGGGAAAAGTATTTTTGAATAGTCAAGTGAAATTTGATCCGAAAAACAAATAAGGTATATTTAGTGGATTTGGATGTTACTAAAGTTACTGATGAAAAAGGGTAATAAAAATAGATGATTCTGGTTATGGCAAAATCATTAAAAGCGCTTATTTCAAATTATTTGGAAACTAATGAAGTTTTATACTTATGATGATGACAAAAAGTTAAAGTAAAAATATGTTTATAAAAGATGGAAAACTATTTGTTCAAACTTAATAAATATTTTTAACAAAAGATAGCAAGAGTCATGGGCTTTCTACAAGTGGGAGATGAATTGCTTTTTGTAAAAAATTGAGGATACTCTTATGATATAATTTTTGTATAAAATATCGAAGAAAACATCAATAATAAAATTTCTAAAAATAATTAAAAATAATATTCAAAATCAAAAGGAGGTGTAATTTTATGAAATATAATTTAGCATTCAAATACAGAATTTATCCAAATAAAGATCAAGAATTGTTGATAAACAAGACTTTTTGGATGTGTTCGTTTGTTTACAATACGATTTTTATATACTGCGAATAAAATTTTATGAAGAAACTGGGAAAAATAAAATAATTACACCTGCCAGTTTGAAAAAGTGAAAATCAATTTTTAAAAAGAAGTGGACAGTCTGGCACTTTCAAATACTCAATTGAATGTAAAACGATCGTTTACGAATTTCTTTCAAAAGAGACAAAGTTTCCAAAGTTCAAATCTAAAAAGAAAAATGTTAAAAAGTTACACGACAAATTGTGTGAATAATTCAATACGAATTGAGGAAAACAAATATTTGGTTTTGCCGAAATTGAAAAGAATAAAATTAAAAATATCATGAGAAATACCGAAAGGATTACAAGATAAAAGTCAGCAACATTGACAAACAGTAATGGAAATTACTATGTTTCTATTTTGACGGATTTGAAAAAAAATTCATGCAAGTAGCAATAAAGTAATTGGACTTGATTTTTCAATGCCTGAATTATTTGTCAGTTCTGAAAACCAAAGAGCTGATTATCCAAAATATTTTTAGGATGTTGGAGAAAAATTGAAAAAATTACAAAATCATTATCGAGAAAAGTGAAAATTTTCTAAAAATTGGGTATAGAACAAAAAGCGAAAATATCAAAATTGCATGAGTATATCAAAAAAATTGCTCGAAGAGATTTTTGCATAAATTATCGAAAAATTGTCTGAAGATTATAATGCTGTGGTTGTTGAAGATTTGAATATGAAAGGGATGAGCCAGGCATTAAATTTTTGGGAAAAGTGTAGGAGATAATGGATAGGGGAATGTTTTTGAGGATGCTTGAGTACAAACTGATGTTTTTAGGAAAAAGCAATTTTGAAAAATAGATAAGTGGTTTCCATCGTCGAAAACTTGCAGTAAATGTGGAAATGTTAAAGAGAACTGAAGTTATCAGAAAAGAAGTTATAAATGTGAGTGCTGTGGGATTGAGATTGATAGAGATTATAATGCAGCACTGAATATAAAAAACATTGGAAAATTGATGTTGAGAATATTAGAAAAATAAAAAGACAGAGGTAGGAACTACCCGAAGACATAGTAAAATATATTTGGCTAAAAAGCAGATACTTCCCAAAGCTCCCGCTTCTAAAAGCGGAAGTAGTTCACAGTCGAGCAAAGTTTCAGTTTTGCCGTGATGAAAAACGAAAGATTCTTTGGTAAGATAATATTTGAGTGTGAATTGAGAATATGAAAGGAAGAGTAAAGTTGGAAGGAATATTTGACAGATTGAGAAATTAACTGCTGTCTGTCGTGTGTGAATAGGGGAGTTGAGTATTTTAATAAACAAAAAGTAAAATTAATGTTGTTTTATGAAAAGATGATAAAATAGTGGTGGGATCACAGTTGATGAGTATAAAAAATGCCTATAATGTTAATATAACTTATTTTTATGAAAGATGGAGAGCCAGATAACAGAATTATATATAGTTGTGACTGTCCTAACTAAAGAGACAGCACTTACAAACATATTATTGCGCGACTGGGATAGCTCTGCGGATGCTGAAGTTAAGGCTGGGAATATTTATTTTAAGGAAAATAGAGTTAAAGAAAAGAAAATTGGTAAGTAGCAGTAATCAGTATAAAAAATTGCAGAGATGGTGTATGATGAAATTCTTAGAAGATGAAAAATTTTGGAAAAGAAGAAAATACTTATGAGAAGATTGAAAGGAAAGAAAGTTAAAGAGTTTGGGAAAAACTGGAAAAATTAGCATTGATAAAACTAGTTTCCATGTTCAGACGAGTATAGCTGGCATGAAATAGAGCAATTATCATCAGTATCAGCGCGTTGAGTAAAGGCAGGAGAAAAAGTTTAAATTATATAAAGGTTTGAATGCTACGTATTCAGTAGAAAATGAGCAGTTTTAGCAAAATTACTCATGTTATAATCCAATTTTACGTATTTTACATAAATGAGATAAAAAGTGATAAAAACCTTGGCAACTATTTTTGAGATGAATTTGGAATGAATTTTAATAATAATAGTATTATTATTATGAAAGCCAGAGTGATAATAGATCAATGCTGCAGGAACGAATATTTTCAATCATAGAAAATAGACAATAAGATCTGGCAAGACAATTTATGTGACTGGAGAATACAGGCCAATGTTGCATTTTCAAAAGATGAGAATGGAAATAGTAATTATAAATTTTACAGTTTATCATAAACGAGTCGTTGTTTTAGCTTTGAAAAATGGTGTGTCAAATATTGAAAAGAAATTTCATAAAATGGAGTGATGCAAGATGGGAGTAATGAATACTCTTACAGATATGGAACTGAAAAGGGACAGAATATCTGAATGAAATATCAGAGCTGTTTGATGAAATAAAGGAAGTGCTTTCAAAATATGAAATTCAGTTGCTAGGTTACGGAAGAATTATGGAACAGTAAATACTGTAGAGGGAAGGCAATGGGAAAATAAACTTCAAATAACGATTCCTACCTTGAGGAAGTATTTGAGGACAGATGGTAACTATTTTATTCCTCATAGCTTCAAAAGGAAATTTCTGCAGATTGCAAAAATATGCAGATATCAGATTTATTGAGTTTAGAGTATAGAGATGATATGTTGGATTTAGGAGCAAACAGCTAGAAGTCAGATGACATTGTGCTACTAGTGATTGATAGAAATGAATTTTTAGCGATATGATATTATTGATGAAAATATTGTAAATATTAATATGAGTGATAAAATAAAAGTTCGTAAAATTGGTTGTGGATACTATATAAGATCTGTTGAAAATGAACTTTTTAGTGTAAATTTCAATATTGAGGAATTGATGAAGGATGTTGAAACAGTTCTGGAATCGGTAAAGATGAAATTTGTGACATTGTCAAGCGGTGAACATAAAATTGCCCAATAGGGCACTGAAGAAATGGTTGGGATCGTTGATGCAATGAACGATTTGAGAATCGATTAATCAAAATTTCACAAAAATAAAGGCATTGCAGCTGGCACAGGTTCTAGAAGTATTAATGAGGAATTGAATGAAATTGAGGAATTTAAGCAGCTTTTTCAGAAAATAAAACGTGAAAATAAAGAAAGCATCAAACATAAAAGGTAAAATTATTTCCCTTGATCAACAAATTGGGTTAATTGACTTATATGTATGATATTGGGTTGGCGGAATTTTGGCGTTGATATGGGACTTGGAGCTTTGCAGACGATTTCGCTTATCGGAAATTCAGCTGGAAAATGATTTGCTTGGAATGATGTGTTCCGACTTCGCTTTTACATAACTGGAAGGAGGAGTTTTATAAATTTTCGAGATATAAAGCCACGATTCTTGTGAGAAGGAAATGCTGAAACAAGGAAAGAATTGATTAGACTGAAAGAGGAATTTTTGATGCGACTTATCAAACTTTTAGAAAATGATGTGAAAATTATAACGATAAGAAATTTGATGTGTCGATATTGGATGAAGCACAAAATATAAAAATGTATCTTCTCTTGTAGCGTAAAATGAGATTAAAAAGCACTGTAAAGCTTTGCTTTGACAGGTACTCAGTGAAAACAACATTATGGAACTTTGGTCGATTTTTGACTTTATTTTGCCTGGTTATCTTGATGATATATCGAAATTTAGATATAAAAATTCCTTAAATAATCAGATTCATATTTAATTTGAAAAATATCGTTTCTCCATTTATTCTGCGAAGAACAAAAATGAAGTGCTGACAGAATTACCTGAAAAAGTTGAAAATAATATGATTGTAGAATTGAGCAAAAAGCAGAGCATATATGGCTTATATTAAAAAGGGCGAAAAAAGAGCTTAGGGGTTTTAACAAGGAGGAAAAATAACAATCTAAAAAGTTCTGGCAATTTTGACCAAAAATTAGCAAATTGCAATTCTCACAGTGTTGATGAGAATTATACTAGTGAGTTACTAAATTGAATTATTGAGAAATGATACCGGATATTTTTAGAAAATGGTCATAGAATGATTATTTTTCACAATTTTGCAGGAACATTGGAGGGAAATAAAGGAGGAATTGAAAAGGAAAACGTAGAATATTTTTACATTGATGGAAGCGTAAGTCAAGAACGAATGCATTTCTATTCAATTCAGGCGAAGAACAAGTTGTCGTAATTTCGCTTCAAAAGCTGGAGAACGGGACTCAGTTGGTGGAGCGGATAATAGTAATTCACTACCTGATCCATGGTGGAATTTTGCTGTGGAAAATCAGGCAAGCGATAGAGCCCACAGAATTGGTCAGAGTGTTCAAGTTATTAAACATAACTGAAGGAACAATTGAGAAAAATAATAAAAATTCAGGAGAATAAGCGGAGCTTTGGTGAAAATATCTTAGGGAAAAGATGCCCGGAAATAATAAGGATTCAAAAGAGATTTTTAGGATGGATGAGAAGGAATTGATGGAACTTTTGGGTTTTGAAAAATAATTTGTTTAATAAAATATAAATTTTCTTATAATGTTGACAATTCTGAGAAAAGTGATATACTAGTTAAGTCATACTAGCCAGGAGTTAGCGGTGCCCTGTATCTAGACCCCGCTTTAGTGAGAGGTGATGTCAAATTTGAGGAAGTTTTAGTGTCAACGTCTTATTTCAAAGTGTTGAGAAAATAGTCCCATATTGTAGAAGTTAGCAGAAACGTGTCAGTCAGGAACAGAAGCAGCACTAAGATTAATTTCTTTTGAGGTTTTATGGGTAGCTGTTTTTGAGCTTTGACTTAAAGAAAGCAGGATAGTAGGGAACCTTTTCGAGAGTTTTGACGTATGACTTGTATGCTACAAACAGGTTTCAATGAAAGTAGTCAGAGTGGGATAGGGAATGTGGTAATATTTTAATGAGACATATTGGAGCAGATCAAGGGACCTACTTTTAATAAGAAAAAGGAAGATATATTTTTTATGCAATAGTGAAGATTTATACGGTTATGCAGTTCTTAGTTTAGGTAATATTGCGGAACTATATTTATTTTACCGAAAATTGAAAATAATGGATACGGGACGTGAAACATATGATTAATTGAAAGCACAAATACACGAAAGTACGATTCACTAATCGTAACTAATCATATGAATAATTTTCTTGAAAAACAGCAGTTTATAAGAACAAAAACGGATATCCTGAATAATTTGAAGGAAGGAAGGAGCAGGAAGAAAATATGCTTTTTATTTCCAAAATTTTGCAATTTAGTGTAAATATTATTTTAAGCTCTGTTAAAAATTGCGGCTGGAAAGATTTTTCAACATGTCACTGCTTTCAGACAGGTTAAATTCACTTTCAGATTTGATTACAAATGTTTTTAGTCATTGTAGGATTAAAAGTTGGAAGCAATCACTGAAGATAGGAGCATCCTTTTGGGCATGGAAAATAGAAATCGGTTTTTAATGTGATAATTGGGACATTTACATGATAACAGCTTTTGAGGCTGATAAAGATAATTTTTCAAAATTGACATCTCTTAGCAGTGAAGTAATTTGAGAGATTACAGTTATTCAATAATTGTAACAATTTGTGATAATAATAAAAATATTTCAATTGTCCTTTATGAAAAAGACGAAAAATAATGAATTCATTAATAAATTCGTTGTACCAGATTATAATTCAGATATTGTAATTTCTGCTTCTGTTTTAGCCGGACTGTTTTATCAAGGATTCATCCTGTATTTGATCTGATTGTAGGTTTATCGTGTCGATCTATATTATAAAGCGGTTATGGGCTGATAGAAAATTCTTTAATATTGCTGGATTCACAAGATGATGGATTAATTGAGTACGTTCTGAAAATATTGCGGTTTAAAAGAAATTGAAAATGCATGACTTTAGAATGACTACTTTCTGGAAAAGATATTTATATATTTGCTGATGTGAGGATGGATAAAAATAAAACAGTGAAAGCGCACGATATTACAAATAAAATTTCCAAAAGTTAAACATAAATATAAAAATATAAAAAGGCTTTTGATTCATATTGAACCTATGTATGAAGATGATTAAGTTTGTTGGAATAAAAATGTAGCTTATCATGTTTTGAACTTTTTACAAATGACTATAATATAAAAATATAAAAGGAATATAATAAAATGATAGAAAAATAAAACATGAGAAATATAAAATTTTTAAAACGAAATATTATGAAAATTACAGTTTACAAAAGAGCGATGTTTTATTCTTATTTGTGCAATGATTATTGCTTCGATGAGGTTTAAATACAAATTCTGTTGCTGTAATTATTGAACTATGCTAATTTCACCATTAATACTAATTCAATCAATGGGATTAGGGAGCTGTCAAATGGAATCATTTAAAAAGAGTCTATATCGCTTTTAGGCTGGGAATGTATATTAATAAGTGTGATAAGTTCCACTTTTTATAGTAAACCCTATAAATGAGCAACTCCAATGATATTAGCTCGAACTTCTCCAACTTTATGGGATGTATTAATTGCAATTTTTCGGTGGAATTGCAGGAGTAGATGGAAAAACGGGAGATAATGAAATGTTGTTCCTGGGTAACATTATGTGCAACTTCATTAATGCTACCTTATGTGATAGGGATTTGAATTTACTCCTTGGGAATCCCAAAATCTTGGAGCAGGATATTTATTTATAATAAATGTGTATAATGATGGCAGCATTAGTTGGTTTGATAATATATTCTGGAAATATTTTTGAAGCGGACGTAAAAAGTTTCAATAAAAAAGCAAATAATATTTTATATAGGAATTTAATTTTTAATTGTTCCAAAATATATATACAGCAGCAGCTTTGGTTCAGGATTCGTAACTGAAATTCATTATTTATTTCAAAGATTAAATAATCATTATGTTTTTGATAATTCTATTAATAAAAGAGATAACTGTTACTTTAAAAAGTGTAGGAGAGGCTTTTTAAAAACAGGATATTGAAAATTTAGACTGGAAAAATATAAATTGAGACTGAATTAAAAATGCAGCAGTTATCAAAATGAAAAATATTTGACAGCTGGGACTTATCAAAATAGTTTAAATGAAGAAAAACAAAAGAAAATACAGAAGAAAGCGTTGCATTACCAAGTAAAAATGAGATCAGGCAATTTTGAAGGTGATTTAAAAACTGTTGAAAACGTTTTGTATAAATTTTTCAAATATGCGTGGTGTTAAAATGGAGCTGATGGATACAAATAATAATGAAAACTTTTGTTGTTTTAGTTGTGGAAATGAAAACAATGACAGATGGAAATTTCTGAAAATAAAAATCTTGGGTTTAATACTGAGGATATAGATTATTGTGATGAAGCAGAGAAAGTTAGTACAGTATCTAAAGAAAGTCAAAGACTAGATTTTTGAAGAGGTAAAAATATTAGAGTTCAATAAAAGAGTTAGAAAAATAATAAAAATCTTGAAGATAAATGGAAAGCATGATTAAAGCCTTGACCAGGAAATAGCTTTTGGTTATTATAATGTTTGTATATTAAAAGTGTCAGTTTTATAATTCTGCAATCTTAGATTGAAGTATTAATGTCATATAAAGATTTGAGAAAGGGTCGATAAATAATGTGCAGTACCCTGAGAGAAGAACTTCTAAAAGGCAAAAGAAACATGAAAGATCACACGATTCAATCAAAGCTCCGAAACATCAATGTTAGAAGCTGATGGATCCAATAAAGAAGACCACACAGATTAAACTCAGAAACAGGAGGTTTGCAGAGGTGAGCAAAGTAAATAGCTAATAATGAAGCTACAGGCTGAGATAGTTTTCAAACAGAGTTTATGTCTTGCTGATTTTTAATTGTGATAATTTGTCAATTTTGCAGTTATTTTTATGTTTCATTTTGTGATAGACTTTAGTAGAATAGTTTCAAATTTGAGATAAATGGGAAAAATAAAGAAATAAATCTGAGACGTGAAATATGAAAGTTGGGATTTTAGGAACAGGATCTTATGTGCCTGAAAGAGATAATGATCTAAAGTGATGGTGGCAAGGTTGTGGATACTAAATGATGAATGGATAACAGATTAGAACTGGTATCAAGGAAAGAAAGAATTGCAGGTGAGTGAAGCTACATCCGGGTTTGGCGACTGGGGAGGCTGCTGAAAAGAGCAGTGAGGGTAGCGGGAATAGATAAAATATGAGATTGACTTAGTTATTGTACCAACAATGACTCAGATTACAGGACACTGCAAATCAGCTGCGGCATTGGTTCAGGATGGAAATTACAGAATACGTGCGGCGGCATGAGTGGGTGCGGCTTGTGCAGATTTGTTTATGCCCTGTCCAGCTGGACAGCAGCTGTGGCCGAGCTGACTGCAAAGTAGTAGCTTATTATTGGAGCGAGAACAATGCTCAAGTGGAGTTGACTGGACAGACAGGGAACTTGCACCCTGTTTGGAGATGTTGCCAGGAGCTGTTGTGCTGGAGAGTGGAAAATGGAGGATATTTGGCAAGCCATCTTGTGGCTGACGGTTCTGGAAACAAAGTGAACTTTAGTGGTGCCTAGGTGGAACTCGAGACCCTGTATCAAAGGAAAGAAATTGAAGCAGAGGATATTTTACTTGAAAATGAATGGAGAGAGATGTTTAAATTTGGTGAAGTGTTTCCATGAAGTGCAGTGAAAATGTACTGGAACAGCTGGAATTACTGCAGGTGATTGTTGTTCGCATCAAGCAAATATCAGTAGTGGGTCGATTGCAAAGCAGTTTAAAGACAGCCGCTCAGATAAGTTTTGTGCAATTTGATCATCTGGAAATGCTTCGGCCGGGGATCAGATTCCGGGCGGCTCTTGAGGAGAGCGATAGGAAGGAAAACTTTAGCAAAGAATAAGTTTGACTGCTACTGGATTTGTGGAGGACTAACTCTGGTTCGATTATGGTTGAAATTTCAAAATAATAATTTGCAAATATATGATCAAGTTATTGTTAAAACTTTGTAATTTTATTTCGGAAGTACTTAATGTAATAGAGTCTTCAAAATTAGATTTGATGGGTTTACTTTATAAATTTAAATATAATAAAATATTATGATTAAGTTATTTTAAATATTAAGGAGAAAGAGTTATGGTCATATTTTTGGGGATTAGTGATTGTAGTTTTAAGTTTATTTTAAGTTTATACCCGAGAGATATTTATGAAGTACATTAGCAAATTATCAGGTATGTGGCCATGATTCTTGTGGGGCTTATTTCTTTGGGTTGAAAAGAAAAGAAAACATGGATGGATTTTTCTTTGTGTGGGTGTATGTTGTACATCACTAACTATGCCATATGGGAGAAAGATTTGCCATATTTATGGTTCCATTGATTTTAGTGGATTGTTATTGGATTTTGTGTAAAGAACTTGTTGACAGGAATCAGCTGACTAGTTGAGTGATAAAGAAATGCTGAGATCAAAGGAAGAAAGTGGTTGAAACAGAAGAAGATAGTTTTTCAATTGAAAATTTTGAGTGTTAAAACTGAGAAATTAAGAAGGTCTATATAGCGAAAATTGCTTTTGTATTTCCAGGACAAGGGACACGTAGTCTGGAATGGGTAAAAGTTATATGATGATGAAGTAAATGATGAAGATATGATTGATAAGATAGAAATATAATGAAGATGTGAGGAGTATTTTGAAGGGACAGATGAAGAAATATACAAAATATGCATGCCAATTGCGCTATTTTCAGTTATCTTAACAAAATTATTAAGGAAAAGAATGACGTACAGATTTTTAGCTGGACCGGTTGAAATACAGTTCATGACCTGTACTGCTAGAGTTTTAGATAAATTGTTATTAAAATTAATTTTCAAGAGAAATCATAGACAATGTAATGTTAGTGATGGAATAAAACATGATATTGGGACTTGAACATGGATCTGAAAATATCTTATCAATGAGATTGATCGTTTAATAGGCAGTAAATTATAACAGACCGACGGACCTTGTTATCCTTTGGAGAAAAGAAAGGAAGTAAATTGAAAAATCTTGACTTATTTGGGGAAAGATTTAGAAACTGCCATAAGCGGTTTCAGGATAACTCATTCATCATTAATGAATATTTGTGAGGAATTTGCAGAAAGATTTGAAATTATGGCAGGACGATCCAGCAGCTCAGATTATTGCCGATACTACAGCAAATGTTTGACTATTTCAGAATAAGACAGATTATACAATAGAACATTGGTCCCGATAAAATGGGTTGACTAAGCCAAATAAACGGCTGAAGTAGGTTACAAAAATTTATGAAATCGGACCTGCTGGAAAAGTAATGGCGGGATAGAGTTAAGAAGAATTAATGAAAAGAAATTGGTGTGTAATATTACTGAAATGTTGAAAATTTATCAAATTTAGGACGACTAAATAAAATACTTTTCTTTGAAAAACTTGTTTTGTAAATATAAAAAATGATACAAGAAATGCAAAAGTATGAACTGGCCAAAGTGATTTCTAGGTTCAGTGTTTTTGACTATAAAATTAAGTTCCTTTTATATAAAACTAAATTTATAAGGTTATTTAAAATATTTAATTTTAATATTGACTTTATTAAAATATGGTATAAATTTATTGATAAAGAGATGGTAAAGAGTTAATTATGCGTTGAGGTTATAAAAGGAAAAAATAAAATTGAAAAGATATACTTGAAAAGAAGGAGCAAGTGAAATTAAAGGAAAGAAAGGGTTTACATGTGGAAGTGATTTTAATGATGGCGATCATTGGGTATATCGGCTTGGGTGCAATTTTGAGTTCAGATATTTAAGACTCTAAAGCTAATAGAAGCAAGGTGATCAGGGGCGGTTGGAAACTGACAATACGACAACTTCTTGGAGTATTGATCACTGGAGAATTCACCTAAAATTTACAGGATATTTTGACAGGCATGGAAATCTAAACCAAACTTGGGATTGGGCTGGATAGCAATGGAAAATTTAAAATTGGAAATATTGAAAATGTAGTTTATCAGGAATGGAGGTTTTGCTAAGGTTGCTGCGGGAAGTAAAAGGCGTTTGCAGGGGAAAGAAAGTGGGAAGTGATGAATTGGGAAATGATAAGTAAGCGTAATTGAAGTTGGCAAAATATTGTATTTTTCAGAATATTTGGAACGATGTAAAAAAAGAATAATTCCTGAAGAAAGTGTAGATTATTTTGATTATTTTAGGACTAACAACGATTCAAAATGACAATTGGAAAAATATTATTTAGAATTTGTGCCTATTCAGTACCGATGATTGTACTTTATGTTTTAGAGGATTATTTTGGAAAATGTTAATCAACTTTGGAGATATAAAGCTGATGATGGGGTTGGGGGGCTTCTAGGATATTTTGAAATAGAAAATGTTAAATTTTATATGATTTGTATATTTTTTCAAGGTTATTGCTTTTTTTTATTTTATTTTTGAAAAAATGGAAAAAGAAATATGAGTATATTCATTTACTTAGATTTATTGTTATAAGTTATATTATTTTAGAATTTTTTTGATAGAAAGCTGGTGAAAATATGAAGAAAAATAGGGAGAAACGTTAATTGAGTCTTATTTCAATGTTTTTTTTGTTACAGTTGGTATTCCAGTTTCAAATTTATTTTTGAAAACATTTCAGACAGATGTGAAGGTGGATGATTTGAATAAAAAAAATGTGAAAGTATAGAAAATATAGTTGAAATAATAAAGGGAAAAAAATATGAAATATTGAATTTTAGCGGAAAATATATGATTTCAAAAGTAGATGATTTTATAATAGATTTGCAGTTGAAAAAGTATCAGATTTTAAAAATTTTGAACAAAGAAAGGATAAAAGGGAAAAATTCAGAGGATAAAATAAATGTGGAAATAAAGAGGGCGGATAATTTATAAATGAAACTGGGGAAAGAGAATATATTTTTGAAATAGTAATGATAAAATAAAAAGTTATTACTTTCTGATTTGATAAAAATAATCAATTATAAAATATAAGGAGATAATTGGGAAAATAAAAATAAAAAAATGGGTATTTGCTGGTGGAAATATTAATAACATGTTTATATTTTCTGTGCTTGTATTTGTGATTTCCTGTATTTCTAGAAGCGGATGGTTGTATGGAAAAGGCTAAGAAAGGACAATAGAAAAATGTATGATAAAATGCTGTTTTCGATAATTGTTTTGGATATAAATAGAGATATTCAAGTTTTCGAAGGGAAAATAATATGTTTTGTCAGAGAAAATTTCATGGTACAAATTGAATAAATTTTATAAAGATTGAATATGACAAGGAAAACTTTTGTTTCAGATGCTGGTAATAAATTTAGATAAAATTGGAAGTAAGGAAATTTGAAGCAAAGTTTGAAAGGAATTGGAAATTGCTGATTATTCGATTAAAAGAAAATAATAAAAGATGTCAGGGCTGTAAAATTTAGTATAAATTGAGGTTTGGATAATAATGAATATTTTAACGGGATAGAAATAAAAAATTGGATAGGGGAAAATTAAGCAAATAAAAAAAGAAATAAAGGGGGCAAGTTTAGTTTATGTTTTGTTAGTTTATAATAATTTCTGACATTTCAATTAATTTTGTCTATGTACATGAAAGAAGGATATAGTATTTTGAAAAGCCAACAAGAAAGCAGGAGTAGAAAAGTTTTAGTTCGAAGGAAAATCAGAATGTGGAAGAATTTTGGAGAGGATTAGCTTTGATGGAAATTCAATTTTCTGGAGGAAAGAGGGCAGTATTTGACAGTGTTTTGAAAAAAGATAAGATGAAATATTGAATTGAAAAAACTTGATATTTTGAGAAAGAATGTTAAGTGTGGAAGTACAGGATTAGAATCTATAAAGTGATGAAAAATAATGAATATTCGTTGCCGCTTGAGGAAAATAAGGTTTACAAATGAGCTGAGATTTATTTTTGGAAGGAAAATTTTGGGCGAAGAGATTTTATTTTGTGAAAAAGTTGGGTTTAAGAGTGAGCCGCTGGAAGTGGAGATGAGAGTTCTGGAATCAGAATTTATAAATGATTAAACTAGTAAAGGGGGGTGATGGAAGAAAAAATAAAAAATATATATAAAGAAATAAAAATAAAATTTATATATTTTTAATGATGAAATATATTTTTAGAAATCAGAATTGGAAATAGCTTTGGGTCGTTTTTGGGAAAATAACGTTGAAAAAATGTAAAAATGGCTATGATTTTGCATTATTCGTATTTTTGTTTGATAATTTTTGATGGAAATGTGGAAGGCTGGTAAAAGAAAATCATATTGAAAATTCGGGAAAAAAAAAAACTGTATGTAAATTGAAAATATTTGGAATTTTAAAAACAAAAATTAATTTTATAGGAAAATGGTTATAAATCATTTTGGAAAATCAGTTTTTAGATATTTATTTGGATAAAAGGAAATTGTTAGGATAAAAACTTCTTGAAAAAGTATTCGGCAGTAATTTCAGAATTGAAGTGGATTTTGAGGCTGTTTATAATTATTATAGGGATAAATTTTGAGTAAGTCAGGATGATTTGAGAATGAAAAGTTTCTTTTTGAAAATAGAAAATTTTTCAGGATGTGGTCGAAATGATGAAGGAAACTCAAAAATGGAAATTTTTGGAAGTAAGAAGTTTTGATGAAACTCAAGAAATAGGGTAATGAAAATACGGATGGTAATAGAATTTTGGCGAGATAGAAATTGATGTGAATGAGGATCTTTGGAAATGATGATTATTTAGAGAATGAAAATGGTAAAATTGAGATTTACAGTTGGGGAAGAAATAGTCTTAGGATTTTGATTAAGGATAGGAAAATTATTGAGATTGAAAAATTGAATTGAAAATTGAAGATGTGGATGATGTTGAAAATTTTGATTTTGGAATGGCAGTTGTTATTGAGGATGGAGAAAACGATGTGAAGTTATATTTTGAGGTGAGACTTTCAATGTGTGATTTTATAAAGAAAGCAGCTATTTTTGACAGGGAAAGTGTGAAAAATATAAAACTTTTAGATATTTGTTGTGCTGGAATTCTTATATTTGCATATTCTTGATTTATAATTCAATTCCGCTTCAGAAAAATTGTGGAAAATGAAGTTGTCAGAAGGAGATAAAGTCGCTGGAAGGATTACTTGAAAAGAAAGGCGAAATTCTGATTGTTCAAAGGAACTTGCGACTCTTCGTGAGATTGATAATGGGATAAAAAGAGCGGGGTATTATTCAGTAATAAAATTTTTAGTTGAAAATAGCAAAAATGGGATTGATTATACGAAATTAATTATGAAAAAGGCAAAGCTGGATTGTACGAGAATGGAAAAATTTTAACAATTTGAGACTTGAAATAATATTTTAAGAGGTATCCAAATTCTAAGATGGGATATTTGAAGGATAATGACACAGCAACGGTTTTTGAATATGTGATTGAGCCATTCAAAATTAAAAAATAATAGGAAGAAAAATAGTAATTAAATTTTAAGATGATAATATTTGTAGTTGGAATTGTTTTAACTGGTAGTATTAATAAAAGTATGGGAAGTATAAGGAAATTTGAATAATAGAAAATTTTAATTGAAAATAAAGGAATCTGGAAAATAAATTGTGAATGTGGTTGGAAGCAAAAATGCCAGAAAAGAAGTAAGTATGGGAGAATATGCTTGAGATGGCAATTACAGAGAAATTATCGTTTTTAATATCACAAAAAATGAATCAGATTGAAGATGATTTGTGTATTTCACATGATAGCGGACTGAAATGAAGTTCAAAGTCTGAGAATGTATGGGGAAGAGAAATGGATATGAGCTTAAGTATATTCATTTTACAGTATATGTGGAAGTTTGAATGATTTTGGAATTTATTTATTTTGTGAATAAAGCAGAAATATATTGATAAATCTAAAATGTTTATGGAACTCACTAGTGATGGATTTAAAATCTCGCTGGGATTTATAGAAAGTTGAGATAGAAGTAAAATTAGTATTTAATGGCAATTTATTGCAAAAAAAATGTAAGTTAAATTAATAAAGGTGAATTTATTGTTAAAAAATTATAAAGAATAAAGGGATCAAAATTTGAAAAAAGGAGGATTATGATTTTGATGGAAAGAAAGAAATTTAAGTTTATGATAACTTTAATTCTGTTTTATTTTCAGAAATAATATTTTTGGGGCAAAAGTGGCTGGCTATGTATTAATAAAAGCGATGTAAATGCTAAAAATATTTATTTATGATTCAAAAGTGCAGACTGATAATAAAAAGACCGTGATAGAATAAGCCAAAATAATAGTAAGGTGGTAAAATGGTCAGGACGGGCCATAAAATAATAGTCTGTTAATAAAAGGAAGAAGATAAAAATAAAGGGGAATGTAGTCGGAATCAGAAGCCAAAATCAAATTTTAACCGGACCTGTAAAATAAAAGAAAACTGGGGAAGTTGATTTAGAATATGAAACAGGAAGATATTACTGAGGCGCTTAATGGATTAACTGGATTTGAAGTGATTGGGTGTTAATGGATTATTTTAAGGTGGGGATGAGAATAAAATTGAGGAGATGAAAAGATTATAAAGTCCTAGATAAGGAAAAGACGGAGGTTATAATAAAGGTTTAATTGATACAAGTTCTAATTTATTTGAAGGCTTGGAATTGATTGGAGCATAAATAGTGATAATGCAGGTGCGAATAAGGATAATTTGGTGTAGAGGGTCGAATGGAGAGTTTCGTGCATCAATCTAAAAGGTAGGAAATTTTTGGAATAGATTTTCGTTTACTGAAGGAAAATGGGATATAAGGATGAGGCTATGCTGACACTTATGATTATGGAAAGGCAGAGAGAGGAGATTGAAGGTTACAGAAGGGTCCTTGTTGGAGAGAAAAACTACGAAGAATGATACTGAGATATGTAGCCGGTGTCAGAAGCGAGAAGTTGTTTCGTCATAAATGGTGGGATGGAATGTGGGTGGAGTGAAAGATTTTGCTTAAAATTGATGCGGAAATAAGCAATTTTAAATTGACTTCGGAAGTTCATACTTCTTCTGGCGCTAAGCAGATCAGACTAAGACAACGATTACACTGAATAATGGCGGTTCCAACTTTTATTGGAAGTTAAAGCAGGATGTGAGCAAGAGCACGTGAGAGAGTTCAGATTTTGTCACAAAATTCTATAGTGGTGCGTGTTTAAAGTATCTCTTAGAAATAATAAAGGGAAGTAAGGGATATTTATATTGAAATTGGAAGCGATTATACTGGATAAAATTTAATGGATAAAATAATAAGATAATTCCTATATTTACCAAATTATGCTGGAAATTTCAAAATGTAGTATAATATTAGTCAGACCGAATTAAAATAAGACTATTAGTTAGTGAAGGAAAAGATGGTTTTCAATTCAAAGGATTGAAGAAATAATAAAAAGTTTAGTAGTGATTAGAATGGCTGTTATTGGTGATATGATGCGAGATGAGATATTTGATAGGGAAAGTGATAGAATTCTCTCAGAGCGCACTGTTCCGATTATATCAAATATAGAAAAGGAAAGATTTGTGATTAGAGGAGCTTCAAATGTGGCAGCGAATAATTTAACTTCAGCTTGAAGGAAAGTTTTTGTTTATGGAGTTATGAAAATGATGCGAACGAGGAGAGAGAGTTTGTTAAAGGGAGCTTGAGGAATAAAGATGCTAAATTCTGATGGAATTGTGAAGGATGTGTGCGTCCAGCAATCATTAAAGTAGAGTTTATCTCAAAGGACAGCGGTTGCTTAGATTAGATTAGGAAAGAGATACTGATATTTCGAAGAAATTTCAAAATCAAGCTTTTGGAAGGAATTTTGATATCGAAATATTGATGCGGTATTGCTAGTTATAATAAAAAGTTGCTTAGCGAAACGTTTATCTAGTAATTGAAATAGCTAAAAACATAATAAAAGGATGTCAAACGCAAAATTTTAAAAATTATATTTGAGACAACTTCAATGACTCAAATAAGAAAAAATTTTAGATTATTTTGGAATGAGTTTACAAGTGAAGAACAGATTGCTGAAAAATGGCACAGTTAAAAGATGAGCAAATTAGATAGTGTGGCAACTACTCGAAGTGTGAGGGAGTTTCGTTATTTAAGACTAAACATGAGAATACCAACTGTAGCACACGAGAAGTTTATGATGTAACAGGAGCTGGAGATGCCTTTATATCGACATTTTACTTTCAATATGTGCTGGAGCAGATTTATGAGAGCTGGAGGTAGTGATTGCAAAATATGGCATCTGGAATTGTAGTGGCAAAAATAGGAACATGCTGCAACACAAGATGAAATATTGAATTTCTACGAGGATAATGACAATGGTTTTGAGTATAAAAATTTGTTTGTATGTATTAAATAAAAATACAAAAATAAAAATATAAAAGAAAAGGAAGTGAAATTATGGCGGTTGCAGCAGTTGAAGCTGGAGGAACAAAATTTATATGTGGATTAGGGACTGAAGATGGGAAAAGTATTGACAGGTAAGCCATTCGACTACTACCCGGAAGAAACATGGCTCAAGTCTGAATATTTTAAAGATAAAGAATTTGATGTAATGGGGTTGGAGTTGGACCGATTGATCCTGTAGGGTTCTAAAGACTTATGGATATATTGCAAAAACTCCAAAACTTACTGGAGTATTATAATTGGTGGAGATTGATATTATGATGTTCCGATGGAATTTGATACAGATGTAATGGTGCGTACTTGCAGAAAGCTGGTGGGGTGCTGGAAGACCTTAAAAATGTTATGTATATTACAGTAGGAACTGGAATTGGAGCTGGAGCAGTTGTTGATAGGAGATGCTTCGAGGATTGACTCATCCTGAGATGGGACATATATTTTGAGAAAGACATGAGAGGATGATAAATTTGAAGGAAGGTGTCTCTTTCCATAAAGACGCTGTATGGAAAGATAGCAGCGGAGGTCCCTGCGATAGAAGACGGATGGGGTGAGGGTTTGAACTTGCGAGTAGGGGTGAAGTTTGGGATATGGAGCTTATTGTTTGGCTCAGGCGTGGTGGGGTCCCATTCTGTTATCAGCACAAAAGGTAATTATGTGGAGGTTGTATGAAACAAAACATGTCCATTAATTAGAAAATATGTCTCAGAATTTTTAAAGCATTATGTTCAAGAAGAAAGTGGAAAAATTGGTGAGTTGTGTATTTATCCAGGGCTTGGGGAGTGAGCGGGAGTGCGGTGGTTTCCGATGCGTAGGAAAAGTCGCATTTGAAAAGCAGCAGCTAATAATTGGTCTCAATGAGTGTGAGAGTGATTAAACCAGAAGAATACTATAAAAGAAATAAGGTACAAAATAAGTGAAAAAGACTTACTGTACCTTTGCTAAAAGTGTGTATTATTATCTGTTGAATGGAAGATTTCACTAGATTGAGTACTTGGGACTGTTGCTGGGAAATTATGATCGATTTGAAAAGCAGGATAATTCGTACGACAACAAATTGAAAAGGATGTTTGCGTTCAACTAGGACTTTTCTAGATTACTGCAAATGAGAAATTTATGGATGGTTGGAAATTATGGGAAAGAGACGGGAAACTTGGAAATAGTTTTTAAGAATTTGTATAGAAAGTGTAGTTAATCAGAAAATAAAGGAGACTGTAAAAGTTTGACACGTTGTCAGTAACAGTTATAGTGCAGCATTGGTTGTATTTATACTGTTAAAATTTGCCTGTGCCTAAATTTATGTGATTTGTTCAGATCTGGGCAGAATTGCCAAAAGTGCACAGATTGTTATAAATTTCAAGTGGAAAATAGCTGATAAATACGGATGCATGATTACCATAGTATTTTTGGTTTAATGGACAAAATGAGAAGATTTTTGAGATTTGAGAATAAAATTATTGGAAAATGTATATATTTGTATATTAAATTTTACAAGAAATATTGTATTCACTTACAGATGCCAATGTTTCCATTAATTCAATCTTTATGTGTACAAATTCTAAAAGTTTATGTTTTTAAATGAGGAATTGAGGTTATTTGAAAGATAGAAAAGAGGTGAAAGTATTTCATCGTTTATACCAGCTTTTGATAATGAATATAACAAGTTTTCTGACAATTGGAGAAAAGACTGGAGAAATAGAAAATATCATAATTTGAGATGAAATTTATTATGAGTTAAGTGAAAAGATAAAGCTAGCTTTTGAAAATGATTTGAACCGAGTTTGATATATTTGGATTAGATGAGTGTTGGAATGACTGTGTCAGTTATGTACTACCTATACAAATGGGAGAAATGCTTGTAAATATTAAATTGAAAAATTTAATTTTGAAATTTTAAAATAGTAGTGATAATAATAATATAAACTAAAGCTGGTGAAAGAAAAGACATTAATTTATTAAATAGTGCAGAACACTCGTAACGTAGAGCATTGAGATAGTGCACGAAAGATTTTAATAAAAGCATATGGAAACTTGCTGTGTAGACACGGAGCAAAACCGTGCAGCAAAAACGATTGCTGGGAACTCTTAGCATAGCTAAACCATACAACACCATGCCTTCGTGCGAATATATGGTACAGAGGTGTGATGGTGGCGGCAGACAGATATACTAGATGGTGCAAGGTTCGATCTACAAACATTATGATAATGAGACGGTCAGCAGCTAAGCCTGAAAAGGAAAGTTCAAACGCTATCCCTCGTGGGAGTACAACTAAGCTTGATTGGTATTGGAGTGGTTTCCTAAGTCCTTGAAAATAGGATATGGATAAGATATAGTCTGTGCTTGTTAGAGATAACAAGAAGTTCATAAGAGAGACTGCGTGCGTAGTGGCGACATGACGACGCTTCCCTGTTGTGGGGTTTTAAAAACTTTAAAAATATGTTGACACTAATACAGATAAAATGTAAGAATCATGGTATAATATCTCTGATGATGAAAAGGAGTGATGATATATGTATTTAACATTTAAAACAACAAGTAAAAACATCTTAGTAAAAAGGTTTAGAATTTAAAATATTTACTCTCATATAGCCAGAACTTAACTTCAATGAGGCTATATATAATGATGAACCATACTATTTTCAAAAATAAAAAGTATTTAAGTTACAATGAAAACTATAAAAATGCTCATAGTGAGAACTATAAAAATTAAATTCTAATATGACAAAAATCAAACAAATTCTAAAAAGTGAGACTGGAAGTTTCAAATCATTTTTGGACTTACTGAAACTTGCTAGAAATAAGAATCCAATATGATAGCTAAAAAGATATAAAAGTACACCTAGTACATATCTTGCTGAAAATGGTTTACAACTCTTGTTATAGGTTTTGTTAGATTAAAAGATGATGTGCTGATAGTTCCTTGTCAGAACCTCGTTCGAAAAACTCATCGGAAGTTAAAGATCAGCTGCCACTGCCAGTATTTGAAAAGGCCAAGAGGAGATAGGATTAGAATAATGTAAAACAACTTGTTCTAATTGCAATTCAAATACATTTATGCAGGTGAGAGAGAGTTCAAGGAGTTCATCAAAGAAAATGCTTGCTAGGAATTGGTTTGGGTATGGAGACAGTCTACTGCTTGTGTTACAAATGCTGGGAGCATCGATTCATAATGGATGGTGAAGAATTAAAATCAGCCAAATCAATTACTATAATAAGATAGATGCAAAGGTGCAGAAGGTATAAAAGATAGACTATTTAGCAAAGATTGAGCGGACGACGACAAGACACAAAGCAGATAGCCAGAAGAAAAATAATCATAGGCAGTTATCGCTCAAAAAGCAGCGGTAAGAATAATTGTAAAGTGTGTCTTAATAATGATATAGGGAGAGAAAACTAGTTCTAGAGATGTAATGGGAGATTTTCAAAAGGAAAGTGCAAATATAGGAGAGTATAAACTAATCAGAACTTTTATAGAAATATACCATATGGAAAGTTAAGAGATAAATTATTATGTCTATGTAAACTGCTATGGAATGAGAATTTAAGCTACGAAGAGATTGTTATACACATCAAAGAGCCAAGATTTTCTTTGTTGATGGAGATGAAATCGATCCACCATGATAAAGAAAATCAAAGAATATACATATTCAGTGGAGGATAGAAGGACTGTATCAAACAGTAAAAGGCTATCAATTAAATGCAGATTAGCAATGGAGCATTAAATATATATTAAGAAAAATAAGAGTTGTGGACTTAAAGCGTCCTATACGCAATGGGGTGAGCTGAGACACTTACACTAAAGAGAGATAAAGGAGTGCCAGTGTAAAACCATATCAAAACTTCTTAGAAAATTTTTGCGTATTTTAAATAAAAGATTTTGAGACCCTGCGACTTGGTCGTGGGAGGCTCAGGATAGAAAAATTTTATAAAATCATCAAAATATGCACAAAATTTGTTCAAAATTCAAATGAAATTATGCAAAATCTTGAAGGATGAAAGTCTGGCGGAAAATGTTAGAATTATTACAGATGAAGTAACTGAATTATATGATTTTACGGTTAAAAATATATGAAAGTACAAGAATATTTTGGAAGTGGAACAGCCTTAGGATATTCTGGGCTATTTTGGCACAGGTTGCTAATGAAAATGGCAGTTTTTGACAACGATGGAAATTGATGAAAAACGTTATGGAAAAGTATGGAAAATTTTAAGTGGGATTGTTGAGAAGAATAGAATGATTTTGGGTGATGCTTTGGAGGAGAGATTCAAGGCTTGATAAGTATAAAATATGATTTATTTTTATTGATGCATCGAAGGGGCAATGTTGATTTTTTGAGGATGGTTATGAACTACTCATTGAAAATGGAATTATTTTTATTGATAATCTGATGTTTCGTGGACTTGTAGCAGTAAAGAGAAATTCAAGGTATAAAACTATTGTAAAAGGTTAAAGAATTTATAGAAAAGTTAAATAGAGAATATAATTTTGTACTGCTGCCGTTTGGGATGGGTTGGGATAGTAAAAAATAAGTTTTGCTTGACCTGTTTGTGACTGTAAATATGATTAGATTTATTAGCAAAAATAAGATTACTTGTAAAATGAAAATATAAGTTGCTGAATATATTTTATTTGATGTTAAAACAACTGAAACATAGAAAATTTTATGAGGCAGGAAAAGAGAAGTGAGAGAAGATATAATTTCTTTTGTATAATATTCGATATGGAACTGGAAAGTATTTGAATCAGCCATTTAAGCATATACGGGGATATTTAGGACATTCTGTGAAGCTTGTATTTATCAGATTGGGAAATTTGTTAATAGGTATAAGCCGGATCTTGTGGGAGCTTGTGGAAGTGATCTTGGATCATTTCGGATGTATAGAATCAGTACGCTTCTTGGAAGAATTACGAAAATAATAATATTTTATCAGTATAAATATAGGAAGATTCACAGTATGTAAATTTCAATGGTTGAAAACAGAGTACTTGCTTTCAAAATCCAATTTTAAAGGAGGAATTTCGTTATTTGGATATTGGAATGAAAAATTGATTATTGAGTGGAAACAGAGGATGTGATTGTATTTTCTTGTACATTGGCACCTAGGTGGAAAAAACACAGCAAGCAGATGTGCAACATAATCTTGTAAAAATTGTAAAAACCAATGATTATTGTAGCTGAGTGTGATTTTAATGTCTTTGGGGTGAGGAGGAAATCGAGATGTTTTACAGGCTTCGATTTGAAAATATAAATACAAGAAAGGATCAACTTTTTCGAGCTGGAATCCGAAGCGGGAGCTTGATTTTATACTTTGCTCAAGAAATAAAGTTAATAGTTATGAAGTGATACAAGCTCTTTCAGATCATCTGCCGATATTAATTGACTTTGATATTGTTCATAATCATTCATAAAAAGTGAATCATTAATTTTATTAATGGTATAAAACTTATATATTTAACATATTGATTTTTTATAATTTTTTTGCTATAATCAGTTATCAAGATAAATAAAATAATCGGAGGAAGTATTATGAAAATGATAAGAGGATAAGGGATAATAGAATAGCTGTACAATTTAATTATAGCCCTTGTCTTGGTATATCATCATTTTATAATGGTTTCTGTTTTAATAGAAATAATTTTTGCAAACAGCTTTTTGGTTGTTGGCTCTTTATTTAATATAAAAATATAATTTATTTAGAGCCTTCAAAAGGCTCTTTTATTTTACTAAAGAATATTTTAAGAGATGATTTTATATGATAGCTGGTATTATTGGAGCAACGAGATATGCTAGTGACAGTTGGATTTGGATATTAAATAATCATAAGGAGTGGAACTTCAATTTATTTCATCATTCAAATACTAGGGAAGATAATAGGAAATGTGTATGCAAATTATAAAAATATTTTAGAAAAGAATTAATTTCTTTTGGAAGAGCTGAAGAAAATTTTAAAATATTGATGTATTTATTTTTGGCATTCTGCATGGATTATGAAAAAAATAACAAAAAAGCGCGAAAATGATGTGAAGGTCTT
>BNJU01001607.1_pt1 | contig 177217 bp, 183 predicted proteins | sample 8539281 | NCBI WGS metagenome assembly BNJU01 (sample SAMD00202456, study PRJDB9452) | human saliva metagenome | isolation source: human saliva | place: Japan
GCTCTGCACTTGCTCTTATGGAATGCCACCCTCGCCACAATACCATTGATGCGGCAACGCTCTCTGGGCGGGTATTCCCGGCAATGCGGCAGACTTTCCTGCAGAAGAGTCATTCTATACTTTCATCGAGCCTGCCCTCTGTTTCTTTACGGCAGAGACGAACTACAAGGATTCGCTCTCTCCCTTCGGTATCAAGATGGCAGACCGCCTTTCGGGAAAAGCCCGTCCACTTAGACATATCGGATTTGCCGATGAAAAAGGAGTCATCACCAACCGTAACAAATTTATCTTGGGTCCTTCGGGCAGTGGTAAGTCTTTTTTCACCAACCACATGGTACGCCAGTATTACGAGCAGGGGGCGCATGTCCTCTTGGTTGATACAGAAACTCATATCAAGGATTGTGTGAGCTTATTCACCGCAAGACCAAAGGCGAGGACGGTGTGTATTTCACCTATACTAATGAAAACCCGATTTCCTTCAATCCCTTCTACACCGATGATTACTTCTTCGATGTGGAAAAGCGGGAAAGTATCTGCACGCTCTTACTGACCCTTTGGAAGAGTGCCGATGAGCATATCACAAAGACCGAAGCTGGCGAACTTGGTTCAGCCGTAAACTCCTATATCGAACTGATATGTGCAAATCACAGCGTTACGCCCTGTTTTAATACTTTCTATGAGTATCTGCGGGATGTGTACCGCAAGGATATGGAAAAGCGTGACATCAAAGTGACGCTCTCGGATTTCAACATCAATAACCTCCTGACGACACTCAAGCAATACTATAAAGGCGGTCGTTACGACTTTCTTTTGAACTCGGACAAGAACATCGACCTGCTCACAAAACGCTTCATCGTCTTTGAAATCGACCAAGTGAAGGACAACAAGGACCTCTTTCCTGTGGTAACGATTATCATCATGGAAGCCTTCATCAACAAGATGCGAAGACTCAAAGGCATCAGGAAAATGATACTCATCGAGGAAGCGTGGAAAGCCATAGCTTCGGCAAACATGGCGGACTACATCAAGTATTTGTATAAGACCGTCAGAAAGTATTTCGGGGAAGCCATTGTCGTAACGCAGGAGGTGGACGATATCATTCAGTCGCCCATTGTCAAGGAGAGTATCATCAACAACTCCGACTGCAAGATACTGCTTGACCAGCGCAAGTACATGACCAAGTTCGACGGCATACAGGCGATGCTCGGCTTGTCTGAAAAGGAAAAGAGCCAGATACTCTCCATCAACCAGAACAATGACCCCAGCCGACTCTACAAGGAGGTGTGGATAGGTATGGGTGGTATGCAGAGTGCTGTCTATGCTACGGAAGTGAGCATGGAGGAATACCTGACCTACACCACGGAGGAAACCGAGAAGGTGGAGGTGATGAACAGGGCAGCACAGCTTGGTGGAGATATCGAAACGGCTATCCGACAGCTTGCCATAGAAAAAAGAAACAATAAAAAGAAATAAGTACAAACCATCAAAACAATAGTAACAATGAAAAAGTACATTTTCATGGCTCTCTTAGGATTGAGCCTTTCTGTTCCCAAAGCCCACGCACAGTGGGTAGTAACCGATCCTCGCAATTTTGCCGGCAACATCGTCAATTCGGTCAAGGAGATTGCCACCGCCTCCAAGACGGTGAAGAACACCCTTGACGGGTTCAAGGAGGTGGAGAAACTCTACAACGACACCAAGAAGTATTATGATGCTTAAAGAAAGTGAATAACCTCATTGGGGATGCCTACAAGGTCAAGGAGTGTATCCTAATGGTGGGCGACATCTCGGAGATTTACGTCACCTCGTATAAGAAGATGCTCTCGGACAAGAACTTCCGCCCTTCAGAACTTGCTGCAATGGCTTCGGGCTATGCCAAACTTCTGGAGCAGAGCGGTGAGAGTCTCAAGGAACTAAAGTCCATCGTTAAGAGTAATGTCTTCTCGATGAACGACCACGAACGAATGCAGGCAATCGACCGCATTTATACCACGCTGAGGGAAAACCGCTCGCTTGTATCCTACTACACAAGGAAAAATATCTCCGTAAGCTATGTGCGTGCAAGGGAGAAGAACAACCTTGCCTCCGTTAAGGCACTCTATGGTAATACGGCAAGCAGGTATTGGTAAATCCACAGACAAAAAAAGAACTTGAAAGAACTTTCATAAAACACTTTTGCTTATGGATTTTGCCAGTTTACATGAGCTGCTACGCTCAACCTATGACGAGATGATGCCGCTCTGTGCCCAGATGACGGGCATTGCCAAGGGCATTGCGGGCTTGGGTGCGCTCTTTTATATTGCTCTTCGGGTATGGGCTTCCATTGCGCGTGCCGAGGCAATAGACGTGTTTCCCTTGCTGCGCCCCCTTCGTGCTGGGCTTTTGCATCATGTTCTTCCCGACAGTCGTACTCGGTACGATGAATGCCGTTCTCTCGCCCGTAGTGCAGGGAACGGAGATGATGGTACACCAGCAGGAGGGGAACCTTGCCGAGCTTACTGCCAAGCGAGACAAGTTGCAAGAGGAAGCCTACCTTAGAAATCCTGAGACAGCCTACCTTGTCTCCAACGAGAAGTTTGATGAGAAGATAGAGGAAATGGGTATCATCGGACCTGAAGATGCCGTGACAATAGCGGGTATGTATGCCGAGCGTGCTGCCTATCAGACCAAGCAATGGATCATGAAGATGGTACACGACCTCCTGGAACTCCTATTCCATGCTGCAGGGCTTATCATCGACACGCTACGCACCTTCATACTCATCGTTCTTGCCATTCTCGGTCCGATAGTCTTCGGCATTGCCGTATGGGATGGTCTTGCAGGCTCACTTACGGCATGGTTCTCACGCTATATCTCTGTATACCTGTGGCTGCCTGTCAGCTCTATTCTTACGGCACTGCTTACGAAAATACAAGTGCTGATGATAGAGAAGGATATTGAAGCACTCAGTGACCCTAACTACCTGCCTGATTCGGGGACGTGGTACTACATCGTCTTCTTCCTTATCGGTATTGTAGGCTACTTCTGTGTACCTACCGTGGCAGGCTGGATTATCGAAGCTGGAGGCGGTATCGGCTCATACGGTCGTAATGTTAACCAGACAGCACAGCATGGTGCGCAAGGCGCATATACTGGTGGCAAGGCTGCTATGGCTGGCGCAGGTGCTGCTGTGGGAAATGTCGGTGGACGTATCAAGGGTGCACTGCTCAAAGGAAAATAGAAATCAAACAACTATGCTTAATTAATCAACAGATATAAAAGAAAAATGGAATTCAAATCACTTGGTAATATCGAGACTTCATTCAGGCAGATAAGACTCTATGCCTTTGTCTTTGCCATCGTCTGCGTGGCAGTAAGCGGTTATGCCGTCTATGCTTCGTACAGCTTCGCCAAGGAGCAGCGGGAGAAAATCTATGTGCTTGACCAGGGAAAGTCGCTCATGCTGGCTCTCAGTCAGGATGCAAGCAGAAACCGTCCCGTGGAGGCAAGGGAGCATGTACGTCGTTTCCATGAGCTGTTCTTCACCATTGCACCTGACAAGGATGCCATTGAGAAGAATATGGAACGTGCCTTCGTGCTGTGTGACAAGTCGGCTTTCAACTATTACAAAGACTTGGCAGAGAAGGGCTATTATAACCGTGCCATATCGGGCAATGTCAATCAGCGCATAGAGGTGGACTCTATCCACTGTAACTTTAATACTTACCCTTATGCGGTAACGACCTATGCACGGGAGTTTATCGTCCGCCAGAGCAACGTCACAGAGCGCAGTCTTGTTACGACCTGCACGCTGCAGAACTCTGTCCGTTCGGACAATAACCCACAAGGCTTCCTGATGGAGAACTTCCTTGTGAAGGAGAACAGGGACATACAGACTTATAAACGATAAGGCTATGGCAAGGAAAAGAAACTTTTTACTCTCACGTCACTATCTGCGCTTTCACCTGTGGCTCCGCCATCGGTGTGAAAGGCTTACGATAAGGCAGAGAAAGGAAATCGTCTATGGGCTGAGCTTCATCTATCTGCTCTGCTCGCTTTGGATGATAGCGCAGTTTTTCCTTCCTCCAAAGAAGGAGAAACTACCCATCCCCACGGGAAAGCTGATGGATAGTCCGATATGGGCGGACAGTACTTTACAAGAGTTACACGGCAATTTTTACCTACAACATCATCAAACAATCAAAGAAAATGGATAATAAACAGAAAGAACAAATGAAAAAAGGCTTGGTCTTCGGAGGACTGGGACTGCTGTTTGCCCTTTCGATGTGGTTTATCTTCGCACCTTCGGGCAAGGATAAGACTGCAGCGGAGCAGGGACTCAATGACAGCATCCCGCAGGCAACGACGGAAAAGCTCACCGAAAACAAGCTCAAAGCCTATGAATTAGGCGACAAGGCACACGAGGAAGAACAGACCCGCGAGGAGATGGGCAGACTATCGGACTATTTTGCACAGAACACTGCTCCATCAGAGGAGCAGCGTGCAGAAACGGCTGCTTCTACGGCAAAGATAGAAAACTCCATGCATCGCTATGAGGAGAATAATCGCCTCTTGAACTCCTTTTACGCTCCCGACCCACACGAAGAGGAGCGTGAAGCCTTACGCTCGGAAATAGATAACCTTAAAAAGGAACTCTCTGCCAAAGACAGCAGGGAGGACAATGAAGAGAAACGACAGCTTGCCTTGATGGAAAAGAGCTATCAAATGGCAGCGAAGTATCTCCCTAAAGCATCAACTCCACCTACCTTCAATAATGGTCTGGCGGCAGGAAATGAAAAAACGGAAGATACAGCAGGTGGCTCTGACGCCGCTAATGGCAAGACCATGCAGAATGAAAAGCCTGCAATGGAGGTGCTGCCGGAGCGTAGGCAGATAGTATCTTCACTTGACCACCTATGAGCGATGTGTATTTTATGGAGGAATACGGCAAGAAGGCTCGTAATATGGGTTTTCATTCGCTTGCAAGCACGGCTGTACCTACAATGCGCAATACACTGAAAGTAGTAGTGGACAGAACGAGCACGCTCAAGGAGGGCGACAATGTCGTGCTTCGTCTGCTGGAAAGTGCCAAGGTACAGGGACTGCACATTCCACGGCAGAGCCGACTCATAGCCGTTGCCAAGATAGAAGGTAATCGTATGCACCTACTTATCAAAAGCATTGAGGTGGACGGGCATATCATAGCCGTCAAACTCTCGGCGTACGACACGGACGGACAAGAGGGCGTGTATATACCAGGTTCGGAGGACATCAATGCGCTTAAGGAAGTTGGGGCGAACATCGGTGGTTCAATGGGCACATCCTTTACCTTCGCTTCTTCTGCCAAAGACCAGATTATCTCCGAGGCTGCCCGTGGGGTGATGCAGGGTGCAAGTCAGCTACTTCAGAAGAAACTGCGTACTATCAAGGTAACGCTCAAGGGTGGCTACCGCCTTTTCTTGGTTCAGTCCAAATAAAACAATCAAAAATGATAAGTAAAAAATAACATCAAATAAAAAAGGAACAATGAAGAAAATTATTTTATCAATGGCTATGCTTGCCATGGTGGGAGCAACTGCCACAGCACAGGAAAACAATGATGGTCTGACACCAAGCCGTCCGCTTACTTCGGGAGAGCTTTTTCAAGGTATGAGCCGTGCCATACCAACGGGGCGTGTCGTACTGCCGTATGGTCTGGACGTTACCTTTGACAAGACTGTGCATCTTATCTTCCCTTCTGCTATTCGTTATGTAGACTTAGGTTCGCAGAACATCATCGCAGGAAAGGCGGAGGATGCAGAGAACGTACTACGTGTAAAGGCTTCGGTGAAGGACTTTGAGACGGAAACCAATATGAGTGTCATCTGTGAGGACGGCTCTTTCTATGCTTTCAACGTAAAGTATGCCGATGAGCCGGAGAAGTTAAGTATCGAGATGAAAGACTTTCTCTCTACGACAGAAGGTAGACTGCCAAGCAATCGCTCTGACATTTACTTTAAGGAACTCGGCAACGAGTCGCCCGTACTTGTCAAACTGATGATGCAGACTATCTATCAGAACGACAAGCGTACCATCAAACATATCGGTGCACAGCAGTTCGGTATGAAGTTCCTGCTTCGTGGCTTGTATGCCCATAACGGCTTGCTGTATTTCCACATTCGTATGGAAAACAGCACGAACATGCCGTACTCGGTGGATTTTATCACCTTCAAGGTGGTTGATAAGAAGATGGCAAAGCGTACCGCCATACAAGAACAGGTGCTGCAGCCACTTCGTGCCTATCATCAGGTGATGCAGGTGCGTGGCATGGGTAGTGAACACTCCGTGTTTGCGCTTGAACAATTTTCTCTTGCAGAAGATAAGCAGCTCGAGGTAACGCTCTATGAGCGAAACGGAGGACGCACACTGACCTTTTATGTCGGGCAGGAAGACCTGCTGCTCGCCAAGAAGATTGATAACCTCAAACTGAAATGGTAGACATTATGAAGAAGAAAATCATTTTATCGGTTTGTGCAGCGGTGGCAATGGCTTTTAGCTTGCCATCGCAGGCACAGCGACTGATACCCAAGCAAAGGGGAATAGAGGTCGTAGGGAGTGTTCCGCTTATCAAGGGTGAAAAGTTCCTTGCTTCTGACAATTTTGGCATGGGAGCAGCACTCACCCGCTATATGAGTCGTGAGAATTATACCTTTGTTATGGCAGAATATGAACAGCAGAATATGCCGTACAGAAGTTATAACATAAAACTCAAGGATGCTCTCTTGCAGGTGGGCTATATGCACCCTGTTCTCTCCGACAGAGGTAAGAACGTGTTTCTTTATGGCGGCATATCCGCTTTGGGTGGCTACGAGCAACTGAATGAGGACAAAAGGCTGCTGCCCGATGGGGCAACACTGCTCGACCGCTCCCGCTTTGTCTATGGCGGTGCCGTGCATGGTTCGGTAGAAGTGTTCCTTACGGACAGGGTTCTCTTTCTTGTAAAGGCGCAGGGACGCTTCCTATTTGGAACGGACGTGCATCACTTCCGTCCGGCTGTTTTAGCAGGATTAAGGTTTAACTTTTAAGTAGAAGAAAAGATGAAGAAGATTTTGAATACGATTTGGGTAATGGGTGTGCTGACCCTTTCCGTGTTTTGCCTATCTGCTTGTGATAGGGATTTGGATGTTCAGCAGTCTTATCCGTTTACGGTGGAGACAATGCCGGTTCAGAAGGACATCATAAAGGGACAGACGGCTGAGATACGCTGCACGCTGAAGCGAGGCGGTGAGTTTGCCGACACTCGCTATACGATACGTTATTTCCAGTCTGATGGCAAGGGCTTACTAAGAAATGATAATGGTACGGTATTCAAGCCAAACGACCGCTATCCGCTTACAAAGGATGTGTTCCGCTTGTACTACACCTCTCTGTCATCTGACCGCCAGACAATTGATGTATATGTGGAGGATAACTTCGGCAGGGTTCAGCAGCTGACCTTTAGTTTCAACAACGAGCGAGAAGAGGGCAAGGATAAGCCTGCATCTTCTCGCCACTAAGAACATAATTGATGCGAACGATAAATTCTTTCATTTTACTTTGTGTATTCTGCCTGTTCTGTCAGCCGACCCTTGCCCAGCGCAGGGTGCGGTTGGCAGACTTGTCTCCTTTCGAACGTGGTGTGGTTGTTGTTAAATACTTTGAGGGACTTCATAATAAGCCGAAGGATTTTCCTTATGTAGGATATGGTCATCAGCTGCAACCAGGAGAGCACTTCACGGCGGATATGACGGAACGGCAGGCAGACTCTCTGCTTCGTGCCGACCTTTGGAAATGCTTTGAACACTTCAAAGGGTATGGTAAGGATGCCCTACTGCTTACCTTGCTTGCCTATAATGTGGGTGTGGGGCGATTGCTCGGTTATGGCAGGCATCCCAAGAGTCGACTGCTACGAAAAATAGAAGCTGGAGACAGAAACTTCTATCGGGAGTATGTTTCGTTCTGCCGATGCAAGGGAAAAAGTCTTGAGTGGATTAGTTAAACGACGAAAGGTTGAGTTTGCTGTGTTTTATGTGTGGTCATAAAAATAATAAAAGTATTATAACAGAATAAGTTGTTAATATTTATAAAAAAATGTCTATCTTTGCATTTGATATTAAACTGCATTAAAAATGTAGATGAATGAAATTAAGATACAAAGAAATGGATAAAAAGGTATATTACGGTGAATACACTCTTAAGCATTGGATAGAATTACTGTTGAAAAATAATTTAGAATTGCCTCCATACCAACGGAATTTTGTCTGGAAGAAAGAGCAAGTAAAGGAATTTATAAAAGGAGTTAAAGATGGCTCTTTTATTCCGCCAGTAACTATTGGTGTATGTAACATTGATGCTGGAAACCATAATCTCATATTGGATGGGCAACAACGGTTGTCTAGTATTCTGTTAGCCTTTTATGGTGTATATCCCAAAGAGAATGCATTCCCACGCAATGATGATGATTTAACTATGGCAGACGGTGTGGCAGAGGAAGACGATGACGATGAAGTAGTTGAGTATCTTGATTGGTCTCTTCGTATGTTTGCAGAAAAGGGTCCTACCGAACAAGGAGTACGAGAATCTATAACAGATCAACAATATGAAAAGGATTGATTATGGGATTGACCTATCTTTTTTTGAAAAATAATTATATTCCATTTTCTTTTATCATTCCCAACACAAATAATGAAACAGAACAAATAGAATTTTTCATCCCTATTTCGCAATATAAATATTTTTGGGAACATCATTGAGTTTATTTGAAAGCCGTCAATCACTTTACTTCCTTAAAAAGGAACTACAAAGTTTCTTTAATCCTGAATGTTGCAAGAGCTTAAAAATAGAATTAACAACAAAGAATCAAGCATACGATTTTGTTAGAACAATCTCTATTCTGTCACAATATAAAAAGAACAACGATTCAATCGGCTTGCACAGAATTATAAGTCTAAAATGGAAAAATACTACGAGGAGTACATATATGCTGTTGTGAATAATAGAAATGACGGGATATTTACTCAATTTTCAACTATTTTTTTCCTAATGAAGATTTCAGACCTAGAATAGACAAGTTAAGCGAGACCTTGCGGAACCTTAAATATGATGAGCTGCATTTCACATCTATTATTGATTCTGATGTTTATATGTTTGGACTTGTATACAATGTTGTGATAGAAGGGAAAAGTATAGATTATAATCACAAAGAAGAATTATTGGAAAAACTTCGTCGTAAAATTGAGCATTTTAAAAATAATCCTGATAGCCATAAATCTTCTCCTTCCCTTTTAAAGCACATGCAAACGTGTAGAAGAATCTTTAAAAATTTTTCAATCACTATGCAATACATTCAGACCAATAATCATATTCCATTTATCTTGAGACCTGCTACAGAAATTGTGAAAGAAGCCATTTGGTCACTTAATGCAACAAATGGTGGTATTGAAACATATCCTATTAGCAGTTATTTATTGCATTCTCTCTTTTTAAAACTCACTGGTGCCCAAGAACAGAAATTGAAATGCATATGTTGGGAAATTGCATGCCGAGATTATGAATATCGATATGACCGGTTTGAACGCAATCGCTATAGCGAATGCTCTGGCTACGATGATAAGAACATGGTGTATAATGATATTTTGAATGCAATTAAAAAGCATGATAACTCATTTTTTTAATTACCGATGACATCAAAAATAATATACTCCATGTTTGGAAAAACTTCAACAAGAGAACTTTTTGGGAATGGCGTTCTTTGTCATAATTTTTAAGAGAAAATACGATGAATATAAAGAGCTTATCACAGATGTGGACAAGAAATGGATTATGAACAATAAACAATTACTTACAAATGAAGATAATATTTCTCCCGAAGCAAGAAGAAAAACTTTTAATCTGGGATTGCAAGGTCTGTTCAAAAAGCATGTCTTTGTAGAACGTAATCGCTATGCTCATAACACTCGCTCGTATCAACATAATTTGCCATCCATAAAAAGAAATGGTGTCTCCTGAGCATAAATTACAAAATTACTTTTTTTGTTTATGTCAGTAATTATTCTATTAGATGAAAATCTATAGGAAGTTATTTGAGACCTATTTGGGAACACAATGATATTTTTTTCGCATATGACATGACTACTAAAAAATAAGTGAAAAGTGGATAAAGAATATGTCTGCGACTTTCTTTTGCTTCTTTTCTTTGGTCGCCTACTCGTTCAAAGAGAAAGAAAAGAAGCCACGCAAACCGAAAAATTTGCGTGGCTTTTACTGTTATTCAGAACACTATTTCTGCACTTTCGTTATTCTACTTACTCGTTTGTTAGGATGTCTGTCAAAAGCCCACGAGTTGTTGAGAGCATTGCTCGAAAAATTTATTTCATCATCGGGCAAAGTGCTGTGAATACTGCCACCCATAGCCAATCCACAATTTTGCAGGACTTTTAGCCGTGCTTTTTCTTTGCTATCTGCAACCACATCAAACACTCCCTCGAAAATGTACTGCGTCCGAACTCTGTAAACTTTCTTCTTCATAATCTTAAAATTCAACCTTTAATAATCTGTATTCCTTTGGCTCTCCATTGGATAATTTGCGGTGTTTAAGCCAAAAGTGATGTGCGCCATAGCCGTATGCAAAGAACTTGTCAAGTTCTGTTTCGTCGGCTATATTGTTGATAGCCAACCTTAACTCCTCTTTGTTGTCGGATAGGGTTATTGCATTAATAACCCTAATGAGAATATGCGGTATTTGGCTTTCACTTTGTCCGCCGATTTTCAATTCATTCGCATAGTTGTAGATGATGTTTTCAATCTCTGTTTTCATATCTCTGATAATTTAATGGTTCATACTTTATGCTGTTGCTTTCATTCTTCGGCTTATAAGACCTCGATTAGCGTTGACAAGATTTACTATCTGCTCGTGATATTCCGTATTCTTGTTGCAAACTCCACGACTTTGTACCACTTCCAAAGTTTGTAATGATACTTCAATAGTTTCTATTCTCTTGCCTTCAATGGTAGCCGAAAGGATAAGGGAGTCCTCCTTAAGGTAGTATGCATTAGAAAAAACACAATGGTGCATTGATACACCTTCTTCTAAATGCTCCTGCACGCTCTCTAATACGTGGACTTGAATTGTGCCGTCCGTGAAATAGATACCGAAAAACTTGGATTTGAGTTCCTTGAAACGTTTTTCATCTTCCATTGCCTTCTGCTGTTTCTGTTCTATCTCCTCCCTTTCACGCACTCTGAGAAGCTCCTCATGTCTGCGGTCGTGTTCGCCTTTAAGGTCTGTTGGGCATAAATATTTTGGATTATGAATATCCTTACCTAATCTTCTAAGTGTATCTACATAATCATTCCAAAGAGAAATGTCTGCTATCTCATAGCCGTTACGGACTGCTATCTTGTAGGACTGCCATAGTTCCTCAAAAGTCCTCCTGTTACCAAGAAAGTAACGTAAATGGTCTGTGCTACCTGCCTTTAGCAATGTTTCCACACGGCTGTCTGTAAGTAATGCAGGAATAAACTTAGTAGGCACGATGCCATAGAAATTATCCTTAAAACCATTTCTGCGAAGTATGTCTGTAACCTTGAACTTCGGATATATGGGTGAGTAGGCAATATGCTGATAGGCTTCATTATCGTTGCGTATCGCCATAGGGACTATAATAGGAAAAGGTATCAACATAGTGTCCCAATACCCTCTGTATGGCAACTACAGCTTTTCGTCCCTGCATATTCCACCAATACTGCCCAATCTCAATTATAGAAGTCTGTGCTTTGTAACCTTTCTCCATACCCACAACAAGTAGGAACATACGTAATACTTGAAACTCTCCACAAGTGGTAAGTATGGTGAAATACTGCTTCTGCTGCAACTTGCGCTCGTAGGTTTCTTTGACCTGCAACTTTGCCCTGCAATGAGGGCAAGTGCAAGTTCCTCTATGTTTGTTCATTACCCAACTATGCCCACAATCCATACAAGTGGTGCGACCTTTTGGCAAGCGGTAGGCGAAGTGGTCTATGCACTCACGGAATGCCCACTTACTTTGTGTCTTGGTTATCGGACGAAGATACTTGCTTTGTTCCAAAACTGCTTTTTCAAATTTGTTTCTCGGTTTCATAGGCTTAAAAATCAAATAATGATGGTTGTACTTGGGTTGCTATGTTCTCGGTCTTTTTCACTCGTGTGTTACGGCTCTGTAACTTGGCAAGTTCCTCACGCTGATATTGCTTAATGGCTTCCTGCCTTGCTTCGGCTTTTTCTTCCTCTGTGAGTTCTACAATGTGATTGACGGCAACTTGGCAAGAAATAGCCTTACCCACCTCTATATCGTCTTCATCGTAGTAGTGAACAGCCATAGAGAAGATTTCATCATCATCAAAGCCGTTGCAACCGCTTTTCTGCACTTCATTAAGAATGTAGGTGATGCACTCCTCGATATTCTTGTTCGGTTTCATCAAGTTAGGGGCAAACAAGGGGTCTGTCATAGCACGCTGATTGAGATACTCGGCTATTGTCCGTGTGAAATGTTCTGTTCCTTTCATATTGCTTAGTATTTTGGGATTTCTACTATTTGATTGATACGCCCATATAGGTAGGCTCTTAGGCTTGTTCTGTCAGGTGCGTAATACTCTGTCCATTGTCCGTACTGATTGACAAGATATTTCTTCAGTACATCAAAGAAGTCAAAGCGATAGCCTTGCAGTGGAACGGCTGTTCGGAAATAGGTGTTTGAGTTCACCGCTTCACATAGCCAATTCTTTTCCTCACGGCTCATCATTTCGCCACGATAGAGTTTCATACGCAGGAGATATACTTTGCTATTACAAAGGCTCTCCAACGGGGGAACGTCCCATTGTACAAACTTAATTGCCAACACTTGCTCACTTTTTTCAGCCGTAGGGTTAATGCGGTAATGAGAGGAGGAGCTATATCCTTTTTCTTTCATCGAAGATGTTGTATTTACTTTTTGCTTATCCATAGCGACATTTTTTTTATGCGTCCAAAGATCGGAGTATGCTGATTCCTTTTTGTAGCAAAATAGAGGTAGCGGGGTGGCTTGCACAAGGTTTTGGCGGAAAATACGACCCAAAGGTGTGGAGATTTTCCAGACAAACCAAGCGGCACAGACCTTTTGAAAGCCACAAGCCCCGTACTACCTTTGCGGATAAAAAGGGAACAGCATCCGTCTTCTTCATTTCGCATATTGTGGAGCATAGGAAAGGAAGCGAAAGTGCAACGCTCGTAGTGAAAAATAGAAAAGGTGACTATCTCAAAATGCGAGATAACCACCTGATGAACGATAAATGAAAGTGTTTACAGATTACATCGTCGTGCTTCTCAAAGCACGCAAAGCAGGATGGCACAGAGAATTGCCAGCCAGAAGAGAATGTTCAGCAGCGTAAATGTCACTTTTAGAATTACCCTGACTATAAAGCGTAGTATCAGAAAGCCTGCAATGACAGAGACGGCAGTTACGACTTGCGGCGTTACCATCTTCGATATAAGCCAAAATGACACCGATAACGATGGAAAGTAGGATTGCGAGTTCGATAAAGCGTGTCCAAGAGAAGCGGCGGACTTGCTTGGGAGAAGTCGGTTGCTGCTTGATATTATCGGTTTTATTCGATGCGTCTGCCTTGATGAAGGCAGGTGTGTGAACGATTTCGTTAAGCCGTGAGGACAATGGAAGCTCGCTTCTATTGTCTCGGCGAGAAATCGCACTTTTAAGAACGTCTTGATTCATGATGATTGTATTCATATCGGAGCTTTTTATAGTTTCAAGAGCAATAACAAGATACTCTTCCACACAAAGCCAAGTGTTTGTAAAACTATTGGTGTGTGGAGAAGAGTGGTTATCTTGGCTCTTGAAACTACAAAAGCTCCCGATGGTATTACATCAAGTCATGTTCTCACTATCGACAGTTGGCAGACCATTGACCTCAATGATCAGAACGATTGTTCCTGTCAGTCCGGTGTAGAGTTTCTCATACTCTGGACTTGCACCAAAGTCGTCCGTCAGCTCATACTTGTCGAAAACACTTTGCACAGCCTTATTCTTCAGAAGCATTGGTGTTAGTCTTTCAGGAAGAGGAGAAGGGAGTTCTTTCTCGAACTCATTCTCTAAGACAGACACAAGCGTATCGTACTTGGAGAAATGCAGTCCTTGATACAGAACTTCGCTTGCCATCGTCTCCGCCTCTGGGTGAGAAAAACCTTGTGCTATAGCATCGCAGTAAGCTGTCAATGCTTCGTCTGCGCGAGCAGTTATAAACGTATTTTCATTCACACTCTCTGGAAAATGCTCTCCGAGATACGCTTCCAACTTCAATCGGAAGTAAGATAGTTCTTTCTTTGTTTCCATAATCGTCTATTATTTTAGGGTTATACATTAATATATTATATGCCCATGGCTGTATTGAACTTACTAAGCTTTCCAGCCAGTTCTTCCATGTCACGTTCAACTTTCTTGTTTGTTATTCGTGCATAAATCTGAGTTGTTCTGATATTTGTATGTCCAAGCATCTTTGATACAGACTCCATTGGCACCCCTTTGGATATAGACATGGTGGCGAAAGTATGCCTTGCCATGTGGAAGGTCAGATTCTTTTTTATGCCACAAAGGTCGGCAATTTCTTTCAAATATGAGTTGATACGCTGGTTGCTCATCATAGGAAAGACTTTCCCCCCCTTTTCTATTGATGTCGTAGTACTTTCTTATAATGGCAAGTGGAATGTCCAGTAACATGACGTTTTCATCTACGCTTGTCTTGTATCTCTTGGTGATAAGCCATTGTCTGTCTTCTACGGTAACAATTTTATCGTAGGTAAGATTATATACGTCAATGTAGGCTAATCCTGTGAAGCAGGAAAAAATAAAAATATTCTTTACTAACTCCAGCCGTTCTATGTCAAAGTGCTTCTTCATAATACGGAGTACCTCTTCTTCTGTGAGGTAGCCACGATCTACCAATTCATAGCGCAGCTTGTGATTTGCAAATGGATCATGCATGATAAGTCCTCTGTTCCTCGCATAGTTCACGACCGTTTTCAGGTTTCTCAATTTCTTGGTGGTTGTGTTATGCACACCACCTACAACAGATGTAAGGTATAATTCGAAGTCCTGAACAACGGCACTTGTCAGTTCTGTCAGTCCAATATCCTTGCGATGATACTTTGCTTGTAGGAAATCCTGAAAGTTCTGCCTCACCACCTTATACTTATAAAAAGTACCCTTTGTTAATGTCTTGCCAATTTGTTGTGTGATGGAGTCTATGTACTTGTCAAAGACTGGCAGAAAAGTGCTAAATTCTTTGTCTGTACCAAGGAATACTGACCTGATAAGGTTTATGGAAAGTTCCTCAGAGGTCTCATATTTCCTATAAATTTGCATCAACGTTGTTGTCAGTGCATCTATTGAAGCATTGATGGAGAGTGCTTCTGCTGTTCTGCCAATCATTCTGCTGGTTTTGTTACTCCACTTGGATTTATCCACAAAAATTTTAGTGGATCCAAGATTTGCCTTTTCGCCACCGAGATATATTCGGAGCATTACAGGTGATTTTCCTTCTTTGTTCTCATAGTTGGAACGTAGGTAGTAGGATACCTTGAAAGTCGTTTTCATAACGCATCATTTTAGTGTAGCTTTTTGGCTACAAAGTTCGATATAAGTTCTTGAAAACGAAAGTTTTGCATGCCGTCAATTTGATAGTCATTTTCCATTCATTGCTACATTTTTTTGAGAGCCTGCTTTTGTGTAGCAATTTCTGTAGCAGAAAATGACCGAATGATGACTATCAAAAGGTATAGTTTGGCAGTCAAACGGATATGGATAAAAAACAAAAACTCGCTGTAAAACCTTGATTTTACAGCGATTATCCTTTGTTTTGAAGGCTAAAATGACGTGTTGTTTGACGTCCTCTTGAAACCTATTTGTGGACCGTGAGGGGTTCGAATGCGCCTAAAGTGGCCACGGTGGTGCTGTCGATGCGCTTCAACGCCATCACGAGCGTGACGTTGCTGATGGCTGTGGGGACGAGACCGAGCAACAGCAGATGAAGCAGGATGGTGGGTTGATGAATGGGGTAGAGGCCGCCAGTGGTGAAGGTGGAATAGAGCGTGAGTAGCAGCATGGCCATGAAAAAGATAAGTACGTTGGGCTTGAGATTGCCTAAGTGAGCCAAGTGCATGCGCGGATAGAGCACCATATAAATGGCATAGAAAAGTCCCCGAGAGCAGTTCGAGCACTACACCTACAATCGCCCCCGTGTGCATCGTGCCTGTTGTGGCTCCAGAAAGTAGTGCTACACCCACTATGGCCAGCAGCAATGCCGTGGCTGTGGCAGCGCGGAGAGGCTGATGGCAGAAGAGAATTTCGATGAGGGCGGTGAACACGGGATAGGAGAAGACGAGGGTGGTGGCCACGCCACTGGGAAGGTAGCGATAACCGCTGATGATGCAGACGGCCGAGCAGGCATAGAGTAGGGCGAGGAAAGCCAGGCGGAGCCCTTCGCCATAACTGATGCGCAGCGATTTCTTGTTGACGATGAGCACGGCTAACATGAAGAGGCAGGCAAAGCCAAACCGATAGACCAAAAGTGACGATGGGGGGCATGCCTGCCGACAACAAGGGTAGGCTGAAGAGCGGAATGGTGCCAAAGGTGGCAGCCGAAACGATGGCGTCGACATAGCCACGGGTTGGTTGGGCAGAAGATTTCATGTTGCACTGAGCTGAAAATAGCACACTACTTTCACGATGCATGGCACCGATGAAAGTAGTGTGCTTGTTGTTTGTGGATTAATGTTGCTCCCTCTGGTGTGCAATCCATTGGCGTGCGTTGACAAAGGCTTCTATCCATGGCGTAACCTCGTCGGTGTAGCGTTGGTGTGGATAGTAGGCATTTTGCCATGGGAAGATGGCGCGTTCGGGGTGGGGCATCATGGCTAAATGTCGGCCGTCGTTCGAACAGATGCCAGCCACATTGTAGTCAGACCCGTTGGGGTTACCGGGGTATTCTGCGTAGTTGTATTTCGCCACGATGTTGTAGTGTTCCTCGGGCTCGGGCAAGTGGAAATGTCCTTCTCCGTGTGCCACCCAAATGCCTAATTTCGAGTTACTCAGCGATTTCAACATCACGCTCTCATTCTGTGGAATGATTAGCCCCACAAAAGCACTCTCAAACTTCTTCGAAGTGTTGTGTAGCAGGTGACTGCGCTGAGCGTGCTCAGGATTGATGAGGTTGAGCTCTATCATCAGTTGGCAACCGTTGCAGATGCCGAGGCTCAGCGTGTCGGGACGTGCGTAGAACTTATCCAAAGCTTCTTTAGCCTTGGGGTTGTAGAGAAATGCGCCCGCCCAACCTTTGGCGCTGCCCAAAACATCGCTGTTGGAGAAGCCGCCACAGAAGACGATGAGGTGGATGTCGTCCAGCGTCTCGCGCCCGCTGACTAGGTCGGTCATCGTGACATCCTTCACGTCGAAGCCTGCCAAATAGAGTGCGTAGGCCATTTCGCGGTCGCCATTCGTTCCTTTTTCGCGAATGATGGCGGCCTTGATTCCCGAAGGTGCTTGGCGGTTGGGCGTGATTCCATAGCTTTCGAACGTACCGTGGGAGCTGTCGTTAAAGTGCAGTTCGAGCGGCTGCTTCTTGTAGTTCATGAAGCGTTGTTTAGCCATACCGTTGCGGCTCTGGTCTCGATCGAGCAAGTAGGATGTGGTATACCACTTATCGCGCAGTATGTCGATGTCAAATTCGTGTGTAAAATCGCCTTTCTTGATGGTGAGGGTGCGCTGTTTCGGTGTGGGATAGCCTATCTTTGCAAAGCCGATACCTTCGTCGTCGAGGAATGTTTCAACGCCTCTTCGTGGATGTCGCTTACTTGAATGACCACGCCGGGGTTCTCGGCAAACAGCACTTTGATGATGTCGTCGCTCGCGATGTCGTACAAGTTGATGTGCATGCCTCCCGTGGTGTTGGCAAAAGTCATCTCTAAAAGGGTGGTGATGAGGCCGCCCGCGCTGATGTCGTGGCCTGCCATAATCCATCCACGGCGTATGAGTTCCTGAATTGTTTCAAAACAATCGGCGAAATATTCTGCATTCTTAATAGTCGGTACATCGCTCCCCACCTTATCTAAACTCTGGGCAAAGGCGCTGCCACCAAGATGCTGCTCGTCGAAACTGAAATCAATATGGTAGAGTGAGCTGTGCTTGTCGTTTACCAGGATGGGGCTAACGGCCTTTTTGATGTCATACACTTCGCCTCCCGCACTCACGATAACCGTTCCAGGTGCGATGATTTTCTCGCCGTTGGGATATTGCTGACTGAGTGAGAGGGAGTCTTTTCCCGTTGGAACATTCACGTGCAATGCGCAACAGAAGTCGCTCAAAGCTTCAACGGCTTCGTAGAGCCGAGCGTCTTCGCCTTGCTGTGAACGACAGGGCCACATCCAGTTTGCGCTAAGGCTGACACTGCGCAATCCTTCGCTGAGCGGTGCCCAAACGAGGTTAGTTAGCGCTTCGGCAACCGAGAGCATACTGCCTGCTTTGGGGTCGGCTAATCCTGCTTGTGGCGCATGTCCCATGGAGGTTGCAATGCCTTTCTCTCCCTTATAGTCAAGGGCTACGATGCCACAATCCGACAATGGTAATTGAATTTCACCTTGAGTTTGCTGTCTTGCCACCTTTCCCGTTACCGAACGGTCAACTTTGTTGGTTAACCAATCTTTGCAAGCTACGGCTTCTAATTGCAGCACGCGCTGCACATAGGTATCCAACGCTTCAGCCGAATAGGTGACATTCTCGTAGGTGCGTGTGACAGTCTTGTCGCACATGATGGTGACAGGGGTGTGTCCAAACATCTGTGCCATGTCTAAATCGAATGGCTTTTTGCCATCCTCCTGCTTGAAACTGAAATGTGCGTCGCCAGTCGTTTCGCCTACAACATACATTGGTGCACGCTCGCGCTCGGCAATCTTCTGCACATAATCCAAATGTTGCTCATCAATCAAAAGCCCCATGCGCTCTTGACTTTCATTGGCTATAATCTCTTTTGCCGAAAGGGTTTGGTCGCCAATCGGGAGCTTTTCCATATGAATTTCTCCACCACATTCCTCAACTAACTCCGAAAGGCAATTCAGATGGCCTGCACTGCCGTGGTCATGAATGCTCACAACGGGATTCTCTTTGTCCTCAACAAGCGCGCGGACTAAATTGTAAGCACGCTTCTGCATCTCGGGATTAGCACGCTGGATAGCGTTTAATTCAATGCCATTGCTATAGCGACCCGTATCAACAGACGATACACTTCCGCCGCCTAAACCAATGCGATAGTTGTCTCCCCCGACAACAACAATCTTATTTCCTGTCTTAGGCGCTTTCTTTAGGCAGTCGCGTTTCTTGCCAAATCCAACGCCACCAGCTAACATAATGACCTTATCGTAGGCATATTTCTCTCCATTCTCCTGGTGTTCAAAGGTGAGAACCGAACCGCAGATGAGCGGCTGACCAAATTTATTGCCAAAGTCACTGGCACCATTCGATGCCTTGATGAGAATTTGTTCGGGGCTCTGATAAAGCCATTCTCTTAGGGGGAGAATGCTTTCCCAGTCACGTTCTGTCGCTAATCCTTCATCGTTTTGTAGGCGAGGATAGGCTGTCATGTAGCAAGCTGTCCCCGCTATTGGCCAAGAACCAACACCACCAGCCATGCGATCGCGGATTTCTCCGCCCGTTCCTGTTGCCGCACCATTAAAGGGTTCCACTGTAGTAGGAAAGTTATGTGTCTCAGCTTTCAGCGATATAACGCTTTCAATCTCTTTTGTTTCAAAGAAACTGGGCGCACAAGGATTGCTTGGAGCAAATTGTTCTATCATGGGGCCTTGTGCAAAAGCTACGTTGTCTTTATAAGCTGAAAGAATCGAATTGGGATTCTCCTGGGTTGTCTTTTTAATCAAAGCAAAAAGTGAAGAGGGGCGTTGCTTTCCATCAATCACAAATTTTCCACCAAAGATTTTATGGCGACAATGTTCTGAATTGATTTGAGCAAAGCCAAAAATTTCAGAATCTGTTAGTGGACGTTGATTGGCTTTCTCCAATTGGTGGAGGTATTTAATCTCATCTTCACTGAGTGCCAATCCTTCTTGCTCGTTGTATTCTTCTAAGTTCTCAACATATTTAATGGCATCGGGTTGATGATTAATGGTGAAAATATCTTGATCCAAACCATCATACATGCGCTGTAACATCGTGTCATACTCCGCATCTTTGCTGCTGACGGGGTAATATTCCTCAATGCGTAAAATGCCATCAAGATTCATATTTTGTGTAATCTCAACGGCATTTGTGCTCCAAGGAGTCACCATTTCTCGGCGTGGTCCCACGAAAAGCCCGGCAAGTTTATCGTTGCCTTCATAGGTTGCCTCTCCGTAAAGCCAACATAGTTTGTCGATTTCTTCTTGTGTGGGTTGATGATTGAATTGTGTAGCAATAATGCTCTGTGTTGTTGTTTTGAAAAAAAGAATCATACTTTCTTTATTATAATAGGTGAAGTGTTGTGTTATGCAAAGTTACAGTAATTCTGTTTATCACACAAATGAATGTTGCTTTTTTTATAAGTCTCTGTAACGTTCCTGTTTTTTTGTATCATGTATAGGGAGTTGTATTCCTATCATTTTATATAGAATTTTTTTAATGTGTTGAAGATATTGTGATAGAAAATCTTTTTTGCAAAAGAGAAGTGTTGCTATTCGTTTTTATCAAACATAATTTGAAAAAAATAATCCGAAAGATTTATTTTATAGATAATATTTTTGAGTAATAGTTATATGAAAGTTTTTCCAAAATATTTTTGTAAATTACTGATAATCAATACATATTTAAAATATAATGTTTAAAAAGTTATCCAAAAATAAAAATTTAATATAGATAATTTGCTTTTTTTAATTGAGTATTTATTACCTTTGCATGAAGAAGTAAGTAATATAAAAAAATAAAGGATATATGATACAGACAGTAGTTAAAAGGGATGGTAGAATCGTTGGCTTTAACGAGCAAAAGATTATGGCAGCGATTCGTAAAGCGATGTTGCAAACAGATAAAGGTGAAGATGAAGCCTTAGCACAAAAGATTACTGACCACATCACGATGCGTGGAAAGAGTCAGATGACAGTAGAAGGAATCCAAGATTTTGTAGAAAAAGAATTAATGAAAAGTGCCCGAAAAGATGTGGCACAGCGTTACATTGCTTATCGAAATCAACGAAGTATTGCACGAAAAGCTAAAACACGTGATATTTTTATGGAAATCGTGAATATAAAAAATAACGATGTAACACGTGAAAATGCGAATATGAATGCCGATACACCTGCAGGCATGATGATGAAATTCTCTTCGGAAACTACAAAACCATTTGTTGATGATTACCTGTTGTCGCAAGATGTTTATGAAGCTGTGCGTCAGAATTATATCCATATTCATGATAAAGATTATTATCCTACGAAGAGTTTAACCTGCGTTCAGCATCCTTTAGACCATATTTTAGATGACGGTTTTGTGGCAGGACATGGTTCTTCGCGTCCTGCAAAACGCATTGAAACGGCAGCAGTTCTGGCATGTATCTCTTTAGAAACTTGTCAAAATGAGATGCATGGCGGACAAGCTATTCCTGCTTTTGACTTTTATTTGGCACCTTATGTTCGTACTTCTTATATAGAAGAGGTGAAAAATGTAGAACGTTTAATGGGGCTCGATCTTTCACATCTTTATCATGCAGAGATGGAAGATTACACCATAAGTGAGTTGACTGATTTGGAAGGTGATGCACGTTGGCAGCAACATGCCGTCAATAAAACTGTAAATCGGGTGCATCAAGCGATGGAAGCCTTTATCCACAATATGAATACCATTCATAGTAGAGGAGGAAACCAAGTCGTATTTTCATCCATTAATTATGGCACTGATACTTCTGCTGAGGGGCGATGCATTATTCGTGAATTATTAAAATCGACTTATGAGGGAGTCGGAAATGGCGAAACAGCAATATTCCCAATTCAAATTTGGAAGAAAAAACGTGGTGTAAATTACTTGCCTTCTGACCGAAACTATGATTTGTATCAATTAGCTTGTAAGGTGACTGCACGCCGTTTCTTCCCCAATTTCCTGAATTTAGATGCCACGTTTAATCAGAATAAAAATTGGGAAGCTACCGATCCCAAGCGTTATATGTGGGAAGTTGCAACAATGGGATGCCGTACACGTGTGTTCGAGAATCGTTTTGGTGAGACGACAAGTGTGGGGCGTGGCAACTTTGAGTTTTACCACAATTAATATCGTTAAATTGGCCATCGAATGTCGATCAATAGCCAATTCTGAAGAGCGGATTAACACTTTCTTCAAGAAGTTGGATCATATTTTGGAAATCACAGCAAAGCAATTGGATGAGCGTTATCAGTTCCAGAAGACCGCTTTTGTGAAACAATATCCTTTGTTGATGACGAAACTTTGGATTAATGCCGACAAATTAAATCCGGATGACACGATAGAAAAGGTCATTAATCAGGGCACTTTAGGCATCGGATTTATAGGATTGGCCGAGTGTCTAAAGGCTTTAACGGGGAAACACCATGGTGAAAGTGAAGAAGCACAGGCTTTAGGTTTGAAGATCGTTCGTTATATGTGTGAACGATGTGCCGAATACTCAGAGCGTTATCAGCATAATTATAGTCTGTTGGCTACACCTGCTGAAGGCTTGTCTGGGCGTTTCACCCGCTTCGATCGAAAAGAATTTGGCGAGATAGAAGGCGTCACAGATCGTGATTATTATACAAACTCCAATCACGTTCCGGTGTATTATAAATGCTCTGCAACACATAAAGCACAAGTAGAAGCACCCTATCACGAATTAACACGTGGCGGACATATATTCTATGTAGAGATGGATGGCGATGCAACACATAATCCAAAGGCCATAGAGCGCATTGTTGATATGATGGATGCCTATAATATGGGCTACGGAAGTATGAATCATAATCGTAATCGTTGCATGGATTGTGGATATGAAAATGCAGCAAAAAAATTAGATGTATGTCCAAAATGTGGGAGCACGCATATCGATAGATTACAGCGTATTACGGGTTATTTAGTGGGAACAACTGAACGTTGGAATAAAGGAAAACTTGCAGAATTGAATGATCGCGTGACACATACAGATGAAAATTAATTCTGTTTTTAAAAGATAATGAAATCTTATGGGGCAGGGAATAGTCAGCTTCGGTTTCTGAGAAAGGAGCGTTATTTGTGCAAACAAATAGAATGGTAGAAGTGACTATCCCCACCTTTAATGATAATCAGTTGTTATAAAATATATGATTCACGTATTACGAGTGGTGCATGACACAATGGTTGACGGACCAGGATTGCGTACTTCGATTTATTGTGCGGGGTGTCCACATGCTTGTTTGGGCTGCCATAATCCGCAATCCTGGGCTTTTGGTCAAGGAGAACGCATGACAACTGAAACTTTGATGAACGAGATTTTAACCGATTCTTTTGCTGATGTTACGTTTACCGGTGGTGATCCAATGGCTCAGGCCGCAGGTTTCTTGGATTTAGCAAGGGTCATTCGGGAACAAACGCATAAAACAATTTGGTGTTATACGGGGTTTACTTTTGAAGACCTCCTGCAAAATTCTACACAAAGGGCATTGTTAGAAGAGCTTGATGTGTTGGTCGATGGACGCTTTATTGCATCGCAAAAGGATGAAAACCTACTGTTTCGAGGGAGTAGAAACCAGCGATTAATCGATGTAAAAAGCTCTCTTTCAACAGAAGAGGTTGTGCTTTGGAAAGCCGATTCAGTTATGGCGATTTAAGAGAATAATACTTAGATTGTTAGGAAAATCGCTGTAATTGAGCTTTAAAAAGGTGTATATTGGTGTGAAATATAGCACACTTTATACCATAAACTATACGATATTACGGCATAAAATGGTTCATATTTATTCTCAATATGAACCATTTTTTCATGAAAGCCATTGTACCTTGGATACATGTGCTATTCCATAAGTGATGAACGAGGACATAGTACTATATGAAAAGAATTGAAATGATGTAGAGAAAGGAAAGGAAAAAAAGCCGCTTTTTAGAAAATGGTGGGATTGGTTTTTGAGTATGTAATGGGAGATAAACCTTATAGTATTTCTCTAACAAGGTGTTGTGTATTAAAAGCAGATTTAGTGTTTATCCCATTATGTTTTTGTAAAAATATTTTTGGTATTCAGGTATATCCTCTAAGAATAAATATTTTTTTACTATTATAATCCATCTTACAGCAATAGTGTTGTAGTCCATTTGAGACAATCAAATAGTCTACATGCAGCAGCATGTTATAGACAGATATTTGGTCGAATGTCTTTTGTGTGATAGTAATATGAGGTGCTTTATATTCTAAAATCATGAGTGGTTTAAGGTCTTTAGAGTATAGAATAGTGTCTGCACGTAATCTCTTTTGGCCAACTTTAAGTTCCACTTCATTAGCCAAAAGTGTTGCTGGATATCTTTTATGGTTAATTAAAAAGTGGATGAAGTGTTGGCGCACCCATTCCTCGGGAGTGAGTGCAACATACTTTCGACGGAGAATATCTAAAATTGTTGGTCGGTTGGGAGTTCCTGCTAACTTTATATCAAAATCGGGTAGGTTTAATGGAATCATTTTATTATTTTTGCAGTAATGAGGTCGAATGTGACAATGTAAATTAAAACATTGCTGTCCACATTGGCCTTTTATGCAAAGATAATAATAAAAATTGAATTCTAAAATGCCCGAAAAAGAAAAATGTAAGTGCGACGTATGAGCAAATTATGCGCGACTTGATTGCAGGGAAATTTTCACCTATATATATATTAATGGGTGAGGAATCTTATTATATTGATAAGATTACGGACTATATTGTAGAGCATGGTTTACAACCTGCAGAACGAGATTTTAATCAAAGTATTGTCTTTGGGACAGATGTTTCAGCTGCGCAAGTTGTAGATTTGGCAAAAGGATTTCCTATGATGGCCGCAAGGAGGATCGTCGTTGTACGCGAGTTTCAGAATATGAAGAATACGGAAGCGTTAGAAAACTATTTTAAACATCCTGCTATTTCGACAACACTTGTACTCTGCTATAAAAATGGAACGATAGATAAACGGAAAAAGTTTTTTACCATAGCACAAGGAAGTGGTGCGGTGATTTTTGAAAGCAAAAGATTGTATGACCGAGAGCTTCCGGGATTTATTGAGGGTTATCTCAGACAGCAGCAAGCAACGATTGAGTACAAAGCGGCACAAATGATGGCTGAATTTGTGGGTGCAGATTTGAGTCGATTAACTTCTGAATTGGATAAATTGCTCCTATCATTTTCTACATCCCAACGCCGCATCACACCGGAATTGGTTGAGAAGGAGGTTGGTATTAGTAAAGACTTTAATGCTTTTGAATTGCGTAATGCGATAGTCAATCGCGATGTTTTTAAAGCTAATTTAATCATAAAATACTTTGACAAAAATCCAAAGTCGGGGTCACTCTTTGCTTTTCTGCCAATGCTGTTCTCTTATTTTGAAAATCTAATGATTGCACATTATACACCTAATCGGACAAATGAAAATAGTCTTGCACAAGCACTTGAGTTGCAGGGGTGGTTGGGCTGCGCGAGATTATCTTCGAGGAATGCAAAATTACTCTGCAATGAAAACGCTCCAAATTATTTCTAAAGTTAGAGAGATTGATGCCAAAAGTAAGGGAATAAATAACCCAAATACAGAAGTCGGAGAGCTTATGAAGGAGCTTATCTTCTTTATTTTGCATTAAAAATAGCTATTTTTACCTTGTTTTGTTCTAAATGAAGTGCTCCATAAGAGCACTTTTTTTAGGCATAAATATCGGTAAATAAAGGGTTTTGTCCTATTTTAATAGCCTCATATTTTGCGCATTTATAATATTCTTTCCAATGGGGCCAGAATATTAAAAAAATATGATGAAAATATGCCTTTTTCGAAGAAAAATTGCTTTACGTTTTATTTTGTTAACATTTGTATTTCTGTATTTTTACAAAATAAAATGAGATAAACCTTGTCGTGAATTTGTATTTGTAAACAGAGGGTTTTGTAATATTGAATAATTTACATCTTTACAACGATAAATTGTTTACCCAACTATTCATATTTATATTCTTAAACGAATAAATATGTACCCATTGAAATACCATGCAAATAGCTCATATTCTGTATTATATAGGACTTTTTAAAGAGTAATTAATCCCACTATGACGATTATTTAGTGGCATAGAAGATGATCTCGTGTAGTCACCTTTTTCTATTCCAATATAACCATCTTTTTAACCAATATATTAACTTATAATGAATAAAATGATAGATAAGGTGAGTTTTTATTTATAAATTTGCATATGCGAATCGAAACGGTATTGATTTACATCCTTAAACTTATTTGTACTAATTTGTATTTGTAAATATAAATTCGTGTAATAAAAAAAGCAGTTTGTATTTGTTGTTTATTCAACTTTTTGTTTTAACTTTGTAAATTGTATAGGAACAAGGTAATTTGAACATATTTTTCAATGCTTTACGTATGAAAGAGCGTATAAAAACAGATTATGGAGAGTCAACACATGACTCAGCAAACTTTTGCACAGTTCATTCAAATATCACCTGCATCTTTGAGTAGCATATTTAATGATCGTACGAAACCGACTTTGGCTATCGTTGAGGCTATCTGTGCAAAAATACCAGCCTTATCTTTAGAGTGGTTGATGTTTGGAACGGGGGCTATGTATAAAAATGATGTTGTAAATTCAGCAGGCAATGGTAGTAATGCATCTCAAAAAACATCTGATGGTATGCTTAACTTTTTCGAAGAACCATCCCCTACATCTCCATCATCTTCTTCTCAATCTGTTGTGCCAGATGGCAACAAAACTACTATGAAACCGCAAAAAGAGGTTGTGAAAATTATTGACAAAAAGGAGAGGAAGATTTCTGAGATACGTATTTTCTATGATGATAATACATGGGAAACCTTCGTTCCTGCAAAAAGTTAGTTGTTGGTAACTAACTTTTTTTTGTTATCTTTGCAGGGAACAGAAGCGTAAGCGCAAAGATGAAAAAACAGATTTTAGATTTGAGAGTGAAGTCGGTTGAGCAATTAGGTTTCCGCTACTCATTGATTAAGTTAACAAGTGACGAATCTCTTCCAACAATTTATCCGGGGCAGTTTGTTGAAGTTCGTGTGGACCATTCCTCACAAACCTTTCTAAGGCGTCCTATTTCAGTCAACTTTGTTGATGTAGAAAATCGAGAACTTTGGCTTTTAGTGGCACAAGTGGGACATGGGACACGGCAACTTTCTAAGCTCGTACCAGGCGAATTTCTAAATTGTTTGCTACCTTTAGGGAATCATTTTACGATACCAACAGATATTAATACTAAAGTTTTATTGGTAGGTGGTGGTGTTGGTGTAGCGCCATTACTCTATTATGGGAAAATTCTTCATGATAGAAAGTATGATGTTACATTCCTTTTAGGTGCAAAATCAAAAGATGACTTGGTTGAAAAAGAACTTTTTGAGCAATATGGGGAGGTCTGCATTACAACCGAAGATGGTAGTTTGGGTGAGAAAGGGTATGTCACGAATCATTCAATTCTCCAAAAAAGAAATTTTTCATACCTTGCAACTTGTGGACCAAAGCCCATGATGTTAAGTGTCGCGCGCTATGCACGTGCACAGAATATTGTATGTGAAGTTTCGTTAGAGAATAAGATGGCATGTGGTTTAGGAGCATGTCTTTGTTGTGTTGAGAAAACGAAAGAAGGAAATGTTTGTGTATGTAAGGAGGGTCCTGTTTTAAACATAAATGAATTATTATGGCAGCTTTAAATGTAAAAATAAATGATTTAGAATTTAAGAATCCAATCATCACTGCATCTGGAACTTTTGGTTATGGTTTAGAATTTGCAGATTTAGTGCCATTAGATAAATTGGGAGGGAATCATCGTCAAAGGGACAACTTTGCATCATCGTGAAGGAAATGATTATCCACGGATGGCAGAAACGGCTCAGGGGATGCTGAATTGTGTGGGGCTTCAAAATAAAGGTGTCGACTATTTTTGCCGTGAGATTTATCCAAAGATTAAGGATATAGGCACTAATATGTTGGTCAACGTGAGTGGGAGTAGCCCAGAAGACTATGCCGCATGTGCAGCGCGTATCAATACTTTAGAGAAGATACCTGCGATAGAGCTGAATATCAGTTGTCCGAACGTGCGCGAAGGGGGGATGGCTTTTGGTGTAACTTGTTCGGGAGCTGCACAAGTTGTTAAGGCTGTTCGTGCCGTTTATGATAAGACGCTTATTGTGAAGTTGTCGCCGAATGTTACCGATATAGCTCAAATAGCTTGTGCTTGTGAGGATGAAGGAGCCGATGCGGTCTCACTTATTAACACGCTTTTGGGAATGGCTGTAGATATAGAGCGCCGAAAACCGCAGCTAAGTATTCGGACAGGTGGTTTAAGTGGTCCGGCTGTTAAACCTGTAGCCTTGCGTATGGTGTATGATGTTGCGCATGCAGTGAAGATTCCTGTGATTGGCTTAGGCGGTATAAGTTCGGCAGCTGATGCGATAGAATTCCTTATGTGTGGTGCAACAGCCATTCAAATTGGTACGGCTAATTTTGTAGATCCTACTGTTACCATAAAGGTTATCGAAGGATTGGATTCCTGGTTAGATGCGCATGGTTGTCAGAGTGTGCATGAAATCATCGGTGCTTTGGAGGTATAAATGGGCTATAACCATTAGAGTAAAAATCATAACTATATATAAAAGGTAGTAAAATGTGGGGCTATTGCTTGAAAAGGCCTACCTTTGCTACTACAATTTAAACAGTTTTTAATAAGATGGAACAAGAAAAGAATAAGTTTATATCGGTTTCTTATCGTTTGTATGATGTTACAGCAATGCCAAAAGCGCTTCTCGAAGAGACACGGGATGGGCGTCCTTTTGATTTTTATTAGTGGTTTTGGTATTACATTGCCAGCTTTCGAAGCAGCCATTGTCAATTTAACTAAAGGTGAACATTTTGATTTTACATTGTCATCTACTGAGGCTTATGGTGATTATTTAGAATCTCATATTGTAGATTTAGATAAATCTATTTTTATGATTGATGGTAAATTTGATGATACGCGTATAGCAGTAGATGCTATCATCCCATTGCAAAATGAAGATGGTCAACGATTCAATGGACGCGTGTTAGCAATCAATGCGGATAAGGTAAAAATCGATTTAAATCATCCATTGGCGGGGAAAACCTTGAATTTTGTCGGCGAAGTGTTGGAAAGCCGTGATGCTACAGCCGAGGAACTGGCACAATTTGCTAAGATGTTGCATGGCGAACACAGCTGTGGAGGCTGTGGTGGAGGATGCCATAGTGGCGGTTGTGGGCATGACGAATGCGGCGGCGGTTGTGGCGGTTGCCATTAAAAAAACTATCTGTTGTTTGCGCTATGCGAAATAGTTTTGGACATCTTTTTAGGCTAACCACCTTTGGAGAGAGCCATGGTGTGGCTGTAGGTGGCGTGATTGATGGTATGCCTGCGGGTGTTGTTATTGATATTAATTTCGTGCAAAACGAGCTCAACCGCCGTAGACCAGGACAGAGTAACGTTACTACTTCGCGTGCAGAATCCGACCAAATAGAATTTCTTAGTGGCTTGTTTGAGGGGAGGTCCACTGGCGCTCCCATTGCTTTTGCCGTATTTAATCAAGACCAACGCAGTCAAGATTATGATGCTTTGCGTACGTTGTACCGCCCTTCGCATGCCGATTTCACCTATGAAGCTAAGTATGGTATCCGAGATTATCGTGGTGGCGGGCGTGCTTCAGCTCGTATTACACTTGCTCGTTGTGTAGCAGGAGCAATCGCTAAATTAGCACTGCGGCAGCGCAATATTCATATTCATGCTTATACTTCACAGATTGGCTCCATAGCTCTACCTGAAGATTACCATCATTATGATTTTAATCAAGTAGAACAAAACGTTGTGCGTTGTCCAGATAGTGCCGTAGCCCTGCAGATGGAGACACTTATTAGGAAGGTGAAACAAGAGGGAGACACGATTGGTGGCATTGTTTCTTGTGTTATTCAGGGCTGCCCTCCTGGCTTAGGTGAGCCCGAGTTCAGCAAGCTACATGCCGATTTGGGCAGTGCGATGTTGAGCATTAATGCTGCGAAAGGTTTTGAATATGGTGATGGTTTTGCAAGCGTTACCCATCGTGGTAGTGAGATAAACGATAGTTTTACTATGTCGAATGGTTGCGTTACCACCTCAACCAATCATAGTGGGGGTATTCAAGGCGGCATTAGCAATGGGCAAGATATTTTTTTTCGTGTTGCTTTCAAACCTGTTGCAACTCTTCAAAAGCAACAAAAGACTATTAACGAGGTTGGGGAAATAGTATCATTTGCAGCTAAGGGACGTCATGATCCGTGTGTTGTTCCACGCGCTGTCCCAATTGTTGAAGCAATGGCCGCTATGGTAATTTTCGACCATTATTTACTCAGTTTAGCAGAAAAATTTTGAGAAAAGAAAAAATACATGGCAAATGCAATTTTAGTTTCGAATAAATTGGGTATATTTGCAACGACTATTCTGTGTTCGTGATGAATTGGGGTAGTCGATAGTTAAGTCTAGTTTAGTTTTTGTGTTGGTTGAGGGTAGTAGTGTTACTGCCCTCAATTTTTTATTTTGATTCGTGGCAAGTCTGTACGCAACTTGATTGCCTTTTGCACACATGATAGTTTCTTCTGTTTTATAATTTCAATTTGTAAGCAGCGTTTTGATGTAGGTCAATAAAAGTTTCATTTTCGCTTCTTTTCTGTTATAATCTTTTTGTTCTTTTCTTTTTCTTGCTCTACCTTTGCATCGTCTTAAGAACAAAAAGACATTTAAAATAGAATAAACAAACAGGGAATAACAGAGCGTTATGGTAACACATACACTCTTAATGATTAAAAGATGAAGAAAGATATGAAAAAGATTGTTTTGATGTTAGTTGCATTGATGAGTATGACAACAGTGGCTTTTGCCGAAGGTGAGAATGCAAAGGCTGCAAATGAGACTGCTGCTTATGATATGCGTGTGAACTATTCTAAGTTGGCTAATGCATTAGGTCTCTCAATTGACCAGTTGGAAAGCGTTGAAGATGTGCACAAAACATTTTGCATTGAAATGATGAACGCAGCCAATGCTCCTAAAGATGAGCGCAAGAGTATGGTTGATAAAGCTATTGAGAAGAATCTCAAGTATATGCGTTATATCTTAAACAGCAATCAGTACAGCAAGTATTTGCAACTATTGAACGCAACAATGAATAATCGTGGTTTGAATAATTAAGCCCGTTACCATATTGAGAAGTTGTTAAAACTAAAAGTAGAACTGCATGTCTGGTAAAACAGATATGCAGTTTTTTTTGTGTATCCCTCTATTAAAGGAAGCCTTATTATGGTTTTTATGTGGTAAGATATTATGGAGTGCTTTCCGCTTCTTTCGCCAATATTTATTGATTCATGACAAGATTAAAAGTTTGTTTGAGTTGATACTTTTAGTATGATTTTGATAAAAACTGAATAGTATAGACACTAATCACAATAAATTTATTATTTTTGTGTGTCAAAATTTAAGGAGATGAAGAAAGAAGATTTACGGATTGTTTTCATGGGTACACCAGAGTTTGCCGTAGAAACATTGTCACGATTGGTTGAACAAGGCTATCATGTTGTGGCAGTTGTTACACAACCCGACAAACCTGTTGGCCGTCATCAGGACACGTTGCAGGCATCGCCCGTGAAACGCTATGCCCGGGCGCATGGTTTGCCCGTGTTGCAGCCCGAAAAGATGAAAGACCCGGCATTTGTTTCGACATTAAAAACCTATCGGGCCGACTTACAAGTGGTGGTGGCTTTCCGCATGTTGCCCGAAGTGGTGTGGGCGATGCCTCGCTTTGGAACATTTAATGTGCATGCCGCCTTGTTGCCACAATATCGTGGTGCGGCTCCCATTAACTGGGCCATTATTCATGGTGAGCGGGAGACTGGCGTTACAACGTTTTTCTTAGACCATGACATTGACACCGGGCGCATCATCTTGCAAAAGCCTTTCCCTATTCCTGAAGATGTCGATGTAGAATATGTGTATGAAGGCTTGATGCGCTTAGGGGCAACGGCAGCGATAGAAACGATTGATAAAGTTATTGCAGGTGATGGGAGAGTGGAGTCGGTTGCACAGGACGATTGGACGCAGACGTCTGATGGGGTGTTACATCTGGCGCCAAAAATCTTCAAGGAAACCTGCCAAATTGATTGGCAATGGCCAGCAAAACGCATTTATGATTTTGTGCGCGGGCTCAGTCCTTATCCATGCGCTTGGACGAATTTTAATGTAGATGGAAAGGCGTCGACGCTGAAAATCTATAAGACAGCGCAAACTACGGCCGCTTATTCTGGTGCGGCTGGGCAGGTGGTTGTTGAGCAGAATCGTTTGTTTGTAGTATGTGGCAAAGGATGTTTGGAAATCTTAGAGCTGCAACTTGCAGGCAAGAAACGAATGGCTGCGCGCGACTTTTTGAATGGGTTGCGGCAGCACGATTTCTCGTTTGTCGTGCAATGACCGGCGCATGGCATGAGAAAAAGCATAGAGATTAGGGGCTAAAAGCCTATAGATTTTGGTGCAAAAGCCTATTCTTTATGGCATAAAAGCTGCGATATTGGTTAAGAGGAGCGCAGCAAAACGAAAATAAAAAGGAATAGAAAAGAAAACGATATGACACGAGAAGACGATATTAAGAATGCTGTTTCTTGCATGAGACAAGGCGGTGTAATCCTTTACCCCACCGACACGGTGTGGGGAATTGGTTGTGATGCAACCAATGCAGAAGCTGTAGCCAAGGTTTATGCCATCAAACATCGGGACGATTCCAAAGCGCTTATTTGCTTAGTTGATTCAGATGCGCGTTTGCAACGTTATTTCCGTAATGTGCCATCAGTGGCTTGGGAATTGTTTGATGCAGCAATTAAGCCCACGACAGTGATATTGGATCATGCTGTGAATGTGGCCGAAAACTTAGTGGCCGAAGATGGAAGCCTGGCCATGCGTATTACCAATGAGCCTTTCAGTAAGGAACTTTGCTATCGTTTTCAGAAGCCCATCGTAAGCACCAGTGCGAATGTCAGTGGGCAACCTGCCGCATCAAATTATCGAGATATTAGCGAAGAAATCCTGCAAGCTGTGGATTATGTGTGTTGGAGTCGGCGCAATGAGCACAAGCCCCATACGCCAAGTGCTATTATCAAATTGAATGAGGATGGTCAGGTGCAAGTCATTCGGAAATAAAAGTTATAACAGAAATTTTAAGCGTTTTGAAACTTTCACGTTTGCTTGATTGGAGAAAAGCTCATTTGTCGGACCGGCAAATGACGCTCATCTTAGCTTTTGTCATCGGTTTTTTCGCATCCGTCGCAGGTTATGTGCTCCATCATATCATTAAAGAAATACAGAATTTGCTGACAGCCAGCTTTGATATGTCTACTTATAACTGGCTTTATCTGTTGTTCCCGATAGTGGGCATTTATCTCACGTCGTTGTTTATCCGGCACGTTGTAAAAGATAATATTTCGCACGGCATTACACGGGTGCTGAATGCTATCGCCACAAACCATTCTCGTTTGAAAGGCCATAATTGTTGGTCGTCGGTAATAGCCTCGAGTATCACCATCGGTTTTGGTGGGTCGGTGGGCGCCGAAGCACCGATTGTGCTTACCGGTTCGGCCATAGGAAGCAATTTAGGGCGACTCTTCCATATGGATTCCCGCACGATGATGCTTTTGGTGGGTTGCGGTGCTTCGGCCGCCATCTCAGGCATCTTCAAAGCTCCTTTTGCTGGTTTAGTCTTTACGTTGGAGATTTTGATGCTCGATTTGACGATGGCTTCCCTGCTCCCCATCCTGATAGCCAGCGTCACGGCAACCTGTTTCAGTTACATTTTCTCGGGTAGCGATGCCTTGTTCAACTACCACATGGACAGCACGTGGGACATTCAGCGCGTCCCGCCTTATATTCTCTTGGGCGTGTTCTGCGGCTTTGTGGGTTTGTATTTCATGCGTCTGATGACCGCTTGCGAGAATACGTTTACCCGCATGAAGCGCTATCCGGGCATGAAGATCATTGTTGGTGGGCTTTTGTTGAGTGTGCTCATCTTCTTTTTCCCGTCACTCTATGGCGAGGGTTATAACCAAGTCGATATCTTCTTGAGCGGCGAAACCATGGCCGATTGGGGGAAGGTGATGGATGGTTCGATGTTTTATGGCCATAGCGAATACCTTGTTCTCTATGTGGGCTTGGTCGTGTTGTTTAAGGTTTTTGCCACATCGGCCACCAATGGAGCCGGAGGTTGTGGCGGGACCTTCGCGCCATCGCTGTTTATTGGCGGCTTTGCGGGTTTCTTTTCGCTCGCATTTGGAATAGCTATCAGTTGGGCGTTTATGTTCCCGAGAAGAATTTTGCTTTGATGGGCATGGCCGGTGTGATGGCCGGTGTGATGCAAGCGCCTCTGACAGGCATCTTCCTCATTGCCGAACTGACGGGCGGCTATCAACTTTTTATCCCCCTGATGATTGTGTGCATCTGCGGCTATCTCACGATAAACATCTTTGAACAGCATAGCATTTATGGCATACGTTTGGCGCGTGAGGGGAAGCTTTTAACCCATCATACAGACCAGGCCGTGCTGACTTTGATGAGTTTGGACAGCATCATCGACCGACAATTTACGTCGGTCAGTCCCGACATGCCCTTGGGAAAGCTCATCAATGCCATCAGCAAGAGCCATACGAGCTTTTTGCCGGTGTTGGATGAAGCAGGGACATTGCTTGGCGAAATCGATATTACGAAAATTCGGCATGTGATGTTTCGTTCAGAACTTTATCATCGTTTCACCGTGCGTGACATTATGACGCCCGTGCCGGCAACATTGTTTAAAGACGATAAGATGGTTGACGTGATGCGGAAATTCGAAAATGCGAATTGCAATTATCTGCCCGTGGTGGATATAAACAAGCATTTGCAGGGCTATGTTTCGCGCACCCGGATGTACAGCATGTATCGCCATTTAGTGGCCGATTTCAGTTCCGAATAGCTGTCTCTTTTGCGAAAGACCGTCGTCCAACCCCTTGGAACGTTTGTTTTTTTCTGAAAACGGTTGTTCCGCACCTGCTGAACGTATGTTTTTCTGGAAAATGTTTGTTCCGCACCTGCTGAACGCATGTTTTTTAGGAAAATGGTTATTCCGCACCTGCTGAACACATGTTTTTTTAAAGAAAAATTTGTTGTAGTGGTGGAAATATAATATCTTTGCTACCGCATTCTTCTATTATCTAATGACAAAAAGTAAAATCATATAATTAGTGTAGTCATGAATATAAATGAAATGATGAAGCCTTATGTTATAGGCTTAGACCTTGGAGGAACCAATTCAGTTTTTGGTATTGTTGATTCGCGTGGCGAAATTAAGGCCACGACTGCCATCAAGACGCAAGGTTACGATAGCGTAGAGGATTATGTCGATGCTGCCGTAGAGGCATTGAAAGTAATCATTGACCAGGTTGGCGGAATTAATACCATTAAAGCTATGGGAATTGGTGCACCTAATGGGAATTTTTACACAGGCACAATAGAGTTTGCTCCTAATTTATCGTGGGGGCGTTCTGGTATCGTTCCGTTGGCTGATATGTTTAGTAAGCGTTTGGAAGGGATTCCTGTAGGACTTACAAATGACGCTAATGCAGCAGCAATAGGTGAAATGACCTATGGTGTTGCGCGCGGAATGAAAAACTTTATGGTTATTACGTTGGGTACAGGTGTTGGTTCTGGCATCGTGGTAAATGGACAGATGGTTTATGGAAGTGATGGTTTTGCAGGTGAATTAGGCCATATGATTGTTCGCCCTCATGGCCGTCAATGTGGTTGTGGCCGTAAAGGTTGCTTAGAAGCATATTGTTCGGCTACAGGTGTTGCCAGAAGTGCACGTGAATTCTTAAAAGAAAGTGATGAATCCTCACTATTGCGTGATATTAATGCTGACGACATCACCGCTTTGGATGTAAGTATTGCAGCTGGGAAGGGTGATGCTCTGGCTAATCGTGTCTATGACTTTACGGGGAAGTTATTGGGTGAAGCTTGTGCTAACTTTATGACGTTCTCCAGTCCAGAGGCCTTTATTTTCTTTGGAGGTTTAACGAAAGCAGGAGATTTACTGATGAAACCTCTGATAGAGAGTTATAACGATACTGTACTTCCTATTTATAAAAATAAGGCCAAATTCTTAATAAGCGGACTTGAAGGTTCGAGTGCAGCGGTCTTAGGAGCCAGTGCAGTTGGTTGGGAGTTGTAAAAACTACATATTTAAGCAGATTGCCTTTGCAATCTGCTTTTTTTTATGTACCTTTGCAGCCCGTATGGAATTTACATTCCCCTTTGATTTCAATATATTAGAACTCGTTTTAAAGGGTGTTCTAATAGGTGTATTGGCCTCAGCTCCTATGGGGCCAGTTGGTATTTTATGTATCAATAGAACATTGAAGAAAGGGCGGTGGTTTGGCTTCGTTACGGGAGTAGGAGCTGCTTTTAGTGACTTAATATATGCCATACTTACAGGGGTTGGGATGAGCTTTGTAATCGATTTTGTAAATAATCCCAATACCAAATTCTATCTTCAAGTCTTTGGCGGCGTTCTTATTCTTCTTTTTGGGATTTATAGTTATCGTAGTAATCCCATGGAGAAAGCCCATAAGAGCAGTAATGGTAGCCGTGGCTCTTTGTGCATAACGGGATAACAGCTTTTGTTGTGACGTTTAGTAATTTACTCATCATCCCCTATTTTATGATGCTCTTTGCATTATTTGCTTTTGTTATTCCAGATCATAAGATTGAGATGACCGTAGGGTATGTAGGTGTCTTATTAGGAGCTTTGCTTTGGTGGTATGGCTTAACGTGGCTCATAGACAAAGTGCGAGCAAAATTTAATGATAATGCTATCGTTATTATTAATAAGGTTATAGGTGGGGTAGTAATTATTTTTGCATTAATAGCCCTCGTTGGTACCATCTTTAATTTATACCATCTTCCTGAATTGTCTGCTTTGTAAGCTGAGGCGAAGATAGAAAAAAGTAGAGATATGTTTATTGCACAAGAATTAAGGAGAAAGTCTATAGCAGAATATCTGCTTTATATGTGGCAAATAGAAGATACAATCCGAGCAATGGGCTGTTCGTTGCTGCTTATTCGGAAAGCTTATATTAATCAATTTACAAGTTATACAGAGGAACAGCGTGCTGAAGAGTTAGATTGGTTTGGTAATTTAGTGCGTATGATGAATGAAGAGGGGAAGCGCGAGCAGGGGCATTTAAACATTAATGCCATTGTGGTGCGTGATATGGCAGATTTGCATCATCGTTTGTTACAAAGCAATAAATTCCCCATTTATAATGCAGAGTATTATAAAGTGTTACCTTTTATTGTAGAATTGCGAAATAAGGGGGAAAAAGATATAAACGAGATTGAAACTTGTTTAGATGCCCTTTATGGTGTGATGTTGCTGCGGTTGCAAAAGAAAAGTATTAATCCTGAAACCGAGCATGCGATGAAGGAAATATCAACTTTTATAGGTATGCTTAGTGATTACTATTTGAAGGATGAGACCGAAGGTTTGGACTTTGGTGATGAATAAAGATATCGAGTGATAAATTAAAATGTAAGAGCAATGAAAATTCTGGTTACAGGCGCTAATGGACAGTTAGGAAATGAGATACAAATCTGCGCAAAGCATAGTAACGACGAGTTTATCTTTACGGATGTTTGTGAAGGATATACCCATTTAGATATTACCAATCTTGATGCTATTCGCGAGTTGGTGAAAGCGCACCATGTAGAGTGTATTATTAACTGCGCGGCATGGACCAATGTTGATGGTGCTGAAACCGCCGGTGATATTGTTGATGTGCTCAATGCTAAAGCACCCGAGAATTTGGCACTTGCAATGAAAGAAGTTAACGGATTGTTGGTACATATTAGTACCGATTATGTTTTTGGCGGAACAAATTATAATGTTCCATGCAAAGAAACGCAGCAAGGAGAGCCAACTGGAGTTTATGGACGAACGAAATTGCATGGCGAGCAGCTCATTCAAGCTACAGGTGTGCAGCATATCATCATTCGTACAGCATGGCTCTATTCTGAATATGGAAAGAATTTTGTGAAGACAATGTTGTCGCTTTTACGGACAAAGCCACAATTGAAGGTTGTCTTTGACCAATGTGGGACACCTACTTATGCAGGAGACTTGGCCGAGGTTATTATGCATATCATTGAGCGTCGGCAATTTGTTGGTAACGAAGGAATCTATCATTTCAGCAATGAGGGGGTTTGCTCGTGGTATGATTTCACCCAAGCCATAGCTGAACTTACGGGCAATACTACCTGTGAGGTACTGCCTTGTCATAGCGATGAGTATCCAAGTCCAGTAATGCGTCCTGCTTATTCTGTTTTGGATAAAACAAAAATCAAGCATACTTTTGGCTATCAGATACCTTATTGGCGCGACAGTTTGAAAAAATGTCTTGGTAATATGGGGGAGTCGAATTAGTCCATGATTAATGTTATACTGAGAAAAGATTTTAAGACATGAATGAAATACAAAGGCGGCGAACTTTTGCCATCATCTCTCATCCTGATGCAGGTAAGACAACGCTGACGGAAAAATTTCTCTTGTTCGGAGGCCAAATTCAGGTGGCAGGTGCTGTGAAAAGCAATAAGATACGGAAGACTGCTACATCTGACTGGATGGATATTGAAAAGCAGCGTGGTATCTCTGTTTCAACATCTGTCATGGAGTTTGACTACCTTCCCGATGGTGAAATGGGCGAGCCCTATAAGGTGAACATTTTAGATACCCCTGGCCACCAAGACTTTGCCGAAGACACCTATCGCACTTTGACGGCTGTTGATTCGGCTATTATTGTGGTGGATAGTGCAAAAGGTGTGGAAGCTCAGACGCGAAAGCTCATGGAGGTATGTCGCATGCGTAATACGCCCGTTATCATTTTCATCAATAAGATGGATCGTGAGGGGCGTGACGCGTTTGATTTGTTAGACGAATTAGAAGAAGAGCTTCAAATAAAAGTGCGTCCGTTGTCGTGGCCTATTGGGCAGGGGCAGCGGTTTAAGGGCGTTTATAATATCTATGAGCAGCAGCTAAACCTTTTCACGCCCAATAAGCAGCGGGTAACCGAAAAGGTGGCTGTGGATATTAAAACCGCAGAGCTTGACGAGATGGTGGGTGAACGCGAGGCGCAGCAATTGCGGGACGACTTGGAATTGGTCGATGGAGTTTATTCCGCTTTCGAGGAAGAAGACTATCGTGCTGGTGTTGTTGCCCCAGTTTTCTTTGGTTCTGCTCTGAATAATTTCGGTGTGCAAGAACTCCTAAATTGTTTTGTTGACATTGCCCCCAGTCCCCGTCCCACAAAGGCTGAGGAACGAATGGTGTTGCCCGAAGAGCCTAAGTTTACGGGATTTATTTTTAAAATCACAGCCAATATCGATCCCAACCATCGTAGTTGCATTGCTTTTTGTAAGGTTTGCTCTGGAAAATTTGTGCGCAACCAGCCCTATTTGCACGTGCGACAAGAGAAAACCGTGCGCTTCTCTTCGCCCACACAGTTTATGGCGCAACGCAAAAGTACTGTTGATGAAGCCTATCCTGGTGATATTGTTGGCCTACCCGATAATGGCATTTTCAAGATTGGCGACACACTGACCGGGGGCGAACAGCTACATTTCCGTGGCTTGCCGAGCTTCTCGCCCCTGCTGTTTAAATATATTGAGAATGACGATCCCATGAAAAGCAAACAATTTCAGAAGGGATTGGATCAGTTGATGGATGAGGGGGTGGCGCAGTTGTTTGTCAACCAGTTCAACGGGCGTAAAATTGTAGGCACTGTGGGGCAACTGCAATTCGAAGTCATCCAATATCGTTTGGAGCACGAGTATAATGCCAAATGCCGTTGGGAACCCGTTCATCTGCATAAAGCTTGTTGGGTGGAGTCAGATGACCCTGCTGAATTGGAAAGTTTCAAAAAGCGCAAATATCAATATATGGCTAAAGACACTGAAGGGCGTGACGTTTTTTTGGCCGATAGTGGCTATGTGCTCTCCATGGCACAACAAGATTTTGAGCATATTAAATTCCATTTCACAAGCGAATTTTAATCTATCAGATGGCGCAGGATATGGAGCAAACAACCCCCGAAAATGTTGCAAAAATCGATAAGACGGATGCTACACCATGGTATGCCATTAAGTTGTACACGGTGAGGCAGTTGGCCGTAGCTGCTTATTTTGCGGAGCATGGACTTGAAACATTTATTCCCGAACAATATGTTGATTATGAGGATAAGGAGCATCGCATTAGGCATGAATTGCGGCCTGTGGTGAGAAATCTCATCTTCTTGAAAAAAAGACATTGCCCGAGAAAGAAATGCGTAAACTCATTACAACGGCGCCTTTGAAAATGAGTGTCGTCACCAAGGAAATGGACTCGCCTGCTTATTGTGAGATTCCTGCTAAACAGATGTTTGACTTCAAAATGATGTGTAATCCTGAACTCACGATGAAAAAATTCCTGAGCACTGAACAAGCACATCTCAAAAAAGGTGATAAAGTGTTGGTGCATCATGGGCCTTTGAAAGGACTAACTGGCCGATTGGTTCGTTCGAATAAAAAATATTATCTGCTGAAGGAGATCCTGGCATGGCCATTATGGTGAAGGTGTCGCGCTGGTGTTGTGAGGCTGCTGAATGATAGGAAGCCACAGCTGTTAACATAAAATCAGAGAGAACTGTGGAAATCTCATACCTATGAGATTCGATGTAACTATGTGAACAACTTTGGGTGTGTCCGAAGCATTATAGCAGCAGAATCATGAACAACTTAAGACCATTGTGTGCTATAATACCTGTAAAATGGAAATTTTCAGAAGGGCAGTCATGATGATGTTAATAGTATAATTAGATTCACTTAAAGTTGAGGCGGATACACAATGCATTTTTGCTCCCCCTAAAAAAATGTGTGTGATTGTACCCCTTGCTTGTCATGAAAAGGGGCTGTTTGTCGGCTTTTCTTGCAATATACTTGTTTGTAACAATAAAATTATTTATCTTTGTGATTGCAAAATTGACTTAAAAAATTAGCAGTAATGATAGTAGCAAAACGTATTTTACTTTGTTTGGCTCACATGAGTGGTAATGAAATGAAGTACATTCAAGAGGCATTTGATACCAATTGGGTGGTGCCATTGGGTCCAAACGTAGATGGCTTTGAGCATGATCTTGAGGCTTTTGTTGGTCAAAACAAGCAGGTGGTAGCCCTTTCTTCGGGCACTGCAGCCGTGCATTTAGCTTTGATTGCTTGTGGTGTGCAGGCTGGTGATGAAGTGATGGTGCAGAGTTTCACTTTCTGTGCTTCATCGCATCCAGTGACCTATTTGGGAGCCACGCCTGTGTTTGTTGATTCTGAGCGTGATACTTGGAATATGGACCCAGTGCTGTTGGACGAGGCGATAGCTGATCGTATTGCTAAGACGGGTCGTAAACCTAAGGCTATTATTCCTGTTTATCTTTATGGCATGCCAGGCAAGATTAAAGAGATTTTGGCTGTTGCTGCAAAGTATGGCATCCCTGTGATTGAAGATGCTGCTGAAGGCTTTGGCTCGCGTTATGATGGAAAGGTTGTAGGTACATTTGGTGTTTTTGGTGTGCTGAGCTTCAATGGTAATAAGATGATTACCACCTCGGGTGGTGGTGCTCTGATTTGTAAGGATGTAGAAATGCGTAATCGTATTATGTATTTTGCTACCCAAGCACGAGAGTCTTATCCTTATTACCAGCACACCGATGTAGGGTATAACTATCGCATGAGCAATATTTGTGCAGGTATTGGTCGCGGCCAAATGACAATTTTAGAAGAACATATTGCACATCATCAGCGTTTGGCTGCTTGCTATCGTGAAGCGTTTAAGAGTATAGAGGGCGTGACATTCCATGACAATCCTACGGCCGAATATGATAGTAATTTCTGGTTGAACACCATTTTGATTTCACCCGAGGTTGAGGTGAAAGGTCAGGAAAAAGCTTATTCGACGATGGTTTCTGGAGCAGTTGGTGGTGCTGGTAGCACAGTTCATCAAGCAAAGGCCTTGCATACCGATTGCGAGCCAAATGCCAATGTTGAGGCGTTGCGCGTTTATTTAGATGAGCATGGGGTAGAGAGTCGGCCGCTTTGGAAGCCCATGCATAAGCAACCCGTTTATCAAAATAATCCCGCTTATGTGAATGGTGTGAGCGAAGAGTTGTTCCATCAAGGGCTTTGTTTGCCAAGCGGGCCGATGGTTTCTGAGGCTGATGTGGCCTATATCATTGACTTGATAAAAGAAGCAATCCAATAGACCAACCTAAAATAAACGAAAGATGGAATTCTTAAAAAAAGGTTTTCTAATTGGTATTTTTTTCACGCCGCTCGTTACCTTATTGGGCTATCTTGAGCATGGATATCCTCATTTGTTATCTGTCAGGAATCTATGTGACATGGCTCTATTGGAATGGTACGCGCATCTTGGGGAGTATCATTCCATTGCTGACGACGCTGTCGCTTTATATGGTTTTCAATGTCATCGCTTTTAAAATCTTCCACACTTATTCGGGCATTATTCGCTATTCCAGTTTCATTGATTTGAAGAAGGTGGGCTATGCAATGGGATTGGCACTGATTTTAGCGATGATATTCCATTATGTTCTTTACTATGCCGATACTTATTTCTTAGTGCATTTTGGCTTGCGTTTTGCGCATTTCCAGGGACGACAAATCATAATTATCTATTTGTTGGCCACGTTGCTAATGTGGGCTTGCCGTGTATTGATAAAGTCGGTCTACGATGCTTCCTTTGCCAATGATGGTGCTAGCAAAACGCTTATTTATGGTGTTCGCGATGGAGGTATTTCATTGGCAAAAAACATAATTAATGAAAAGCCTACCCGCTATTTGTTGAAAGGTTTCATTAGCCATAATCCTGCCTACAAAACGCGGCTGTTGATGGGTGAAAGGGTTTATCCCGTAGATGAGCATTTGAAGGATGTGATTGTGCGCGAAGGGATTAAAACCGTTTTAGTATCGCCTATACAAAATGATCGTTTTCGTCATGATACAAAGTTACAAGACCTGTTGATAGAGCAGGATGTAAAGATTTTGATGTTGCCCGAAACGAAAGAATGGACTCAAAATGGAACAGTAAACGATTTAAAGCCTGTTAGCATTAACGACCTCTTGCCACGCAATGAAATCACAATTGATATGAAAGAGGTGGCTAATATGTTGACAGGGAAGCGTATTTTAGTCACCGGTGCGGCTGGAAGTATTGGAAGTGAGCTGGTGAGACAGATAGCTTCGTTTGCTCCTTCGGCGATGATGTTGATAGATCAGGCCGAAACGCCACAGCACGATATGAAGTTGTTGATGCAAAATAAATTCCCATCTGTAGCGTGTTCGGTGATTTTGGCCAGCATTGCAAATGAGGAACGTATGGACAAATTGTTTGCATCGTTTCAACCCGATTATGTGTTCCACGCAGCAGCTTATAAGCATGTGCCGATGATGGAAGATAATCCCAGTGAGAGCATCCAGAATAATGTTTATGGTACAAAGGTAGTTGCCGACCTCAGCGTGAAATATGGAGCGAAGAAGTTTGTCATGGTGAGTACGGATAAGGCGGTGAACCCAACGAATGTAATGGGATGTTCGAAGCGCATTTGTGAGATTTACACCCAATCATTGAATGCAAAACTCTTGCACGATTATGAAAAGAATGGTAAGAAAGGAGATTTGCCTACGCAATTCGTAACCACACGTTTTGGAAATGTGTTGGGTTCTGCAGGCTCTGTAATACCTCTTTTTACAAGACAAATACAAGCTGGTGGACCTGTTACTGTAACTGATCCCAACATTATTCGTTTCTTTATGTTGATTCCTGAAGCCTGCAAATTAGTGCTTGAAGCTGGTACACAAGGAAAGGGTGGTGAAATTTTGGTATTTGATATGGGCGAGCCTGTGAAAATATCTGACTTGGCAAAGCGCATGATTAAGCTAAGTGGCGCTACAGATGTGAAGATTGTCTACACCGGATTGCGACCAGGCGAGAAGCTTTATGAAGAAGTTTTAGGAACAGAAGAAGACACGTTGCCCAGTTTCCATGATAAGATAAGAATAGCCAAAGTGCAGGAATATGATTTTGCGCAAGTGCAGCGTGATGTAGATGAGCTTATTCTTTTAGCTCATGGTTTTGACAATATGGCTATTGTTCGTAAGATGAAGGCTATCGTCCCTGAGTTTATTTCTAAGAATTCAGTTTATTCTGTTTTAGATCAGCAGCCTGCTCCCTCAACTCATTAATCGGTTTGTTGCTGTTTTTGCATGAATAATAAAGACTATTTCCTGGCCTTGCTTCGTGCATCGCTTTGGCAAGAAAACATTACAGGAGGAGTAATTGCTCCTCCTGTTTGTCATTCCCTGGTGACGATGGCTAAGAAGCAAACTGTTTTGGGACTGTTGTCGGATGTTTTATTAGCACCCGAGAATAGTTTCCAAATTGATAAGAAAAGTGTGATAGATTTGCTTGTGGCACAGCAGACGATTGCGAAACAAAACCAGCGCGCAGACCAAGTGCTGGTGGAATTGTGTCAATTGTTGCGAGCACATGCTATCGAGTTTATTGTGGTGAAGGGGCAATTATTGGCACAATATTATCCTTGTCCACAGTATCGTCAATCGGGTGATATAGATTTTTATTGCGATGACAGGAATTTTATGCGGGCAAAAGATGTTATTCAGTCTGAATGGGGTGTGACTTTTGGTGTTGAAGATGATGAGAGCGAGCAGCACATTGCTTTTGATTATAAAGGGGTGCCTTTTGAATTGCATTTCTGTTTGCTCAAATTCACTTCGAAGCGTGTTCAAATGGCGTTTGACAAGATGTTGAATGATGCACAACCCTTTTCTATTGATATTGCTGGATGTGCTGTGCCCACATTGCCACCTGTCGAAAATCTCATCTTCACTTTCCTGCATCTCTATCATCATTTTGTAGAGTTAGGCATCGGTTTACGACAACTTTGCGACATGGCTTTATTGATTCATGCACATGCAAAGCTGTTATCTCAGCCAGTATACGCCCATCGATTGCATCAGCTGTTGCAACAATTAGATTTTCTACCAGGCTTTAATGCCTTTGGTGCTGTTTGTGTGCAGACGTTGGGACTGCCGAAAGCAGATTATCCTTTAGCACTTTCTTCAGCAGATGAGTCCTATGTCAATGACATTTTGCGCGTGGTTTTCGCTCGTGGCAACTTTGGCATGCATGGGCGCAAGCATGCTGTTCGGTCGGGATTTTCCTATTATGTGGAGACGATGAAAATTAAATTGCATCATTATATGCGATTTTATCGTCTGTCGCCCACTGAAAACAGGGCTGTGCTTTGGCATGGATTGCCACGAAAGATTGTTGCAGCCTTTTAAGCGATAAGCTGTTAGCTGAAATGCTTTGTTTTAGGATGTTTGCTAAGTTGTTAGCAAGCTCCAAAATCTTTTTGCGTTTGCTAAGTCATTAGCAGGCCCCAAAATCTTTTTGCGTTTGCTAATTTGTTAGCAAGCCCCCAAATCTTGCGTTTGCTAATTTGTTAGCAAGCCCCCAAATCTGCGTTTGCTAAGTTATTAGCAAGCCCCCAAAATCTTTTTTTGCGTTTGCTAAGTTATTAGCAAGCCCCCAAATCTTTTTTTGCGTTTGCTAAGTTGTTAGCAGGCCCCAAAAATCTTTTTTTGCGTTTGCTAATTTGTTAGCAAGCCCCCAAATCTTTTTGCGTTTGCTAATTTGTTAGCAAGCCCCCAAATCTTTTTGCGTTTGCTAAGTTATTAGCAAGCCCCAAAATCTTTTTTTTGCGTTTGCTAAGTTATTAGCAAGCCCCCAAATCTTTTTTTTGCGTTTGCTAAGTTGTTAGCAGGCCCCAAAATCTTTTTTTTGTGTTTGCTAAGTTGTTAGCAAGCCCCAAAATCTTTTTTTGCGTTTGCTAAGTTGTTAGCAGGCTCTAAAATCTTTTTGTGTTTGCTAAGTTGTTAGCAAGCCCCAAAATCTTTTTTTGTATTTGCAAAGTTGTTAGCAAGTTGCGATTAAAATTTTTGGCCTTTGCTCAAGGATGAGCAAAGGCCAAAAGTAAAGTTGTAGCTATCGGCTCCACCAATGTTTTTTCTTAGGTGGTGTGGCGTACGCACTACCAGAAATTTGGTCGGTGAGCAAGCGTCGGTAGCTAATTCTATCATGAATCATGTGGTAGATTTGTCCCCAATCGGGCAATCCGCCAATGTTTCGGTCGTCAATAAACACATCGGCTTTGAGCTTGCGTGAGTAGTGATTATTATTTTTTTGTAATTCTTCAGGGGTAATCTCTATTCACAGCCCAAAATTCTACGCCGCGTGCTCTGCACCACTCAACAGCTTCATCGAGAAGTTTACCTTCGCGCACACTCCATAAAATCAGTTGGTGACCATCGGCAATGAGTTGCTTCAGTGTCTCTGTTGCGAAAGGTAACTCTTCTCCGATGGCAGGATACTCGGTGGGTTACGATGGTTCCATCAAAAATCAACTGCAATAATCATTATTGTTTAATTGAATTATCGTCTTTATTAATATACGTATTGTTTTGGCTGTTATAGCTGCCATATGAGCTGTAGGAGTTGTAGGAGTGATATCCTCCGCTTCCATAAGCACCTTTCGAATAGTAGCCATAGCGGGCATATTTGCCATATTTTGCATATTTTCCGTAGCCGTAATAATAGCCATATTTTTTCTTCGTCATATCAAGTCCGTTGATGACAATAGCCATGTTGGGGAGTTTTTTGTCATCGTTTAAACTGTTGATGAGTGCGAAACTATCTTTCGGAGTATAGTCGGCACGGCAGACATAGACGGTAGCATCAATGATACGTGCTATTTGCAAGGTGTCGGTAACGAGACCAACCGGCGCAGTATCGATGATGATATAGTCATAGATTTCTTTGAGTTGCCCGACGATATGGTCTAAGCTTTCGCGTGCCAAGAGCTCAGTGGGGTTGGGTGGGGTAGGTCCAGCCATGAGCAAATCAAGGTTTTTATTCACGCCTGAGGGTAGGATTTGCTTTTGAATGTCTTCCATTGTTGAATGGCTGTGCACCAAGAGATTGGTAATGCCATGATGGTGATCGTGGATTTCAAACAATTCAGCCAGACGAGGTTTACGGATATCTAAACCTAAGATGATGACTTTTTTACCTAAAAGTGCGAAGCTCACAGCTAAGTTGGCTGCCATAAACGTTTTTCCTTCACCTGAAGTTGTTGATGTGAACGCTATAACCTTTTCACCATCTTCCATCATGAATTGCAGGTTGGTGCGCATACCACGGAAATCTCTTCCATGAGATTGTTTTGATTTTCGTGCACCACAATGTCGGCCTTTGTTTTAGCCTGCTCGCTGGCAATAGGGACATCGCCGAGGATGGGGAGTTGTGTGAGCAGGAGGACATCGTTTCGCCCTTCAATTTTATAATGGAAAAATTCTAAGATATAAATGACAACAATTGGGACGATGAGGCCTAAGATGAGTGCAACCATATAGAACATGGATGAATTAGGGCTAATCTGGCCAGCAAATTCAGGCTCATCTATGAGTTTTCCTTTGTCAACTGTTGCAGCTAAAGAGATAGAGTTCTCTTCTCGTTTTTGCAATAGCATGAGGTAGAGTCCCGATTTCACTTCTTGTTGGCGACCAATTTGAGTTAAGATGCGTTCTTGTTCAGGCGTATTCCCTACCTGTCCGTTATATTTGCTGAATTGGTTGGTCACAGCATTGCGTTGTATTTCTAAAGCCTTTTTTGCTTGTAACATCGCCCGGCGAATGCTGTTGTTGATATCAATTAATTGTGCTGTTAGCGGCGTAATTGTGGGACTGGCTTCGCTGGCCGTATGCAATAAACGCTTTCTTTCTAAGGCAATCTCATTATATTTATTAATGAGTAAGTTTGTGCTTTTATCAGAAATACCGATGTCTGCAGGCAATGGCTCATACTTGTTGCTTGGCATTTTGATGAATTTGGTCAGTTCATCAAGCAACATAATCTGCGTATTAGCATCTACCAAGCGCTGACTGAATTGATCTTGATTGTTCATAGCCTGGGAAGCATTTAGCCGCAACTCAACCATGTTATTGCGCTTTTTGAAATTCTCCAGTTTATCTTCGGTCAACCCCAATTCAGAATTGATTTTTTCCAATCGCGTGTTGATAAAGTTTTCGGTCTTTACCGCAATTTGGTTCTTATCGTCGTTGGCCTGTCGATTATAGCAAATCGAGAGTTGTTTGAGATAGTCTATACCGCGCTGAATATTGATATCAGTGAATGTGAGCTGCGCAATGGTTGTAGAGTTTCCAGTTTGCTTAGCCGATAATGAACCTTGATATCGATAGGCAGCATCGTTGGGCGATTGCAGTGTGATATTAATTTTAGCGTCTCCAAAAATACCTACTGCTTCAGGCGATAAGTTTTCGGTGAAAGTCAGCACGCCTGCACGCGTATAAATATTTGTTGGAAATGACGTCAGTTCGCGTTCGAAAGTGTAAGGACCTCGACTATTTGTTGCATCGATAGGCACGAAATAGGTTCCTCGAACATAATAGCCCTTCTTTGTTTTCGTAAGGGTCATATTGATGGGGCGATTGATTTTCTCCAAGTTCACCGCATCAATATCAACCATGATGGGTTCCGTTCTATAGAGTAATTTGTCTTTAAACTTGCCGTCTAACACATAGTTGACGTAAAGTTTCAAATCTCTCACCGCACTCTCTGCCAACGTGTGAGAAGAAAGAATCTCCATTTCGTTGTCAATGCCCGTAGAGTTAGACATCACCCCCAAGTTTGTCGCATTTTGAATGCTGTTTCCTCTTCGGTTGTTATTGTCATCTTTAATGAGTAGTTTGGCCGTGACTTGATAGACGGGTGTAGTGTAGCGCAGCCGAATATAAACAAAGCCTAAACAAAGTATGATAGCAATTACAAACCATTTCCAGTTGAGAATGATGGCAACATAGAGGTTTCTAAAGTTGTATCTATCCATCAAGCTTTTGGTTTGCTTATCTTCCTTTTGTAGTGTCTTATTATCATCCATATTTTCTACAAGTTTGTTTGAATCCTTAATATTTTATATTCTTTTTCCTTCAGCCAACTCCATGAGATATTTCCCATAATCATTTTTAATCATAGGTTTGGCATCTTCAATGAGCTGTTCTTTGGTAATCCAACCTTTTCGATAGGCGATTTCTTCTAAGCATGCCACCTTCAATCCTTTGTCGTTTCTCTATGACTTCAATGAATGTACTGGCTTCGGAAAGGCTATCGTGTGTGCCGGTGTCAAGCCATGCAAAACCTCTTTGTAGCGGTTTTACTTGCAAGCTTTTGCGGTTGAGATATTCTTGATTTACAGTGGTTATTTCTAATTCGCCACGAGCACTGGGTTTAATGTGCTTCGCTATTTCTACCACACTATTGGGATAGAAATACAAGCCCACCACAGCATAATTGCTCTTTGGTTTTGCAGGCTTCTCTTCAATGCTAAGACAATGTCCTGTTTCATCAAATTCGGCAACGCCATAACGTTCGGGGTCGTTTACGTAATAACCGAAAACACTGGCCTTTTCTTTTTTTTCTGCATCGTGTACGCTTGCCTTTAATAGTGCGCTGAAGCCCGAGCCATAGAAGATGTTATCGCCCAAAACTAAGCAGACGGCATCATTGCCGATGAAAGATTCGCCAATGATGAATGCCTGTGCCAGGCCATCGGGGCTTGGTTGTTCGGCGTAAGAGAAGGTGACTCCTAACTCATGCCCATCGCCTAAAAGGCGTTTAAATCCAGGAAGGTCATAGGGGGTAGATATGATGAGTATCTCACGGATTCCTGCTAACATAAGAACCGATATGGGATAATAAATCATGGGCTTATCGAATATCGGGATAAGTTGCTTGCTAATGCCTCGGGTAATGGGATAGAGGCGTGTGCCTGATCCACCTGCTAAAATGATTCCTTTCATACTATCATTTGTTCGTTTGATGATTACTGATTTTAATAAGCATGTTTATCGGGGATGAATATGCTTATAATGGTTTTGAAAATAATGCGTAGGTCGAGTGCAAATGACCAGTGCTCGATATACCAGATGTCGTGGGCTACGCGCTCTTCCATCTGCCATAATTCTGTCGTCTCACCGCGATAGCCCGTCACTTGCGCCCAGCCTGTGATGCCAGGTTTACAGAAATGGCGCACCATATATTTATCGATGAGGTCGCTATAGACTTTGGTGTGATAGAGCATGTGTGGGCGTGGTCCAACGATACTCATATCTCCTTTTAGCACATTCCAAAATTGTGGCAGTTCGTCTATGTTGGTTCGCCGCATGAAATTGCCAAAAGCAAACTTACGTGGGTCATCCTTTGTTGCTTGCTCGGTATCGGCTGCTGTGTTGACGTGCATGCTTCTGAATTTATAGCATGTGAATGGTTTTCCTGCAAAGCCTGTGCGTTGTTGTTTAAAAAAAACGGGTCCTGCGCTTTGCATCTTAATACAAATGGCAATGATGGGGGTAATGAGCAAGAGGAAAAGGCAGGCTATGCTGGAACCAACAATGTCGAAAAGGCGTTTGAGAATGCGATTATTAGCATTGCTAAGTGGCTCAACGTGATTGGTGTAAAGCAAAGTGTCACCCATGTATTCTGCACGTAGGGGCAGTCGATAGGGACTGAATTTACGAGGAACATAATGGAAGCGCAGTACATTGGCATCGCAGAATTTCATCACTTCCACCATGAAATCATTGTAATCATGGCTCAAACTGCAGAAAACCTCTTGCGCTTTGGGTAAAACATTTTGCATCTTGTGTTGTTTCCAGTCGTCCAACGTGCCAAGGTGTTTCAATTCCTTTGGTGCTCGCAGAAAGTCGTTGTCTGCATAAAATCCCACAACACGATAGCCCATAGCAGTGTCTTCTTTCATATTTCGATAAAGGTCTAAGAGCGATGGGTCGTTACCAATGAAAATGATATTGTGTACATTGTGTCCTTTGAGTCGCAGAAACTTCAAAATGAAACGCTCGAAAAAGCGACTCACCATGATGGCTATGAAGCAAAAAATAGCATAGGGGATGGCTAAATGAAAGAAGTCTACTTTGGGAAACATGAAACTCATGAGGATGAGGAGGGTCACCACGTGAGCTCCTGTCAGCTGCAACACGCGAATGGCAATTTTATTAAATTCAACCCAACGATAGTGCACAATCGTGTGGAAAAAATATTGTGCGAAGGCCATCGACACATTCGTCAGCAGGAAGATAATTTTAAAAGAATGAAGGAAATCGTAGGGGACTTTATCCGCAAATAGTGTGAAAACAGCTACCAGCATGATGTTTGCAATCGCAAAATCGTTGATGCAAACCAACTGTTTCGCCAATGTCTTGCTGTTAAAGTTAGGATTCATTCCACACTATTGTTTGTAAATTCGTAATCGATAATGCGTATATCAAGCAATGTGCAAAGTTAATAAAAAAACAAGATATAGGAGTTTTATGCTAAAAAAATAGTTGCTTTTTTTCGTTGTTGTAGGGTTTCATACGTCAAGAAAATGTATTTTTCTCGTTGTGTGCGAGACCGTATCCATCGCGAAAAAGATATTTTTCGGGGGATTTTTGCTTTGCTGCCGCGCAACATTCATAGCCGTTCTAACTCTTCAAGGGTTCTCCCCACCTTGTTGAGTTGCTGTTTGCCAAAGCTGTAATTGAAGCGCAACACTATTTTGCGGCTCTCGCCATAGCCCCATGACGCAAGGTGCAGGGCGTCCTTCGTGCCGTAGCTATCCCATCGTTCGGAGTGCAAAATGTCGGTTATCAACAGCGATAGTCGCATGCGCCCATCGTGCCAACTTTTGTTGAGCCCCAGGTCGATGCTGCCCGTTGCGCGGCTCACTTCATAGCTCCCGCCCTGACGTTTGGAGTGATAGCGCCCCGAGATTTCGGTATTGATGCCCCAAGGCAGAAACAGGGTGTTACTCATCGACAGGCTGCACGACGGGCGTTTGTAGTGTTGGCGATAGGTTTCGTAATCCAACTTGTTGATGAAGTAGTAGCATCCCAGGTCAGTGTTGAAGTCCCACCAGGCGGTGAGGCGTTTTGAGAAGATGACTTCTGCGCCCATTTGTTGCTGCTTGCCGATGTTCTTCGTCGTCATGATGGTTTTGTTGTGGTCGAAAACATCGGTCAGCGCAGTGAAATAGTCGTCGAGCTGGTTGTAATATAGGTTCATCGACAGATTTCCGCGGGTGTAATTCAACGTTATTTTGTGGCTGATTTGGGGGTTTCAGGAACGGATTTCCTTTCCAATAGGAGAGTTCGTCGAGCAGATATTCAAAGGGGTTGAGATCCTCGTAGCGCGGTTTGTCTTGCCGCCGGCTGTAGAATAGCGCCACTTTATTTTTTTCTCGTCGATGGTGTAGGTAGCCGACAAATTGGGGAACAGCTGCAGTTTTGAGTGACGATTTTCTTCGGTCGTTTGCTGCCGATAAGCGTTCAGCTGGTTGTGCGTGTGCATATATTCCATGCGCATGCCCGCGCTCAACGTCACTTTCTTCCACGCATGGGCGTATTGCAGATAGCCCTCGAGGTTCTTTTCGTTGTAGTAGAAATGATTTGAGCGCTGTGGGTCGGTCGCTCCGTTCTTTTTAAAAAGGAAATCGTTATCGCTTTTGATGAGCGACGTTTTTAAGCCCCGCGAGCCATTCGTCTTGTTCGTTCGGATGAAACTTATAGTCGGCCAGTAGGGCGTAAATGTCAATCGTTTTGTCGGGCTGCGAATAGAACAGGTCGGAGCGAATGAGGGTATTGGCTGCTGAAAAATAGTGATTAGGCTGTTCGCAGTGTGCAGTGCCATCGAAATGTGTCCAGTCGACCGTGAACGACAAGGAATGCTCTTTGGTGGGTTGATAGCGATAGCTTAGGCTGTTATTGTAGCGCACTTGCTGTTGCTTCTTGTAATCGTTGCTTGCCTTCAGCGTGCCGTCCAACAGCGATGTGCCTCGGTAGACATAGGTGCTGGTTTGCGTTAGCCCGGGACCGGCCAGCATGCTCACCGAACTGTTGACAAGCCATTGACTTTTACTACTGGGTTGCCAGGAAAAATCGATGCCCGCTGCGAAGGTGTTTCGCTTGTCGGTGTCCACCGTCGAAGACTGGCTCTTGTCGCCCTGCTGCATCTTTTCGTAGCCATAATCCATGGCGTAATGCCCCAGGCTGTGGTTGTAGCTAAGACCTAATTGCCACTTGTTCGTGTTGTAGGCGAAGGCGAGGTCGGTGTTTTGCTTTAGGTTTTCCCAGTAAGAGAGGCCGTTTGAGGCGGTCAGGAAGATGCCCGATTTTGCAGCCGTCTTCAAAACGATATTGATGATGCCGCCAGCTCCATCGGCTTCGAAACTTGCATTCGGATTGGGCGCCGTCTCTATGTGTGCAATTTTTGAGGAAGGTAGCGCGCGGAGGTAGGCCGTCAGTTCGTCGCCTTGCAACATCAATTTCTTTCCATTCACATAGATGGCGGTGCCGCCGAGCGTTGCCAAGGAGATGTCGCCCTTGTTGTTGACCGAAACGCCGGGAGAATGTTTTAAGACATCGATGGCGTTACCGATGTCTGCAAGATAGGATTGTGCCACATGGATGCGTATTTTTCCATTCGACGCACTCGGTTATCGGATGCGACTTGCGGGCTGTGATGACAACATCCTTCAGATGGATTTCGTCGGGCACCAAGCGGATGTCAGCTATCGTGGTGCCTTCGCCCACCGCGATTTCCTGCTTCACTTCTTTGTAGCCCAACATTCGTATGTAGAGCAGGAAGTGGCCTTGCTGCGCGGCGAACGAGAAATGCCCGTCGCGGTCGGTGAGCGTAGTTGCTACGAGAACGTTGTTGGGTTGGGCGATGAGCATCACGGTGGCAGCATCTGCGCCTTGCCCATGCTCATCTAAAACGGTTCCGTTGAGCTTGCCTTGCCCGTTTGCAAACAGGGAAACTCCCATGCCGATGCAACACAGCAGCGCTTTAATAAAAAAGGTATTCATCGTGATTGATTTCTTATTTGTGAATGGTCTAAGGCAATCAAAAATGGCTTTCAAATTGCCAAATGTAGTTTATCGGTTGCAAATATAAGCATTTTCCTCGTTTGTGCAAGCAATTTAACTTGTAAAATGGTTGAGCATGGTGGTGGTTTGCACGCGTGTTGACTTACATTCGTTCCACCCGAGGGTCGTTCCAACGCGTGTAAACTTACATTCGTTCCACCCGAGGGTCGTTCCAACGCGTGTAAACTTACATTCGTTCCACCCGAGGGTCGTTCCAACGCGTGTTGACTTACATTCGTTCCACCTGAGGGTCGTTCCAACGCGTGTAAACTCACATTCGTTCCCCCCGAGGGTCGTTCCAACGCGTGTAAACTTACATTCGTTCCACCCGGGGGTCGTTCCAACGCGTGTAAACTTACATTCGTTCCACCTGGGGGGCGTTTGCACGAAATGATGGATTAAAAGGTGCGTTTCGACGGCCTTTCGTATGTAAAAATTAGGGTCAATCGCGTGAAATGTTGTACCTTTGCGCAGACATTGAATTTGAAACATAACTTAGAATCATAACGAGACAAAAAATGGGATTTTTTTCTAATATTCTCAAGAGAAAGGAAGCTGCCCCCAAGGCGGGCGGGATGGAAGACTACATGATGCTCATCAGCGTTTATTTTGAGGCATCGCTCGCATCCAACTTGGGCATTAACAATTTGGGTATGCTTCCCGAGTTGCGCACGTTTAAAACCACGCTGCATGTGCCCACACTCAACAACAAGTTGGGATTGGGTGAGCGCAAACAATGTGAGAAGATGATGCGCGAGATTTATGGCACCAACGATAATTTCTTCCGCGAAGTGGATGCGAGCATTCGCAAAAACTGCCGCAAATTGCAGGACGTGCAGCCTTATATGGCTCAATTCCAAGCCTTCTGCCGGGACTTGATGATGCTCATTGGCAATCTGATGAAATTGAAGTTGCGTCTGCCGTCGTTCATGAAGAAAGCACTCTATACCATGACGGAGAAGACCATCAACGATGTGCTGACCAAGAACGATTTCACCGACCCGGGCGTGATGAAAACCGTCTTGCACGTGCGCCAGTATCAAAAGCGGTTAGGGTTTTCGTCTAAATGGATGACCGATTTCGTGTTCCAAGTGGTGCTGTTGAGCAAAAAGGAACCGCGTGCGCAAGACGATGCTGCGGCGAAAAAAATAGTTTCTTACAGATTGCGCACACCATTTCACGGGTTTTTATGGTTGTTCTTGGCGGCGTGCCACATGGGACGTTACGCGGGGCAAAACTTAAAACAAGATTTGGCTGTTCCAATCTAAATCGTTAAATTTGCGGCTAAATTGTAGTTCTATGGACGCAATCGAAGAGAAGTTAAATTTGTTTTCTACTCGCATTCGCCAGCTCATTCTCCAATATGATACATTAAAAGTAGAGTATGCGGCACTTGAGTCTCGTCTGATGGCGTGTAGGGAAGAGAATGAAACACTTCAAATGCAATTGGCGAAAGCCCAGAAGGACTATGAACGATTAAAGACAGCGAGGATGCTCGAAGTGACCGACGGCGATGTCGAAAGTGCTCAAAAACGGTTGCAGAAGCTCATTCGCGATGTCAATAAATGTATTACGCTGCTCAGTGAACAGTTGTAAAGTATGGCTGACGAGAAGAATAAAACACTGCGTATCACATTGCATGTCTATGATAACGAAATCCCGCTAACGGTGTTGCGGGAGGATGAAGCCTTATATCGTGAGGCAGCAAAGGTTATTACCGACACGATGAATGTCTATGCAGAGAAATATAAGGGTCAAATAGGTCGAGAGCAATTGCTTTATATGGCGCTCATTAATATTGCATTTCAATATGCGCGTGAGGCTCGACGCAACGACACTGCTCCTTTTTATAAACTTCTTCACCAGCTTACTTCTGAGGTCGAGGCGGCGTTAGCATAGAAGTTAAGCATATTCATAAAAAATAAATCATACATGTTTCTAACAATTATAACAGCCTGCATAGCGCTTTGTATTGGTGGCGCTGCAGGATATAGCATTTTCCGCTATGTGATTAAAGGAAAATACAATGAGATGGTGGCAGCCGCCAATAAAGAGGCTGAAGTGTTGAAAGAAAAGAAACTTCTGGAAGTAAAAGAGAAGTTCCTAAACAAAAAGAGTGAGCTTGAAAAAGAGGTGCAGCAGCGCAATCAGAAGATTCAGCAAAATGAGAATCGATTGAAGCAGCGTGAGATTACCCTCAACCAACGCCAAGAAGAATTGGGGCGTCGCAAGCAGGAGGTGGATCAAGAGCAGCTGCGCATTGATAATGAAATGAAGCTTTTGGGGCTTAAGCAACAAGAAGTGGAGAAAATGCAAAAGCAAGAGCAGGCCAAGCTCGAAGAACTCTCTGGGCTGAGTGCCGAGGAGGCGAAAAGCCGATTGGTGGAGAGCTTGAAGGACCAAGCTAAGTTGGATGCCGCCAGCTATGTCAACGAAATTATGGACGAAGCCAAGCTTAATGCCAATCAGCAAGCTAAGAAGATTGTGATTCAAACCATTCAGCGCGTAGCTACCGAAACGGCTATTGAAAACTCGGTGAGTGTGTTCCACATTGAGAACGATGAAGTGAAGGGGCGGATTATTGGTCGCGAGGGGGCGTAACATTCGTGCATTAGAGGCTGCTACAGGTGTTGAAATCGTTGTCGATGACACACCTGAAGCCATTGTCATCAGTGCTTTCGATCCTATTCGCCGCGAAGTCTGCCGTTTGGCGCTCCACCAATTGGTTGCTGATGGGCGAATCCATCCCGCGCGTATTGAGGAAGTTGTAGCCAAAGTGAAGAGACAACTCGACAATGAAGTGATAGAAACGGGAAAACGCACAGCAATCGACTTGGGTATTCATGGACTTCATCCCGAACTCATCCGCATTGTTGGAAAGATGAAATACCGGTCGAGTTATGGTCAAAACTTGTTACAACATGCCCGCGAAACGGCTAACCTCTGTGCTGTCATGGCCAGTGAGTTGGGGCTTAATCCCAAAAAGGCTAAGCGCGCAGGTCTGTTGCACGACATAGGTAAGGTGCCCGACGAGGAAAGCGAATTGCCTCATGCTTTGTATGGTGCGAAAATAGCCGAGAAATATAAAGAGAAACCCGAAATATGTAATGCTATTGCCGCGCACCACGATGAGGAAGAGATGACCACGTTGTTGGCACCCATTGTGCAAGTGTGTGATGCCATTTCGGGTGCACGTCCTGGTGCGCGTCGCGAGATTGTCGAAGCCTATATCAAGCGTCTCAATGATCTCGAGGCGATAGCGATGAGCTATCCGGGTGTGACGAAAACCTATGCTATTCAAGCTGGACGAGAATTGCGTGTGATTGTAGGCGCTGACAAGATGACTGATGAGGAGAGCACCAAACTCAGTGACGAAATTGCAACGAAAATACAGAATGAGATGACTTATCCTGGACAGGTGAAGATTACTGTGATACGCGAAACGCGTTCTATTGCTTACGCAAAATAAATCTCATTCTACTTGACAAAGCGGAGAATTTCAGCAGAAGTTCTCCGCTTTTTTGTGGCTTGCTTGCCTTGTGATAGTGCAACTTTATGTGCATAGAACAAGTGGCATTTGTTGTCCGAAATGTGTTTTGCTTCTCATCTGTCGTTAATGCTTGTTCGTCTGGTGGCGACCGCATGTTTTTTTGATATAAAAATGTTTGTTCGTCTGGTGGCGACCGTCTGTTTTTGATAAAAATGCTTGTTCGTCTGGTGGCGACCGCATGTTTTTGATAAAAATGTTTGTTCGTCTGGTGGCGACCGTCTGTTTTTGATAAAAATGCTTGTTCGTCTGGTGGCGACCGCTTGTTTTTAATAAAAATGCTTGTTCGTCTGGCGGCGACCGCTTGTTTTTAATAAAAATGCTTGTTCGTCTGGTGGCGACCGCTTGTTTGAAAACAATCCTCTCCCACTGAATCGGACATTATCTATAAAAGTCTTCCAGGTGTTGGTATATGCCAGAGCGTTTAATGACGCGGTATTGAAAGGGCTTAAATCTTATTGATGTCCACATAACCATGCATGACGGCATAGATGGTGAGGGCACTGACACTTTTCATACCGAGCTTCTCGGTGATGTTTTTGCGATGGCTGATGACCGTCGTTAGGCTAATATTAAGCTGATTACCAATTTCTTTGTTAATGAATCCTTGCGCGATGAGTGCAAGAACTTCGATTTCGCGATCGGTGAGCAGTTTTGTTTTGAGTGCTTTGGGCATTTCGGGCAAATTCTTTCCGCCTGGATGTCCATATTGCTCTAATTGCAGAATTGCTTTCACAAGTTGCTCTTCGCTGGTGCTGATGCAGAGTGTCTTAAACTCCATCACTTTGTGTTCGTAGCTTTGTTCTGTAGTGAGCACAATGGTTTTTTGTCGATTGGCGAGGAAGAATTGACGGTTTTCGAGCATAATTTTCATGGCGACGAAAAAGTGCATGAATTGTTGTGCTCCGGCAGCTTCAAGTTCATTGAGGTTGAAAAAGGTTTCGATATCGGCAATAGGCATCACGTTTTGTAGCAGATTTTTTAGCCCGATAGTTGCCAACACATTATTGTCGATGATGGCTATTTTGGGGCGCATTGCAGCATGAGGTGGCATGTGCCCAGTGGAATGCAGATTGTTTTCGCTCATTTTTTTTGTTCAATTGTTTTTATAAAAAGGGAGCAATCACATGACCTATGAATCCGCGGAAGCGTTGCCATGGTGTTCGCCATTGTTTCCATTTCTTCGGTGAGGTAGAAACTATCTTTCTTTTCGCGATTGAAAAGGTCATCCAACTGCTTTGTGGTGCAAGAATCGAGGATTACAGCATTCTCTTCATAGTCCCAACTCAGGCTTCGTGCATTGAGATTAGCACTGCCGACGGTACAAAGTTGTCCATCGATGGTGATGATTTTTGTGTGATGGAATCCTGGTTCATAGAGCCAAATGTGGCAACCTCGTTTCATGAGTTTGTGGGCATTGTAGAAACCGCAGTCAGGAGTTAGTGGGATATCGCTGCGCACACTCAGCATAATGTCGACTTTCACGCCCCGGGCTACAGCGCGCTTAAGCGCCTGTTTCAACTTGTGGTTGAGGGTGAAGTAGGGGTTAATGATTTTAATGCTATCGCGGGCATGATTGATGGCCGAGAGATAGAATTGTCGAATAATCTTATTGCTGGTGTGGGGTTCGCGATTAATGATACCCACCTGCTTGTGTCCTTTGCTTGCGCACACGTCAGGCTTGAGTCCTTGAAATTCGTTGGGCTGCAACTTTCCACCACGGAAATATTGTGCTCCACCGATATGTTGCCCTGTAGTTTTATTCCAAATATTGAGGAAAATCTGTTGGAGCGTGTTCACCGCGCCACCTTCTATGCGGCAATGCATGTCGTGCCATTCACCCACAGCTTCTGTGCCTTTGATGTAGTAATCGGCCCACATTCATGCCACCTGTATAAGCCACGGAGCCATCTATGACCACAATCTTGCGGTGGTCGCGTGCAAAGACGTGATTAATCCAAGGGAAAGTAATAGGGTCGAATTCATAGATTTCGATTCCTTTCGCACGTATGGTGTCAAGATGCTGTCGTTTGAGTGGGCGATTATTGGAGGAATTGCCAAAAGCATCAAACAGGGCGCGCACTTCTACACCAGCTCGTGCCCGTTCTTCTAAGAGACTAAAGAGCAGGTTGGCGATGGAGTCGTTGCGAAAGTTGAAATATTCTAAATGGATGCTCTTCTTGGCTTGACGAATGGCGCGAAACATATCGTCGAACTTCTCTTGTCCTGAGGGAAGCAATACCACGGTGTTGTTGTGGGTGAAACAGATGCCATGGCTCGTTAAATCGCGCTTGACGAGCGTGTCGGCTGATTGTGCTGCACTTTGTAAAGCGAAGCCCAAAAGCAAACTGATGATGAGCAGTGTAGATTTCAAATTGTGGAAAAGCGTTTTATTACAACATGCAAGCATAGTGATCAACTACGCCAAGCAGGTGTTTTTGTTCGTCAGTTACAAGCACCGTGTGAATTTTATGTCGATGCATGATAGCTTGGATTTCGGTGATTTTGGTAGTGGGCAATACGTGTTTTGGCGTGCGTGTCATGATGTCGCTCACGGTGTGGTTGAAGAATTCGGCTTGCCAGCGTTCCATGGCACGACGAATGTCACCGTCGGTGATGAGGCCAATCACTTTATTGTCTTCCAAAGCAACGCCAAGTCCTAATTGACCTTTACTTACGCAGATGATAGCTTCGCCCAAGTGCATGTCTTGTGGAATGATGGGCAAGTCCTCTGTGCGCATCACGTCGCCTGCCGTCATGAGCAATCGTTTGCCCAGTTCACCACCAGGATGAAATTGAGCGAAGTCCTGTGGGCGGAAGTTACGCACCTGCATCAGCGCTATGGCTAAAGCATCGCCCATGGCCAAAGCGGCTGTCGTGCTGCTGGTTGGTGCCAAATTAAGTGGACATGCTTCCTTTCACCCGCACTTGAATGTGTGCATTGCTATATTTTGCCAGCAGCGATTGCGGGTTGGCCGTCATCGAAATGATGGGAATGTTCATATGGAGCACCATCGGAATAAACCGCAACAATTCATCGGTTTGCCCCGAGTTGCTCAGTGCCAGTACAACGTCGTCTGCGGTCATTACGCCCAAGTCGCCATGATATACATCCAAAGGATTAATGAAAAAGGCGGGTGTCCCAGTTGATGCCAGTGTGGCTGCAATCTTTGCACCGATGTTTCCACTCTTTCCTACACCTGTTACGATGATTTTTCCGTGACAAGCATACATCATCTCCACCGCTTTAGTGAAGTTCTCGTCAATCTGTGGAATGAGTTCGTGAATGGCTTCAGCTTCTTCTTTAAGCGCTTGGATGCCCCATTGGCAAGCTTGTTTGATGCGCGTTTGTATATCGTTATCGTACTCCATTTTTACAATAGTTTTTCAATGAGTCCTTGCAAGTTGTCGAGTTGCAGCATGTTGGGGCCATCACTTAGCCCCTGATCGGGATTGGGATGCACTTCGAAGAAATAGCCTGTTGCCCCAAAGGCTTTTGCTGCAAGCGCCATAGCTGGCACAAATTTGCGATCGCCACTCGTTGAACCATTCCCAGCTCCAGGGCGTTGTACGCTATGCGTGCAGTCCATTATCACAGTGGGGACGAAAGCTTTCATGTCGGGAATGTTACGGAAATCAACTACCAAATTATTGTAGCCAAAACTATTACCACGTTCGGTGAGCCACACCTCCTTAGCGCCACTCTCCATGGCTTTCTCCACAGGATAGCGCATATCTTTGCCGCTTAGGAATTGTGCTTTTTTGATGTTCACAATCTTCCCAGTTCGAGCTGCAGCAACAAGTAAATCGGTTTGGCGGCAAAGGAATGCCGGAATTTGCAGCACGTCGCACACTTCGCCGGCGGCTTCTGCTTGATAGCTCTCGTGAATGTCGGTGAGCAGTTTCAAGCCATATTTTGTTTTGATGTCGGCCAACATTTGCAAACCGCGTGTCAATCCAGGACCTCGGAATGAGCGGAGCGATGTGCGGTTGGCTTTGTCAAAAGAGGATTTAAAGATGATATCAGTGCCAAATTTGTTGTTGATTTCAACCAATTTGCGAGCAACGATATCTAAGATTTCTGCGGATTCAATCACGCAAGGGCCAGCTATGAAGATGGGTTGCATAAGCATAAACGTTTTTACTTGGTGTGCAAAATTACATAAAAAGGAAGAAAAGCGCAAACTTTTCCTCCTTATTCTATAGCTTTTACAAGGCATTCTCCCATCAATTTATCGATAATCTCTACCGCTTTTTGAAGGCTTTTCAAATGTCTTGTTCTGTGTTTTAATTTTGACTTGTTTCGTTGTTGATGATGTGAATATCTTGTTGTGGGAACGGAATTTCGATGTTGTTGGCATTGAGTGTGTCGTATGCACATTCCAGAATGCGACTGCAATCGATGGACTGAGTCAGCACGGGCACCCACGCTACAATTTTGAGCGTCACGGCACTATCGGCTAATTCTTTCACCATCACTGTTACACCGCGGGTGGCATCAACACAAGACAACTTGAGAATGTTCTTCTGCAAGAGCTCTCTCACTTGTTTGAGATTGTTGCCATAGGCCACGCCCACTTCCAAAACAGCGACCTCGTAGCCATGGTTTTTTTGGTCATGTTCTTATAGTTCTTGGTGAGTAGCTGGCTGTTTTGGAAAGAAATGACCGAGCCATCGTTGGCCTCAATGGTTGTAGAAGTGTAGCTGATGGAACTCACACGGCCGCGGATGCCATCGCAAATGATATAGTCGCCCACCTTTACACGACCCGCCATGAGCGAGATGCCGTAATAGATGTTTTCGAGAATATCTTTCATGGCGAAACCAACACCGCTTGAAAAACCGCCCGAAACAACCACAAGCCAAGTGTTGTCGATGTGGAAAATGGCTAAAGAGCAAATGGTCCAGAAGCCCCATACGGCCACCTGAACAACATTCTTGGCCATGGTGAAACGGCTGGCCGCCGTGCTGAGGTCGGAGCGTTCGAAGTGGAGTTTTAAGAACGCTTTTATGCTATGGTTGAGATATTTGAATACGAAATAGAGCGACACCACTTCGGCTACGGCGAGGATGCTGGCTGCGAACCATTTGGTGTTGATATAAGCATGGCGATAGATGTCCCAGATTTTATCGCTGAGATTAAACACATCGGCAGCCCAATAAATAGCCAAAAGGAATGAAGCAATGGCAAGCACAGGCAGCACGACTTGATAAACAAGGCTAAAGCTCCAGGTCTTAGTGATTTTTCGCTCTCCCATGCGATGTTTAATGCCCCAGGCTTTGAGCCAGCCACGCAGACAAGTGATGGTGAGGATACACGTGAGTTGCATCATCCACCAAATGAGTATTTGCACGCTGAGCAGGGTGTAGCCCATCCACGAAGCGAGCAAGGACAGCCCAAACACCAGCAGCGACGCATAGGAAAGTAGCGTGTCGCTCTGGGGAACATGGCGTGTGTGGTGGCGAATGACCAACCATTGCCACAAGGTGAAGACGAGCAGCATGGGAGGCAGCAATAGATTCACTAAATTGTCGGGGATGAGCACGATGCGGAAGATAATCACGCTAAGGCTCATGCCCATGAGAGGCGCATAGAGATAGAACGCGCTTTTAATTTGGCGTCCACCTAAACGCAGCAGTAGCGAAACTAAGATGACGGCCACCAGCCATGTGTAGCCCACGAGCAAGCCACTGGCCATGACAATAAAATGTTGCGAGGAGAAGAAGAAGCGAATGACGCCTAAGATTACAGCCAACGTGATAGCCGATGTGGCCATGACAATATATTTTCGCCGTGCGATGATGGCTGGTCGGCGCAATCGCTTGGGCATGAGATAGCGTGCGATGAGGAAGTTAGCGACAGCGGCGATGAGCCCATAGAAAGCAATGAGACTGAAGAGCGTGAAGATGTAACGCCCATCCCATTGCGAGCGCACCTTGGTCTTCTCAAAGTATTTGCTTTGCACGGCTTGTTTCGACTCTTGCAGGTTCTCGGGCAGCTGTTTGAGCACGCTGAAATAGTTCTGTCCGGCATTGTTGAAAATCGAGAATTGAATTTCGCGATAACATTGGTTGGCGTAATCGTTGAGTGCTTGCAATTGCTTCTCGAGCGAGTCATAATAACCAATGTAATCGGTGAATTGCTTGCTGTTGTCGCTCAAGGTGTGGCGAATGTTGATGGCCAGTGTCAGGCACACGCCCTTGTCAAGGCGTGCCTTGGAACTTAGATTGGCCACGTTCATGGAGCTGAGCGTGTTGATGAGATTATCGTAGCGTGCAATCTCTGACTTATTTTGGTCGATGAATTGCCGGAAGGGTAGCAGGTTTTGCTTAAAAATCTTCATATTGCTCGGTGGCTTCGTGGCAGGCATAAGCCAAGTCGAATACATATTCGGGCTTTTGCGAATAGAGCATCAGCGCGTTTTGATTGCTTCGAGCCATCACGTTGAACAACATGTCTTGAACCGCATTTTGCTGGTCTTTCATGGCGCCCGATTGCCGTTCTAAGTTGGCGCGATAGTTGGTAAGTTCGGTGCGAAGAATAGAGAGTGTGCTTTCTAAGTTACGCTCTTTGAGCACAGCATGGGCTGGCAGCAGCAACAGCAGCAACAGCAGCAGCAAGGACAATTTTTTCGTCATATTTTTGAATGTTGAATGCGTCTTGTTTTGTGCAAAAGTAATAAAAAGTGGGAGAGGAATGGGTGTTCACTCTTGATTTTTTTGCAGTTTTTTATGGATGATGAGCCGCCAAACGCAGGCCAAATGGGGTGGGAGGCCCAAAGGTTGCTAGCGAATAGCTCGCCGCTGCACTAAAAAGAGTTTATAGTCGTGGCGAATAGCTCGCCGCTGCACTAAAAAGAGTTTATAGTCGTGGCGAATAGTTTGCCGCTGCATTAAAAAGAGTTTATAGTCGTGGCGAGGTGCTCGCCGCTGCATTAAAAAGAGTTTATAGTCGCGGCGAGGGGCTTTTCGCTGCACAAAAAGAGTTTATAGTCGCGGCGAGGGGCTTTCCACTGCACAAAATGAGTTTATAGTCGCGGCGAGGGGCTTTCCGCTGCACTAAAATGAGTTTATAGTCGTGGCGAATAGTTCGCCGCTGCATTAAAAAGAGTTTATAGTCGTGGCGAATCGTTTGCCGACGGACTAAAACGAGAAAAGGTTGCTGGCGAATCGTTTGCCGATAAACAAAAGTGGGGTAGGCTGTCGGGAATCGACGCTTTTGCATGCACATTGAAGTTGATAGAATAGAATAAGGGTGAAGCGGGTGGGGAAAGTGGTTGTGGGTTTGGTTGAACCCCAGAAAATGCCTACTTTTGCAACGACAAAACGCTTGTAATCGCCGCAGAAGGTTGCGAAGTGTAGCCGCAAGGGGCAGGGCTTTGCCATTCGGCTTTAGTTTCGAGATGCAAAGAGCGTTTTTTAATCAATGAAATGATGACAGAACTACATTTAACTCCCCTTCATTTGCCCAGCGCGCCCCAGCGTCCGGCGTGCGTGATAGCAGGCCCCTGTTCGGCCGAAACCGAGCAGCAAGTGCTCACCACAGCTCGTGATTTGGCAGCTTGTGGCTGCCGCATTTTTAGGGCAGGCGTTTGGAAACCGCGCACCAAACCTGGGGGCTTTGAAGGCGTGGGTGAGATGGCGCTGCCGTGGTTGCAGCAGGTGAAAGCACAGACGGGCATGCTCACGGCCACCGAAGTGGCAACGCCCGAGCATGTGGCACTGTGCCTGAAACATGGCATCGATGTGTTGTGGGTGGGTGCGCGCACCGTGACCAATCCCTTTGCCATGCAGGCCTTGGCCGACAGTTTGCGTGGCGTGGATGTTCCTGTGTTGGTGAAAAATCCTGTTAATCCCGACTTAGAATTGTGGATTGGTGCCTTGCAACGGCTCAATCGTGCGGGCATCACGCGCCTGGGTGCCATCCTGCGTGGTTTCTCGAGCTATGGAAAGAAAGCATATCGCAATCTGCCCATGTGGCAAATCGCAATCGAGTTGCGCCGTCGCATTCCCCAGTTGCCCCTCATTTGCGATCCCAGCCACATTGGTGGGCGCCGCGACTTCATTGCGCCGTTGAGCCAGCAGGCCTTGGATTTGGGCTTCGACGGCTTGATTGTTGAGAGCCATTGCCATCCGCAGGAGGCATGGAGCGATGCGCAACAGCAGGTGACGCCCGCCATGCTGAACCAGATTTTGCGAACTTTGGTGGTGCGCAGCACGCGGGCTGTGGATGAGGGTTTGCGACCGCTGCGTGCGCAGATTGACGACATTGACAATCAGCTCATGATGCTCTTGGCACAGCGCATGCAGGTTTGCCGGCAGATTGGTATGTATAAAAAGGAGCAGAATTTGGCCGTGTTGCAACCAATCGCTACAACGAAATCTTGGAAAAGCGCGGCGAGCAGGCTCGTTTGTGTGGTATGAGCGCGCAATTCGCGGCCGAAGTGTTTGAGCATATTCATGAAGAGAGTGTGCGCCAACAGCTGCAAGTCATCAATGGCGAAGTGAAACCTTAGGGCCAACAGCAATGGGTATGCTCAACTTTATTTCCATCCTTTTAAGTCTTTTCACGGTGGTGGAATGGAACTGTGAAAACCTTTTCGACACGCAGCATCAGCCGCCCAAGCGCGATATCGAATTTTTGCCTGACGGCGCGTATCATTGGACTACGGCACGCTATTGGAAAAAGCTGCGGCATGTGGGGCAAACCCTAATGGCTTGTGGTGGCGAGGAAAAGGCGTGGCAGTTGCCCGATGTCATTGCGTTGTGTGAAGTTGAAAACGATTCGGTGATGCGTGATTTAACGAAGCGTTCGCCTTTCCGTCAGGCGCATTACAACTATCTCATCACACAATCGCCCGATGAGCGAGGCATCAATGTGGCACTGCTCTATTCGCCCTATTCGTTTCGTTTGTTGAGGTGGCATGCGGTGCGTGTGAACCCCATTCAGGGCATGCGTCCCACGCGCGATTTGCTTTATGCCGCCGGTGAATTGTTGTCGGGCGACACGCTGCATCTCTTGGTTATTCATGCCCCGAGTCGCAGTGGAGGCGAACGTATCACGCGTCCCAATCGTCGGGCAGTGGCACAACAGATCGTTGCGGTGGTCGACTCTATCCGTCTTCATTCCGCCACGAATAAAATTCTCGTGTTAGGCGATTTCAACGATTATGCGCAGGATGAAAATCTTCAGTATCTTTTGCGTCACCAGTTGGTTGATGTCTCTGCCGATGCAAAAGGAACGCATGGTGCGAAAGGCACCTATAAGTATAAAGGTGTTTGGGACAGCTTGGACCATATCTTGTGCAGCGAAACCTTGAAACCTTATTTCCGTCAATGTCAAGTGATGGATGCCCCTTTCCTGTTGACTGCCGATGATATTTATGGAGGCGTGCGACCTTTCCGCACCTATTATGGACGGCGTTATTCGGCAGGGTTTAGCGACCATTTGCCCTTAGTCGCACGCTTTTGGCTTCCCGATTAGAGCCATCTTATTTGGGGTAATTCAAGTAACCTTAATTTTTAAATAACAAAATGCACCTTCGCTAATCTCCACCTTATTATGTATTTTTGCAACAACTATAGCCGAATTAGCTTTTTTTGATGCGTGATAGAGCGAATTCAGTACAAAGAGAATTATAAAAAGATTAAAAGATATGTTTGAGAATTTAAGCGATAGATTAGAGCGCTCATTCAAAATATTGAAAGGTGAGGGGCAAATTACCGAGATTAATGTTGCCTCTACGTTGAAGGATGTGCGGAGAGCCTTGCTCGATGCCGACGTAAACTTTAAAGTTGCTAAGAACTTCACTGACAAAGTAAAAGAAAAGGCGTTGGGTATGAATGTGCTCACGGCCGTGAAGCCTGGCCAGCTGATGGTGAAGATAGTCCATGATGAGCTGGCCGACTTGATGGGAGGTGAGGCTGTTGATATAAACTTAGAAGGGCATCCTGCCATTATTCTCATGAGTGGTTTGCAAGGTTCTGGTAAAACAACCTTCAGTGGAAAGCTGGCAAACTTGCTTAAGTCAAAACGAAATAAGAAACCATTGTTGGTGGCTTGTGACGTTTATCGTCCGGCGGCCATTGAGCAGTTGAAGGTGGTTGGTGAGCAGATTCAAGTCCCGGTCTACGCCGAACCCGAAAATAAAGATGTTGTGGCCATTGCTCAGCATGCCATTCAAGAGGCAAAAGCAAAAGGAAACGATGTGGTGATTGTCGACACGGCGGGTCGTTTGGCTGTCGATGAAGAGATGATGAACGAGATTGCTTCCTTGAAAGAAGCGCTGCATCCTTCGGAAACGCTATTCGTGGTGGATGCCATGACGGGACAAGATGCTGTCAACACCGCAAAAGAATTTAACGACCGCTTAGATTTCGACGGTGTGATTCTAACGAAATTAGATGGCGACACACGTGGTGGTGCGGCACTTTCTATCCGTACAATCGTCACCAAACCCATCAAGTTTGTCGGAACAGGTGAGAAGATGGAAGCTTTGGATGTGTTCCACCCCAACCGTATGGCCGACCGCATCTTGGGTATGGGTGACATTGTCTCGCTTGTAGAACGTGCGCAAGAGCAATTCGACGAGGAGGAAGCTAAACGGCTGCAACGCAAGATACAGAAAAACAAGTTTGATTTTAATGACTTCTTGGGACAGATTGAGCAAATCAAGAAGATGGGCAATTTGAAAGATTTGGCCAGCATGATTCCCGGCGTTGGCAAAGCTATCAAGGATGTGGATATTGATGACAACGCTTTTATGAGCATTGAAGCCATCATCCGAAGCATGACGCCCAAGGAGCGCACCAATCCCGAAATCCTTAATACCAGTCGTCGCCAGCGCATAGCTAAAGGGATCGGGAACCAACATCCAAGAGGTGAATAAGCTTATCAAGCAATTCGATCAGACACGAAAAATGATGAAGATGGTGACGGGAAACCAAATGGCAGGGATGATGAGCCGCATGAAAGGAATGAAGCTTCCGGGAATGCCTAAATGATCATGTCACAAGGTTTCTGAAAGCAGAGTAATAATCAAGTAATAGAGAAAGCGGATGCAGATTATTGATGGAAAGGCAACGGCAGCCGAAATCAAGGCTGAGATAGCAGCTGAAGTCCAAAACATTGTTGCGCAAGGTGGCAAGCGCCCCCATTTGGCTGCCATCCTTGTTGGTCACGATGGCGGCTCCGAAACGTATGTGCGCAACAAAGTCCAGGCTTGCGAGCAATGCGGTTTCCTGTCGACTCTCATTCGCTACGAGGCTGATGTGACCGAAGCCGAGTTGCTTCGTTGTATTGAAAAACTCAATCATGATGCTACTGTCGACGGCTTTATAGTGCAGTTGCCATTGCCGCCGCATATTGATGAGCAAAAGATTATCATGGCCATCGACTACCGTAAAGATGTAGATGGTTTCCACCCCATTAATGTTGGTCGGATGGCGATTGGTCTGCCTTGCTTTATCTCTGCCACACCATTGGGCATCATGACGTTGCTGCATCGTTATCAAATCAAAACAAGTGGGAAGAAATGTGTGGTGCTGGGACGTAGCAACATTGTGGGTAAACCGATGGCACAATTGATGGCTCAGAAGGCTTATGGCGATGCTACGGTCACCATTTGTCACAGCCACACGCAAGACATTGCAGCCGAGTGTCGACAGGCTGATATTGTTATTGCTGCCACTGGTCAGCCGGGTTTTTGTGACGGGCGACATGGTGAAGGAGGGTGCTGTGGTGATTGATGTAGGCACCACGCGTGTGGCTGATGCTACGCGTAAAAGTGGTTTCCGTCTTTCGGGCGATGTCTGTTTCGATGCTGTAGCCCCCAAATGTTCTTACATCACGCCCGTTCCGGGTGGGGTTGGCCCCATGACGATATGTTCTTTGATGAAGAACACATTGGCCGCAAGTAAAAATGAATATTACAAATAACGATATTGCATAAACGATTTTTTTTTATAACTCTCTAATTTTTGAAGGGGATGAGTTTGCAGTGATGTAAGCTGTCCCCTATTTTTTAGTAGAGGTATAAGCAGGCTATATTGTTTTTACAGTCCATTGCTTGTAGCGGTTGTGAGTATTGTCTTTTGTACTATCCTTCATGTCTTTACATTTTATGTTTTTCCAGATATGTAAAGTAGGCATTTTCTATTGAATTGTTTTTTAGAAGCTTTGTATTTAACATAGAAATTCGTATCTTTGTCGCCGCTGTTGAAATGCTATATTCTGTTTTATTGCAATGCTGGATAGAAATGGGGTTTCACAAAGGAAGATAGAGGGTAAAGCGTTTTGTATCGTTTTCTCGTTCATCAAATAATAGTAGTCATTTGAAGCATTGCAAAATAGATTTATGAAAGAACAAAAGAATTTCTTTGTTTCAATGGCCTTTTTAGGACTTATGTTTTTTACTTGTGGTTTTGCTCTGGGTATAAATTCATTGCTAATTCCCATTCTGAAGGCATCATTACAAGTATCTTCCATGGAAGCTTATATGCTCATTGGTGCAACGTTTTTACCCTTCTTGATATTTGGCTATCCTGCAGGTTGGTTGATTAGTAAGATTGGATATAAACGTACCATGGCTTCAGCCTTTGGTATGTTTGCAGTAGCCTTTATTATCTTTATATTGTCGGCACATGAAGAGAGTTTTCCTTTATTTTTAATTGCCTCTTTTGTTTGTGGTGTAGCGAATACCTTTTTGCAAGTAGCAATCAATCCCTATGTAACAATCTTAGGTCCCACAGAGCGTGCTGCCCAACGCATCTCAATCATGGGTATGATAAATAAGTTAGCATGGCCAGTCTCTCCGTTGTTTATTGCATTTTTTGTGGGCGGATCTGGAGAAATGGGGGTAGCAGATTTGACGAAGCCTTTTATGGTGATTATCGTACTCTTTGTCATTTTAGGTTGTGTGGCACTCTTTTCGCCATTGTCCGAAGTGAAAGCAATAGGCGAAGATTCTGCGGAGAAGCAGGATATTGTGAATCAAACCGTCTCAGTCTATGCTAATCAAAAACACTCCGTCTTTCAGTTTCCTCATTTAGTGCTTGGTGCAGTAGCCATCTTTTTTTATGTAGGGGCTGAGACGCTTGTGTTGAGTACGCTTATCGATTATGCAAATGAATTGGGATTGGCGCATCCTGAGAACTATTCTTGGATTGCTCCTATTTGCTTTAGTTTGGGCTATCTATCGGGCATTATTCTCATTCCGAAATATATGTCTCAGACTCGTGCTTTACAAATTTGTGCGCTTGTAGCCCTATTAGGTACGGTGTTGGTGATTGTTCTGCCAGGTGTGTATAGCATCTATTCCATAGGGATTATGGCATTGGGCTGTTCGTTGATGTGGCCAGCCTTCTGGCCTTTAGCATTGATGGATTTGGGTAAATTTACTAAGCAAGGTTCATCAGTTCTGACTATGGGTCTCATCGGTGGTGCTGTGGTAACTGTACTCTTTGGCCTTTTAAAAGACATTGCCGATGTGCGCTATGCTTATGGTTTGTGTTTGATTAGTTTTTCTTATATTCTCTTTTATGCATTTAAGGGCTATAAGTTACGATGATTTGTAACACCTTTATTTTTATGGCCGTCCAATTTTACCATTGTACGGCCTGTCTAACTTTTTATCTTCTTTTTAAATTTTAAAGGACATAAGAAAATACCGTATCGCGGTTTTTCCTTCTTTTGGTATGATACAAAAAACTCATAGCTATGAGAATGAGTTGCGGTGCGAAGAGGACTCAAACTCGTAACTCCTGCGGTGACAGTGGTGTATCTCTCTAACCAATTGAACTCACCCACCTGCAAAGATTTGGGAACTCATTCTGAATTGCGGTTGCAAAGGTAGTATAATATTTTTATTCCTCCAAAACTTTTACTACATTTTTTCTAAAAAAAGTTGCATGAGTAGGGCGTTCTGATAGCCTTTGTCTGTGTGGAGCCACTGTTGCAATGTTGCATGGTTTTGAAATCCTTGTTTCAATAGTAAATGGCAGCAAGCAATGTTCGTTTCGGCAACGATTGCATAGATTTGATGCAAGTGGAGGATTGTTGTGGCATAGGCGATGAGTTGTTGTAGCGCTAAGGTGCCCCATCCTTGATATTGATAGTCTTTCTTGATGATAATTCCTAATTCGGCTCTGTTGTGTTGCGGATTGAAATTGACGAGATCCATGAGACCAATGGTATGATGGCTTTCTGTTTCAATGATGAGCCTCACCTGCTTATCAGTATAAATATCGGCCGAAGCTTGTGCAATGTAGTCGTGGAGGACATAGCGCGAGTAGGGCACATTGGTGGCGCCGATTGGCCAAAGGTCGGTGTCGTTTTCTATTTCGTAGAGTAACTCTAAATCTTCGGGTTCCATCGCCCTGAGTTTAACTTGTTTCATCATGCAGTCTTTATTTTAGTGCAACATTATAGGGTGCAGATTGCTTCGTCTTGAGTAAGAAGGATATGGTTGCTGAATGTTCCAAGCATATAGCCAAGCTGTTGCAGCCGATGCATCTGTTGCAAAATGGTGTCGTAGGTGAAGTCTTGTGTGTCATAAACCACAATAACTTGCTTCTTGCTTTCATTCTTACTATCGATGACTTCTATATACGGCGCATCTGCGCTTTGTTCTATGAATTGCGCATGCAGCGCATTGGCAGTTGCAAACATTTTACATTCGGCAATCATATCTTTTTTACCGATGAAAAGATAGCACTTTTGCTCCCTTTTTGCAGGAAAAAGATTGAAATATTTGCTGATATAATGTCTGGCTGTCTGCAACATGGCGATGCACGCTTTTGCAAGGATGAGCAGCTGTATGGGTAGCCTAATCACCCAAGTTGTTCGGGCATAATGCTTACGCAGAAAGATGAGCATGGCTTTATAGAACACATGCACGTAGCGAAAGGATGTATGGGCGGTGCTTTGCCTTTATAATGGAGGATGTCGAGTGGGAGATACCAGTTCTGCCACCCGCATCTCAGTAGCTGATAGCTGAGTTCAATGTCTTCGCCATACATAAAATAATCTTCATCGAGCAGACCCACTTGTAGCAAGGCTTTGCGTCGAAGCAACATACATGCACCGCTGACCACTTCGATTTGTGCCGCCTCGTTCCAAGGAAGATGGCCTAAATAGTAGTGAGCAAAGCGGTGATGATGTGGGAACAGCCGGTGTAAGCCTATCATTTTGTAGGCAGCTGTGAGCGGTGTCGGGATGCCACGGCGACTTTCCTTTGCCACGCTGCCATCGGCTTTGCGCATGCGAAACCCAGCGCATCCAGCTTGCGGATGCGTTTGCATGAAGGCTAATGCGTCGGCCAATGTATGCTCGCCCACGAAAGTGTCGGGATTGAGCAGCAACACATATTCACCTTGGCTTTGGCGGATGCCGATGTTGTTGGCTTTCGCGAAGCCTAAGTTGTGCTGGCAAGGGATGAAACGAACGTTGGGGAAGCGCTGTTTAAGAAAATCTATACTGCCGTCGGTCGAATGGTTGTCTACAACAATGATTTCCATGCTTGCAACGCCACACGTCTCCTGAAGCGCCCACAGGCATTGCGCTAAATAGAACTTCACGTTGTAGTTGACGATGACGACCGATAACAGCATGTTGCGCGAGGGTTATTTTTCTGGCTCGTTGGTTTGTGTCAGCATTTTGTATTCGCTTTGATAGCGCTCCTCGGTGGGGAAGACGAACAGTAGCGCGAGGCCGAGAATGATGCCCATATAACCAAATGCCACGTTCATAAACGGATAGTAGAGCACGGCATTGGCAACGAGCAACAGTTGCAGCCAGCTTTGGCGCATCAATGCCCAGCGATGGTAGTTGCGTTGCGCGGTGGTGGGTTGGCGATTGATGTGTTGCTGTACCCATCGGAATTTAAACAGGCGCAGTGCCACGGGAATGCTGCAGATGGTGAGCAGTTCCATGAGTGTGACACACAGAAATTCGGCGGCTACGAAGCGATGTGCCGTGCCCACCCATTCAAAAACATCGTTTTCGTTGAGGACAATCCACAGTAGGGTGAGTGCTATGACGATGATGAATTGTGTGCGTAATGTTTTCATTTGAACGTAAAAAAGAATGGTTATTTAAAAGGGGTGCGGTTGAGGATTGAGCGTCCGAGCGTCACCTCGTCGGTATATTCCAATTCGTCGCCCACTGAAATGCCGCGCGCAATGATGCTCAGCTGCACATCGAAAGGCTGCAACTTGCGCGAGATATAGAAATTGGTGGTGTCGCCCTCCATCGTTGAGCTCAGCGCAAGAATAATTTCTTTCACGCCCCCTTGACTGACGCGCTCCACCAAGCTATCAATTTCGAGGTCGGCTGGCCCAAGTCCATCCATGGGCGAGATGATGCCGCCCAACACATGATAGCGGCCGTGGAACTGCTGTGTCTTTTCGATGGCCATCACGTCTTGAATGTTTTCCACCACGCAGATGATGGTGCTGTCGCGTCGTTCATCGGCGCAGATGGGGCAAATGTCGGTGTCGCTGATGTTGTGGCACACGCGACAATGCTTGATGCCATGCTTCATCGTGGTGAGCGCCTGGCTAAGTCCATCCACCTCGTCATCGCTTTGGCGCAAAAGATGAAGCACCAGGCGAAGGGCCGACTTGCGCCCTATGCCTGGTAGCTTTGCAAATTCGCCTACAGCTTTTTCTAATAAGGCTGAAGGATATTGTTCGTTCATATTTCGTTTTACAGATAAACGCCGATGCCCACTTTTTAGTCCCATGGTGGAGTAGTCTTTGTGGTTCTTGAGGCTCTGATCGTAGTAGAGTGCAGGCTCGATGGTCACTGTTTCACTGAGGAAAAGCGCATAGCCCAGCTCCACGCCTGGCATGAAATCGTTGTAGTTCTTGGTGTGCACGAATTTGGCGTTCGCGCCCAAATAAAGGCCGTTTTGGATGATATAGTAACGGCCGCCGCCACCAATCATAAATCGGTTGGGCACCAATTTGCTGGCACTGGCTTGCACGTCGATGTCGGCCAAGAGCATGGCATTGTCGACTGGGAAATAGCCCAATTTGGCCTGCATGCCTACGTTCAGGTCGCTCGAACCGCTGTAGCTCAAGTTGAGTCCCGTGAGCGATGCGCCAGCATAAACTTTTCTTGCCTCGAATTGTGCGTGTGCACCTAATGTTGCGGCCATGGCCAGCAACAACGTCATCATTTTCTTTTTTCATATTCTTTGCTTTATTAAAATTGAGATTTCTGCTCGTTGTGAGGCTGTTTTCGCCCATCTCGGAGGCATAGGCCGTGCGCGGCGTGCGAAAAAGCATTGCAAATATAGCAAAAAAAACACAGCTTGCAAAATATTGCTGCCTTTGCTTTGCGCAAATCCCTTCGCAGCCCACTTTTTTTATGCGTCCCAGACGTTGAATTTCAATGTCGATGAGATCGATGGTTACCCATGTTGACTCACATTCGTTTCACTCAAGGGTGTTTTGCACGAGAAAAATTTCCCGTAACAATCAAGGGTGTTTTGCACGAGAAAAATCCTGTAACAATCAAGGGTGTTTTGCACGAGAAAAATTTCCCGTAACAATCAAGGGTGTTTTGCACGAGAAAAAAAATTTCCCGTAACAATCAAGGGTGTTTTGCACGAGAAAAAAAATTTCTCGTAACAATCAAGGGTGTTTTGCACGAGAAAAAAAATTTCTCGTAACAATCAAGGGTGTTTTGCACGAGAAAAAATTTCTCGTAACAATCAAGGGTGTTTTGCACGAAAAAGAATTTCCCGTAACACTCGAGGGGCGTTTGCACGAGAAATAAAAAATCCCGTTGTCCTGCGAAGTACTCGCAGACAAAAGCACATTTGTTGGCTCATAATTTGCAAAATCCACATATTTATTTTATTTTCGCAACGCATTTCGCGCGGGTGGCGTTAGAAGCGCAGTAGACGGCTCTTTCTCTACACTCAGGTGCTCAATGCCAAGCGCTTGGAGCATACCCAGAATGCCGAAATGAAGATTTTTAAAACGAAATATTTGATGTACGATTGGCGTATGAGAAAAAAAATAAAGTGGACAGCCATAGTGGTCGCAACCCCCATCCTTGCTTTCTGCCTGCTGGCGGCCCTGTTCTATTTCCCGCCATTTCAAAACTGGGCGGTGCGGCAAGCGGCAGCTTATGCTTCAGAGAAGATGGGCATGCAGGTGACGGTGGGCTATGTGCGCTTGGCTTTTCCGCTCGATTTGCGTTTGGAGCATGTTCAAGCTTTGCAGCCCAACGATTCGCTTCCACAGGTGCGCGACACGGTGCTGATGGCGCGCAGCGTGGTGGCCGATGTGGCGCTGTGGCCACTGTTTGAAAAGCAGGTGGATGTCAGTGAACTGGCGTTGCACGACGTGACGCTCAACACCATGCATTTCATTCGTCAAGCTCGCGTGCAGGGACATTTCGAGCGTTTGGTGGTTCGTGCTCGTGGCATCGATTTAGCACGGCAAAATCTCGTGGTAAATGCAGCGTTGCTGAAAGGGGCAAGGGTGGATGTGGCGCTCAATGACACGGCGAAGGAGGATACTACAAAGAGCCAGAATTTTTGGAAGATCAAGGTGCACAACCTGCGCATTTTGCAGTCCGACGTGCTGGTGCACATGCCAGGCGATAGTATGCGCGTGGGCGTGCAGTTGGATGAGGTGACGGCTCGTGGTGGCGATTTCGATTTAGATAAAGCGCGCTATGCGGTGCAACATTTTGATTGGCGCGGTGGGCAGATGTCCTATTTACGGCCTTATGCTCCGTCTGTCAAGGGCTTTGACTACCAGCATGTGCAGCTCACGTCGGTAAGTCTCGGCATCGATTCGTTGTCGTTTGCCGCTCCCCATCTATCGCTCAGTGTGCGTCATGCGGCCTTCCGAGAGCAGAGTGGGCTGCAGGTGACGCAGCTTCGTGGGCATGTGCAGCTCGATGGCGAGCAGCTTCGTTTGCCCGATTTGTGGCTCAAGTTAGGTGCTTCGCAACTGCAAGCGCAGCTCGCGTTTCCGTTCAACACCTTTGCGGCGCAACAGCCTCGGACGCATGATGCTGAAGGGGAGGGTGCCATCAGCAAGCGCGATTTGCAACCTTTTGCAGCCTACATCCCCAAGCATGTGTGGCGGGCTGTTCCGCCGCAGCCGCTGCGTTTCGCTGTCGATGCCGTGGGCAATTTGCGCCATGTTGCGTTGCGCAGGCTGTCGCTCCGCATGTCGCCCCATTTTGCCTTGCAGACTTCTGGGCAACTCTATCATGTCGATACGCCCGAGAAGTTGCGTGCCGATGTGCGTCTGAAGCTCAACACCTATCAGCTCAATTCGTTGCTCGTGAAATTCAATCCCCAGCTTGCGCGCCATGTTTCGCTGCCCAATGGCATGGCCTTGCAAGGCAATGTGTCGGTGCGTGCTTCGCGCTACGCCTCTCAGTTCACGCTTCGCAGCGGTTTGGGTAGCCTTCGTGGCAATGTGGCGTTTGATGTTCGACGACAGGCCTATCGTGCCAATCTGATGGCGCTTCGTTTTCCTGTCCAAAACTTCGTTCGCCAAAAAGGCCTTCATGCTTTCACGGGCGATGTGGTGGTAGCAGGAGCAGGATTTGATATGCTTTCGCCGCGCACACATTTGAAGGCTAAGGCACATGTCGTCGATTGCAGATACAACCGCTATCAGCTCAATCGTTTGGCTGCCGATGTGGTGATCGAAAAGGGTAGGGCACATGCCGTTCTCAACAGCCATAATGCGTTGGCCAAAGGCACTGTTCAGCTCGATGCGTTGATGAATCCACGCGAATTTAAAGGTACTGTTTCAGCCGATTTAACAGCCGTCGATCTCTATCATCTTGGCTTTTTCAAAACTCCCTTCTCAACGTCTCTTTGTGCCCATGTCGACGTAATATCTGACTTTAAGAAGCAGCATTTGGTGCAAGGTGTTGTAAACGACATTACCCTTATCGACAATCACAAGATTTATCGGCCAGGCGACATTAGTTTGGATATTCGTTCACTTCCGAGTTCTACGCATGCTGTGATAAATAGTGGTGACTTTCGTTTGGCTTTAGATGGCCAGAGCCATTACGAACAGCTGTTGGCGCAGACGCAAGGTATTGTGAACGAGTTGCAGCGCCAATTCAAGAAACGAATCATTAGTCAGATAGCCTTGCGTGAGCGCCTACCCAATGCCACACTTATGTTGCAGACAGGGCAAGATAATTTCTTTGTTCATTTGCTCAATAAGTATGGCTATCAGTTTGCGCGTGCCAATATTAATATGGTTTCGTCACGCGAAACGGGACTCAACGGCGATGTGCGTATCGATTCGCTCATTGTCGATAGCATACAACTTGATACAGCTAAAGTGCATTTTCGATCGGACCATGACGAGTTCACTTATCATGCAGAGGTTATTAATAATAAACATAATCCGCAGTATGTTTTCCGTGGTGTGGTCGATGGGCAGCTGAATGCACGCGGAACCTTCATCCGCCCTCGGGTTTATGATGCGCAAAACCGATTGGGAATAGATGTGTCGCTGAATGCCGAAATGGAGCCACATGGATTGCGTTTCAGTTTGCAGCATGGTGCGCCCATCTTGGGCTATAAAACTTTTTCGGTGAACGATAGCAATTATGTGTTCTTGGGGAATGATCGGCGTGTTTCGGCCAATTTGAAGTTGCAATCGAGGGATGGAATGGGTGTGCAAGTTTATACGAACGATGATAATCATGATGTGTTGCAAGACCTCACCATCTCGTTGCAGAATTTCAATCTCCATGGCCTATTGTCGGTGCTTCCTTATGCGCCCGATGTCTCGGGAATTATGAATGGAGACTACCATATCATCCAAACGAAGCACGAGCTTTCTGTATCTTCGGATATGACGATTGATAAACTCATTTACCAACATTGTGCCATGGGCGATATTGGTGCAGAATTTGTGTATATGCCTTCTGACGATGGTACGCATTCAATTGACGGAACGCTTACGCAAAATGGGCGTGAGATTGCTACGTTGAGTGGATCTTATCACGCACGTGGGGGTGGCGCTTTGGATGCGCAATGCAATTTAGAGCGGCTTCCGTTGAGCATTGTAAATGGTTTTATTCCTAGCAAATCGTAGGCTTTAAAGGATTTGCAGAAGGACGGGTTAGCGTGAAAGGAACGCTGAATAAGCCTAAGGTGCAGGGCGAAGTTTATCTTGATTCGGCCTATTTGGTGAGCCAGCCATACGGTGTTGAATTGCGCTTTGATAACGACCCTGTGACCATTACAAATAGCCGGCTATTATTGGAGAACTTCCAAATGTATGCTCATAACGATAGCCCATTGGTGATGGCGGGCTATGTTGACTTCTCTAATCCGTCGAATATGAACATGAACGTGCGCATGCAGGCTTCTAATTTCTTGGTGATAGATGCCAAGGAGAGTGCGCAGTCGGAGGCCTATGGCAAAGCGTTTGTGAATATTATAGGTTCGTTGAGTGGTCCGTTGGATAATCTTTCGATGCGTGGTAAAGTAGATGTGTTGGGCGCATCTGATTTAATCTATGTGCTGCGCGATTCGCCCATTAGCACGGATGACAAGTTAGAAGGGCTGGTGAAATTCACTGATTTTACGGACAACAAGGCGCAAGTGGTGAAGCGTCCGGAGCTCAATGGGTTTAATATGGACGTGGTGTTGGGTGTTGATGAAGCGGCTCATGTGCTTTGCGCGCTCAACTCCGACAAGTCAAACTATCTTGATTTAACGGGTGGCGGCACCTTGCGCATGCAATATAATGCAGTGGACAATCTTAGGTTGCGTGGGCGTTATACCTTGAATAACGGCGAAATGAAATATTCTTGCCTGTGATTCCGTTGAAGACTTTCACCATCCACGATGGCAGTTACGTGGAATTCAATGGCGATCCCATGAATCCGCGACTCAATATCACGGCTACTGAAGCCATGAAAGCCACGGTTTCGAGCAGTGGTGGCGTGGGGCGTAGTGTCGATTTCGACTGTGGTGTGAAATTGACAAAAACATTAAAAGATATGGGATTGGCCTTTATCATTGATGCACCTGAAGATTTGGAAGTGCAAAACCAACTGAATACAATGGGGACAGAAGCACGAGGAAAAGTGGCGGTGACGATGTTGACCACGGGCATGTATCTTGTAGATGGTAACACGCGCGGCTTCTCGATGAACTCTGCGCTCAGTTCGTTCTTGCAAGTCAGATTAATGGAATTGCGGGTAATGCTTTGCGCACCTTAGATTTGAGTTTCGGCATGGATAACACCACGGATGCGACCGGTCGACAGCACACCGACTATTCATTTAAATTTGCCAAGCGCTTTTGGAATAATCGCTTGCGTATCATTGTGGGCGGAAAGGTTTCCACGGGTAGCGATGTCCCCAATCAGAATGAGAACATCTTTAGCAATGTGTCGTTTGAATATCGTTTGAATGAGGCTTCTACGCAGTATTTGCGTTTGTTCTACGACCGTGATAGTTATGATTGGCTCGAAGGCAATACGGGCATTTATGGTGCAGGTTTCATTTGGCGGCGCAAGTTGTCGCATTTCAGCGATCTGTTGCGTTTTAAAGAGCCCAAGGAAGAAATTCCTGCTTTGCAAAATCAGTTAAAACAAAATGAAAAAGGAAAGAATGAAAAATAAGAAAGCAAACTTCGTAGCAGTCTTGGTGAGCTTGCTTTTCGTGGGTTGTTCCACGACAAAGTATATTCCCGAGGGCGACCAACTGTATGTAGGATTGGATAAAATCAAATATGTAGCTCTGCAGCGTGACGACCATTTCATGGCTACGCGCGATGAATTGGAAGCGGCTTTGGCTTGTGCACCCAATGGAGCGTTGTTAGGCAGTTCTTATTATCGCACACCATTTCCTTATTCGCTCTGGATTTGGAATGCTTTTTCCACCTCCACAAGCCCATTAGGAAAATGGGTTGCGAAATCGTTTGGCAAACGACCCGTGCTGATGAGTTGGGTCAATCCTGCGCTACGTGCATCAGTGGGGCAGTTGGTGCTTCAATCTCATGGCTACTTTCGGGGGACCGTACGATATGAAACACTTACGCAAAGCAATCCAAAGCAAGCAAAGATAGGCTATCAAATCAACTTCGGACCACTCTTCACCTTGGACAGCATTTCCTATGAAATTTTCCTGCTTCGGCCGACAGTTTATTGGTCGCAACTCGCACGGCGAGGAAAATCAAGCGTGGCGATGCTTTTGATGCAAGTGCACTCGAGGCCGAACGCACGCGCATTAGCAATCTTTTTCGCAACAATGGCTACTACTATTATCAGCCTGGCTATGCCTCTTATTTGGCCGACACATTGCGCGTTCCAACGAAAGTGCAGTTGAAGTTTCAGTTAGCTGATTCTGTTCCAGCCCGAGTTTTGCGCAAATGGTATATTGGCCGTGTCGATTTGAATTTGAGAAAACAGTTTATGGAGTCGCTCAGCAATACGGAGGAGGTGAAGAAGATGCAGGTGCATTTCAATGGTAAGCGTTCGCCCATTCGTCCGCGCATTATTCTCCACGATTTGCAGTTGCGCCCCAATGAAGTTTTTAGCTATGATAAGTACATGGAATCCTCAGACAAGATTTCGAGTAATGGTTTATTTAGCTTTGTCGATTTCCAATTCACCCCACGTGACTCTACAGCTTGGTGTGACACGTTGGACTTAGCGGTGAATTGCCTATTTGATAAGAAATATGATGTGTATGTTGAAACCAACTATTCTGGTCGAACGAGTGGGCGCATGGGGCCTGGATTAATTTTGGGCTTTACTAAGCGCAATGCCTTTCGGGGTGGTGAAAAGTTGGATGTTAATCTCAAGGGGTCTTATGAATGGCAGACGGGACATGCACCGAGTGGTGCATCCGATCGCACCCACACCTACGAATATGGTGGCGATGCTTCGTTGGAGATTCCGCGTTTTGTTTTCCCTGGTATGTTGCATCATCGGCATTTCTATACCGTGCCTACCACCTTGCTAAAGGCCTCGTCCGTAGTGGTTCGTCGTGGAGGCTATTTCAAACGCCACATTGTTTCGGGCGAGCTCACTTATACCTTTCAAACTTCAGCCACCTCTATGCACCAATGGACGCCACTAAGTATTGAATATGCCTACATGTCGTCACGCACGCCACAGTTCGTTTCCTTGTTGAGCTCCACACCCTATTTGCAGGTGTCTATGCGCGATCAGTTTATTCCGAAATTCCGCTACAGCTACCTCTACACCAGTCCGAAACAGCTTTATAACCCCATTTGGTTTCAGGTGACGGCGAGTGAAGCAGGAAATGTGCTGTCGTTGGGGTATATGGCAGCAGGAAAAAAGTGGAGCACTAAAGATAAAGAAATGTTAAAGAATCCCTACGCACAGTTTCTAAAGCTCGAGGCTGAGTACCGAAAAACCTGGCGCGTAGCCGATAAATCTCAAGTAGTAGTACATGTTGGAACAGGAATTATTTGGTCGTATGGGAATTCGTCGGGTGCACCTTGGAGCGAGCAGTTCTATGTGGGTGGTGCCAATAGTGTTCGTGCGTTCACCACACGCAGTGTTGGACCAGGTTCCTATTTGCCCACCAGTGCCACCATTTCTTATTTGGATCAGACGGGTGACCTCAAGCTCTTGGCCAATTTAGAATATCGGCCGCGGTTGTTTGGCAAGCTTTATGGAGCCGTGTTCCTTGATGCAGGAAATGTATGGATTTTGCACGAAGATGCCCATCGACACGGAGGTAAGTTTAAATTCCAAAATGCATTGCGCGAGTTGGCTTTAGGCACGGGCATAGGTTTGCGCTACGATCTTGACTTCTTCGTGTTGCGCATTGACTGGGGCGTAGGACTGCATGTGCCTTTCAAGAATGGTTTCTACAATATCAGCCATTTCCATGATGCCCAAAGCTTACATTTCGCTATTGGACTGCCCTTCTAATTGCAGTTGCCGCGAAGAAAATAAAGTAAACAGGCGGTTGTTCTCAACAAAAAGCCGTACATTTGCGTCAATATTAAAACTTTTTCAATATCATAAAAATGAAACCAACATTATTACTTTTAGCTGCAGGTATGGGCAGCCGTTACGGCGGGCTCAAAGCAGCTCGATGGTTTTAGGTCCTAACGGCGAAACCATCATGGATTATTCTATTTACGATGCCATTCAGGCAGGATTTGGCAAGATTGTGTTCGTCATTCGCAAAGACTTTGAAGACGAGTTTCGTCAAAAGGTGTTGTCAAAATATGAAGGGCATATTCCTGCAGAATTGGTCTTCCAAAGTATCGATGCGTTGCCAGAAGGTTTTCATGTTCCCGAAGGTCGCGAGAAACCCTGGGGCACCAACCACGCCGTGCTCATGGCCAAGGATGTGATTAAAGAGCCTTTCTGTGTCATCAACTGCGACGATTTCTACAACCGCGACAGCTTCATGGTGATGGGCAAATTCCTCAGTTCATTGCCCGAGGGCAGCCGCAACCGCTATGCCATGGTGGGTTTCCGCGTGGGCAACACGTTGAGCGACAATGGCACAGTGGCACGTGGTGTGTGTGCAACCGACGCGCAGGGCAATCTCACAACGGTTGTGGAGCGTACCGAGGTTGAACGCCACGGCACAACCATCGAATATAAGGACGAGCAAGGCCAGTGGGTGGGCATTGCCGACAACACGCCCGTTTCGATGAATGTATGGGGCTTCACACCTGACTATTTCGAATATAGCGAGGATGATTTCAAAGCATTCTTGTCAGAGCCCAAGAACCAACAGAATCTCAAATCAGAATATTTTATTCCTCTGATGGTCAACAAACTCATTGTCGATGGCACAGCCACTGTGAAGGTGCTTGACACCACCAGTAAATGGTTTGGCGTCACCTATGCGGCCGATCGTCCAAGTGTAGTCGAAAAAATCAAGAAGTTGGTTGATGAAGGCGTTTATCCAGAGCGTTTGTTCTAACCTTTGAGACCAAACAGCATTAAAAAAGCAGGTATCCGCTAAAAGGATGTCTGCTTTTTTGTGCTTTAGTGCTATTGTAGCCGAACATTTAATGCGAGGCTGCCCACCACGCCGTTTGCATTTTGAGCAAGGCTACATTGTAGCCGTATTGTCCAGTGTTGGCCGATGGGTCGCTAATGGTGATACCGCTAAACTCGTTGACTCGAGTAGTTGTGCCACTGGCATTGTAGATGTAAGCGGTGTTACCTTTATAGGGTACCAACTGCGCCATGAGTGTTTGGTATTGGCTGTAGAGTGCCAGATTGCTACCAAAGAGTGTACGGGCATAGCTTCCAAAATCAAAATAAACGGTAGGCACAAAGTGGTCACCATCTAAATCTTGCAACTGATGGTTGTTAGCGGTATTCCACGTGTAGGTGGCATTCACTTGCTTCATCAGTTGCGCCATGGACTGGATGTATTGCGTGTTGATGACTCCGATGGTGGCGTAGGGGTAGCTCTGCCTTTGATAATGAGCAATGTAGTCGTTGACGAGCTGACCGAAATTCGGTTGTGGTGAGGCGAGGTATTGAAATACTTCGGCATAGGGCATACCATCGGCCATCACTTCGCTGGTTGAGGCGATAAGCATGTTGGTGGCGTTGCGCAAATCGTAAGCTACTTCAGCGCACGAGAGATAGCAATCGTCGAAGAGCAGATATTCTAACTTGATACCTGTTTGCTCGATGCCTTGGGCGAAGTCAGCGATGCTAATAGCGTACCCTGGTCCGCCAAACCAGCGTGTTTTAGCTTGTGTCACATTGTTCTTTGGAGGCAGCCATCCCTCGCCATGGCATCCCACGAGCATGGCATATTTGGGCGTTTCAGAGATGCTTTTCACATCGTTGATGACACGCGTGATCCATTGCGCATCCATGAGTCGTGGGTGGTCGTAGCGCTTGATGGTGTCGTGCACACATTCGGTGCCTTCCATGCGAATGCGGTAAAGGTAGACACGATTAGGCGAATTGTCGGCAATCACCACATAGAGGTTGTTGGTGCCCAATCCGCCAGCCTGTTTGATGCTCTGCTCCACATCGCGAATGTTTTGCTCAAAGAACGAGTAGAGGTTGTTGTAGCCACTGCCCGAATAAGGCAAATACATGATGATGGTGCGCTCTTGCTGAGATGTGGTTCGCGTTCTTGCAAGGTCGTCGGGAATTTCGTCGTGACAGGCGGAGAGCCAACTCGTTGCCATGAGCGCGAGTAGGGCGGTGATCCATTTCGTGGAATGAAGTTGTAGGGATGTCATGTTGTTGTTTTAATTTGTCGTTATCCTTTGGGCTGCAAGACCATGTGGACATGCAGCGAATGTGTTGAGGGGTACCACAGTGGGCACCCCCTGTTGTTATTTCTTCTTGAGCTCTGCAATGGTTTGCTTCAGTGCCGCAATCTTCTCCACTGAGTCGCTCTCCTTCTTGCGTTCGCGTGCCACAACAGCCTCGGGCGCATGTGCCACGAAAGTTGTCGTTGGATAATTTCTTGCGAATGCCCATCAGGAAAGCCTTCCAAGTGTTGCAATTCCTTCTCGGCCTTGTCGATTTCAGCTGCCACATCGATGAGATTGCCCAATGGAACGGCATATTCATCGGTGCCCACCATGAAGCTGCTGGCGTCGGCAGGTTTCTCCTTGGCCACATCGATGGCTTCGAGGTTGGCCATCTTGCTGATGATGCTATTATAGGCTTGCATTTTATTGTCGCCAATGGCAATCAGTGTGAGCGGCTCTTTGGGTGCGATGTTCTTTTGGTTGCGCACGGTGCGCACACCGCTTACCATGAGTTTCACTTGCTCAATATCGGCCATGAGTTGCTCGTCGTGCGCCGTCGGAGCATCCATCTGCAACGTTGCCCGCATAATGCTTTCGCCCTCCTTGCGGTCGGTGATGTGTTGCCACAACTCCTCGGTGATGAAAGGCATAAAGGGATGCAACATCTTGAGCAAGTCGTCGAAGAAAGCGATGGTGGCATCGTAGGTGGTTTGATCGATGGGTTGCGCCTCACCATTGACATAAGCGGGCTTCACCATTTCCAAATACCAGCTCGAGAACTCGTCCCAAAAGAGTTTGTAGACGGTCATCAATGCTTCCGAAATGCGATATTGCTTGAATTGTGCTTGCAGCTCGGCATGACTTTGCTTGAGCTTTGCTGCAAACCATTCCACCGCCTGCTTGTTGGCTTTGGGCTGTTCCACGGGTGCCGTCTTCCAGCCTTTCACCAAGCGGAAGGCATTCCATATCTTGTTGTTGAAATTGCGCCCTTGCTCACACAGCGATTCGTCGAAGAGAATGTCGTTGCCTGCGGGCGCGCTGAGCATCATGCCCATGCGCACACCATCAGCGCCATACTTTTCAATCAGGGCTATGGGGTCGGGGGAATTGCCAAGACTCTTGCTCATTTTGCGACCCAATTTGTCGCGCACAATGCCCGTGAAATAAACGTGTTTGAAGGGATAGGTCTGGCGGTATTCATAGCCGGCCATAATCATGCGTGCCACCCAGAAGAAGATAATGTCGGGACCGGTTACGAGGTCGGACGTGGGATAGTAATAACGCACTTCTTCGTTGTCGGGATGGTTGATGCCATCGAACACCGAGATGGGCCACAACCACGACGAGAACCACGTGTCTAAGCAGTCGCTCTCTTGTTCTAAGTCGGCTGCCGTGAGCTTGCTGTTCTGCGCTTGTGCTTTGGCCAAAGCCTCTTCAGCGGTTGGGGCAACAACGAAAGAACGCTTGCCGTCGGCCGCGGCGAAGTAATAGGCCGGAATGCGATGCCCCCACCAAAGCTGACGCGAGATGCACCAGTCCTTGATATTTTCGAGCCAATGGCGGTAGGTGTTTTTATATTTCTTGGGGTAGAATTCGATGTCGTCGCTCATGACCGGTTCCAAAGCCAAGTCGGCAAAGTGCTGCATGCGAAGGAACCACTGCGTGGAGAGTTTCGGTTCGATGGGCACGTTGGTGCGCTCAGAGAAGCCCACCTTGTTGTTATAATCTTCCACCTTCTCCATCAGTCCTGCAGCCTCGAGGTCTTTGGCTATGCGGCGGCGCACATCCATGCGGTCCATGCCCACATAGAGGCCGGCCGCCTCGCTGATGGTGCCGTTGTCGTTGAAAATGTCGATGGTTGCCAAGCCATGCTTCAAGCCCAAGGCATGGTCGTTGATGTCGTGGGCAGGTGTCACCTTCAAGCAGCCGGTTCCAAATTCCACATCCACGTAATCGTCTTCGATGACGGGAATTTCGCGGTTCACCAAGGGCACAATGACGTGCTTGCCTTTCAGCCACGTGTTTTTCGCATCGTTGGGGTTGATGCACATGGCCGAGTCGCCCATGATGGTCTCGGGGCGCGTGGTGGCCACAACGGCATAATAGCCCTGCGCATCTTGATGGATGACGTTGCCCTCGTCCACGCGCTGGCAATCGCTTTCCACCACACGATATTTCAAATAATAGAGTTTCGAATGCTCTTCTTTATAGATGACCTCCTCGTCGGAGAGCGCCGTCTGTGCCTGTGGATCCCAGTTTACCATGCGCACGCCGCGGTAGATGAGCCCCTTGTCGTAGAGGTCGCAGAACACTTTTATCACTCCTTCGCTGCGTGCCTCATCCATGGTGAAGGCGGTGCGATCCCAATCGCACGAGCAGCCCAACTTGCGTAGTTGTTTCAAAATGATGCCGCCATGCTCGTGGGTCCAGTCCCACGCATGTTTCAAGAAATCTTCGCGGGTGAGATCGGTCTTCTGAATGCCTTGTTCGGCTAAGCGCGCCACCACCTTGGCCTCGGTAGCAATACTGGCATGGTCGGTTCCCGGCACCCAGCAGGCATTTTTGCCTTCCATGCGGGCGCGGCGCACCAAAATATCCTGGATGGTGTTGTTGAGCATGTGGCCCATGTGCAGCACACCCGTCACATTGGGTGGCGGAATCACCACCGTGTAGGGTTCGCGTCCATCGGGTTTGCTACTGAAGAGTTTGTTGTTGAGCCAATATTCATACCATTTCGCCTCAACTGCTTGGGGATCATATTTACTTGCAAGTTCCATGCTTGAATGATTTATCTTTTACGTGTTATTGAAACAATCGGCTGCAAAATTACGAAAAATAGCTGTAAACCTTTCATAAACGGCATTACTTTTCGTGTTTCATGGGCAAAGGTTGACGGAAGAACCTCCGCCGATGGACTAAAACGTGAAAAGGTTGGCGGCAGAGGGGTTTGATGGAGGTTGGTAGGGGCGGTGCTTGTGTGCCCGCCCGTGTCGCCCTGCAAGGGCGCATCCATCGGTAGCAGGTGTGCATCATGCGCAATGCACAAACATTTCTACGCATGGAAACGCCTCATTTGTGGGTGGGGACGTGCTCTTTGCGGATGAAAACGCCGCTGCGCGGACGTTCGGGCGGGCACACAGGCGCCGCCCCTACCATTTCTCATGTGGCTCCGTGTCCTAAGGTTGCCAGCGAACAGTTTGCCGACGGACTAAATCGAAAAAGGTTGCTGGCGAATAGTTCTCCGACGGACAAAACAAGAAATGATTGCCGGCGAACAGTTCGCCGATGGACTAAATCAAAAAAGGTTGCCGGCGAACAGTTTGCCGATGGACTAAATCGAAAAAAGGTTGCTGGCGAATAGTTCGCCGATGGACTAAATCGAGAAAAGGTTGCTGGCGAATAGTTCGCCGATGGACTAAATCAAGAAAAGGTTGGCGGCAAACAGTTCGCCGATGGACTAAATCGAAAAAAGGTTGCTGGCGAACAGTTTGCCGACGGACTAAATCGAGAAAAGGTTGCTGGCGAATAGTTCGCCGACGGACTAAAATGAAAAAGGTTGCTGGCGAACAAGTTCGCCGATGGACTAAAACGAGGGAGGTTGCGTGGCAGAGGGGGTTGATGGAGGTTGGTAGGGGCGGTGCCTGTGTGCCCGCCCGTGTCGCCCCATGAGGGTGCATCCATCGTTAGCAGGCGTGCATCATGCGCAATGCACAAACATTTCTATGCATGGAAACACCTCCTTTGTGGGTGGGGACGCGCCTTTTGCGGATGGAAACGCCGCTGCGCGGACGTTCGGGCAGGCACATAGGCGCCGCCCCTACCATTTCTCGTGTGGCTCCATGTCCTAAGGTTGCCGGCAAACAGTTCGCCGACGGGTTGGCTTATTGCCGCTGGGGCGGAATGTCGATGGTTTCGATGCCACCGAAGGGGGTGATGTGGGCTAAGGCTTCTGCCGGCGAGATGGCACGGGCGTAGATGGCGGCGCAGGCCAAGACTCCTCCGTGGGCAAAGATGGCGATGTGGTTGTAGGGGCGGCGCGCCACCTCCTCGAGAAAGTTGGTCACGCGAGCATACAACTGCGGAAAACTCTCGCCCTTCGGGGTGGGCAAAGTGAGGTAGTTTTCATACCATTCGAGGATGTAAGGGTCGCGGGTGGGCAGGTCGTCATAGCGTTGCAGTTCCCATTCGCCCATATTCATCTCTTTCAGGCGCTCGTCGAGCGTGGCATCAGGAAAACCACAAAAGGCCGCCAGCTGGCGTGCGCGCTGCAGCGGCGAGGAGAAGACGGCATCGAAAGGCTCGTGGGCTTTCAGGTTCTGGAGCGTTTGTTTGGCTTCGGCTTCAAAACTATCTGCAACGGGCACATCGCTCCACCCATAACAAGTGCCTTGGGGAAGGGCCACGCGCGTGTGGCGCACGAGGGTTATTTTCATGGTGCAAAAGGGTTGTTATCGTAGTAGAAAACGACAAAGCTGAGCACGAAACTCAGTTCGACGATGAGGAACAAGGCGCCGCAGCAGTCGCCGGTGTAGCCGTTGATTTTGCGGCGCATGAGTTGGTAGAGCATGTAGAAAACGATGCCGGGGAGGACGAGGCATTCGTAGGGCAGCCCGACATACCAGCATAGCGGAATGAGCGGCAGCAGACCTTGGATGGCCAGTAGCAGTTTGCCTTTGGTGGACATCGCGCGGTAGACTACTTTGTTTTTGGCTTGCTCGGCCGTTCGCGCATAGGGCAGCATTTGGGTGATTTGCGCCGCCATCATCTTAGCGAAGGGGTCGGCGGCGAGCACCACTAAGGCGGCAATCGTGATGGGCAGTTGCGACAATGTGGTGAAGAGCAGGGCAACGTAGAGGATGAGCCCCAGCACGCCATAGGTGCCGATGTGGCTGTCTTTCATCACGCGGAGCGTTTGTTGCGCGTCGTTCCGCCCCGCTCCGAAACCATCGAGAAAGTCGGCCAAACCGTCTTCGTGCAGCGCGCCCGTGAGCAACAGCCGCATGACGAAAGCTAAGATGATGGCTGTGGTGGTGGGCATGATTTGTGCGCAACCATACATGGTGGCTGCGGTGAGCGTCGCGGTGAGCCACCCTGTGAGCGGCCACAGTTCAACGACGTGCGCATAGGCTTCTTTCTGCGGCTGATAGATGCGCCAAAAGGGCAAGCGTGTGAAGAAGATGAGCGCCGCAAAGAGCTTGTCTTTCCATGTCGTGGTGGGATGTATCGGGAGTTGCATGGGTCAGAAATATTTGGTGATGTGAGCCTTGTCGAAGTTGTTCATCTCGTTGAGCATGCGCACGGCCGACTCCACGATGGGGTAGCAGCAGAGCGCTCCTGTTCCTTCGCCTAAGCGCAGGCCGAGCGACAATAAGGGGTGGGCACTCAGATGCTGAAGCAGCAAACGGTGGCCTTTCTCTTCGCTGCAATGGGTGAAAATGGCATAGTGGCGCACGTTTTTGTGGATGTTTGTGGCGGCCAATAGGCAGGCTGTCATGATGAAGCCATCGATGAGAATCACCATTTTCTGTTCTGCTGCGCGCAACATCGCGCCTACGGCGGCAACCATTTCAAAGCCCCCAAAATAAGCGAGTGCGGCGGTCGCGGGAAGATGTTGTGTGTGGAAATGGTGCAGGGCTTCTGTCAGAATCTTGTTTTTATGGGCTATCCCTGCCTCGTTAAGTCCCGAGCCTGCCCCGATACAATCGCATAAAGGTGTTTTTGTAAAGATGCTCATCCATAAACTTGCTGCACTGGTGTTGGCTATGCCCATTTCTCCGATGGAGAGAATGTTGCATCCCTTTTGTGCGCAAATGTCAACCATGTCGGCTCCGGTTTGTAATGCTTGTTCGTATTGCTCGGCTGTCATTGCCGGCCCATGGAGAAAGTTCTTCGTTCCACATGCTATTTTTCGCGAGAGAATCGTCGGGTAGCTTGATAGGTCGTGTGCTACGCCCACATCGATGAGGAATAACTCAATGTGGTGTTGTCGACAGAACATGTTCACGCCGCCGCCGCCATGTGTGAAGTTTATCATTTGTTGCCAAGTGACTTCTTGCGGAGACGCCGATACATTTTCGGTCGCAATGCCGTGATCGGCGCCAAAAAGTAGGTGGCATGGATGCGCTAAAGTCGGTGATAGCGCACCTTGAATCAGTCCAATCTGCAAAGCCAACTCCTCTAAACGTCCCATTGAGCCTTTGGGCTTGTTGAGAGAATCAATTTTCTGTTGCAATGCTTCTTGTAGCTCCCCATTCGGAGCTGTTATATGAAAGGTGTGCATCATTTATTTTATTTTTACGGGAATTCCAGCAACCATCAGTATCACTTCGTCGGCGCGTTGCGCTACATATTGGTTCATCCAGCCCTCCAAATCGGTGAATTTTCGTTGCAGAAGATGGTCGCTTACGCCGCCGCTTCCGATTTCGTTTGTTACGAAGATAAACGTCGCCTCTTGTTGGGTGAAACGGTCAAATTCATCTTTTAAATTGTGCAAAACCTCTTGAACATCTATTTCTTCTGCAGTGTTTTTCCCATCACCATAGAAAAAATTCGTGTACCATAGCGTAAGACAATCGATGATGCACACCTTATTATATATGCAATGTTTTGATAGCTGGCGTTCCTCCTCAATATTCTCCCATTGCTCACCGCGCCGCCTTTGATGCTGAATGACACGCAATCTAAACTCTTCATCCCAAATGTGTGCTGTAGCCATGTAAATAGGATGTGCATCAAGTGACAAGGCTAATTGCTCAGCATAGGCACTTTTCCCAGATCGTTGACCTCCTGTAATGAGAATGATTCTTTTCATGGTGCTAAATTACAAAAAAAGTTGTAGAATAGGAACTAAGGAGGGAATAAAGCATTCTCCTTTTATAAAGAAACGAGTAGAGAAGAGTTGACTTTCGCCTTTTTTTCTGCCTTTTAGCATAAATTATTGAATAAAAAGTTTGGTGTTTCCGATAATTTTTAATTACTTTTCACCCATAATTTTAGGAAAAAGATTAAAAACAATAATTATTAATTAAGTTTTTAGAGAGACATGAAAAAGTTAGGTTTATTGTTTGCTGCTGCTGTAATGGCAGTTTCAGCTTCTGCACAAACAGTACAGGAGAGCAAAACATTTGATAACATCTATGTTGGTATCAACGGCGGTGTTGCAACAAAAACAAAAGGACACGCTTGGATGAAGGGCTTAGATCCAAACGCAGGACTTCGCATTGGTCGCTGGTTCACTCCAGTATTTGGTTTGGCAGTTGAAGGTAATGCTTATTTCTCAAATAAGCCCTGGGTTTCAACAGGTACAATTGTCCGTTTTGTAAACACAAGCCTTTTAGGTACTGTGAACTTGAGTAACTGGTTTGGTGGTTACAAAGGTCAACCTCGTCCATTTGAGGTTATTGCTGTTGCAGGTCTTGGTTGGGGTCACCTCTTTGGTAATGATGCTAACTACAAAGCAACAACATACCACAACAATTTGACAAATAAGTTGGCTTTGGATTTAGCATTTAACTTTGGTGCAGATAAGGCTTGGCAGTTCTATGTAGAACCAGCAATTATTTATGGTTTGAATGATAGAACAGATGTTGTTAGCCGCAATCTTGCTAACGATGGTCTTCAATACAATGCTAACCACAGCTTTGTTCAATTGAATGCTGGTTTGGTTTACAAGTTTAAGACTTCTAATGGTACACATAACTTCAAGATTGTTACTCCTCGTGATCAAAACGAAATTGATGCGCTTAACTCACAAATTAGCGATTTGCGTGATGAGTTAGCAAAGAAGCCAAAAGAGGTTGTTCGCGAAGTTGTTAAGGAAGTTCCTGCAGCAGGAAATGGCGATATCAATCCTTTGTTCGTAACATTTGCTCAAGGCAAGTCTAACCTTACAAGCGACGCTAAGAAGGTTCTTGATGGTATTGCTCAAGGTACAAAGGTACAAATCATTGGTACAGCTTCTCCTGAAGGTTCAAGCTCATTCAACAAGAAGCTTTCTCAAGATCGTGCAAATGTTGTTGCTAATTATCTTAAGAATAAGGGTGTAACTGTTGAAAAGGCTGATGGTAAGGGTGTACAAGGTGCTACTTCTAACCGCCTCGCAGTTGTATTTGTAAAGTAATCTTGAAATAGAATTTAAATTAAATATGGAGCCCAGTGGTCTAAAGATCATTGGGCTTTTTATATATAAGTGTAGCTGTTGACGCCGAATAGTTTTGGTGCTATATATTGACTACAGGATAAATGTATCTGTGATGAAAGATGAGATTTTAGGTGCGGTTGGACGATATGCTTTTCAAGCGGAACCTTTTCATTGTGATAATTCTTATCATTTGTTTTTGCCTCATTTATGCAATCAGTTGTTGAATGCAGCTGATCTCCATTCTAATGAGCGTGGTTATGGTGTTCGAGTATTGAATGATTTACATAAGACCTGGGTACTATCGCGTTTCAATTTGGAAATCTCTCATTTGCCAGAGGTTTATGAGGGGTTTGTGATAGAAACATGGGTGGATAATGTAATGCGTTATTTTACAAGTCGTAATTTTAGAGTCATTGATATTAATGGAAATGTTTGTGCTAATGCGCATAGTATTTGGGCTTTAATCGATACAGACACAAGACAACCTGTTGATATACTCAAGATAAATAACGGACGGATAATGAATTATGTTGACAGGGATAAGCATGTTCCGATTGCACCTGGTGGAAGATTGAAATTTACAACGAAAGGTGAAAGATTGAAATCTGTGGTGATGAATTATAGTGATATAGATATGAATGGTCATGTTAATAGCATGAAATATATGGAACACATGCTTAATTTGTGGCCAATAAGTTGGCATAATAAACATCGGGTAAAAAGATTTGAGATAGCATATGTGGCAGAAAGTTATGAAGGAGATGAGTTAAATCTTTATGTGGGGCACGAGGATGAACTCATTGATGATATAAAGATTACCAAATTAAAATCTAATGATGAGCAGGAGGTTGTTAGGGGGAGGATTTGCTTTGATTAATGATAGCTCCCAATATTGCACTATGCCATAGGCAAGGGTGAAGAAATATATTATATTTTTGCCGTAAAAATGAGGGTGTATTGTGGCATAATAAGGTATAGATGGTGACCTAATTTAATATATAAATGGGCTATTCCTTTTTAATTTTCTTCGCACTCTTATCTTATAATCTTATAGTACATAATGGTACAATACTCTTCTTAGAAAAAAAACATGAAAAGTTTTGGAGAACTGCAAAAATAATTCTACCTTTGCAAAGCATTAAAAAACGATGCTTGGCAATCAGAATGGAGCCTAATCTTGGAAGGATGGGTGAGTGGCTGAAACCAGCAGTTTGCTAAACTGCCGTGCGAGTTCTCGTACCGGGGGTTCGAATCCCCCTCCTTCCGCATTCTGAAGAGTTGTGCTTTTGCAAAAGATATGGTCGGTTCATCTAACGGTTAGGATACAAGATTCTCAATCTTGGCATACGAGTTCGATTCTCGTACCGACTACAATAGAAGACCCTACAAATCAGTGATTTGTGGGGCTTTTTTGCTTTTAAAAAGATAGTGTATGGAATCGATAAGAGAACTCTTTCGTATTGGAAAAGGACCATCGAGCAGTCACACCATGGGGCCACAGCGAGCTGCACAGATGTTCGCAGCGCGTACTACTGATGTAGCATCTTTTCAGGTAACCTTATATGGGTCGCTTGCCGCAACAGGGAAAGGACATATGACCGACGTTGCAATAGAAGATGTTTTATCTCCCATTGCTCCTGTAGAGATTGCCTGGCAGCCTCAAACCTTTTTGCCTTTTCATCCTAATGGCATGAGATTCGTTGCGCTTGATGAAAAAGGCGTAGAGAAAGATGATTGGACAGTTTATAGTGTTGGTGGTGGAGCATTGTCTGAAGGAAAAGGGATGGGCGATTGTTTTGAAGGTAATGATATTTATGCTTTGAATTCACTGCGCGAGATTATGCAATGGTGTAAAGTGAATGGTAGTTGCTATTGGGAGTATGTTGGACAATGCGAAGGACCTGAGATTTGGGACTTTTTATCTGAGGTGTGGAATGTCATGCGCAATGCTGTTGAGGCAGGTTTAAATCATGAGGGTGTGCTGCCAGGTCCTTTACATTTACCTCGCAAGGCTGCCACCTATTATGTCAAAGCTACAGGTTATAAGCCTTCATTACAGAGTCGTGGCCTTGTTTATGCTTATGCTTTGGCTGCAAGTGAGGAAAACGCTTCAGGAGGGACTATTGTAACGGCTCCTACATGTGGTGCTTGTGGTGTGCTACCTGCAGTTTTATATCATTTGCATACTGCCCATCATTTTTCCGATGACCGTATTATCAAAGCATTAGCGACAGCAGGACTTTTTGGTAATGTGGTTAAGCAGAATGCCTCTATCAGTGGTGCTGAAGTGGGCTGTCAAGGTGAAGTGGGCGTAGCATGTGCCATGGCATCAGCTGCAGCTTGTCAGTTGTTTGGTGGTAGCCCTTCGCAAATAGAGTATGCTGCTGAGATGGGACTTGAACACCATTTAGGAATGACCTGTGACCCTGTTTGTGGTTTGGTACAGATTCCTTGTATTGAACGCAATGCTTTTGCTGCAACTCGTGCGCTTGATGCGCAACTTTATGCTTCTTTTAGTGATGGTAACCATCGTGTGAGTTTTGATCGCGTCGTAAATGTAATGAAACAAACAGGACATGATCTTCCTTCTTTATATAAGGAAACCAGCACTGGTGGGTTGGCAAAAGATTACGAACAAGATTATTAAACTTAAAAGATTAGTAGTATGGATATAGAGAAGCTTAAATCACTTGTTCATCGTTATGATGGTCTGTCTAACACTTTGGGTATGGAATTTTTTTCAACACCAGAGCCCGATACGTGCAAGGCCATGATGAAAGTTGACGGGCGTAATACGCAGCCATTTGGTTTTTCTCTCTGGAGGGGCATCTTTAGCTTTAGCTGAAAATTTAGCAGGCGTGGGTAGTTTAGCTTTATGTCCAGGAAAGATTTGTGTGGGCATACAAGTAAGTGGTAATCATATGCGAGCTGTTCGTGAAGGAGATACGGTTACTGCACATGCACGTTTGCAATTTCAAGGCAACACATTGCATGAGTGGCATATTGATATCGTGAATTCAAGCGAAGAGCTTATCTCCACCGTACACGTAACGAATTACATTATGAAATCTTCTGCTCCTCGCAAATGAGTAGTTTTGCTTACTATCGTCTGCCAGGGCAGTCGCAATGTATTTGTGTTAAGTCGAATCGTGCTCCATATGAGCTCTCATCTTATACGCAGTTAGATGCATCAATGTCGGGCTATATCTTAGCTCCGTTCCATATTTCTTCTACCTACCCACTTTTAGTGATAGCTGCTGATTTTGTACAAGTTTGTCCTATTAAGCCTGTACTTAAGCCAACAATATCAGTAGTAAAACAACAGGTAGAAGATGCTTCTTACCATGAAGATTTCCAGCGTTTTCATGCTGCGTTGGAGACAGGGACATTGAAGAAGTTGGTATTGGCACGGCAGCTTCAGGTTGAGCTTTCTGACTCAATCGATTCCGTCGCTTTGTTTTATCACGCTTGTACACTCTATCCACATGCATTTGTCTCTTTAGTTTCTACGCCTCAAAGTGGGACATGGCTCATGGCCACACCAGAAACTTTGTTAGCAAAACGACCTGTAGGGGATCAATGGTATACGATGGCTTTAGCGGGAACAATGGATCATAGTGGACCATGGGCCGAGAAGAATTGTTTGGAACAACGTCTTGTCGCCGATTATATAGAAACTTGTTTACAGCCTCATGTTGTACAATTGCAACGGTCTATGCCTTATGTACGACAAGCAGCACAGCTCTATCATCGTTGCACAGACTTTCTCTTTGTGTTAAAGCCACAAGTTAATTTGGGTAATGTAATAGCCGATTTACATCCAACACCAGCTGTTTGTGGTATGCCTAAGGCATTGGCACAAGACTTTATCTTGCGCGAAGAACATCTCCATCGTGCCTATTATAGTGGGTTTACAGGTCCACTGAATGTGTGGAAAACAACCCATTTTTTTGTTTCTTTGCGGTGTATGCAACTGCTCGATAATCGTTGTATACTCTATGCTGGTGGAGGATTGCTGACGGCATCCAATGAGCAAAGTGAATGGAACGAAACAGAATTGAAATTAAACACAATGTTGAATGTACTCCAATCAGGAACATATTAATTGTCTCACGAGCTTACTTGTAGCACATCAAGTAAAATATGCTGTGCTTTGCCCAGGTAGCCGTAATGCCCCAATAGTTCATAATCTTAATGCATGTCCTATCTTGCATTGTTATTCTGTTACTGATGAACGCAGTGCAGGTTTCTATGCTTTAGGGTTAAGCTTAATGATTCACGAGCCAGTGGCTATCTGTGTTACCAGTGGTACGGCACTGCTCAATGTGCTACCTGCTATTGCCGAAGCATGGCATCAGCATGTACCATTAATTTTAATTTCTGCAGATCGTCCTGCAGCATGGATAGGACAGCAGGATGGACAAACATTACAGCAGCAGGGAAGTCTTCTCATTTTGTGCGATGTGTCGTCGATATTTCTACGCCCCATACGGCTGAAGACTCCTGGTTTTGTAATCGGCGCCTCAATGAAGCGCTAATCAAAGCACAGCAGGGTAGTGGTGCGCCTGTGCACATCAATCTTCATATCGACGAGCCACTCTATGATTTTTCTGTTTCAGAATTGCCCGAAGAGCGTTCTATCTCGCTTTGTACTCCCACTTTGCAGTCTGCTATTTGTCAGTCATTGCAAGCAGAACTACACCGTGCTTTGCGACCAGTCGTGGTCATGGGACAATTAGCCTTTTCGGCAGACTGGGATGCTGTCGTTGCTCATTTACAGTCTCAGGGCATTGTAGTGCTATGTGAACCGCTTTCAAGTAGCGCTATTGAAGCGCCAATAGATGCCTTGATGGCCTTAGCCGAAACTGCTGATATTGCACTTCCCGATTTTATACTCTATGTGGGTGGGACATTGGTGAGTAAGCAATTGAAAGCCTTTCTGCGACGTGCTGTTAACGCTTCGTGCTGGGTGGTAAATGAAGAAGGCGATATTTATGACACGTTTCAAAATCTTCGTGGGGTAGTTCAGGCTACCCCCTGTGCCATTCTTCAAGCTTTAGTTTGGGGTAGAGATGTTACTTGGCGGCAGTCATGGCAAGCATTGAATGTGCGTGCAAAGAATCATGTCAACAGCTTTTCGCCCCATTATTCATCCATGCAGGTCATTCGCTATTTTGAACAGTTGTTGAGTGAGCTGCCGGGCGTGCCTGTGGTGCACTATGGCAATAGCATGGCGGTGCGTATAGGTTGCCTTTATGCACGACACTTTATCTATTGCAATCGTGGTGTTAATGGCATTGAAGGTAGCTTGTCAACGGCTGCTGGTCAATCGTTGGGCACAGAGGAAAACGTGTTTTGCATCATCGGCGACCTCAGTTTTTTCTATGATCAAAATGCGTTGTGGAATCAAAACCTTCGTGGCAACCTACGTATCCTATTACTTAATAATGGTGGTGGTGCTATCTTTAGTAAGTTTGAAGGACTTCGTCAAAGTGAAGCACGCGAAAAGTTTGTAATGGGTGTTCACCAAACCTCGGCAAAAGGTATTTGCATGGCTTGCCACGTGGATTATTATGCTGCGACTTCTTCTGCTGATAGTCTGGCAATGTTGCCTATCCTGTTAACGCAGAAGCGTGAGCGTCCAGTACTTTTGGAAGTCTTTACCAAGGCCGAAGATGATATGCGAGCATATGAATCTTTTTTCCAAACGCTTGTGTCTGCAGATGTAAAAGAAATTTTTAATATGAAATAAGGATGGAAAAACGAGAATGGAAGCCGATAGAAGGCTTCAACTTTAAAGAGATTTTATTTGAAAGTTTTCATCACATAGCCAAGATTACCATTAATCGAGAACGCTATCGAAACGCCTTTACCCCTCTGACTACCTGGGAAATGAGCCAGGCCTTTAGTTATTGTCGTGAATGCCAAGACATCCGCATAGTGCTTTTGACAGGGGCAGGCGACAAGGCTTTTTGTGCGGGAGGCGATATGCACGTTAAAGGCCGTGGTGGCTATGTTGGCAGTGATGGTGTGCCACGTCTTAACGTGTTAGATGTGCAGATGCAGATACGCCGTTTGCCCAAGCCCGTCATTGCTATGGTCAATGGTTATGCCATCGGTGGTGGACACGTGTTGCATGTGATGTGCGACCTTACTATAGCCAGTGAAAATGCTATCTTTGGGCAAACCGGACCTAAAGTGGGTTCCTTCGATGCTGGTTTTGGAGCAAGCTATCTTGCGCGCATGGTTGGGCAAAAGAAAGCACGTGAGATATGGTTCCTTTGTAAACAATATACGGCACGCGAGGCCGAAGCTATGGGCATGGTGAATCGAGTTGTTCCTTTGAGCAGCTTGAAGATGCTTGTGTGGAGTGGGCTGAAGTGATGATGGAGAGAAGTCCATTGGCATTGCGTATGATTAAGGCAGGCCTGAATGCTGAACTCGATGGACAAGCTGGGATACAAGAACTGGCTGGTGATGCAACAATGCTTTATTATACAATGGATGAAGCGCAAGAGGGCGGACGTGCCTTTTTGGAGAAGCGAAAGCCCGATTTTGATCAATATCCACTGTTTCCCTAATGTTGCAGTTTGAGATTCAGCCACGTACATTCCATTTTAAGCAACCTGCAGGAACGTCACGTGGAGTCTACACCGAGCGTAAGAGCTATTTCGTAACGCTATATGACACGGATAAACCCCATTGCAAGGGCGTGGGTGAGTGTGCTCCTTTGCCACGTCTGTCGTGCGATGATGTGGTTCATTATCCAGCACTCTTAGCACAATTTTGTCAGTTAGTTACACAAACCAAGCGCATTCCTTATGCTTTGCTGCAATCTTATCCCAGTATGCTGTTTGGTATTGAGACAGCGTGGGCACAACTCCATGCTGCAGGAAGTTGGCAGCTATTCAACACACCCTTTGCGCATGGCATGGAGGGCATCACCATGAATGGGTTAGTGTGGATGGGGTGTTATGATGAGATGTTGCAACGACTTGCGGACAAACTGTCTCAAGGTTTTCATTGCATCAAATTTAAAATTGGCGCCATCGATTTCGAGCAAGAGTTAGCATTGCTGGCTCGCATTCGTGCGCGTTATTCGGCCAAGGAAATTGAAATACGCGTCGATGCCAATGGTGCTTTCAATGCCCCAGATGCTTTGCAACGGTTAGAGCAACTGGCACCCTATGACCTGCATTCCATAGAGCAGCCCATTCGGCAAGGTCAATGGCAGGCAATGGCGCAGTTGTGCAAAGCGTCGCCCATTCCCATAGCCTTAGACGAAGAATTGATAGGCGTGAACACACAGCAGATGAAAACGGCTTTGTTGGATACCATTCAGCCCCATTATCTGGTGCTGAAACCTTCGCTGCATGGTGGAATGTATGGTACGAAAGAATGGATTTCTTTGGCGCAAGCACGTCACATTGACACCTGGATGACCAGTGCTTTAGAAAGCAATGTGGGGCTCAATGCCATAGCACAATTTTGTGCGCATAGCTATGGTTCAGCCATTGCTCTACCTCAAGGATTGGGCACGGGGCAGCTATTTACCGATAATGTTGAGGTGCCGTTGCAGGTGCGTGGCGAGCAGTTGTGGTTTTCTCCTGAAAGATAAAAATGACGGTTGACGATTTTTTAGCCGATTGGCATAGCAATTCTGAGGGAATCTGGGTGCATACAAGTGGCACCACAGGCATACCGAAGCCCATGTATGTTTTGAAACAGCACATGCGTAACTCGGCACGCGCCACTTGCGATTTCTTAGGTTTGCAGCCTGGCGATGGCGCTTTTCTCTGTATGTCGGTCGATTATATTGCTGGAAAAATGATGGTGGTGCGCAGTCTCGAACGCCAGTTGCAGCTCATGCAAGTGCCGCCATCGGGTCATCCTTTGCATGACGTTGCGGTGTCGCAAGCGCGAGCCTCGTTAGCAGCCATGGTGCCTTTACAAGTTTATAATTCGTTGCAAGTGCCAGCCGAGTGCGAGCAATTACAACGTTTCACCCATGTTATCATTGGTGGAGGTGCAATCGATGCTCAGCTCGAAGCCCAATTGCAGAGCTTTCCCAATGCTATTTGGAGCAGTTATGGCATGACCGAGACCCTGTCTCATGTGGCTTTGCGCCGCGTCAATGGCGCTCATGCTTCGTTGTGGTATCAGCCGATGCCCGGTGTGAAGGTGTCGCTCGATGAAAATGATTGTTTGGTCATCGATGCTCCCGCTGTGCACGATGGCGCTTTACACACGCACGATATCGCCACCTTGCGGCAGGATGGCTGTTTCCGCATTTTGGGGCGACGCGATAATGTCATTTGTAGTGGCGGAATTAAGTTGCAGGCCGAAGCCATTGAGCAACGTTTGCAGCCCTGGCTCGAAGCGCCTTTTGCCATCACCAAACGCACTGACGAAAAGTTTGGCGAAGTCGTGGTGCTGGTCACCACAGCGACAGATTTAGAGCAGGTGAAAGCCATTTGTGTTGCGCAGCTTCCCAAATATTGGCAACCCCATGTTTTTGTGCATACCGATGTGTTGCCACTCACGCCCACGGGCAAGGTGGCGCGCACCGCATTGCTAACCCTCGCGAAAAAAGTCTAATGCCGCTTTGATTTCGGCTTCAGTGGCCGTTTGGTCGAGTTGATAGTCACCCACTGCACGTAGCAATGTAAAATTGATGCGGTTGTGTGTGTTTTTCTTGTCATGCAACATCCATCGCAGCAACTCATCGTAGTCGTCGCAACTGATGGGAAGCTGTCCATAGTGCTCGCGAATGAATTGCACCACTTGACGCAGTTCTTGAAGTGGAAATCCGCATTTGATGTGCGACAGATAGAGCTCGCACAGCATGCCATAGGCCACCGCATAGCCATGCAAAATGGGCGTGCGGCGCATGGCAAAACTCTCGAAAGCATGCCCCATGGTGTGGCCAAAGTTGAGCACCTTGCGCAGACCCTGTTCACGCGCATCCTGCTCCACAACGCGTTTCTTCACCGCTATCGAAGCCTCTATCAGCGGTGAAAAGCGTGTCAAATGGGGCTGCTCTAAATCAAACGACAACAGCTCATGCAACTTCTCGGGCTGAGCGATGAGCGCATGTTTGAGCATCTCGGCATAGCCCGAACGCAGGTTGCGCGCATCCAATGTGGCAAGAAAGCGGCTGTCGATGAGCACTGCATTGGGCGCACAAAACGCACCGATTTCGTTTTTCAAACCCATGAAGTTGATGCCCGTCTTCCCGCCAACCGAGGCATCGACCATAGCCAAAAGGGTAGTGGGCAGATTGACAAAAGCAATGCCACGTTTAAAGGTGCTGGCGGCAAACCCACCCAAATCGGTCACCATGCCGCCGCCCACGTTCACCAAACACGAATGGCGCGTGGCTCCCTGCTCGCTCAGCGCCGTCCACACCTGCGTGAGTGTAGCGAGGTTTTTGTGGTCATCGCCAGCCTCAATCGTCAGGGGAGTAGCGGTTTGTAGTGCGGGCACCGAAGCCACACGCGGCCAGCATAGCCGATGGGTGTTGACATCGGTCAGCACAAACACACGGTCGGGAGACAACCGCTCCAACGTGTGTTGCAACGCTGTTTCCAACGCATTCACCATCAAAATTTCGTTCTCTGTCATCGTTGTCAATTGCTATTTTGCTTGCAAAAGTAGTGCATTTTGGCCAACTATCGCCCACATCGCCACTTTTTCTTTCCTTCATTTCTCATGTTGTTGCCGCCCAACCGCAAAATGGCCACGCGAAATGCCATGCGAATGCAGTGCTGGGCTGCGCGGTGAAACAAAGCGAGGGCAGAAATGCATCGCGCATTTCCACCCCCTTAATATAAATATGGAAATAAAAAAATTGTTATGATTTCGGCGTCACCGTGGCCGAACCATGCCCTTCGTCCTTCGATTTAGGCTCCTCTTTCGGCGCCGTGTTCTCGTCGGTTGGCTTCTCGTTCTTTTTGGGTTTCACCTGGCCGAGCCGTTACCTTTTCCGCTCGTCCGCGTCTTCACCAACATCAGTTCGCCACCCACAAGTCGCGCCCACTGCTTTTTACCCGTGCTGCTGGCCAACACTTCGTAGCGCGTTTCCTTGTTGGCCGTGGTTGTGCGCCCAGTGAAACTCAGGTCGTCCGAGCCATAGCCTGCCGAAGCTGCCAATTTGGGCAACAAGGGGTCGATGAGTTTGTGGTTGTTCTCCAACTCCATTTGCTTGGCAATGTCCAATTGTGCTTTGCTCGATTTGCGGTTGGTTGAATAGCTCTCAATCAGCAGATTGATGGCCTTCACCAACGCTGCAATCAGTTTGCGGTCGGCATCATCGGTGGCAAAGATATAGGCTGCCTCGATGTTGCTGCGCACCTCATAGAAAGCCTCGTCGGTCATGGGGCGCACCTGCTTCATCGACGACACCGTGCGTTTGCTCTGGCTCACCACCCGTTGTTTGCTAAGCTCGCCAAATTGGGTGCTGTTGGTTTTCAAGGCATCGATAATCACCGTGAGTCCCAAAGCCGCTGTCTGCGTGGGCAACTTGGCCAAATCCATCAGCAGCCCGTCCACATGCGCGCTCTCGGCCTCCAACTGCTCACTTTGAATGCCCTTGTAGGAGCCAACCAGCGGCAACAGCTTCTCGCCCGGCTCGCGCAACGTCTTGATGGGCGAATGGGCATTGCTGCGAATGGCCGAAAAGAGCTGGGTGAGGAGCCCATCGCGCTCTTCGTCCAATTGCTGCAGCTGAGCCGTCACCTCCGAAGCCCGTTGCGCATGGTTCAAATCGAGCTCTTGGTCAATCAGCGCGCGCCAACTTTTCAACAGCTCCTCGGTGAGGTGCAGTTTCACTTTGTCGGGCTCCGAAACCAGAGCGTAAAGACGTTGATGCAACTCTGTGTGCATCGCACTGGTATGTGTTGTAATACCGGCGTTCACCCGCACGTAGCGGGGGTTTTGTAAATTTTTGTCTTTCATCAGTTAAACATAAAAAAGTTATGCGCCAATAGCGACGCTATGAAATAGTCTTGTATCAGATATGCAATGAGATTAGTTTTTGCTCTGTATCCGAATCCAAGGCGATGTAAAAGTATGCTTTTCTGCGCACAAAACCAAAAATCGAGCCAAAAAATTGCAATTTTTTTTTTATCCTCGTGCGCATAACATCGCGGGCGAGGGCAATTTTCGCGATAACGAGTGTTGGTTATCGCGGGCGAGGGCAATTTTCGCGATAACGAGCGTTGGTTATCGCGGGCGAGGGCAATTTTCGCGATAACGAGTGTTGGTTATCGCGGGCGAGGGCAATTTTCGCGATAACGAGCGTTGGTTATCGCGGGCGAGGGTAATTTTTCGCGATAACGAGTGTTGGTTATCGCGGGCGAGGGACAATTTTCGCGATAACGAGCGTTGGTTATCGCGGGCGAGGGCAATTTTCGCGATAACGAGCGTTGGTTATCGCGGGCGAGGGCATTTTTCGCGATAACGAGAGTTGGTTATCGCGGGCGAGGGCAATTCCAACTTGTCTTTGGGGACGAGCCCATTTGGCAACGCCTCCGCCGAAACATGCTCCGTGTTTGAATGTGCCAGCAACCTCGCCGCCCAAACGCCCATTCGCCTTGTGATGGTAGGCCGAGGCATTGCCCATCTGTTTTCCAGCCATCAACCCTCAGCGCGATAGCACATTCGGCAATGCCCATCAAGCCATGTTGCGCGCCATCGGCTCGCCTGCCGTGCCTGAACGCATCTAAGGGTTGCAACCATAAACAAAGGCGCCACAGATTTTGCTGTGACGCCTTGAATTGAATAGCTATAATTCTTATTGCGCTTTAAAGACAGGAAAGAAAGGTGTGTAGCCGGATGGAAATCCTGATCCTGCCGGTTTCTCATACTTCTTTATGTATATAAATGAAGCGTCAACATCGATATAATAATTTTTCGTTGACAGCCAGTATGCAATAATAGCATGACTAGTTTGGTAATGCCCTGTTGCATCAATGTCATAATAATCCCTATTTACACCACCATAAATATTATTTATCAAAGGCTTGCTTCCAGCGATGTAAGGAACAAAGAAGTAGTCGTTGATATTGGGTATACTCTCTTTGTAGCCGCTAGAACCCACATTAAAGGGCATTTTATCCGTATCCATGTTTCCAAAGGTTATCCCATAGCTTGCAGTCCTGAGGTCTATAGGGCCTTGCTTTTGGTCTTGCCCAGCGTAAAGTGTCTTAATGTAATAGGTACCATAATAATTGTCTTTAAATGCAGCTTCATTTATGCCCATATCTCGCGCGATAGCAGAGAGCTTTTTAAACCAATAACCACCTTTCGCTCTGCCTCCGGGTAACTCTGGGCATGTCCATTCCGTGGTGTTATCAAGATAAAATCCAGCACTGAGATATTGTGCCATTTGATTCAGATTCGGTGCAAAACGTGCTGACCGCTGTGCCTCTTGTGCGTTATAGTTGCTAAGACGAGGGTCATTCTCTGTGATAGTATTAATCATCTGAACACCTATTTTTGTTCTCTACCAACAAAGAGGTCTTGGTCTTCTGCAGCATCCCACATATAATATTTAACGTCGAACGAGGGGAAATCGATGTTCGCATAGATATCGGTCATGGTGTTCGCACGATAATCGCGTGCAGCCATCACCTTTCTCATCATGTAAGAAGAAGATTGTGGCGATGTGTAGTAATAATCAATCGTCAGCGTGTGCACTCCCGGTATAATCACAAAATAGGCCGCGTTGAGTGCTTGGTTGGGCGCATTGTTTTCTAACGAGAAACCATTGCCGCTATTGAGGGCGTTCTCAATCTGCTTGCCTAAGTTGATGCCAGCTGTGAATTTGCTGGCGGCCACGTCAAATGTGCCTGTAATGGCATTGTCAGAGCGCACCACAATCTTGGTAATCTTGGCTCCAGGGCGAAGCATCTCGTTTGTGCAATAGGGCATAATGCAGAGATAGGCGGGCAAGCGGCGCAAAGTGAGGTTGTAAACGCCGGCTTTGTTGGCATCGCGATAGGCCGTGCCTTCGGCGCAGTCACCCACATATTGCAAGTGGTCGGTGTTGTTAGCCACGGCTTGCCATTGCGATGGATTGATGGTGACATAGCGGCCATCGGTGCGCGTGGTGTGCCCGCAATAGTTCACTTGATAGGTGTTATCGTTGTAGCCAGCGGGGAAATAGAATTTAGCCCAAGCCGAAACGCCCGTGAGGTTGTTGCCCAAGCTGCCAATGCGTGCATCGGTAGGGGTGCGCAACCAAATTTTGTCTTCGGGAATCCAGTTCACCACAGCTCCTCCTTCGGGCACGTGACCCGTGATAGATGAACGTGTGGTGGGTGCCTCGTTGATTACAAATGTGGTGCAGTGCGTGGTATCGACCTTCGCTGCGCTTGCGTTGGCATCGTCGGCCATTTCGCTGCTGCAGCTGCCCAACAGCATGATGGAAACAGCTGCGGCCGCCATTAAAAATATGTTTCTTTCATTGTCTTGTCGTTTTATTGATTGGATGCTCCATGCCAAGGACGATTGGCAAACACTTGTAGGCCTGTTTGCTTCTTTGCTGTTGCAACAGAGCCTCCGGCATCGATATTTAAGTTGTTACCATTGATGTAATTGGCCACGTCGGCAACAATGTCGGTTATCGTGTTGGGATGATAGTCGATGTTGTCGAGTGTTTTGACGGCTCGCAATGTCTGGCCGGGGATTTTGGGCGATGTGAACTCGAAGGTCAGCGTGAGCGTGTGCCAGCCCGGCAGCATCACGGTGAAGATGGCATTGCGGTTTTGGTCTTCTGTGGCGTTGTCTACGGGGAATCCGTTTCCGCCATTGAGCACCATGTTGATGTTGTTGCCTAAGTTTTCGGCGTGGGTTCTGTCGAAGAGTCCATAGCGTCCCACATCAAACTTTCCGCGCAGGGCGTTGTCGGCCGTGATGGTTACGCCTTTGAGGATGGCGCCCGTGCGGAGGTCGGGGTCAGAGCAATAGGGCATGATGCAAAGGTAGGCAGGCAAGCGGTGCAAGGTTACGTTGTATTGTCCTTGTGCCACGCGCGTAGCTGTGCCTTCGGCGCAATCGCCAACATTCTGCAGGTGGTCGGTGTTGTTGGGTGGATATTGCCACTGGTTTTCGCCGAACGTAACGAAATAGCCATCGGTGCTATTTTGGTTGCCCAAATAGTTGACTTTATAATGGGGCTGATCGAAGTCGTAGGTGAAATAGAATTCAGCCGAAGCCGAAACGTTGGTGAGGTTGCTGGTGACGCTACCGATGCGCAAGTGGTCTAAGATATAGAGCCACAACTTGTCGCCGGGCTGCCACCAAATGTCGGCTCCGGTGTTGAGGCTGTGGTTCAAGATGTAGTGAGAACGCGTCATGCCATCGTTCACCGAGGTGAATGTTGTGTATTTCGATTTGTCGATAGTGCCTGTTTCCGTGGTGCTGGGCGACAGGTTGTCGTCGCTGCCGCAGGCTGTTAAAAACAGCGCTGCTACAGCAAAGGAAATCGTTTGTATGATATTTCTTTTCATTGTCGTTTATATTTTGTCGTAAATCATATTCTTTTTGCCTGCACATTACCAGCGAATTACGCCACCGCTTTGCATGCGGTCGTTGGTAGCGCCATGCTTGTTGGGACGCTCGTAGGCTGGCCAAATGGCATAGGCCATAGCGGCATGGTCGTTGCCTTTGGGCATAATGGAATTTTCGTTGATTACAAAGTCACAACCTGTGTTGCCACTCAATGGAATGGCTGTCCAATAGGTTCCGAATGTGGCTGGAATGAACGTACCCGAAGAGTGGGCTACGGCTCCTGTTGTGCCGATGTAGAGCAATGGGGTTTGTGCATCGGCCGTTTTGAAGAACCAACCATTGTGCCAGCCTCGATAGCGGCGCACATTGTATTCGGATGGTGTGTTAGAGTTCTCACCTGTTGTGGTGAAGCCAGTGAAGGCCAGTGATACGGGCATCTCGAAACCTGCAGGACAGGGGTCGTAGATGGTTTTAATCACTTCGTTGCCATTGAATGATGCCTCGCAGTTGTTCATTGACCACAGGTTGAGATAAGATGTATCCTTCGTCCATCCCCACTCGTTGCCCGTACCAGCAGCCGTGTTGACCATGGGGAACATCTCCCAGGGGAAGAGCGCACCATAACCCACTGTGCGGCCACCATAGGTGTGAGTTGTGTTCCAAGTGACATATTGTCCGTGTCCAGGGAAGGGGTCTTTGCGGCCAAACTGATAGAGCATGGGACTGAAGTCGCGAATGATTTCGGCCTTGTGTGTGATGGTAACATAAGCCACACTGGGTTGATTGGCGTTGCCTATGTTGGGCTTGAGCGTGAGCCGCACTTTGCGGTCGTCCAAATAGCTCGTTTCACGCCAGTCAACATAGCGGTTTCCCAATGCACGACGCATGATTTTGTAATAGGCGCCAGAGTGGAGCTTGATGGTGACGGGCTGTACATCTTTCTTTTGTGCAAACCACAAGTGATAGGACCACATGGTTGTGTTGCCAACGTTACAAACATTGAAGGTGAGGTTACCACTTTGAATGTTCTCACGCGTTACGTGGAAAGCGATAAACATGTTTTTGCCCGAGCCTTGAATGGTGAATGCACCATTAGGTTCACTTGCATTGCCTTCGATGGGGCTGGGGAGAATGTCGCTCCATGAATAATGTGCTTGTGTCACGGGTGTGGTGGCTCTCGCAGGATAGGTTGCTGAGGGCGCCATCTGCTCGTTGATGTAAGGGCTTGTGATGAGTTTGTCCTCGTGGTCTACAAGATGTTCCATCACTGCCAATTTTGCAGGAACAGCAGGGAATGGACGTACACCATTATAGAGATAAGAGAATTTGTTGACACTGGTACCATTGATTCCTTCTATACCCGTGCTGGCTTTCACACCATTACCATAAGCCAAAGGTATGCGATAATAGCCTGGTGCGGAGATAACATAACAGTTGGCTGTTTCGATGTTGAGGTCGCCACCATTGATGGGATTGGCTAAGTTCCAATATCTCGTTGGGCTTCCCACTTCGGGTGCAGCCTTCAATTCTTGGTTATAAATGGCTTTCTTATCGATGAGCGCTTCGGGCTGAACTGTGGTGTTGCAAGCCTGAGCCGCACCATTGGCATCACCCAATCCTTCTGTGATTAAATTGGTGAGCCATGCAGGGCGAGCCATGTTTAAATCTTCCCATAGCTCGGTATCGGGGTTCATCACCTCCATTTTTGTTACCTTCCAAGCTACGGGTTGTTTGACGGCTCCGTTTTCGCGCCAGCTGGTTACCTGGAAGGCTTTGGGCGTAGCTTCGTTATAAGCAAACTCTAAATTGTCGTTGGTCACCGTGAAGTGATACTGCCAGTTGGAATTGCTTTGCGAGAGTTTATATTCGCTGGTGGTGCCAGCTTCCCATTGTCCTTTGAGACGAATGGTGAGCTTATGATTCTTGTTGTCGAGCGTAGTGTAGTAAATCATCGCCTTCACGTTTGTCCATCCAATTGCTGGGGCAGCATGTAGAACGTGTAGTTGCGACCATCTGTGCCTGCAATGGCTGCATTAGGGGTCTGCGATACGGCAATGCTCACGCCATCGAGGCTGTTGACTTGCGAGCGATCGGTGGAGGGATAAGTCCACGTGCCTTGTGTTATGGGCGCATCCGACATGGTGTAGCGGCCTTTGCTGAGTGCACCTGTGATTTCAATCTTGGTGATGGTGCCCAACGAAAGGTTGTCGCCCACCGAGAATTTCACAGCCGTGAGGGCGTGTTGAAATTGCAAACTCGTGGCTGGTGCATCGCCCTGCGACACATATTGCGCATCGTTTGAGCGTGCAATCATCAAGTCCTTCATGTTTTGCACGTTGGCCTCGACCTCAAAATCCACATAAGGTGTGGGCAGATGGCCTGCTGGCGAGAGTGCTATCTTGCTGTAGGAGCTGGTCACTTCGGGATAAACGGCGAAGAAACGTCCCCATGGCTTTTGCCAGGTCCAGCGGTGAAGGTTATCGAGTGTCCCGTCGCCTTGCGTGGGCTCACTGTCAAACCATTGGTTGGTCATGGCCGTTTGCGACGTGCCATTCATGCCTGTCGAGGAGAAACGGCCACGCGTCCATGCCACAACAGCACGTGTGCCTGGTGTGGGCGTAATGGGATTCACACCCTCAACGGTGGTTTGCACCACGCTGTAATCGGGATTATCGGTAGGCAACACTTTGGTTTCGAAAACCGAAGCAGCTACAGGTTCGGGCATAATGGAACGCGTGAGGCCTGCAGCACGCTTGGCCGAAGCAACAAGTTGGCCATCGGTGACATTAAAACGCACCGCATCTGAAACGCCATTGGTTCCTCTTCCTTCGCTTGCGGAGTCATCTACACAAGCGGTTGTTGCTATGCTTGCCAATGCCACAAAGGCCCAAGTGGCCTGTCGACAGTGGTCGGTAACATAGCGTTTGATTACTTTATAATTCATTTTCCGTTCTTTTTCTGTTGTTTTATGATTCACAATTGAGCAGGGTTTCCACACTATGGCAACTCTTCATCGTCCTCTTCATCATACTCGCCATCGCGATGTTCTGACTCGTGTTCGGTGATGCCACCGCCTTGTCCGGGATGCACTCTTGGACTTTCGCCCAACAGCAAACTCTCAACTGGTACGGGAATCACAGTGCATGCGGGAGCCGTGTATGCCCGCTTCCTAAATTCCATTCGTTTCATTACTGTTTGTTTTATATATTTTTTTGTTTTAAATCTTGTTTCCTGCTTTGTTTGTAACGATAGCAAATCAAACTATATAGCGTTGTTATTGAATAAAATCGCTTGCAAAGGTAAAAGTTTTAAATGGAATATAAAAACATTTTGTAAGGTAATTGGGGGGGTAGATGAAAATATGTCGCGAGAGAAGCGGTGGAAATGCGCTGTAGAGTGTGTTGGGATGCGGGTTACAAGGTTGCATTGTTTAATATTTTTTTGCAAGTAGATGGCAGGTTGTCAGTGATGAATTCTTGCTGCTAATGCTTTCTATTCTCAAAAAAAAGTGGTTATTTTGCAGCCGAATTAAAACGAAATAAATGGAAGTTATCAATGGTATAGTAGCGTTACAAAACGCATTGTATGCATCGCGGAAGGCGGGCAAGCGAATAGGTTTGGTGCCCACGATGGGCGCGTTGCACGAGGGACATGCTTCGCTCATTCGACAGAGTGCGAAGGATTGCGATGTGACGGTGGTTTCGGTGTTTCTCAATCCCACGCAGTTTAACGACCAGAACGATTTGGCTCGCTATCCGAAGACATTGGAGGCCGATTGTGCTTTGGCTGAGTCGTGTGGTGCCGACATTGTGTTTGCTCCATCGGTGGAGGAGATTTATCCCACGCCCGACACGCGTGTTTTTGCCTTTCCGCCTGTGACGACGGTGATGGAGGGAGCCTATCGGCCGGGCATTTCAATGGTGTTTGTCAGGTGGTGAGCCGTTTGTTTTACATCGTTAAGCCTAATTGTGCCTATTTTGGTGAGAAAGATTGGCAGCAGGTGGCTGTGATTAAGCGTTTGGTTGGCTTCATCAACAGCGAGGTGGAGATTATTGAATGTCCCACGGTGCGCGAGTCGGATGGCTTGGCCAAGAGTAGTCGCAACACTTTGCTCACGCCCGAAGAGCGCTTGTTGGCACCGAAGATTTACGAGGCGCTGCAGGCGAGTGTGGTGCAGAGCCAGACGAAGACGGTGGGCGAGGTGCACGATGAAGTGGTGGCTCAGCTCAATGCCATCGATAGTCTGCGTGTGGAATATTTCGACATTGTGGATGGTGCAACGCTGCTGCCTGTGACCCGTTGGGACGAAGCGGCTGAGGTGGTGGGCTGCATCACGGTGTATTGCGGTGACACGCCTATTCGACTGATTGACCACATCACTTATCGAAAGGAGGGCAAGGCATGATGATTGAAGTTTTGAAGAGCAAGTTGCATTGTGTCACGGTGACCGAGGCCAATTTGCATTATATGGGCAGCATCACTATTGATGAAGATTTGATGGATGCTGCTGGGCTGATTGCTGGTGAGAAGGTGCAGATTGTGAACAACAACAATGGTGAGCGTTTCGAAACCTATATTATAAAAGGTGAGCGTGGCAGTGGTTGCATTTGTCTCAATGGCGCTGCTGCGCGCAAGGTGCAAGTGGGCGATGTGGTGATTATTATTGCCTATGCGTTGATGGATGTGGACGAGGCCAAAGCATTTTCGCCTGCCATCGTTTTTCCTAAGGAAGGTAATCGGCTGTAAGCGTCGTTGGCGCGTGTAGCAACAAGGAAAATGTGAAATGGAGTGTGCGGCGTACCCTACGCCGCACACTATTTCGGTCAGTTCTGTGCGGCGTAGGGTACGCCGCACACTATTGGGGCCAGTTCTATGCGGCGTAGGGTACGCCGCACACTTTTTCGGCTAGTTCTATGCGGCGTAGGGTACGCCGCACACTTTTTGGACCAGTTCTATGCGGCGTAGGGTACGCCGCACACTATTTTGGTCAGTTCTTCGCGGCGTAGGGTACGCCGCACATATCTATATGAGCAAAGCGTCACATTGCGCGCAGGAGCGGACAATGTGACGCTTTTGTTTTTGGGTTGTTGTGGCTACTGGCTTTGCACGTGGGCAATAGGTTGCGCGGCACAGCCGCCACGTGGAGTTATTTCTTGGTTTTGTGAGCCGTTGTGCGCTTGGCTTTCGTTGCGCCATGTGCTTTGTCGGCTTGTTTTGCAGCGTTCGTTTCGGCAGAAGCGGTGTGGCTCGTAGCTTTTTTCTCGGTTGCTTCCAACTTTTGGATTTTCGCTTGCAATCGCACAATTTCTTTATCCTTCATCTCGATTTCGTCGCCTTGATTTTTAATCATGGTGAGGAGGTTTTCGAGTTCGTCGTTGTCGATATCGGCCGGATAGAGGCCATTGACACGATTGATGAAGTCGCCAAGAATATTCATGTAGTTGGTGAAGGCGTCGAAAGGACTGTCGTAAATGCCGCGATCAATGCCCACTAATGAGGGTTTGGTGGTCATGAAACGGAAGTTGTTGCTGGCCTGCAGATAGTCCCAGTCTTGATTGATGCGTGGGTCGTTGGCAATGCGTACGCGGTCGGCCACGCTATAGAGCTTGTTGAACGCCTCTTGCTGCATGGGGTTTCCCAACCATGGACTAACGTCGCGCTCTTCGTCAACCCAGCTTAAGGAGTCGGGCACCAAGAGGTGGTCGACAGGGCGACGATTTTCGCAGAGCTCAGTAGGGGTGGCAAATGTGATGTGGCGTGCTGCCGCGCAATCGGGTAGGGCTTTGAAGAACTCCAAAATGTTGCTTTCTAATGGCTGTGCCATGCCCAGGGCCGATAGTTCCATGAAGATGTTAATCACTTCTTCGCGCTCGGGGAGTGAGGCAATTTCGTCGATGAAATGGTCGGCGAATAGAGGATAGCCCGCCCAGCTGTGGTCGTTGAATCGCAGCGAGATGTCGTCGCTCAAAGCGATGTCGCGCAAAAGCAATTTCAAATTGGGTGCCAGAGGATTGTTGTACAAGTAATGGGGCGATTTCCATCCCAGCACGTGCTTTGCTCCCTCGGTAATCATGCCTTTGAAGCCCATTTTAGCAGCCTGGTAGCCAATTTCGTCGTTATAGATGAGCGAGGAGTTGCGCAGCACCTGAGGCTGTTTGCCGAAATATTCATACATCAAGGCGCACTGCCGTTTCACTTCGGCGGCGAAACTGTCCACATTGACTAACGATGAGAGGCCATGCGAATAGGGTTCGGCGAGAAATTCCACGCAGCCCGTTTCGTTGAGTTCCTGCAACTTGCTCAGCACTTGTGGAGCATGCATCTCTAACTGCTCCACGCAGACGCCGCTCAGCGAAAATGCCACTTTGAACTGCTGCCCGTGACGATGAATCATGTCGAGCAGGGCATTGAGCGCTGGCATATACGATTTTTCGGCTACTTCGGCTATTCGCTGCTCGTTTTCGTAGTCGTCATAGTAATAATGATCGGTGCCAATGTCGAAAAAGCGATAGCGCTTGAGATGCGTAATCTGGTGTATCTCAAAATATAAACAGATTGTTTTCATATGTCTTTTTATTTTTTTGTTTCTATTTATTGCCAACCTAACACGTGCAGATAGAGTTCCTTTATCCATGCGCCTACCTTGGTCCATGTAATTTGGTCGACCTCTTTCTTGCCCTCGACGGCTAAATAGTCGAAGAGGCTTTCGTTGTGGCAGATGCTGTAAATGGCATCGGCTAAAGCGTGGATGTCCCAGTAATCAACCTTGATACAATTCGTTAAAATTTCCGAGCAGCCACTTTGTTTCGAGATAATGGTGGGCGTTCCGCATTGCATAGCCTCTAAAGGCGAGATGCCAAATGGCTCACTCACGGAGGGCATGACGTAGACGTCGGAATCTTTCAAACATTCGTATACTTGCTTTCCGCGCATGAATCCAGGAAAATGTAGGCGGTCGGCAATGCCCCGTTCGGCAGCAAGGTAAATCATTTGATCCATCATGTCGCCCGAGCCCGCCATGCAGAACCGCACGTTGCGTGTGCGGTGGAGCACCATGTTGGCAGCTTCAACAAAATATTCTGGTCCCTTTTGCATCGTCAAACGGCCTAAGAATGTAACGACTTTCTCTTTGCCTTTGTGATTGGGGCGGGGGAGCTTTTGAATTTCTTCGGATAGCGGATAAACCGCATTGTGCACAGTGAACACCTTGCGTGGATCTTGATGATATTGCTGAATGACGGTTTGACGCGTTAACTCGCTCACGCACATGATGCAGTCGGCATGATCCATTCCATCTTTTTCAATGCCAAACACAGTAGGGTTGACATGGCCGCGGCTGCGGTCGAAATCGGTAGCATGCACATGAATGCAAAGTGGTTTTCCACTCACTTGTTTAGCATGTATGCCTGCAGGGTAAGTCAGCCAATCGTGTGCGTGGATGATATCGAATTCAAGTGTGCGTGCCACAACACCAGCTATGATAGAATAGTTGTTGATTTCTTCGTGCAAATTAGCGGGATATCCGCCTGCAAACTCCATGCATCCCATGTTGTTGACGTGCATATAATTGAAATCTCCATAGATGTGATCGCGCAACTGATAATAGCGTTCTGGCGACATCACATGGCCAATGCGTGCCCTGAGTGTGTCTGCATCAAAATCACGCCATGCAATGGGTACGCAATTCATGGCTATGATTTGTGCAGCCGTTTGATCTTCGTCACCGAAAGGCTTAGGCAAGCAAAGCGTAATATCCATGTCGCCTTGCGCATGTAATCCTTCAGTAATTCCATAGTTTGCTGTGGCTAAGCCACCATAAACATGGGGCGGATATTCCCATCCAAACATTAATATTTTCATGCCTTTCCCTCCGTATCTGAAGTGAAGTGATAATTTTCGAGCTGTGCTAATGTACGTAAAATCTCGGCCACATTCATGGCAAACGAGATAGCCGCTTTTCCCTTAAATGGTGGGTTGCCATCGAAAAGCTCAGGAATAGTTCCTAAGCAATGATGGGTCATCTCGTCTTCATAACCAACCATTTGCCGTTCTATGAAGCTTAATCGAGTGCGTTTGTAGAGTTTCAAGCAGGCTTCCATGTAGAAACCACCCAACCATGGCCATGCTGTTCCTTGATGATAGGCGTAGTCGCGCTGGCGTTGTGGTCCCGTGTAAAGAGGGGTATAGCCATTACTTTTGGGAGAAAGCGTGCGTAGTCCTTTCGGTGTAAGCAATTCGCGCGTGCAGACGTCCAACACATTTTTCTTTTGTTCCTGGTTTAAAGGAGAGTAATCTAACGCTACAGCAAAAATCATATTTGGACGCACACTCCAATCCTGTTGCCCATCGTCTACATAATCGAATAAGTAGCCATGCTCATTTACAAAACACGAAACAAATGCTTGTTGACAGCGTGTGGCCAAAGACTCAAGATGTTTTACTTTGGCTTCATTATGAGTTAATGTAGCTATCTCGGCAGCGAATTTAAGGGCATTATACCACAATGCATTGAATTCGACGATATAGCCTGAACGGGGAATAATGGGATGACCATCTGTAGTAGAGTTCATCCAGGTCATAGCTCGCTCGCGCCCTTCGGTATAAACCAGCCCATTCTCCTTGAGTATCAAGTGTGGATGACGCCCCGATTCAATGAAAGAAAGAATCGCACTGAGCAGACTGCCATAGCGTGATTGGCATGCTTCTAACCCCGCATCTTTTGCATATTGCTGAAGACACCATATCGCCCACAGCATCACATCAGGTTGTTCTATCTCAGCAATTTTTACCGAAAGTGGATGACCTGCCATAAACTCTTGTAGGCCACGTGTTGCAGTTTCCATGACCAATTCAAAATAGTCACGCTCATTGATAGATAGTGTCAGTCCAGGTAATGCAATAAACATGTCGCGTGCTCGGCATTAAACCATGGATAACCTGCTAAAATATAACGGTCGCCATTTTTCTCATGAATGTGGAACTGGTGAGCTGCATTCACCAAACAGTGGAAGAAGTTGTCGCGTGGAGTACGTTCAGCCACTTCTGTAGTAAATAAATCATGTAGTGTTGAACGATCGATTTCTGAGGTTGATGCTGAAAAAACAATACTCTCCCCTTTTTTGATATCCAATTCAAAATAGCCTGGCACATATAAGTCTTCTGTAGAATCATAGCCTCTTTCTCTCTCTTTCGCATATTCAATGTCACGATACCAATCGGGCTGATAAATGAATTCATTGGGTTTGTCAAATTGTAAATACAGATTAGGATACCCTGCATATAAACAAGTGCAAATTCCTCCATCAACAACTTGGTAGTCGCGACTGGCAATACCATTGGCGTGTGTAAATTCTTTCACACTGCGAAAGGCTAGGAAAGGGCGCAATCGTAGCTTGGTCTCAGAATGAGAGTCAACCAATGTGTAACGAATGAGAATGCGATTTTCATAATGTTGAAAGACAACCTCACGTTTTAAAATAACTCCCCCTACACGATAAATAGTTGTTGGCACTTTATCACAGTTGAATGCCTGGATATACTTGTGACCATTGGGACTAAAATGATTGCCTTGATAACGATGTAAACCTAAATTAAAATCGGCACCATGCTGTACGACGGTTACATCTAATGACGATAGTAGCACATGGTTTTCATCATCTAACTCAGGTATGGGAACCACTAATAGTCCATGATACTTACGCGTATTACAATCAACTATGGTAGAACAAGAGTAAGCTCCCGATCGATTAGTGCGTAATAACTCGCGGGAGAGCGACTCTTCTAAATTTGTTACCAATGCTCGTTCAAACTTCAAATAACTCATAGTTTTCTATTAAGGCTTATGAATTTAGTTCATATAGCGCCAGTATTTTTAATAAATAGTTTTGTTGTGTTCAAAGTTAAACATTTTTCTTTGAAAGGACGAATAATATTGTTCGTTTTTTTATGGCGATTATTTTTTTCGCTTTCTGGTTACATTTTATCTTGTAAAAAAAGAAATAATAAAAAGTTTTTTTCAGTACTTTTGCACATATATATACTTTAGATATTAAATTAATCGCACAATGGTACTAAAACGGGACTACGAGAAAAAAAGAAGTCGTTAAAGCTGTTGCAGAAATGTGGGCTCCACTCACACAAGCTGAAAAAAACAGGGTGCTGCTTCAAGATATTCATATCAAGAGTTTTTAAAAAGAATCATTTCATCTATAAGTCATCAGATCTTCCTACGCGTATGATGGTACTAATTCAAGGGAAGATAAAGATTTATAAATGGGGAAGAAATGGGCGAAGCCAAATCATACGTGCCATTAAACCAATGGAATTTTTTGGTTTTAGAGCTTATTTCGCTAATGAATTATATAAGACGGAAGCGATGGCACTGGAAAATGCTGTGGTTGCTTTTTTTAATACAGATACGATAGTTAAGCTGATGAAAGAGAACTTTCATATTAGCTTATTTTTTTCTTGAGGTATCTTTCAAAAGAACTTGGACAGAGTGATGATAGGACGGTGAATCTTACGCAAAAGCATATTCGTGGCCGTTTGGCTGAGGCTCTATTGCTGCTTAAAAATAACTTTGGATCGGAAGAAGAAGACGATACCTTGAGCATTCATCTTAGCCGAGAAGATTTGGCCAGTCTGTCGAATATGACAACGAGTAATGCTATTCGGACACTGTCTAACTTTGCCAATGAAAACCTTATTGCAATTGATGGACGAAATTAAGATTGTCAATAGTGACGAGTTAATAAAGATTAGCCAATTTGGTTGATAAGCGTTTGAAATAAAATGGCATAGACTGCACTTAAAAGTAATAGCTATTACAGTGCAATCTATGCCATTTCTTTTTATAAAGTCTATCATTTTAAGCAACTTTCTTATCCCGAACTCGCGTATAATAACACCGATATTCTTAATAACTAAAAGAGCTGTATCAAACCCTATAATGAGTAACGACACAGCTCTTTTTCTTGTTTTGAGGGAGATTAAAGTTTCTAATCAAGAAGTTCGCATCCTTTCAGATGTTGAGTTTGTATCCAATATATTTTATGGCAACTATTTAAGCTCATGCAACATGTAGGGTGCTCCAGAAACCTTTACCTTCAATTTTTCATAGCTTCCATCATCCATGTGATAGACAGAGTAGCCCATGCCTTGGTCTGTTGACATGCCGAAGATGATATTATTGCCAGACTTGCAGATGGATGTGGCCCAGCCTACAGTTCCAGAAAAATTCATCTTCTTGCAAGTCTTATTGTATAGATTAATTTCAAAGGCTTGAAATGATTTGTCATGAACGTAGTCAGGTGGATTGCTTGCCGCTCCGGGAATGTTAAGGTATCCATAAACCTTTCCGTTTCCACCATACACTTTATTATAAGCATACGATGTTCTGTTCCCCTTTACTCCTTCTAAGTTTACGTCTGCAAGGGTGAAGCAATATGAGTTGTCAAAGCCTTGCTCCCCTTTCTTAATGCGCAAGAATCCTTCCTTGACCCCAGGCTGGTATCCAAACATTGCAACGCAATAGAAATAGATGTCACCCTTTCGTCCACGAATGGGTCCCCAGCGGGGGTCATAGAGGAGGCCATTGTAGCACGAGGGTCACTAATCATTTTGATGGGCTTATCGGTCTTGGTATCTATTAAGGCTATATGTGCTCCCTTCTCGCATGAGTAGGCAGACTTTAACTGGCAGAGCGTCACGTATAAGATGCCGTCTCTGATGATGGAAGCACATGGTTCAGGATTATTGTCGCCAGCCAACTTCCCCAAGGAATAGCCAGATAAATCTATTTCTCCTGTTTTTGTCATGGAGGACGGATCTATAATCCACACCTTTCCTAAGCCAAGACAAGAAACGTAGGCTTTCTTCTCGGATAAGAATGTGATGTATGTGGCCTTTGCACCACTTGGAAATAGCATGGTGTTTCCTTCTTGAATAAGGATTCCATCCTTAGGGATGTACTTGTAGAGGTGTTCTGTATCTGTCACATATATCTTATTTTTATACACGAATGTGAATGCCCCCTTCGGAAGCACTAATGCGTTGTCTGTATTGAGTGAACCAACACTCAAATCCTTGAACAGGCTAATATATGTGTTTTCTCCGATGTTTACGCTGTGTACAAATCCTACTTCAGATTTTGTAGAGGGGAGGAAAGTCCGGAGAGTCCTTTCCGCATGAGGTGAGACCTACAAGAGATAGCAACACAAGGGCTGCGATTAAAAAAATAATGTTTCATTTTATTTGTTTTTTTAAATTGGTAATATATTACAAACTCATTGCTCCGCCCTGATGTTTTGTCGTGGAACAGATTAAAAACGCAATTTTGTTTTAAAAGTGCGTCCTTGCAGTGGCATCTTGAATTCCATATAGTTCTCCTTGTCAAAGATGTTCTCAACTTCGAAACTCAATGAAATATTGTTGTGCCAAAAGGATTGTTGAAGGCCTATGGTAAACACATCATTAGAGGGGATAATCCATTTTTTACGCTGGTCGGACAGTGTGCTCATTTGCCATCCCCAATCGAATTCTCCGACATGGGACACATCCATATAAATTCTAGATAGTTCATTTCGCCCCAGCAAATTTTCTGCATGATACTCCAAACCATAGTTAAAATAGAAAGACGGTATGTTGGGTACATGTTTATTATATGTGGGATTATCCGTCCCTTTTGCATCGTTTAACCATTTCTGCCGGTCTCGAATGTCCTGTAGTGTAAGATTGAAATATGTATAGATGTTTGGTGTCACGTCTACTTTCAAATCGGTATCAAATCCCATCGTGCTCGTCTTTCCCAAGTTTGTGTAGATGGAATGGATATCAGCGGGGAAAGCCTTATCATATTCTGGATATACATGTAATAGAAGTTTGTTTCCCACTGCACGCGGGTAAGTCCCATCACATTTCTTATATCTATGATGGTTCCAACGTTCAGGTTGTCTCCAATTTCAGGCAGTAAGTTCACTGATGGCTTGATGCTCATTCCGTTACCGAAAAGTTCTCCTGTGTCAGGGAGTCTCACATTGTGTGAAAACGAGAACTTTCCCCTCACGCCTTTCCAAAACTCATAGCTCACTCCCTCACTAAATCCGTAGTACGTTTTGTTCACACTTGTTTGTTTGGGAGCTGATGCATCTTTTATTTGGGCTTTCGACAAGGCATCGCTTGTTCTAAAGATTTTTGACTTCAGATAGTAAATGCTTATCGTCAAGGAATTCTGAAAACGATGATTGGAAGAGGCATACAAATGACAGAGTCCGATATTGTTTGAAATCATTTTGCTGGGAAACGAGCTAGGATCGAACCCGAGATAGTCATTCATGCGTTCATCTTTAGGACGGTAGTCCGAAAGAGCAAGTTGATCATTTATGTTGAATGTATGTTGTCCAAATGTATATTTTAAATTAAATTTGTTTCGTAATTCAAATTGCCGGTTATGGGATTCATTAAGAAGATTATCTTCTGTTTCCCCCATTGCCTGAGTGATGGTTCCATCCCATTGTCTTCTTGTTGTTGTTGTGTCTATCAGGCTCGTTTGTATAATAGGAATAACAAGGGATGATTTCATTTCCAAACCTTTAAAGATGAAGTCGTCTTTTTCTATATGCAAAGTGGGCATTATATTAAAGTCTTTCATATAGGCATGCTGCGAATCAAAGTTAAGAGACTGTATACCTTTTTTATTTCTGTAGAAGGCGCATTCCAAATCCAGTTTATCGAAGTATAACTTTCTAAAACCAATGCCGACATGATAGAAGTCTGCGTCATAATAGTCATTATTTCGTCTTACCTTTCTGTATTCTGAGACTGGCAGGTTTATTTCGAATACTGGCCATGACATCGTGTAGTTGTTCTTGGATTTATTCTTAAAGAAAGCAACATTAAATAATATGCCTGACTTTGCAAAAAGCTTTTGAGCACTTGTAAGTGTCTTGGATGTTCCGAATGATGCCAATTCCTGCGTGAATCCTACTAAGTCGCATTCATCCTCACGTGTCACAATATTGATGGCTCCTCCTAATCCGTCGCCTCCATATTCTGCAGGCACAATACCCTTGTACACCTCTATATATTTGATTACATCTATTGGAATATCGTTGATGTCGAAAGAACCGTCAGGACTGTTGAGTGGAAACCCATTAATATATACGGCGACACGCTTACCTTCTAAACCATGTACAGATATGCGCGACGCACTTCCCAATCCGCCTGCCTTTCTTACTTTGATGCCAGACGTGCGTGTAAGAATTTCTTCTATACCGCTTGAACGTCCCCGCAGCTTGGATCCGTCCACTACGGTTACAGCCATAGGACTCTGCCGAATGCGGTTTATTTCCGCCTGCTGGGAAGATCCCCTCACTACAACTTCGTTAAGGACGTTCGCTGATGATTCTAAGAAAAAGTCTTTTGTGATATTGCCGTTTAACACAATGACTTGCCTTACTCGTTTATATCCAACAAATGAAACCTCAACAATACATGTTCCATTTGAGGGAATGTCAATTTGATAATTGCCTGTCTTGTCAGAAACTGTTTTCTGTTTTGTATTTTTGATTGATATGTATGCCCCAGATATGGGAAGTCCTGTTTCTTTATCTATGATTTTCCCACGTAATATATTTTGGGCAGACAAAACTGTTGTACACAAACACAGTATCGTTACGATGAATAATCTGTTCATAATTTTATGGATTAATGAGTTCTCGCCATCCTGCCGTATTATAGCGTATGTATTCAGATAAGACCTGTTTTACCTCTTCCTTGCAGATTTCTGTGCTTGAGACAATCTCTCCGATGATCGTTACCCATGTGGAAGAGGAAATCCGAAAGAATAGTGACGAAATTCTTGTTTGTATTTGTGGATAGACTTTTTGCATTTGGTCAATATATTCTTTACTTATTGTAACTTGTTCTTCGATAAAATTTTCACGGAAAAACTCTACAGAAGTACCTTTTGATTCAAAGAGTAATAACTTTAATTCTTCTTTATATAAGAAAATTATTTTAAGCGTTTCTCTTAGCAAATCTTTTTGATTTTGTATAGAGAAGTGAAGTTTATCTATTTTTGTTATGTTCTATGCGATAGGAGGACATCCTTTCATCCAAGACTATAAGTAAAGGTCTAAGGACAGTATAAAAAAATATCATCCTTTGTCTTAAAATAATTGTATATATTACCTAAGGCAACTCCCGATTTTGCCGAAATTGTTCGCATCGAAGTTTTTTTCTAAAGCCATTTTTTAATAAATTCATTGCGAGCAGCTGCGACAATCTTGTTTCTTATGTCTTCTTTTAACGTTTTTCATTACTGTTTTTATTAACGGACATCGTTTAATTTTGTTCATAAAAAAAGCGTACTGTCTTTTTTTAGACAGTACGCTACTTTTATTATTGCCTTTATGCGGCTGTGTGATATTTTTTTATCATTAATTCGATTTTTGGATACAAAGATATGGAAAGAATCCGATACAGACAATACCTATTAATGAGTATTTTTAATCGAATTATGATACCAAACTTAAATGAGCTTGAATAAAAATTCTCCTTCAACATTTTTTTCTAAAAGCGATTCTTTGTAGAGTATCTTCCCAGCAAACTGCGTGTAGGGTATAATCTTTCTGTTGCGATAGTCCTGTAAGGAGCAGGAACTGATATGCAGCCGATCGCACACTTCCTTGCACATGAGGAAAGTCCATCTATAAGAGTAGCTTGTGCGTATCCGTCATTTCTACTATCCGTTTCCCTACATTTCTCAATGTCGAGACGACCAGCTGCATCTCGTCCGTCTCCATGTTCAAATCTCTTGTTGTTTCCTTTATATTTGTTTGCTTTTAAGTTTATTCGACTTTGTAAGAAGAAGTGCTTCCACATCTTCACGCGTGCAATAGCACTTGTGTCCGATCTGCGTAAACGACAGCATACCCATATCGTGATAATGCTACAAGGTGCGCTTACTGATATTCGGTAGCCCGCACACATCCCCTTTGTGCGGCCTATCTGTGTGCTTGCTTTTCTCTCCGAATGTCTTGTGGCAGCATTCTTATAAAATACATATAGCGATGATAACCAAGGATAATGTTACAGAAATATTCTGTATTATCGATGAGTTTGACAAGAATTTAGGCGGTGAATTGAAGAAAGACCTGTGCTTATTCGCCCATAATAGTAGTAGGAAATGTTACATAAATCGTAAAGGGAGACTTTCCGAAAGTGAGATGATAACGATTCTTATATGCTATTATTCGTACACCGCTCAATACATAACTTTATCATGAACCTATGTTCTGTCCTTATTGCCTATTGCTTTTTTGACAATAAAACAGAGGTGTTACCTGTTTATATTGAAAAATCAAAGCAGTTAGAACTATTTGTATACTAAGCTTATCCCGAAATCGCGTACCATTTTAGTAGATGAAAGAGGGAGCTACTGGTGTGAAAGTTGCAACAGGCTACAAGCCTTTGACAGTTTTTCTTTCATGGGGAGCGTTGCATCTATCCAATGAATTGTGAAGCCACGGCGCTCCATACCACGGAACCATGTCATTTGTCGTTTTGCAAATTGATGGATTGCTATTTCTAACTGTCGAAACATCTCTCCAAAAGTCAATTTCCCAACTACGTATTCTGTCACAAATTTATACTCTAAACCATAATAAATAAGGTCATCGGCGGGAATTCCTTGTTGCAATAGTTGCTCTACTTCTGCAATCATTCCTGCATTGAGACGTGCTTGTAAGCGTTGTGTTATTTTCTGACGACGAGCTTCTCGATCAATGTTTAGGCCAATGATGACAGACGGAATAGGAGGATATTCTCGTTCGGTTGTAGGGTGTTGTAGATTATAGGTCTCAATTTCTATCGCACGAATAGCGCGCTGACAGGAATCAACATCCGTTGTGTTGTGTAGTGAGTCTCCCTGTTGTTGTTTCAATTGTTTTAAAATTTCCGTTAGCTCATCTAATGTTTTATGAGCTAATTCTTGACGCAACACTTTATTTTGTGGAACTGGCGACAGGTGGTAGCCTTTCAAAACCGATTCGATATAAAGTCCTGTTCCACCGCAAAGAATAGGTTGTGCGCCCCGTTTACGAATGTCTTCATAGCCTTTCATGAAATCTTCTTGATAGCGAAAGAGGTTATATTTCGTTCCTGGATCGCAGATGTCTATCAAATGATAGGGAATAGCTTGTCCGTCTACTATATAATCCGATAAATCTTTGCCCGTACCAATGTCCATTCCACGATAAACCTGACGACTATCGCCACTTAGGATTTCACCACATTGTGTCGCAGCTAAGTGAGTTGCAAATGTTGTTTCCCCGATGCTGTAGGTCCGAGAATTGTGATTAGAGGTGCCGTTTCATTTGTCATGTGAGCAAAGATAATAAAAAAATCTCTGTCAGCACGGCTGACAGAGATGATTTTAACCTGCTAAGAATGTACGATGTACAATCAAGCAAAAGTCTTATAGGTTGTATCTTACTTCAATTCAGCGAGGTACTTGATGGTACGAACCATTTGAGAAGTGTAAGAGTTCTCATTGTCATACCAAGAAACAACCTGTACTTGGTAGCAGCCATCAGCTACTTTGCTAACCATAGTCTGGGTAGCATCGAAGAGAGAACCGAAGCGCATGCCGATAACATCAGAAGAAACGATTTCGTCTTCGTTGTAACCAAAGCTCTCAGTTGCTGCTGCCTTCATTGCTGCATTGATACCTTCAACTGTTACATCGTTGCCTTTGACAACAGCTGTAAGGATGGTTGTTGAACCTGTTGGGGTAGGAACGCGCTGTGCAGAACCAATCAATTTGCCATTCAATTCAGGGATAACGAGGCCGATAGCCTTTGCTGCACCTGTTGAGTTAGGAACGATATTGCAAGCACCTGCGCGTGAACGGCGGAGGTCACCCTTACGCTGAGGACCATCAAGAATCATTTGGTCGCCCGTATAAGCGTGAATCGTTGACATGATACCGCTTTGAATTTGAGCATACTTGTTCAATGCTGCAGCCATAGGAGCCAAGCAGTTTGTTGTGCAAGAAGCTGCAGAAATAACAGTATCAGCAGGAGTTAATGTCTTGTGGTTTACGTTGTAAACGATAGTTGGAAGATCGTTTCCTGCAGGAGCAGAGATAACAACTTTCTTAGCACCAGCCTGCAAGTGAGCAGAAGCCTTAGCTTTTGATGTGTAGAAACCTGTGCACTCCAGTACAACGTCTACGCCTAACTCACCCCAAGGAAGTTCAGCTGCATTTGGTTTTGCATAAATTGTAATTTCCTTGCCATCAACAGTGATAGAACCAGGAGTAACAACTGTCTTACCATCTTCTCCGAGAACAGCATCCTTATAGCTTACAGTGTGCTTGCCTTCGCCATATTTACCTGCGAAACCACCCTGAGCAGTGTCATACTTCAAGAGGTGTGCAAGCATCTTAGGGCTTGTTAAGTCGTTGATAGCAACAACTTCATAACCTTCAGCCTCAAACATCTGACGGAATGCGAGGCGACCAATACGGCCGAAACCGTTAATAGCTACTTTTGTCATTTTTACTTTTTGTTTTTATAAGAGTTTATAAAATATATCCTTTCTATGTTACAAGTAGAAATATTCTGCTTCTGACGGTTGCAAAGATACAATATTTTTTTTACTTTTGCAGGCGCAAGTTGTATTAAATATTATAAAAACGACGCTCCCCAGTTGCAAAATATGGTTCGACTTCATTTGAAGTTTAAATTTGTAAACTCGATATAACAAACTTGCCTCTGTTAGGGGATTCGTTTATTACACAGTGTCATTTTAAAAAATATGGGTAAATTTATTCAAGAGTTCAAAGATTTTGCCGTGAAAGGCAATGCTGTTGACATGGCTGTCGGTGTTATTATTGGCGGTGCATTTGGTAAGATTGTTTCTTCAATAGTCGACGACATAATTATGCCTCCTATTGGTTGGCTTATCGGTGGTGTACAATTTAGTGATTTGAAGATTACACTTCCGCAATTATCTGTTCCAGGATTAGAGCAGACACAGGCTGTGACCATCAATTATGGTAATTTCTTACAGACGGTGTTTAACTTCCTTATTATTGCATTCTGTGTGTTCTTGATGGTGAAAGGAATAACTAAGCTTAGTAAGAAAAAAGAAGAAGAGCCTGTAGCACCTGCTCCAGAGCCAGAACCTTCTAAAGAAGAGCGGCTGCTGAGTGAAATCCGTGATTTATTGAAAAATAAATAAAACAACGTAGGGGGATTACCTTTTATAAGTATTCGAGGCGGAGATGCAAGCACATCTTCGCCTCTTTATAGTTTCTATGGTTGAAGAAAGTTCTTTGTTGTCTTTTTGGGCTGGTTAGTGTTAGAATTTTTAAAATTGTTTGTATCTGAATATCTGCTTGAACGGGATGCATAATTTGTTGAGGGCCAGTGCCGATAGTTTGGCGATCAAAATAATGGGTCAAACCCGCGTGAGCAATGAAAAATGAAGTGATGGTTACAAACGAGTTTGCTTTTGTAAGGCATAGCGCATACCCTTGCCTGAAAAAAACGTAAAAAAATGAAATTGATAGCGCAATGCTCGTTCATATTGGTAGAAGAACTTTGATTGTCTTGAGTATAAAAATACGCGATGTGCGCTGTGATAGATGACGTATTCCAGCTTTTTGTGATAGCCTGCGACAATAGAAATCCAGAAGATAGTTTCTTGTGCCACAACAACACCATTCAATTCTGTCTGACATAGCCATTGCCAAAGGGGATAAATCGTTTGCATGCGCATGCGATGCGTATGCTTGTTATGTAGTTGGCTATGATCAGGGACGTCTTGTTGTTGCAATCGATAATTGTAGCGTACATTCATGCGCCAGTTGTTACCTTGAAATCCCATTGCGTGCGTGCTTCTATGGCATGTGTTCCGGCAAAAGATTGCTGGTATCTTGGCCAAGCGAAATAAGCATAGTCGGCTGCAAAATAGAGCTGATGCAGGGCATTGATGTGCCATTGTAAGCTGGAGAAAATACCACTCTCATCTTGAACATGGCCATTTTTACCAAAACTCCGTGCGAATAAACTTTGATAACGTAAACTGTAGAAGCGTTGAATGAATTGCATTTGCACGCTACTACTCATTTGCCAAGTGAGACTATTGAGAGTGGCTAATGCGCAACACTTGTCTATAGCCGTTTCGCCCATGAAACTTAGATGACGATTGGTGTAGCCGTAGTCTATCGAAAGATTGGTGAAGTGCTTCCCCGCAGGAGCAAATTGCTTGTAGAGCCGTGTGGTGTTGGGGCGGAGAATGCGGCTCAAAGTGGTATGGAGCAAGGTCGTGGCAAGGTGGAAACCATCTTTGGCATATTGTAGATGGGTTCCAGCAACAAACTGCTGATGGTTGTTTTTATGGAGCATCTCTTGCTCGGTTCTGTGCAGTCCACTATATAATAAGGTGGAAATTGTCGCAGAATCATCTTTGTTTAGCGTGGCATCGTTAGCGCGATAAGACACGAAGTTTGTAGTGGTGATATATCGATTGAGTGCTATTGTTACAGCTGCGCCTTGAAGGTAGTTGCCTGCTGTGCGGGAGGCGTGTGGATGAAGTGTCGCTGTGGTGCGCTCTAAAGCATAGCGTAGCGTAGTCTTTCCCAAGGCAAAATCGTTGTTGATAACCAGTCCCATCCCAACTTTCACACGATAATCTCCTATGATGGCTGTCTTAATGCAGTGAAAATTGCGAAGTAAGAGGTAACCTGCATAGTGATCGTAGCCACAAGAGTTGCCTTGTTTGAAAAAGGGCTCTCCAGCATCTTGTGCACCTATTAATCCCCATGCTATTTGGTGATTAGCCTGAAAAGTGTAGCGAAAGTCGTGTTTTATGGGGCCACCCCAATACTTTCTTTCTGTAAAACCACGACGCTGATAGAGTGGAATATTTGCGCTGAACATTATTTGATGATAGCCATGATGGAGAGACTTTAATAATGAGTTGTAAGGCTTTTCTGAGGGCTTCTCTACACTAATGAAATGCGCAAGTAGACGTGCGCAAGCATTGCTGAGCGATGGAATAAGATGTAACTCGGCTGTTGAGCGTATGTTTTGACATTGATAGCGATAGAAAAGGATGTCTTCTATTTGCTGATCGCTCAGGAATGGCAGCTGTTCTAAGTCTTCACGCGTGGCACGATTGAGGTCAATGGGCTTGTCAATGAAAGATGCTAACCATTCATAAAGTTCTTCGTCCGGCTCTTTATCTTCATCTTCTTCGCGTATGAATTCTTGATAATCTTCTTGCCATGTAGATTGTGTTTGTGCTATTGATGTGGTCGCTATGCTAGTGAGCAGTGCGACCAATAACCATCTTAGGTGTTGTTTTGTGGGGCATTTGTTCATGACCAGTATTTATTCAAAGTGGCACAAACCTAAAGAAAAAAGTGTTATGTTCCAACTTTTTTTATGAAGAATTGCATATTGAGGTGTTGTTTAGGGTATTAAATGAAAAAAGTGGTGTGTAATGCTCAAAAAAAGTCGTCTATGCAAAAAACATAGGCGACCTCTCTGACGATTTTTTCAAGGGCTTGTTGTAGCCTCTTATATCATCTCAAATCAATGATTTCAGCTTTAGGGAAATCTTTTGATTGAAATGAAAAAAGCCCAACATTGTGTTCTTGCTGTCTAAAATTAGAAATTCTGATGGTGGTCCAGTTTGAAGCCTGTCGCATCTTGATGAGCGTGGGCACATAAGTTTTGCTGATAGTGATGTAAAACTCTTGTGGTGACTGTTGCTTATCAATGGCCGTGAGATGAATTTGATAAGGTGCTCGCACGCTTTTCATCGACAACTGGTAACCTGTTTTGTAAAGCGACAAGAACTTGTAGGGATTGAGTTGGGCTTGTTTTGCAGCATTCGGGGTCGTGATATTCACCTCGTTTGTAGCTTTCATATAGGTCCATTGGGTTTTTCCCATTATACCATATTGTGGCCTTTATCTGTACTTACATGAAACATGTTCCTTTGATGGCGATAGTACCTTTCGTGGTTCCCACGTTGCCGGATTGGATAGAAAAAGCTGGCTGATGCTCCTCCTTTGTGACCAACGATTGTTGCTGCTTTGTCTAAAATCTTTCGTGCTTTGTCAGCCTGTTGCGCACAAACGCCCATCGTTAGAGCCGCAAACAGCATACAAAATAAAATTCGTTTCATTCTTTTTTTATTTCTTGTTGTTATCTATATTCTTTGTGGCACAAAAAGTACAAAATGTTTCGTGGCCGTGCTTCATCTCGCCAGAAAAAAATAATGTTTATTTTCGCCAAGAAAGCAGAATGAGCCACTTCGCATCAATGTCAGCACACATTTTAACCCGATAGTAAAAGCCCCTTTCGCGCGTGCGCGAAAGGTGTTTTAAAATTGAAATAGCCTTTCGCGCGTAGTTTTTCGTAGTTTTTCAAAAGCCCCCTTTCGCACACGCGCGAAGGGATGTTTTAAAATCGAAATGGCCCTTCGCGCGTAGTTTTTTTCGTAGTTTTTTTCAAAAGCCCCTTTCGTACACGCGCGAAAGGTGTTTTAAAATCGAAATGGCCCCTTCGCGCGTAGTTTTTCGTGGATCTTTTTCAAAACACCCCTTTTCTAACGCGTTTTCTGTGCCATTTTGCAGGTGCATGTCTGTTCTGTTTCACGATGAAAAACGAAAGGTCGTTCTCCAAAAGGGTGAAATCAAATAAAATTGTCATTCATTTTTGCCGTGTTCAGAATAATTGTTATCTTTGCCCCGATGAAAGCATTATGAAAAGATAATGCCGCAGTGCAAACGATAATAAGAATAAAAGATATACGATAATGGCAAAGATTAAGACGATTGGCATACTTACCTCTGGTGGTGATGCGCCAGGAATGAATGCAGCTATTCGGGCAGTGACGCGTGCTGGTATTTACAATGGCTTCCAAATTAAAGCTGTATATCGCGGGTATGATGGTCTCATTAATGGTGAAATTGTAGATTTTACGACAGAGAATGTGAGTGGTATTATCAGTGAAGGTGGAACTGTTTTAAAGACAGCACGCTCAACTGATTTTACGACTGTAGAGGGTCGTGCAAAGGCTTATGAAAATATAGTAAAAGAAGGTATTAATGCTTTGGTCGTGATTGGTGGTAATGGCTCGTTGACAGGAGCTATGAAGTTTGCCGAGGAATATGATATTTGTTGTATTGGACTGCCAGGTACAATAGACAATGACCTCTATGGAACAGATAGTACGATAGGCTATGACACGACGATGAATACTATTGTAGAATGTGTTGACCGTATACGGGATACTGCGCAAAGCCACGAGCGTATTTTCTTTGTGGAAGTGATGGGACGTGATGCTGGGTTTTTAGCGCAGAATTCTGCTATAGCAGCAGGTGCAGAGGCTGCCATTATTCCTGAAGATAGCACCGATGTTGACCAATTGGCACAGTTCATGGAACGCGGAATTCGTAAGAGTAAGCGAAGTAGTATTGTTATTGTTAGTGAGAGTCCTAAGTGTGGCGCTATCTATTATGCAAATCGTGTGAAAAAAGAGTTTCCGCAATATGATGTGAAAATATCAATTCTTGGTCATCTCCAGCGTGGTGGACGCCCTTCGGCTCGTGATCGTATTTTAGCTTGTCGAACGGGAGTTGGTGCGGTTGAAGCAATCATGCAAGGACAACGCAATGTGATGGTGGGCATTCGTAATGGTGAGATTGTTTATGTTCCATTGAGCGAGGCCATTCGTAGTGATAAACCTTTGGATAGGAAGCTGATAAAGGTGCTTGATGAATTAAGTATCTAAGATTTAAGAAAGTATAAAAAAATAAGATACATTAAAAAAATAAAAAAATAAAATAACTTTTTGTTGTTTTTTTATGAATAGTGGTACTTTTTGCCATTGTATTTTTAGTTGGTAACGAATAAATTAAAAAAACAAACATATATGTCGCAAGTTATTGGACACATTTCTCAAATTATCGGTCCTGTTATAGACGTTTATTTTGATACGACAGGGTTAGAAGCCGAGAAAGTATTACCCAAGATTTATGAAGCCTTGAAGGTGGAGCGTACTGATGGGAGTGAGCTGATTATTGAGGTGCAGCAGCACATAGGCGAGGATACCGTGAGATGTGTGGCAATGGATAATACAGATGGGTTGAGCAGGGGCTTAGAAGTTATTCCAACAGGAAGTCCTATCACGATGCCTGCTGGCGACCAAATCAAAGGCCGTATGATGAATGTTATTGGCCAACCTATTGATGGAATGCCTGCTTTAGACATGAAAGGTGCTTATCCCATCCATCGTGCGGCCCCAACATTTGATCAGCTTTCCACGCATAAAGAAATGCTTTCTACGGGTATAAAGGTGATTGATTTGCTTGAGCCTTATATGAAAGGTGGAAAAGATTGGCTTGTTTGGTGGCGCTGGTGTTGGTAAGACTGTGCTCATCATGGAGTTGATTAATAATATTGCAAAAGGGCATAATGGTTACTCTGTTTTTGCTGGTGTCGGCGAGCGTACGCGTGAGGGTAACGACTTGTTGCGCGATATGTTGGAAAGCGGTGTTATTAAGTATGGCGATGCTTTCAGAAAAGCAATGGAAGAAGGTAAGTGGGATTTGTCATTAGTGGATAAAGACCAGTTAGCCGAAAGTCAGGCAACTTTGGTTTATGGCCAAATGAATGAACCTCCAGGGGCACGTGCTTCCGTGGCACTTTCTGGATTAACAGTAGCTGAGGAGTTTAGAGATCATGGTGGTAAGGGTGGTGAATCAGCCGACATTATGTTCTTTATAGATAATATATTCCGTTTCACGCAGGCGGGTTCCGAGGTGTCTGCCTTGTTAGGTCGCATGCCTTCAGCTGTAGGGTATCAGCCAACCTTGGCCAGTGAAATGGGTGCTATGCAGGAACGAATTACTTCTACAAAGAATGGTTCTATTACTTCAGTACAGGCTGTTTATGTACCGGCAGATGACTTAACGGACCCAGCCCCGGCTACAACATTCTCACATTTGGATGCGACAACTGAGCTTTCTCGAAAGATTGCAGAATTGGGTATTTATCCGGCAGTCGACCCATTGGGTAGTACTTCACGAATCTTAGATCCGTTGATTGTTGGTAAGGAGCATTATGAATGTGCACAACGTGTGAAACAATTGCTGCAACGTTACAATGAGCTCCAAGATATTATTGCAATTTTGGGTATGGACGAATTGTCTGATGAGGATAAATTGACCGTGAATCGCGCACGGCGAGTTCAACGTTTCTTGTCACAGCCTTTTACAGTTGCAGAGCAGTTTACTGGACTAAAGGGTGTGATGGTTTCCATTGAAGATACCATTAAGGGCTTCAATGCTATCCTTGATGGTGAAGTTGATGATTTGCCTGAGCAGGCTTTCATCAATGTCGGGACTATCGAAGATGTTCGTGAAAAAGCAAAACAGCTTCTTGAGGCTGCAAAGGCCTAAAGGTGATAAGAATGTTAAACGAAAAGGCACATTGTAGTAGAAAAGAATTACATGCTGAGATTAAAGATTATAAGCCCTGAACGAATTATTTTTGATGGAGAAGTCGTTCGTGTAGTTGTTCCTGGTACAATGGGGATGTTTGAGATACTGGAGCATCATGCACCAATAATATCTTCTTTAACAGCAGGTGTCGTGAGTTACCTTTCTGATCAGCAGGAGCTCTTAGAACAGCGAATCATTGGTGGCTTCGTTGAAGTTCAGAAAGATGAAGTGCGATTGTGCGTCGAATTATCATAAACAAGAGTGGTGTTGTATGGAAAGAGCATTTATAATGGAAAGAAATATATACGTGGAGCATTTCGGATAGCTGCAGGTGTATTTCTGTCAGAGCTATTGGTTCTGCAACTTATCCAGTATAATGTTCTCATGGTTCCCATGCTCACTGGACTTTGTTTTTTTCTGGTAGTTGAGGTAGCTGTTGGAATCATTTGGGAGCGTATGTACCAAAACCAAGTAGATAGTAAGGCCTCTTTCTTGATGGGAGTTTCTGGTTTTCGCTTCCTTGTTGCATTATTGGTTATTTTTATCTACTTCTTAGCAACGGGTAGAAGTACAATGATGTCTTTCTTGTTGCTCTTCGTTCCCTATTACTTTGCGATGCTTGTGCACCATCTTCTTTTTTTTACACATGTCAATAAATTGGCATAGAATATTTTGTTGCGTTTAGAAATATGAAGCAAATAAAAACGATAGTACTTTTATTCCTCATCTCCTTTCTACCATTACAGTTGTGGAGTGCCACAGAGGAGTCTGCAGCTGGGGAGTTAAATATATCAGAGATTGTGTTGGAGCACTTGTCTGATAATTATGAATGGCATATTGCTTCATACAAAGGTAAATCGTTGAGTATTCCATTACCCATTATTGTGCGCAGTTCTGCTACGGGTACATGGAGTGTTTGCACGGCAGAAACATTGCCGAAACCATTTTTCTTTGATGCCGCGCATCATGGAAAGATTTATGAGCAGATGCCGAACGGTTCACACGTGAGGCCTTTAGATTTGAGTATAACGAAAGTGGTGCTTCAGATTTGGATTGTCGTTCTTGTACTGTTGTGCATCTTTGGTTACTGTTCTCGTTGGTACAAGCATCATGATGAAAAGTCAGAAGCACCGCGAGGCTTTGTCGGTGCAATAGAAATGATTGTCATGACGATAAATGATGATGTGGTAAAGGGTTCTATAGGTGAAAAGCATTATAAGCCTTATGCGCCCTTTTTACTCACCGTATTTTTCTTTATCCTTACATCAAATCTGATAGGGTTAATTCCCATTTTCCCAGGAGGCTCAAACATAACGGGAAATATTAATATCACTTTATTTTTAGCAATATGCTCAATGATAGCCATTAATGTTTTTGGTAGTCGTGAGTATTGGAAAGATATTTTTTGGCCTCATGTGCCAACATTCCTAAAGGTTCCGGTCCCTTTGATGCCAGCTATAGAGTTATTTGGGGTGTTTACCAAACCATTTGCTTTGATGATTCGTTTATTTGCGAACATGATGGCTGGGCATGCTGTAATTCTAAGTTTCACTTGCGTAATCTTTTTAGGTTGGTCTATGGGGGTTGGCTTTGGAATAGGATTAAATACGTTTAGCATTATTATGTTGCTATTCATGAATGCTTTGGAGTTTTTGGTCGCATTTGTGCAGGCTTATGTTTTCACATTGTTGACAGCAGTTTTTTATCGGTTTGGCTCATCCGCAAGCAGAAACCGAATAGTTTTTTTGGTAAGAAATAAAATTAGAATAAAAATAATTAAAACGTAAGATTATGATGATTTCAACTTTATTAGCAGCCGCTGGTTTAGCACGGTTAGGCTGTGGTTTGGGAGCTGGTATTGCAGTTATTGGTGCAGGTTTAGGTATTGGTAAAATTGGTGGTAGCGCCATGGATGCTATTGCACGCCAGCCAGAGGCATCAAGCCGTATTATGACAAATATGATTTTGACTTCAGCTTTTGTTGAAGGTTGTGCTTTGTTTGCAATAGCAGCTTGTGCATTTATTATCTAATCAAGAAAGATTATAATTAATGGAGAATTTGCCTTCCATATTAACGCCTGACTTAGGGCTCCTATTTTGGATGCTCCTCGCGTTTCTGGTGGTTTTATTTTTCTTGGTTAGGTTTGGCTTCCCTGCTATTATCAATACGGTAGAGAAGCGTAAACAATATATTGACGAGAGTCTTGCCAAGGCACATGAAGCATCAGATCGTTTGCTGCATATCAAGCAAGAGGGAGAAACTCTCTTGCAAGAAGCGCGCGAACAACAGGCTAAGATAATGAAAGAGGCAGCCGAAACACGTGATGCAATTGTTGAGAAAGCTGAAGAGAAAGCTCGTCAGGAGAGTGCGAGGATTATCGCAGAGGCCAAGCAGCAAATAGCATTCGAAAAGCAAGAAGCTATTCGTGATATTCGTTCTCAAGTGGCAGAATTAAGCGTAAATATCGCAGAAAAGATCCTTCGTGAAGAGCTTTCTTCAGAAAAGGCTCAGCAGGCAAATATCGATCGGTTGTTAGATGAAGTTTCTAAATGATTAATTTATTTCTAAATTGTAATTTATGAATTTGGGTGTTATTTCAGTTCGGTATGCACGAGCCTTATTAAAGGAGGCCGTGATAGAACATCAAGAAGATGTGCTTTATGCCGAGATGCAAACCCTTTTGCACAGTTATTTTACGGTTCATGAACTGAAGATAGCTATTGATAGCCCCATGTTATCCAATGAAGAGAAGCAAAATCTTCTTGAACTGGCTTGTGGCGGCAAAGTGTGTGCATTGACCCAAAAAAATTCATAAGGCTCATTTTGAAAAAGAATAGGGGGAGTTGTTGCAGTTTATGGCCGCGTCTTATGTCTCAATTTATCGTGAGTTGAAGCATATCACGTTAAGCCAATTGACGACAGCCTCACCTGTAGATTTAGAAACAGAGCAAAAAGTTAAGCAATTGATAGAAAGCTACACGCATGGTGAGGTTGAGTTTTCATCGAAAATTGATGCCGACTTGATTGGTGGTTTCATTTTGGAGTATGATTCTTACCGTATGGATGCGAGTGTACAGACGAAGCTCCGCAAGGTGTTATCAGCGCTTAATGGATAATTTATAAAAAGAATAAAATGTCAGATAAGATTAATCCCAGTGAGGTTTCTGAAGTGCTATTGCAAGAACTTCAGAACCTTAAACTTGACGAAAAGTTTGACGAGGTGGGTGTGGTGCTCACTGTTGCTGATGGTGTAGCACGTGTTTATGGCTTGCGTAATGCAGAAGCGAGTGAACTTTTAGAGTTCGAGAATGGTACAATGGCCATTGTGATGAACTTAGAGGAAGACAATATCGGTTGCATTCTGTTAGGGTCTACTGCAGGAATTAAGGAAGGACAGACCGTAAAGCGCACACATCGCATTGCATCAATTCAAGTAAATGACAACTTCTTAGGCCGTGTGGTAAACCCTTTGGGTGAAGCAATCGACGGCTTAGGTGATATTGATTTAACGGGGGCATTCGAGATGCCACTTGATAGAAAGGCCCCCGGTGTGATTTACCGCCAGCCCGTTAAAGAACCATTGCAGACAGGATTGAAAGCTGTTGACTCTATGATTCCAATTGGTCGTGGCCAGCGTGAGTTAATTATTGGTGACCGACAAACGGGTAAACCGCTATTGCTGTAGACACGATTATTAATCAAAAGAGTTTTTATGAGGCGGGTAAGCCAGTATATTGCATTTATGTAGCCATTGGCCAAAAGGCTTCAACGGTTGCCGCATTGGTGCAAACTTTGCGCGAGCATGGTGCATTGCCCTATTCAATCATTGTGAGTGCTACGGCTGCCGACCCTGCCGCCATGCAATATTATGCACCTTTTGCGGGCGCAGCAATCGGTGAGTATTTCCGCGATCGTGGTTATAGTGCACTTGTCATCTATGACGATTTGTCGAAGCAGGCCGTTGCTTATCGTGAAGTTTCGTTGATTTTGCGTCGTCCTTCAGGCCGTGAGGCTTATCCTGGCGATGTGTTCTATCTGCACTCTCGTTTATTAGAGCGCGCAGCACGCATCAATAATCAGCAGGAAATTGCCGAGCAGATGAACGACCTTCCAGCCTGCATGAAAGGTCATGTGCGCGGTGGTGGTTCACTAACGGCCTTACCAATTATTGAAACACAAGCAGGTGATGTGTCGGCATATATTCCTACCAATGTGATTTCTATTACTGATGGGCAGATTTATTTGGAAACGAATCTCTTTAATCAGGGATTTCGTCCAGCAATTAATGTAGGTATATCTGTATCCCGTGTGGGTGGTTCTGCACAAATCAAGAGTATGAAGAAGGTGGCAGGAACATTGAAATTGGATATGGCACAGTATCGTGAGTTGGAGGCTTTCTCTAAGTTCTCAAGTGATATGGATGCTGTTACGGCGATGACTTTGGATCGTGGGCGTAAGAATAATCAGTTGCTTATTCAACCACAATACCATCCTATGCCTGTAGGAGAACAAATTGCCATCCTTTATTGTGGCGTACATGGTTTAATGCATGATGTGCTGTTGAAGCCGTTCGTGATTGTCAAGATTTGTTCTTGGAAGCTATGCGTTCTTCACATGCAGATGTAATTTCTTCCTTGGCAAATGGCGACTTGACCGATGATTCCATTAAGGTGATTGAAGAAACGATGGCTAATATTGCAGGACAATATAAATAAACAAAGAAAGAACAGAGTAGATGCCGTCTTTAAAAGAGATAAAAACGAGAATAGCTTCTGTTAATAGCACGCGTAAGATAACGAGTGCTATGAAAATGGTTGCATCAAGTAAGTTGCATCATGCACAGACCGCTATTCTCAATATGCTTCCTTATGCCAATATGCTTGAGCATATGTTGAAGTCATTTTTAGTCACACTCCCCGATACAGAGAATGAGTTAGCCCATATACGGCCTGTTCATACTGTTGCATTTGTTGTGTTTACGAGCAACAGTTCGTTGTGCGGTGGCTTCAACAATAATGTTCTCAAAGCCTTTCAGGCCACTGTTAATGCCTATCGGGCACAAGGCGTTGAAAATATTATGGTTTATCCCATAGGCCGGAAAATTGAAGAATATGCTCAGAAGCATGGCATTAAGGTTGCGCATAGTTTTGTGCAATTGGCAGAGAAACCGGATGCGACCGAGTGTGCAAGCATTGCAGAAGAGCTACGAGATAAGTTTCTGGCGCGTGAAATAGATAAGGTTGAGTTGATTTATCACCATTTCAAATCTGCTGGTAGTCAAATCCTCATGCAGAAGGTTTATCTCCCGATTGATTTATCAACAGAAGCGATAGGCGTAGAGAACGACCGCGATTTAACCAGCAATGTTGCTACAGCGAAGGCGCAGGAGTATTTGCGAAAGCGTAAGGCACGTGAAGAAGAGAAGCAAAAGACTGGTGTCCTTGCTATTAATGATAACTTCATCGTAGAACCTGATTTGGTGAGTGTATTGTCGTCTTTAATCCCCAAGGAATTAGATTTGCAAATCTACACAGCTCTTTTGGATAGCAATGCCAGCGAGCACGCTGCACGTATGGTGGCAATGCAAACAGCTACCGATAATGCCAATGAGTTGTTGCGCGCACTTAACTTGCAGTATAACAAGAGTCGTCAGCAAGCCATCACCAATGAGTTGCTCGATATTGTGGGTGGAAGCATTAATAATTAGATGAGGCTCAAGATATTATTCTTTGAAAAAGGGACTGAATGAATCGTGTATCAAATTTATTTTGGTGCACGATTTAGCTTTAAAACAATATGACGGAGCAGATAATCTGCCCTATAAAAACGAGATAAGATGATGAAGTTTAATAATGAAACCGTTCGCCGGCGCGATCGATTGATGACCGAAGAACGCGCATTAGAGTTACTGCGGACAGCTGAATATGGTGTGTTGAATATGATTGATGCCGATGGGCTACCTTATGGTATCCCTGTTAACCATGTGTGGGATGGAGATTCTTCTATTTATATTCATTGTGCTCCAGAAGGGCACAAGTTAGAAGCTTTGGCCAAGCATCCACAAGTGAGTTTCTGCATTGTAGGCGATGTGCACTTGTTGCCAGGAAAGTTTACCACAGAATATGAGAGTGTGTTATTGCGTGGTACAGCGCACATTCACCTTTCGCCAGAAGAACGCATGCAAGCATTATTAAAATTGGTTGATAAGCTCTCACCCGAATTTAAGGAATTGGGTGCAAAATATTCTGAAAAATCATTCCATCGGGTAAATATCATTCGTGTCGAATTTTCTGAATTTAGTGCTAAATGTAAGTATGTGCATACGGCCGATTAAGTTGAATCAGAGATGGGGGATACTACACTTATAAAAGAATAAAAGATATTATTGGCATATGGAAATGAAAGATGTCAATTTGTATGAATTGTATTGGGAAGATTAATCTAAAAATAAATATTGCTGTTAGATAAGACTTTTTGCATTCTAATTAGTTTAACGAGATTATATCTAACACGATATCTTCTGCCATTAAGTCTCAAATATAAATTGTTTTTCTAATAGAACAAACGTTTTTGATGGTGCTTACTAGTTGTAGCTGAAAGACAAAAAATCTACTAAGGTAAAAAGGATTACAAATTTTTTTGATTTGTTTTTTTACTGAGATGGCAATAATGACAATGTGTATTTTTAGTATATTTATACTAAATAAAAAAAGTGATAATGTTTTTATTTGGTAATGTACAAGTAGGCATTGACTTTTTATGTAATGGTAAATGTTGAAATACCAAAAGATATAGCCACAGATCGTGGGGTTAAAAAGGTTTAGAAGATCTACAAATCAAAAGAGTGAAGAGTATATTATAAAAAAATAAATATGGTGGCGATAATGAGTGGTGGAATATTCATCCTGCTGCGAAATGACAAGGGCTTCGGAGGTTAATTCATGGTAAATATTCACCAGCAAGATATTTATTTAAATGATTAGAGTTATGATTTATATGCAGTTAAAAAAATATGTATTGCCAAATGAGAATGATAGGGAAAAAGAAATATATAAAAATTTCAAACATCATTTTTCCTATTTCTAATTCTGAAATTGAATTAGTGAAGAAAAGAAATAGAAATACCTTTCGAGTTGGAATTTTTTTATAGACATATAGGTTATGGTTTCTTTTTCCAAAAATAATAAGGATAATAGTGACAGGCTATTAGATGTAATTAGTTTTAAACAAATTAATCTTAGACAGGACTATTATAGGTGTGATCCAGATATGGAATTGTATAATAGTTCTATTTTTTTCGAAACAAGTATATTTTTTTGAATTGTGTGAAGGAACTTATCTACATATTGATAAAAAAAGGCAATAGGTAGCCAAAATGCCATTTATTTTTTTCGAAAGAAAGATTGCAAACTCGTTAGAGGATTTTTTACTCCGCTTTAATACAGAAGGACATTATTTTGAACGTGGTTGAATTTGACGATACTATACATTAATATATGGGGTCTATTAATTCCAATAGTTTAATATGGAAGTTTTAGCAAGGTAAAACAAGTATCGTCATGGTATAATAAAATCAGATAAGGAAAATGAATAACGATAATATTCCATCTCGTTCAATAGCGACATTGCTTTTTTTACAGTTTTATTATCGTCTTGTCTCAGGGAGACTGCTATTCCTATCAAGTCAGCATTCTCAATTGAATTATCAGAAGGCAAGGCTTTGGCTGTAATGATTCAACAAAGAATTTTAAATTGTTGAGGATGGGGGTAAAAGTTATTTTTAGATGAAGTCACGTTGCAATTATATATCATATCATCGAACAAAAGATATAATTTTTATACGCTAATATGCGTTATATTACATATCAAAACGATATAGATTAGAAGTTGCATGATAAGATGATGAAAAAAACGCTATAAACATAAATAGAACGATACGAGTAAGAAGCTTTGTCGTTTGGTTAGGGTATGTGTTGTTTTTGAATTTCAATGCCAATAGTCTATTTATATTTTTGGAACATTACGATTGCAGTGTTGGTATGTGTAACATGCCCATAGACATGCTGCTATGTGTTATACTCATATTAATGAGAGAAATATTTGTCTTTTTCCAAAAAAATAAATTTAATTTTGCAACACGATAAAATATTAGAAGTTACGTATGAAAAAAGTCTTATCCCTATTTTATATTTGCCTGGGAGTTTTATTGTTAAGTGCATGTGCTGGAGTGAAGAAAGTTGCCTATTTCAAAAATATAGATGAGGTGAGCTTGGCGGCATCAAAAGGCTTGTATGATGCACATATTATGCCCAAAGATTTGATATTAGTAACGGTGAATACTACCGATCCTCAGGTGTCTGCTCCGTTTAATAATGGAACAGGAGGTAGCAAAGGTGGACAGGCTGTAGGGACAACGACAACAACAGATGGCTATTTGGTTGACAATCAAGGTAATATTAATTTTCCAGTCGTGGGGAAATTGCATGTGGCAGGGTTAACCAAGAATCAGTGTGAAGATATGATTAAGAATAAAATTGCTCCTTATTTAGCTGCAAATGAAAATCCTGTAGTTACAGTGCGTATGGCAAGTTATCGTGTGACTATTACGGGAGAGGTGAAGTCACCAGGTGTGATACCTGTATCAACCGAGAAGATTAGCATTATAGAAGCTTTGGCACAGGCTGGAGACTTAACTATATACGGAAAGCGTGATAACATCATTCTAATTCGTGAGAAAGCTGATGGAGAAAAAGAATATCATCGTTTGAATTTGAATGATGCAAATATCATCAATTCACCTTATTACTATTTGCAGCAAAATGATATTATTTATGTACAACCCAACACGGTACAATCTCAAAACTCAATGATAGGTAATTCTACTTCACTGTGGTTCTCATTGGTAGGAATAGTTGTGAGTTTAGCATCGTTCATGGTTACAGTGTTGCGGTGATAGAAACTAAAAGAATGGAAAAGCATAGTTGTTTTCATTCTTTTTTTGTTTAAAAATATTCAGTAAAGGTGTTTTCGGTATGGAAGAATTAAAGGAAGATTGTGGTGTAGCATTAATAAGGTTGTTAAAACCCTTATCTTATTATCAAGAAAAGTATGGCACATGGATGTATGGGTTAAATAAACTTTACTTGATGATGGAGAGCAACACAATCGTGGACAGGAAGGAGCAGGAATGGCATGTGTAAAGCTTGATACTGAGGCTGGTTCTGAATATATGTTTCGGGAGCGTGCAGAAGGTTCGAATGCTATCACAGAGATTTTTGGTAAGGTGCATGATAGTTATGCAGCTGTTGAAGCTCAGAATTTGATCGATGTGGAATATGCAAAAGAAAATCTTCCTTTCGCTGGCGAACTTTATATGGGACATCTTCGTTACAGCACTACGGGTAAGAGCGGTATAACCTATGTGCATCCTTTTTTGCGCCGAAACAATTGGAAAGCAAAAAATCTTTGCTTCTGTGGTAATTTCAATATGACCAATGTAGATGAAGTCTTTCATCAACTTACACAGCAAGGTCAATTCCCGCGCATTTATAGCGATACCTATATAATGTTGGAGCTAATGGGACATCGGTTGGATCGCGAAGTAGAACGTAATTTCAACGCCGCAAAGGAGTATGGATTAGAGAATACAGCCATTACGTCTTATATAGAGCAGCACGTGGATATGAAAAACGTATTGCAAACAACGATGCCGCGTTTTGATGGAGGTTATGTTGTTTGTGGGGTGACAGGTAGCGGTGAGATGTTCTCTATGCGCGACCCTTGGGGTATCCGTCCCGCATTCTATTATAAAGATGATGAAATTGTTGTCTTAGCCAGTGAGCGACCTGTGTTGCAAACGACATTTGACTTAGAGTGTGATGATGTGTTAGAGCTTCAGCCAGGTCAAGCCTTAATGGTAAAAAAGGATGGAGAATGCTTGGTAGAACAAATTATAACACCAAAGGAAACTGCCCCCTGCTCTTTTGAACGAATCTATTTTAGTCGAGGATCTGATCGAGATATTTATGCTGAGCGTGAACGTTTAGGCGAGTTGTTAGTTCCTTCGGTACTGAAAGCTGTTGATGGCGATTTGCTACACACAGTATTTTCATATATTCCAAATACAGCTGAGGTTGCATATTATGGTTTGCAGAATGGCCTGACAAAATATTTAGACAGACAAAAAATAAAGCAGATAGAGTGCTTAGAACATATTCCAACTCATGAAGAGTTGGAAGCAATATTGAATGTGCGTGTGCGTGCAGAGAAAGTAGCATGGAAGGATATCAAACTGCGCACCTTTATAGCGGAAGGTAATAGTCGTAATGATTTGGCTAGTCATGTCTATGATATAACCTATGGGAGTATTGAACCCCATGTTGATAATTTGGTTGTTATAGATGATAGTATTGTTCGTGGTACAACTTTGAAAAAGAGTATCCTGCGTATCTTAAATCGTCTTCATCCAAAGAAAATTGTCATAGTAAGTAGTGCTCCACAGATACGCTATCCAGACTATTATGGTATAGATATGCCACGTTTAGAAGAATTTTGTGTATTCCGTGCCACGATAGCCTTATTAAAAGAACGAGGCTTAGCACATATCATACATGCCACATATAAATCTTGCTTACAGCAGTTGAAAGCAAAAGATGTCCCAATGCAAAATTGTGTTCGTATGCTTTATGAGCCTTTTTCTGTAGAAGAGATTAATCAACAGATTGTTAAGATGCTCCGCCCCTCAGGTGTTACGACTCCTATAGAGCTTGTATTTCAAAGTATAGAGGGGCTTCATCATGCCATACCGAAGCATCAAGGTGATTGGTATTTTACGGGATATTATCCTACTCAGGGTGGAACAAAATCGTGTAACCAATCTTTTATTAATTATTATGAACAAGAAGAATTAGGGAAGTAATTCTCTAATTCTTCTTGCGTATATACGTATAATATCGAGTAACAACTTATTAAAATAGCATAGTGAAATGAAGAACGTGACGTTGGTCTTGAGTGATGGTACCACTTTCTGTGGAGAAAGCTTTGGCTATGAAGCTTCTGTTGCAGGAGAAGTGGTATTTAATACTGCAATGGTTGGTTATCCAGAAAGTCTTACGGATCCATCTTATGCAGGCCAATTATTGGTGTTAACCTATCCTCTAATAGGTAATTATGGTGTTCCTGCTTTTTCAATGGATGAGCAAGGACTCCCACTTTTTATGGAGAGTGACCGAATTTATGTCTCAGGACTTATCGTGAATGATTATAGTTCACTTTATAGTCATTGGAATGCCCAGGGAAGTTTGTCGGATTGGTTGAAACGCGAAAAGATTCCAGGAATTACAGGAATTGATACACGTGAATTGACAAAGGTCTTGCGTTCGCATGGTGTAATGATGGGAAAACTAGTTTTAGATAATGATGGAAGTGAAATCCAAGAGGTTGATTATGCCAGTATAAATTTTGTTGATCAAGTATCCTGCAAGGAGATTATCCGTTATAATGAAGGTGCTGGAAAAAAGGTTGTTTTGCTTGATTGTGGCGCAAAAGCAAATATCATTCGCTGTTTGATACAGCGTGGGGTAGAGGTTATTCGAGTTCCATGGGATTATGACTATACAAACTTGGATTTTGATGGGTTATTTTTATCAAATGGACCAGGAGACCCTAATTTATGTTTAGCTGCAGTTGAAGTGTTACGCAAGCAGATGAATGAGAGTAATAAGCCTATCTGCGGTATTTGCATGGGGAATCAATTGCTTTCAAAGGCTGCAGGAGCAACAATTTATAAGTTGAAATATGGTCATAGAGGACATAACCAACCAGTTCGTATGAAGGATACAAATCGCTGTTTTGTAACAAGTCAGAACCATGGTTATGCTGTTGATGCAAAGACCTTGGGGCATGATTGGGATGAGCTGTTTGTAAATATGAATGATGGTTCAAACGAAGGTATTCGACATAAAGAGAAACCCTGGTTTAGTTGCCAATTCCATCCTGAAGCTTGTTCTGGTCCTGTTGATACAGAGTTTATTTTTGATAAGTTTATAGAGACATTAAAATAGTTAGTATAATGAAGCACAAAGATATTAAAAAGGTGTTGCTATTAGGTTCTGGTGCACTAAAAATAGGTGAAGCGGGAGAGTTTGATTACTCTGGTTCACAGGCTTTAAAAGCACTTCGCGAAGAAGGTATTGAAACCATTTTAATCAATCCTAATATTGCAACAGTACAAACTTCAGAAGGGGTCGCTGATCATATTTACTTTCTTCCTGTTCAACCTTATTTTGTTGAGCGAGTCATTCAGAAAGAGCATCCTGATGGGGTTCTGTTGTCTTTTGGTGGACAGACTGCATTAAATTGTGGTGTAGCATTAGAGCAATCTGGTGTGTTTGCTAAATATGGGGTACAAGTATTAGGTACACCTGTTGCTGCAATAATGAAAACAGAAGACAGAGAACGTTTTGTAGAAGAATTAGATAAAATTGATGTTAATACCATTAAGAGTGAAGCTTGTGAAGATATTGCAGGAGCGAGAAGAGCTGCATCTGATTTAGGCTATCCTGTTATAATTCGTGCTGCCTATGCTTTAGTGGGTTAGGATCTGGATTTGCAGATAATGAAGATGAGTTAAATAAACTTTGTGAGAAAGCTTTCTCTTTTTCACCACAAGTATTAGTCGAGAAGAGTCTGAAGGGGTGGAAAGAAATAGAATACGAAGTCGTTCGTGACCAGTATGATAATTGTATCACTGTTTGTAATATGGAGAATTTTGATCCATTGGGAATTCACACAGGTGAGAGTATCGTTGTTGCCCCTTCACAAACACTGACCAATCATGAATATCATAAGTTGCGTGCATTATCTATAAAAATTGTTCGGCATATAGGCATTATTGGTGAGTGTAATGTGCAATATGCTTTTGATCCTGTGAGTGAAGATTATCGTGTGATAGAAGTAAATGCTCGTCTTTCGCGGTCATCTGCTTTAGCTTCAAAGGCAACAGGTTACCCATTAGCTTTTATAGCTGCAAAGTTAGGTCTTGGTTATGGACTTTTTGAATTAAAAAATTCTGTAACAAAAACTACGAGTGCTTTCTTTGAGCCCGCTCTTGATTATGTCGTTTGTAAGATTCCACGTTGGGATTTATCCAAATTTCATGGTGTAGATAAGGAATTGGGGTCAAGTATGAAGTCTGTGGGTGAAGTGATGGCCATTGGACGGAATTTCGAAGAAGCTATTCAGAAAGGACTTCGAATGATAGGGCAAGGGATGCATGGTTTTGTTGATAATAAAGAACTTGCCATTGCAGATATAGATGCAGCCCTACGGGAACCAACAGATAAGCGTGTCTTTGTCTTGTCGAAAGCACTTCAACATGGCTATACTGTAGACCAAATACATGAACTAACAAAAATTGATAAATGGTTTCTGCAAAAACTGCAGCATATAGTGGATATTAATGAAGAGCTACATCATTTTAATATCAATACTTTAGATAAAAGATATTTTGTCGAATGCTAAGGTTTATGGATTTACAGATTTCCAGATTGCACGTGCTATTGGTTTAGAAAATGAAGTCAGTAATATGCACGAGGCTTCATTGTTGGTGCGCAATCTACGTAAGCATTATAATATTCTCCCTGTAGTTAAACAAATTGACACTTTAGCTGCTGAGTATCCAGCGCAAACCAATTATCTTTATGTTACTTATGGAGGTACAGCTCATGATGTAACATTCTCAAATGACAAACGTTCCATCGTTGTCTTAGGTTCAGGTGCCTATCGTATCGGAAGTTCAGTAGAATTTGATTGGTGTGGGGTACAGGCTCTTAATACGATTCGTAAGGAAGGTTGGCGCTCGGTAATGATAAACTATAATCCAGAGACTGTTTCAACTGACTATGATATGTGTGATCGTTTGTATTTTGATGAACTCACTTTTGAGCGAGTTATGGACATCATAGATTTGGAATGTCCACATGGAGTAATTGTTAGCACGGGAGGCCAGATACCAAATAATTTGGCTTTAAAATTAGATGCACAACATGTTACTATCTTGGGTACTCAGGCTCAAGATATTGATGGTGCTGAAGATCGTGCTAAATTCTCAGCAATGCTCACAGAACATGGTATTAATCAACCAGAATGGCAAGCTTTGAGTAATATGGAAGATATTGAGTCTTTTGTTAATCGTGTTGGTTATCCAGTCTTAGTCCGGCCATCTTATGTGTTGTCAGGTGCAGCAATGAATGTTTGTTCTAATGAAGATGAATTAAAGCGTTTCTTACTTTTGGCAGCTAATGTTAGTGAGGATCATCCTGTTGTAGTCTCTAAGTTTATAGAAAATGCGAAAGAGATAGAGATGGATGCAGTTGCAAAGAATGGGGAGATTATTGTTTATGCTATCAGTGAGCATGTAGAGTTTGCTGGAGTCCATTCTGGAGATGCAACTATTCAATTTCCACCTCAAAAGATTTATGTTGAGACAGTAAGACGTATTAAGCGCATTAGTCGTGAAATAGCTAAGAATTTACATATTAATGGGCCATTTAATATTCAGTTTATGGCTCGCGATAATGATATTTTGGTTATTGAATGTAATCTTCGTGCCAGCCGCTCTTTCCCTTTTGTAAGTAAAATACTTAAACTGAATTTCATTGATTTAGCGACGAAAGTGATGTTGGGGCTGCCTGTAGAGAAACCTAATAAGAATCTCTTTGATCTCGATTATGTCGGTATCAAGGCAAGTCAGTTCTCCTTTAATCGTCTTCAAAAGGCCGATCCTGTCCTTGGTGTGGACATGAGTTCTACAGGTGAAGTAGGATGTTTAGGGGATGATACCAATGCGGCATTGTTAAAGAGCATGCTTTCTGTGGGTTATCGCATTCCTAAAAAATCAGTGTTGTTGTCAACGGGGGGAGCCAAGCAAAAGGCTGAAATGTTAGAAACAGCGAGGCTATTGATTGCGAATCACTATGAGCTTTATGCCACAGGAGGAACGAGTGCTTATCTCTCTGAGAATGGGGTTTCTAATACACGCGTTTACTGGCCATCGGAAACCAATCAAAATCCGCAAGCCTTAGAGTTACTAAGAGAACGAAAGATTGATATGGTTGTAAATATTCCAAAGAACTTGACAGTACATGAGTTAACAAATGGTTATCGTATACGGCGTGCAGCTATAGATTTAAATATACCTCTATTAACGAATAGTCGTTTGGCAAGTGCTTTTATTCAAGCATTTTGTTCAACAAGATTAGAGGATATAGACATTAAATCTTGGGATGAATATTAAGTAGTGGAAGATATGTGGGATGGATTTATCTCCAAAAAGATGCCTCTCGGTAAATCTTCAGGGGTAATAATCCATTCCTCTAAAAATTCATATATAAATCTCCTTTTTAAATGTGTTTTTATAAGTGATTGTAAATTAGTATCTTAGAAAAAAAAGTTACACAAAACGTAAAAAGTAGTTAAAAAAATTAGGTCGCATATCAAAAAAAATACTTACCTTTGCAGTGTTTTTAATAACAAATGATTGTTTTTACAGATTTAAAAAAAGCAAAGAAAAATGAAGAAATTAGTAGCATTTATGTTTGTAGCTGTTGCAGCTATCTCTCTCGCATCTTGTCATGACAAAACTGCTAACAACGCAGGTAACAATGACTCAGATTCAATTGCACAGGTTGACACTGCAAATGCAGCACCTGCTGATTCTGCAGCTGCAGATTCTGCAAAGTAATTTGTACAAACGTAATGAAATGAGAGATTGGGGATGTGCTTATCGGCACATCCTCTTTTTTTGTGTTGTAGAAGGGGGACTAATCTCTATTGCATTCTTTTGAAAAACGCGTGTGATTTGCGCACGATTGAAGCCATAATGATGCCAAAAAGTGGCTATTTTTCTGAGATTTTAGTAACTTGTGCTGCTTCAGCATTAATAATGTAATGGACTAAGGGCATAAAAGGATAAGTGGAATCATGAATATATTAATCATTGGACTGGGAGTTATCGGTAGTACTTATGGCTTTCTTTTTAAGCAGGCAGGACACCATGTGGAGCACTATTTGCGCAATGAAAGCCACAAGAAGGTCATCAAACAGTTGAGTGTGTCACTATTGGATGGGCGAAAATCGGCTGAAGGAATTCAGACGGAGGGGCAATATGACATTGCGCTTTGTTCAAAGAAACGATACGATTTAATCTTTGTGAGCGTGGCACAGGGGAAAATCTCATCCGTGATGCAGGAAATTCGTAAGGAGCAATTCGAGGGAACGCTCTTGATATGCTGTAATTTGTGGCTTGGTAGGGCCACTCTTGACCGAATGATGCAGGGCTATCATTACATTTTAGGCTTTCCAGTAGCCGGAGGTCGCTTGGAAAGCGGGGGCGATTCTATCCCTTCGCAGGCAAAATTAGATGCTTGCGTGTTTGACCATTTCATGTTGGAAAATGTATGTAGCGCGAAAATTGCGAATGGAACAGATGTGTGTCAGCTATTCGCCTCTTGCCATATTCAATTAGAGCAGCCTCATGATATGATAGAGTGGATGGCCCTGCACATGGCTATCAATGCCGCAGTGATCACTGTTGCCGGGGTAGCTACAGATATCAATGATAGCGCACAAGCGGCGCGTAGGCTGATGAACTCTACAAAATTGCTCGCGGAAGTGATTAAAATTGTCCGAGAAACCTTGAAAATCGTGGTTTCACGAGGAATAAACTTGAAACTCCTTCGAGATAAATTATGGTTGTTTTACTTGCCAGCACGCCTCTCAGCCTATTTTATGAAACGTATGTTTGCGCGCAATCATTTAACCCGTAGGATTATGGAGTTGCACGGCAATATAGAGGATTTGCTGTATATTTGTGAATGTGTCTATAACGAAGGAAAATCAAATCACATTTCTGCCCCAATATTCTATCGTAAAGTAGCGTTACTCAAAGCAAAATTGTAGACTTTATATAGCCTGTGTCTGTGCAGAGCCATAAGTTGGATAGACACTAAAAGATAAATTTATAGGGTATAAATAGAATAGAATAGAATAAAATTAATTTTGTTGTGACACGACCCGATTGATTTAACATTTTTACAACAACAAATAGCTTACTATTTTGTCTTCTGATAACATTCAATGTCTCGCTGGAGATACTGCCTAAATGCTGGAAACTCCTTGTCTGTGACTTCTAATATCGTCTCTCGAATGACCATCGGAATACGATCCAAGCGTATGAGCTGGTCATATTCACCGAACGCAGGGTAGGTTAGACAAAGTTTGGAATAATCCTCTTCAGAGAGAGAGGAAACTCCGATGTCTCGGTACAATCACTCCACGTGCCTACACCTCCCTTATATTTCACGACTCCCCATGTTTTATCCTCCTTAAAGTAAAACATAAAGCTATAAATCGTATCATAGTCTTGTGGATTCTTGGGTTGTAGTCTAATGGTATCCAAGAATAACGTCTTCCCTTCTTGTGTGAAGTCTCTAAATGTATAGATGAGATAGTTGTCAAGATCTTCTCCTAAAAAGTCTACCCCAAAGTATCCCACATTGGACTCAATGGCGCAATAGGGGCTACCATCATCATTGAGTATCGTCGCAAAGTAAACCTCTTGCTTCTCGTGGGCTTCACGGGAAGCAAGCTCCAACAGCCCCTCTTTCTTCTTGCGACGAGAATAGCGAGTTTTGTTGTAGCCATCTAATTGGAATAGGGTTGCTTCTTCTGTACAAATATGATTACCTACCCAAGTACTATTAAATATTGTCTTCATAACTAATTATATAATTTATTATTCGTATTCCTGATTTTTATGCGAAGCTTATCTGCATAGTTTATCACATTTTGTGGGATTGGCTTCTTTTGCACAGGAACCTCGAGAATCATTTTCCCTTTTAAGTCACGCCCTTGGTTAACCTCGAAGATACCTTTATTCAAACCTGTTCTATTTGAAGGCACATCAGCAATGATCGAACCAGGTGCATATTTATCCGATAGTTCCTTTAAGTAACGAATCGCAGTCTCCTCTGACACCTCACTAAGCTGGGTATACTTACGAGAGACGATCTCACCTGTGTGAGGGTTATAGGAATCCAGCCTCACATACTGATGCTTTGTGGGAGACCCCTCAGGTAGATTTATAGCTTTCTTCGGTGCTTCTAAATAAACCTCATTATAAGGATAGAACTTGGCACGTGCCTTGTTGAATGCGAGCATCTTTACTTCTTAGATTCTTGATAGCGTGCGATGTCTCGCTGGAGATACTGCCTAAATGCCGGGAACTCCTTGTCCGTATACTCAAGAATACGTTCCCGAGCCAGCAGGGAATGCGATCCAAGCGTATGAGCTGGTCATATTCACCGAACTTGGGATAATCAACCAAAAGCCTGGAGAACTCATCCTCTGAGATAGGGGGATGATCTGTCTTAATAACTTCAAATGTCCCATTATAGGCTTCTCCCTGATAGAGTAGCGTACTATAACTTCTCTCGAAATTATATCCAAAATCTATCCGCCTTAGCCTCTCTGCTGTTCCTGGACGACATTCGTAAAGGATTATTCCGTATAGGAACAGCTTGCCTGGATACTCCGGGTAGGAACGATACGAGAAACTCAAATAGTTATCGTAGTTATCTCTCAAGAAGTCCAAGCCAAAGTATCCCGCATTGGACTCAATGGCGCAATAAGGGCTGCCATTATCATTGAGTATCGTCGCAAAGTAAACCTCTTGCTTCTCGTGGGCTTCACGGGAAGCAAGCTCCAACAGCCCCTCTTTCTTCTTGCGACGAGAATAGCGAGTTTTGTTGTAGCCATCTAATTGGAATAGGGTTGCTTCTTCTGTACAAATATGATTACCTACCCAAGTACTATTAAATATTGTCTTCATAACTAATTATATAATTTATTATTCGTATTCCTGATTTTTTTATGCGAAGCTTATCTGCATAGTTTATCACATTCTGTGGGATTGGCTTCTTTTGCACAGGCACCTCGAGAATCATTTCCCCACGAAGAACATTATCTCCGTTAACATCAAAAATTCCTTTATTAACTCCTGTTCTATTTGAAGGCACATCAGCAATGATCGAGACGGTGCGTATTTATCCGATAGTTCCTTCAAGTAACGAATCGCAGTCTCCTCAGACACCTCACTAAGCTGGGTATACTTACGAGAGACGATCTCGCCTGTGTGAGGGTTATATGAATCCAGCCTCACATACTGATGCTTTATAGGCGACCCTTCTGGTAGATTTATAGCTTTATTCGGTGCTTCTAAATAAACCTCATTGAAAGGATAGAACTTGGCACGTGCCTTGTTGAATGCGAGCATCTTTACTTCTTAGTCTGTTGATAGCGTGCGATGTCTCGCTGGAGATACTGCCTAAATGCAGGAAACTCCTTGTCCGTATACTCAAGAATACGTTCCCGAGCCTGCAAAGGAATGCGATCCAAGCGTATGAGTTGGTCATATTCACCGAACTTGGGATAATCAACCCAAAGCTTCTCCAGCTCCTCTTTTGAGATGGGGGGATGCTCTGCTGTGATTTCCTCATAAGTGCCCTCAATCATCACACCTTGATAGATGACAGTTGAGAATCCTCCTTGGTGGGTATATGAGAAGTCTATACGTCTCATCTTCTCATTCGTCCCAGGGTAACATTCGTACAGGAGAATGACCTCTAGAAATAGCTTACCGCAATATTCCCTATACTCATATAGCAAGTAGTTATCGTAGCTATCTCTCAAGAAGTCCAAGCCAAAGTATCCCGCATTGGACTCAATGGCGCAATAAGGGCTACCATCATCATTGAGTATCGTTGCAAAGTAGACCTCTTGCTTCTCGTGGGCTTCGCGAGAAGCAAGTTCCAACAGCCCCTCTTGTTTCTTGCGGCGAGAGTAGCGAGTTTTGTTGTAGCCATCTAACCTAAATAGTGTACTGTCCTCACTTTGTAATTCTTTATAGCCTTTACTCCAGGCTCTAAATGTCACTGTCATATTTTTACTATGTATGTTGCTAAATAAAAGTGCACAACTGCAAATGGCACTATTGGACGCTGACGTTTCATTTATTTCTTCTCCGTGATAGCCAGATATCATTCATTTTTCTTTAATATTGATTTGCTTTAGTGGGAGGCCATCGAGTGTGAATATGGTGAATGCCCCATGCTCATAAGTGGCAAATGTTGGCGGATTTCCTCCTTTTGGAAAGGTAATAGAGCCCGTGTTACAGACAATTCCTTTGGCATCGCACGATAGTTCCCAAAGGTGAGTATGTCCATAGATGATAGCATCGAACTGGCCTTTTGGGCGATGCTCCTTGTTATAGATGTGGCCATGCGTAAGCAGCATCTTGTGCCCCTCATCAACTAAGAGCATATAGTCTTGCATGATGGGAAAGTCGAGTAGCATTTGGTCAACTTCAGAATCGCAATTACCTCTGATAGCTATAATTTTGTCAGCTATAGCGTTGAGCTTTTCGGCGATTTCCTTTGGGTTTAATCCTTCGGGCACGCCATTACGCGGACCATAATTAATGATATCTCCTAAAATGCAGAGTATGTCACAATGCATGTTGTCGAAGTGTAGCAACACCTTTTTTAATGTGGGCCATGAGCCATGAATGTCGGATACCAGTAGATATTTCATTTTATATTTTAATTATATTTATTTCTGTTGCATGAATGTACCATCAAAATCTATGTGCTCTTCATTCAGCAGTTGTTCCATCGCCTTCTCGATATCTTTCTGGGCAAAAGGTAGAGCATGCATTTCTGCTGTGCAATGAGGTTTCCCATCGCGCAGTAGTTGTATGATTGCTGTTTGGCAAGCTACTATCTTATCGGATATATGTTGTTTTTCTCCAAGGCACACATCACACTGATTACAATCTTTCTGCACTGTTTCACCAAAGTATTCTAATAGTTGACGGCTACGGCATATATGGCTATTTTCAGCGTAATTGATGAAAGCTTGAATACGCTTTTCATATTCGAGCTTTCTGTCTTCGTAAACTTCGGATGTGATATTTAGTCGAAAGCCGTCGATTCTGTTTCGTAGATAGTGGATGAAGGGCATTTTGCGTTGTGGAATGAAGTGCACGATGCGCTGTTCGGTAAGCCCTTTCAATATGAGATAAACTTCTTGTGGGGATAGGCCTGCGTGTTGCGAAATGAGCTGTTCGTCAATGTAGACGTAATCATTGAACAATCCGCCATAGAGTCTTAAGATTGCTTCGATAGTCGCATCTTCTTTGGAGTAAGATGGTCTAAATAATAGAGTTGGTTGCGTGAGAGTAAGAATTGGATACGAGCAGCGCTACTGGGATCATCTTCGTAGACGATGTGACCTAATTGTGATAGGATGTGGAGTGAAGAGAGCGTATAGGTGATAGAGAGCTGATAGATTTTGCAAAACTTATTAATGTCGAAACTGAAGGTATAGCCAGCGCCACTATCAATGCCAATTTGAAAATAGTAGGCTAAGCTATCGTATACCTTTCGGATATAATCTTTTGGGGGGAAGTTATCGTCAATGCGCTTTTGCAACTTTCGTGCATCAACCGAATTATACAGCAATACAGCATAGGCTTTTTTCCCATCTCTTCCAGCACGTCCCGCTTCTTGGAAATAGGCTTCGATGGAGTCAGGACCATCGATGTGTATCACAAGGCGCACATCAGGTTTATCGATGCCCATTCCAAACGCATTTGTGGCCACGATGACGCGTACTTTGTTACTCATCCATTCTTCTTGTCTTATGGTTTTTGTGACATGTTCTAACCCCGCATGATAGGAAGTAGCCGTGATGTTGTTTTCTTGCAGCAGCTGTGCTATTTCCTTTGTTTTCTTGCGGCTTCTTACATAAACGATGGCGCAACCAGGAACAGCTTGCAGAATATGCACCAACTCGGCTTCCTTATCAGCGGCAATGCGCACAACGTAAGCCAAGTTCTTGCGTTCGAAGCTCATTCTGAACACGTTTTTCTCGCGGAAGACCAAACACTGTTGGATATCGTCAATCACCTTAAGTGTGGCGGTTGCAGTGAGTGCCAGGATGGGAGCTTCGGGTTTTATTTTTCTGAGGTTGGTGATTTGTAAGTAGGCAGGTCGGAAATCATAGCCCCATTGGCTGATGCAATGGGCTTCGTCAACGGTGATGAAACTCACGTGCATGTGGCTCACTTTCTTTTGAAAGAGTGGGCTGCCGATGCGCTCGGGCGAAACATAAAGCAGTTTGATAGCACCGAAGACGGCATTCTCGAGGGTCTTTAGAATCTCGTCTCGTGTCATACCCGAGTAGATAGCTGCTGCGCTGATGCCCTTGGCCTTCAAATGGTCTACTTGGTCTTTCATGAGTGCAATGAGCGGTGTGATGACGATGCACACGCCGTCTAAAGATAAGGCCGGGACTTGAAACGTGATGGACTTTCCGCCGCCCGTGGGCATCAGTCCCAATGTGTCTTTACCACTACAAATGCTTTGGATAATCTCTTCCTGAATGCCGCGAAAGTTGTCGTAGCCCCAATATTCGCGCAGAATTTGGCGATAGTCCATGCTGAGTAGCTATTCTTCGGGTGGTGTGTCGGTAGGTGTGCTGGACTCTTCGGCTCTGATGTCTTCAATCTGCAATTGAACTTGATTGCGTTTAAAGACGTTGGCCTCTAAGGTGTAGGCAATGTCGAAAGCGCGTTTGCTTTTGATATAGCGTGCAGCGGCACTCTGCCCAAAGGCAATGCCGTTGACGATGGTGCTCGATTTCGAGTCGACCAATTCTAATTTAATGTGCTCTTGCTCGCGGCCAACGACCTTGCTGGTTCCGTAGTCGTAGACACCCAATGTGGCAAACACGGGCTTTGTGCATTCAGGCCCGAAGGGAGAAAAGTTTTTCAAATCGTGGAAGAATTTTTTGCTAATATCCTTAAAGTCAATCAGCGCGTCGATGTGCAATGTTGCTTCGGTTTGTTCGGGTGCAATATGTTCTTCCACATATTGCTGGAACAATGTTTTGAATTTGGGAATATCGTCCCATCGCAGGGTCAACCCGGCTGCATAGGTGTGGCCGCCGAAATTGAGTAGCAGGTCGCGGCAGCTTTTAATTGCTGCATAGACATCAAACCCGGCCACGCTGCGTGCCGAACCGCTGGCTAAGTCACCATCGCGTGTGAGCACCACCGTTGGCCGATAATAAATCTCCGTCAGGCGAGAGGCCACGATGCCGACGACGCCTTTTTTCCAATTCTCGTCATAGAGCACAATGCTCGATTGATGCTTTTGCGTTTCCAGTTTTGAGACGATGAGATTGGCTTCTTCGGTCATCTGCTTGTCAATGTCTTTGCGTTGCTCGTTGTATTGGTCAATGTGCCGCGCTTTTTCGAGGGCGTTGGCATAATCGTTTTCAACCAATAGCTCGACGCTCTCCCGGCCGTTCTCCATGCGGCCCGATGCATTGATGCGAGGACCGATGCGGAAGCAGATTTCGCTCATCGACAGCTCACGATTGGCCAGATTGCACACCTCGATAATGGCTTTCAGTCCGAGGCTTGGGTTTTGGTTGAGCTGTTTCAAGCCATAATAGGCCATGATGCGATTTTCCTCAACCACAGGCACCAAGTCGGCGGCTATCGACACGGCGCAGAAGTCGAGAAACGGAGAGAGTTTGGAGAACGGAATGCCATTGTTTTTAGCCCAACCCTGCATGAATTTAAAGCCCACGCCGCAGCCGCAGAGATGCTTAAAGGGATAGCGGTCGTCGGGGCGTTTGGGATTGAGGATGGCCACTGCCGGCGGCATTGCCTCGTCGGGCACATGGTGGTCGCAAATGATGAAATCGATGCCCAACTCCTTGGCATAGGCGATTTCGTCGATAGCCTTGATGCCGCAGTCTAAAATGATGATGAGCTTCACGCCCGTCTCCCTCGCATACTCAATGCCTTTGCGGCTCACCCCATAGCCCTCGTCGTAGCGGTTGGGAATGTAGTAATCGATGTTCGAATAGAACAGGCGCAGGAATTTATAGACCAAGGCCACCGCCGTGCAGCCATCCACATCATAATCGCCATAAACCATGACGCGCTCCTTGCGCCCCATGGCGTCGTTGAGCCTATCGACGGCCACGTCCATATCTTTCATTAAGAAAGGATTGATGAGGTTGGAGAGTTGCGGTTTGAAAAATCGTTTTGCCGCCGACTCGGTTGTGATGCCGCGTTGAATGAGGAGCTGCGCAAGGATGGGGCTCATCGAGAGCTTCTCGCCCAATTCGCGGGCTGCGGCCTGTTCTTGTGCCGTGGGGGCTATATAGTTCCATTTAAAGTGCATGTCTGTCTACCTTTCCGTATGCGAATAATTGATTGGTGCTATCAAGCTGATTTCGAGTTGTGAAACGCTGAAATCTGTGTTCAAAATTACAAAATAAAACGCAGATAGTGGAACATTTTCCTAACATTTATGCGATTTTAAGCCTGCTCGCCCCTTTTTCTTTGCCTGTTTTTGCGAGGCAGAAAACGGTGGTCATCGTGGTTGCCGTCCAAGTGGGAGTGCATCATCACAAACGCATGCTTTCGTCAACCCGAATGGGAATTTGGTAGCGCAAAAGGTTGCCGACGAATAGTTTGCCGCTGCACTAAAATGCGTTTATAGTCGTGGCGAATAGTTTGCCGCTGCACAAAAAGAGTTTATAGTCGTGGCGAATAGTTTGCCGCTGCATTAAAAAAAGAGTTTATAGTCGTGGCGAATAGTTTGCCGCTGCACAAAAAAGAGTTTATAGTCGTGGCGAATAGTTTGCCGCTGCACAAAATGAGTTTATAGTCGTGGCGAATAGTTCGCCGCTGCACAAAATGAGTTTATAGTCGCGGCGAATAGTTTGCCGCTGCACAAAATGAGTTTATAGTCGTGGCGAATAGTTTGCCGCTGCATTAAAAAGAGTTTATAGTCGTGGCGAATAGCTCGCCGCTGCACTAAAAAGAGTTTATAGTCGTGGCGAATAGTTTGCCGCTGCACTAAAAAGAGTTTATAGTCGTGGCGAATAGTTTGCCGACAGACAAAACGGCTCATCGCAGGGAGTAGGCGGGCCCATCGGGCTTGTTGTCGCGGCGAATAGGTGTTGGCTTCCACCTTTTTTTATATTGTTCTTGCGTATCAATATGATTTTTTATAACTTTGTGCTCGGTTTTTGACGAAACGAAAGATTAAAAATGAATATCTCGTATAAATGGCTAAAGGAGTATGTCGATTTCACGCTCACTCCGCAGGAAACGGCCGATGCGCTAACATCAATCGGCTTATAGAAGTTGACGCCTTGGAAGAGGTGCAAACCATAAAAGGTGGTTTGAAAGGGCTTTTCGTGGGGCAGGTGCTCTCGTGCGAGGAGCATCCCAACAGCGACCACTTGCACATCACGCAAGTTGATTTGGGACGCGATGTGCCGAGCCAGATTGTTTGCGGCGCTGCCAATGTGGCCGCCGGGCAAAAGGTGATTGTAGCCGATTTGGGCTGCGTGCTCTATGATGGCGATGAAAGTTTCACTATCAAGAAGAGCAAATTGCGCGGCGTGGAGTCGATGGGCATGATTTGTGCCGAAGACGAAATTGGCGTGGGCTCGTCGCACGACGGCATCATCGTGTTGCCCGACGATGCGGTGGTGGGCACTCCGGCTGCAGAATATTATCACGTGGAGAGCGATTGGCTGATAGAGATTGACATCACGGCCAACCGTGGCGATGCGCTTTCGCACTATGGCGTGGCGCGCGATCTCTATGCTTGGCTCAAGCAAAATGGCTATGAAACACGGTTGCATCGTCCCGATTGCGAGGCGTTTCGCGTGGACAACGAGTCGCTTCCCTATTGCCGTGGAGATTGAGAACCGCGACGCTTGCAAGCGCTATGCTTGCGTGAGCATCAGCAACTGCGATATCAAAGAGAGCCCCGAGTGGCTGCAAAACAAATTGCGCACCGTGGGGCTGCGACCGATTAATAATATCGTCGACATCACTAACTATGTCATGATGGCCTACGGACAGCCCATGCACTGCTTTGATGCCGACATGGTTGAGGGCCATCAGATTGTGGTGCGCACCGAACCTCAAGGCACTCCATTCGTCACCTTAGATGGCGAAGAGCGCACGTTGAACGAGCACGACCTCTGCATTTGCAATGCCCGCGAGCCCATGTGCATTGCGGGTGTGTTGGGTGGAAAGGGTAGTGGGACCTATGCAACAACCCATAGCGTGGTGTTGGAGGCAGCCTATTTCCATCCCACTTGGATTCGCAAGACGGCGCGTCGGCACGGACTCAGCACGGATGCCAGCTATCGGTTTGAGCGCGGCATCAATCCCGACGATGTCGTTTATGCCTTGAAGCAAGCGGCCATCTTGTGCAAAGAACTCACGGGCGGACAGATTTCTATGTCCATCAACGACGTTTATCCCTCGCCCATTGAGGGGAGCCGCGTGAGCTTGTCCTACGATTATGTGCATCGGCTCATCGGGAAAGAGATTGGTGCCGACACCATCAAGCGCATTGCAGAGAGCTTGGAGATGAAGGTGCTCTCGGAAAATGGAGAGGGATTGGAATTGCTCGTGCCCGCTTATCGTAGCGACGTGCAACGTCCGTGCGATGTGGTGGAAGATATTCTGCGCATCTATGGTTATAATAATGTGGAAATATCCAATCACTTGAGCAGCGCTTTGGTCATTGCGGGCGAAGAGGATGAGAGCCATCATCTGCGCAATCTGATAGCCGAGCAGTTGGTGGGCAATGGATTTTATGAGATATTGAACAACTCGCTCACGAAGCTTTCTTATTATGCAGGGTGCGAATGGACGGCCTATCCCGAAGCACGAACGGTGAAGATAATGAACCCTTTGAGCACCGATTTAGGGGTGATGCGCCAGACGATGCTCTTCGGCGGTTTGGAAAGTTTGGTGCGCAACATCAACCGCAAGAACAGCAACCTGCGCTTCTTCGAATTTGGTAATGTCTATCAATATACGAAAGAGAAGTGGGAGAGCGACCATCCCGACAAAGCCTATAGCCAGGATTTGCATTTGTCGCTCTGGCTGACGGGCAAGCAGGTTGAAGGCTCATGGTTGCAAGCCAATGCCGACAGCAACGTGTTTGAATTGAAAGCCTATCTGCACAACATCTTTGTACGCGTGGGCGTTTCGGTCGAGAAACTGAGTGTCACAGCCAGTGAAAACAACATTTTCAGCGCAGGCTTGACTTACAGCACACGCAACGGCAAGGTGCTTGCCGAGATAGGTGTCTTGTCGTCGGCTGTGCTCAAAGAATTTTCTATCGGGCAAGCCGTGTATTACGCCGACGTTGATTGGGAAGCACTGATGCGTGAGGTGCGCAAACATAAGGTTGAGTACCAGGAAATCAGCAAATATCCCGCTGTGAGTCGCGATTTGGCCTTGTTGCTTAATAAGGATGTTTCGTTTGCACAGGTTGTGCAAATCGCTAAGCAAACCGAGAAGAAGCTGTTGCAGCGTGTTGAACTCTTCGATGTGTATGAAGGCAAAAACTTGCCCGCAGGCAAAAAGAGTTATGCGGTGAATTTCATTCTGCAGGATGCCGAGAAAACGCTCAACGATAAAGCGATTGATGCCATCATGCAGAAGTTGATTAAGCAGCTCACTACGCAGTTGGGTGCTGAATTACGCTAACAAACCAAGTATAAATCATAAGAAAATAGAATAAAAAAATGGGAAGAGCATTTGAATATCGCAAAGCGACAAAGCTAAAGCGATGGGGGCACATGGCCCGCGTGTTTACGAAATTGGGTAAGCAAATAGCAATCGCTGTAAAGGCTGGCGGACCCGAGCCGGAAAACAACCCGACACTTCGTGCTTTGATAGCCAATTGCAAGCGCGAGAATATGCCGAAGGATAACATCGAGCGTGCAATTAAGAACGCGATGGGAAAAGACCAAAGCGAATATAAGGAGGTGACCTATGAGGGTTATGGCCCTCACGGCGTAGCCGTTTTTGTCGACACCTTGACCGACAACACCACGCGCACCGTGGCCGACGTGCGCTCCATCTTCAACAAGTTTAATGGCAACATGGGCACAACGGGCAGTCTGTCATTCCTGTTCGATCACAAATGTGTGTTCACCTTTAAGAAAAAGGAGGGGCTGGATATGGACGAGTTGGTGCTCGACCTCATTGATTATGGTGTTGAAGACGAGTATGACGAAGACGACGAGACGAATGAGGTTACCATTTATGGCGACCCGAAAGAGTTTGGCAACATTCAAAAACATTTAGAGTCTGAGGGCTTTGAAGTGACGGGAGCTGAATTCACTTATATACCAAACGACCTCAAAGATGTGACGCCCGAAGAGCGCGAAACGATTGACAAGATGGTTGAACGTTTGGAAGAGTTTGACGATGTGCAAACGGTTTACACCAACATGAAACCAGAGGTGGTTGAATAAATCATTGCATGATAAAAGCGAAAAGAGTGGCGCACGGCTGTGTTGCCACTCTTTTTTATTTTGCTCAAATCCTGAACCGTAATCCCGAACGACACCCGTTTATCCGTTGCAGAACGCATAAAAACGAAGAAAACGTTTATGTTAGTGCTTGCGGAAGCTCCGCAAGTGCCAAATTCTTTGTTTTGCCATTTGCGGAAGCTCCGCAAGCACTAAATTCTTTGTTTTACCATTTGCGGAAGCTCCGCAAGCACTGAATTTTTTGTTTTACCATTTGCGGAAGCTCCGCAAGCACTAAATTCTTTGTTTTGCCATTTGCGGAAGCTCCGCAAGCACTAAATTCTTTGTTTTGCCATTTGCGGAAGCTCCGCAAGCGCCAAATTCTTTGTTTTGCCATTTGCAGAAGCTCCGCAAGCACTAAATTCTTTGTTTTGCCATTTGCGGAAGCTCCGCAAGCGCCAAATTTTTTGTTTTACCATTTGCGGAAGCTCCGCAAGCATTTCGGAAATTAATTTTATCCCCTAGGAAGGTCGATAAACGCATGGCTGAATGCTTTTATGGGCAAGGCTCCTGCAAGGGTTTAGTGGATTTGCTCCTTGAAGAGCACTTTCTGAGGCTCTTTTGTAGAATGCACAACATACATCACGTGTATGCCCGCTTCAAGATAGGTTTTGAGCCCGATGTCGTTTTTAATGCCAGCCTTCAAACCCTCAACGAGCTTGTTTCGGTTGATGGCCACCATTTTTTCGTCGTCCATTTTGTCGCTAAATGCGCAGTAATAGATGAGGGTGCGTGTCGCCCGGTTGAAGACCAAGCTGTCTGTCCGCGTGAAGTTTTCAATAGGTGTGGGGCACATCTGCTTCGTATAGTCGGATGCCTCCCGGGCAGCTCTGTCGTCAACGGTCTCGTGCTGGCAGCCTACAAGCAGTGAAATTACTGCGCTTAAGAATAATGCTTTTTTCATTGTTCGGCAATTTTATTTCACGCAAAGTTACTAAATTATTAAAGGAATTTCGTTAACTTTGCGCGTAAAAGTAATTTTTCAGCCGAATGGAAACGATAAATAATATACGAAACTTTTGTATTATTGCACATATAGACCATGGCAAATCTACACTTGCCGATCGTTTGTTGGAGAAGACAAAAACGATTCAAATCACAGAAGGCCAGATGCTGGACGACATGGATTTGGAACGTGAGCGCGGCATCACGATTAAAAGCCATGCCATTCAAATGGGTTACAAGGCACAAGATGGTAAGGATTACATTCTAAACTTAATTGATACACCAGGACACGTAGACTTTTCTTATGAGGTTTCGCGTTCGATTGCAGCTTGCGAAGGCGCATTGCTCGTGGTTGATGCCACGCAGGGTGTGCAGGCACAGACTATATCCAACTTGTATATGGCGATTGAGCACGATTTGGAGATTATCCCCGTGATCAACAAAATCGACATGCCCAATGCGATGCCCGACGAGGTGGAAGACGAGATTATTGAACTTCTCGGTTGCAAGCGCGAAGAAATTATTCGTGCGTCGGGCAAGACGGGGGAGGGTGTGGAGCGCATTTTAGAGGCTGTTATCGCGCGTATTCCTGCACCTGTCGGCGACCCAGAAGCGCCTGCCCAAGCTTTAATCTTCGATTCCATTTTTAATAGTTTCCGTGGGGTAATCGTGCTTTGCAAAGTGGTTAACGGCTGCATCAATAAGGGTGAAAAGGTGAAGTTCTTCAACACGGGGATGGAATATACGGCCGATGAAGTGGGTGTTTTGAAGATGGATATGATGCCCAAGCAGGCGCTCACAACGGGTGAAGTGGGTTATATCATCAGCGGCATTAAAACGGCAACCGAAGTGAAAGTGGGTGATACGGTTACCTCTGTTGCTCATCCCTGCCGCGAAGCGATTGCCGGATTTCAGGAGGTGAAGCCTATGGTTTTTGCAGGTGTTTATCCCATCGATCCCAACGACTATGAGAATTTGCGTGCTTCTTTAGAAAAGTTGCAGCTTAACGATGCCGCCCTGACCTTTTTACCAGAGAGTTCTGTGGCTTTAGGTTTTGGCTTTCGTTGTGGCTTCCTGGGGCTGTTGCACATGGAAATCATTCAAGAACGTTTGGATAGGGAGTTCAATATGGATGTTATTACCACCGTCCCTAATGTGTCCTATATGGTTTACGACAAACAGGGCAATGTGAAGGAGGTGCACAATCCATCGGGCTTGCCCGAACAAACGCTTATAGACCATATTGAGGAGCCCTACATTCGTGCTACCATTATCACAGCGGCCGACTACATAGGTTCCATTATGACCCTCTGTTTGGATAAGCGTGGGGAGCTCATTAAGCAAGAATATGTGAGCGGCAATCGGGTGGAATTACACTTTTATATTCCGCTTGGTGAAATCGTTATAGACTTCTATGACAAACTCAAAAGCATTTCAAAAGGCTATGCTTCGTTCGACTATCACATTGATTCATTTCGTCCGTCGAAGTTGGCTAAATTGGATATTTTGCTCAATGGTGAGCCCGTTGATGCACTCTCGACGCTCACTCACGAAAGTAATGCTGTGACCTTTGGACGCAGAATGTGCGAGAAACTCAAAGAGCTTATCCCTCGACAGCAGTTCGACATAGCCATCCAGGCAGCGATTGGAGCTAAAATTATTGCTCGTGAAACGGTTAAGCAAGTGCGGAAAGACGTTACGGCCAAATGTTATGGTGGTGATGTCAGTCGAAAACGAAAACTCTTGGAAAAGCAAAAGCAAGGTAAAAAGCGCATGAAGCAAGTAGGCAACGTGCAAGTGCCACAAAAAGCCTTCTTAGCTGTATTGAAATTGGATTAAGCAACCCCTATAATTAACTTTTTTGAAGAATCCTTATTTATGAAAGAATTGATGAATACGCCGCGCGATATAGCACGTGAACTTGCGCGAAAGTATAGCACAATGACACACGATGAATTAGACATTTTAGAGAGTGTGCTGGTGCCGATGAAGTTTGCTAAAGGCGAAGCTATTCTTAAAGATGGTGACGTGTGTGAGAATATTTATTACATTGACAAAGGCCTTATTCGACAGTATTATTTCAAGAATGGGAAAGATATGACTGAGCATTTGGGTGCCGATCGATCTATTTTTATGTGTATAGAAAGTTTATTTAAAGAGGTCCCTAGCCATTTACAAGCTGAAGCTTTAGAAACCTCCATTATTTATGCGCTACCTAAAAAGCATTTAGAACAGGTAGCGTTGCATAATGTGAATATTCAAATTCTTTATCGTAAGATTTTGGAGGAGAGTCTTATTCTTTCGCAGGTACATGCCGATTTGGTGCGTTTCGAGTCTGCGAGCAATCGCTATAAGCGTATGAGCAAACTCATGCCACAAGTTATTTTGCGTGCACCATTACTCTATATAGCGAGTTATTTACAAATGACGCCAGAGACACTGAGTCGTGTTCGTGCAACAACGCTGTTAGAGTAGTTCTACTTTGTTTACTTCTAAACGAATGGTTGTGTATCAAAGGATGTTTTATACTAGACACTAAATCTCAATTTGTTGTATCTGATAGAGTGTCATTCCCTGTTTAAAATTTAAATAACGTGAGTTCGACGAATTCAGAATAATGCGAGCTGTGTGTCAATGGTCCTTTATACATTGATGCACGGCTTCTTTGGAAACAGGCAATAGGCAGCAATTGCCCCTAATAAGTTGACGATGAAATTGTCAAAGCATCTATGTCTGGAGTGTTCCACCTGCGCAATATTCTTAAGTTCATCATTCACCATCTCTATAATGGCTCTTTTTCTGAGTAAAAGTCTGTCTGAAACACTCATTAATGCTCCTTTCATGTTACTTTTCAATTTGGTAATAAGCTGTATTCCGTCAACGAAAAGCCTTTGAAAGAGGTTCTTGCTGATGTATCCCTTGTCACCGACCAGCTTACCATATATAAAATCTATGAATGCTTTGTACTCCAAGGGCTTACGATCATCAATATCTCCTGGCGTTATCATAAAATTGAGAAGTTCTCCTTTCTCATTGCAAATCAAATGCAACTTGAAGCCAAAGAACCAACCCATAGAGCATTTCCCTCTTTGAGCTATGCCTTTGAAAACCTTGTGAATATGTATTCTTTGGTTTTTGCAGACACGCAGTGGTGTGCTGTCAACGAAGCTTATACCCGTGCATTTGCCCAACAAGACCTTCTTGATAAACAAGGTTAAAGGTATAACTACATCCCTTTCCAATTCTACTATACGGCTATAAGAAACAACTTTTGGAAACAGATGGCGAAGCTGCTTGCATACTTTTTCAAGATAGAAATGTTTGAAGCAACGATAACCAGAATCGTGGAAAAGGATCATTATCAGCATAACTTCTGCCTTTGACATTGTAGAATTTCGATGATATATTTTCTTTTCCCAGTAGGTTTTAGTGTATATTTTGCTGTCATTGCATCAAAAAACTTGCAGAAGTCATCTGCCATACAAAATATTTCAGTAACTTTGTCCTCGGTGATCATATCGATTTTTGTTTATAATTGTTTGTATATTAGTTCTTTAAAGTTACAACAAATTTCGCTAATCACCAAATTTATAGACACTTATAATTCGTCGAACTCACGTTAAATAAGTTCTTTGTAGCCACTGGGCACTTTCCGTTTCAACACTTCTAAATGAAAGTCTATTCCTGTGATGATGCCATGTGCTTTCAGAATGTCTTCAATGGTTTTTTGTGCTAAAACGGGGTGGTTGTTTTCTTCGCTCAAATGACATAACCAAACATTCTTCAGTGCAGGTGTAGCACATTGTGCCAATGCTTCACCGCATGCCTGGTTACTCAGATGGCCATTAGGGCTTAATATTCTCTCTTTTAGATGTGTGGGATAAGGTCCTTGAGTGAGCATTATTTCATCGTGATTGGCTTCTATTACTAAATAGTTGGCCTCATTAATGAAATGTTGCATGTCGGGGGTAATATGCCCCGCGTCAGTTATGAGTACAAATGTAATGTTGTGATAAACAATTTTGTAGCCCATATTATCTGTGCTATCATGGGGCACTTGGAAAGGAGTAATGTGGTATTCACCAATGCTGAAGGGAACATTTGCCTTAATAATTTTAATATGTTCTGAAGCTACTTTCTTGCGCACACAATAGTTATTCTCTATGCCTTGGTGTACATTTGTGTCGCATACACGTTTACTCCAGGATCAATACTTAACCAGCCTGCCGACTTAATATGATCGGCATGATCATGTGTGATGAGTAGGTTGTGCATGTTATTTAAGGAGAGTCCGTAGTTCTTTATATGTTTTTTCAAAGTTCTAATTCCGACTCCTGCATCGATGAGCAGCCCCTCTTGTTCCGTGTAAAGGCAGTAGCAATTACCACTACTCCCACTACCAAATGAAATAAATTTCAGCATTTCGTCCTATTTCTTTGCGACAAATTTATTAAGAAAAGCTGAGTATACCAAGTAATTTCAGTAACTTTGCCTCGCTAACAAGTTTTATTTCACCCTATTTAATTCATTGCCTGTGTATAAAATTGGTTTTTGTCTTGTTTTGATATGCTTATGTTTTTCAGTCTCTTCATGTAGACATTTCACAGACGAAGGTGCAGCTGATGCCTGTGTTGATTCATTTTCTCAGCATTATTTCAATTGGCAATATGAAGCGTGCATGCCTTATGTAACGCCTCTCTCAAAGCGTTGGTTAGAATATGCTGCATCACAGGTACACGAAGAAGATGTCAAGGCTCTGCGTGCTATGCCATCGGCAGCTAAATATGAAGTGCTCTCACTTCAATATGGTAAGAGCGATGAGCAAATGATAGCCAAAGTGGAGGTTTCCGATTTCTTAGTGATGGATACTCTGGGAATGGCGGCACATCAGCTTGAAAGGGCAGTTTATGTCCTTAACCTTAAACTTCGTGACAAGCGCTGGTTGGTCGAATTGAATCAGCTGCCTCAAAGAGTGAAATAAGATACCCTAATTTGTAGCGTTTGAAAATATTTAAATTGGGAGCCGTTCCCCTCAACTGTGCTTTCCATGTCTCTTGCTTACTACGCCAATAGTACATGTACAGCCAATCAACTTTCCATTTTTGAAGTGTATGTACTAAGTTGAGCAATCGTGAGCAATCGCTTAGACGATGTTGTAAGAAGAAAAGGTTCTGCAAACTTTGTTCTGTTTTTTGTAGGAATTGTGCATTGTTTTCATATCGATAAAACAGAACTGGATTTTCTATATGTAAAACAGGAACACCAGCCTTTTTCAATTCTATACCCAAGAGCATATCTTCATAGCCATATTGACGTAGGTCCTCATCAAAAGGATGTTGTTGCGCCACATTGCGCATAACGAATAAGTTGGATGTACGCATTTTGCTATAGGGATGTTTTGTCCGTTCTCTCAACTGATTTTGTTTGCTTGTGGCTTGTTCATAGCAAAATCTTAAATTGCTTTTACTCCCTTGTGCTAACACATAACCTCCATAGGCCACGGAGGTGGTATCACTGAGCTGAACATAGTTCAAGATATAATTTGCATGATGAATTATCATGTCTGCATCAATAAATAGAAGTGCGGGATAAAGTGCTTGCTGTATGAGAAGATTGCGGATGCGTGCCCGACCGACGTTCTCCTTGCGTATGAGATAACTGACATGGTCGAGTTCTAAAATCTCTTTATTGCGCAAGCGTGTATGTTCATCATAGCTACCATCATCAGCTACAATAATTTCATAATGTAACCCTTCGATATCTTCGCATTGTTCAGCGAGTTGTTTCACTAATTCCACACAATAGGTGTTATAACACGGGATGAGTATACTAATTGCCTTTTGCATATGGGATACTACTTTTTATAATTTCTCTTTTAAAAATTTTGCAGTAATGCTATGTTTACATCCTATTAAAGCTTCTGGTGTTCCACGGAAAACCAATTCTCCGCCTTGTCCCCTCCATCAGGACCGAGATCAATCACATAGTCAGCACACTTAATAACATCTAAATTATGCTCAATGACGAGAATTGTATGCCCGCGCTCGATGAGTGCATAGAATGCTGTTAGTAGACGTTGGATATCATGGAAATGAAGTCCTGTCGTAGGCTCATCGAAGATGAAAAGTGTAGGTTCTTGCTTCTCCTGTCCTATGAAGTATGCCAGTTTTACGCGTTGGTTTTCACCACCAGAAAGTGTACTGGAGTTCTGTCCCAATTTGATATAACCCAATCCTACATCTTCCAAAGGACGCAAACGATTAACAATAGTTTTTTGTTTGTGTGTGTTGAAGAAGTTGATGGCCTCAGAGACAGTCATATTCAGAATGTCGCAGATATCCTTATTGTGGAATTTAACTTCTAAAATATCTCGTTTAAATCGTTGTCCGTGGCACGACTCACATTCTAATACAAGGTCGGCCATGAACTGCATTTCCACATTGATAACACCTGCACCCTTGCATTCTTCACATCGGCCTCCTTCAGTATTGAATGAGAAATATTGCGGGGTGAAGCCCATTTGCTTGCTAATGGTTGTTCGGCAAACAATTGTCGAATGGCCTCGTAGGCTTTTACGTATGTAGCGGGATTGGAGCGGGTGCTTCTTCCTATAGGGTTTTGATCGACAAATTCAATGTGCTTGATAGCCTTTACATCGCCCTCTAAGGCTGTGAATTCTCCTGGTATATCAGCAACCTCATCAAGTTGGCGTTTGAGAGCAGGGTAGAGGATGCCTTTAATGAGAGAAGATTTCCCTGAACCAGAGACACCTGTGACACACGTAAACACATTAAGGGGAATTATTACATCAATACCTTTCAGATTGTTCATGCGTGCACCTTTCAATACGATAGATTGATTCCATGATCTTCTGGACGCAGGGACGGCAATTGTTTCAGCATGGGTGAGGTATTTTATGGTATAGGAATGTGGGTAGTCTGCGATAAGCTTGTTAGCTGATTGTTTGGAAAGTAATTCTGTACTGCCTTGGAAAACAATATTTCCACCTAAATTGCCTGCGTCTGGGCCTATATCAATAAGGTAATCGGCTGCCCGCATAATTTCTTCATCATGTTCAACAACAATGACAGTGTTACCAACTTCTTGCAGTTCCCTTAACACATGGATGAGTCTGTCGGTATCTCGACTGTGCAAGCCTATACTTGGCTCATCTAAGATATAAAGAGAACCTACAAGTGATGATCCGAGCGAGGTGGTGAGATTGATACGCTGGCTTTCACCGCCACTAAGTGTGTTGGAAGGGCGATTGAGCGTGAGATAGCCCAATCCCACCTCGAATAAATATTTTAAACGGTTTTGAATCTCGGTAACTAAGCGTTTAGATATATCAGCTTCTTGCGGAGAAAGCTTTAGATGGTCAAACCAGTTTTTGAGTAGGCTCACTGGCATTTCAACCAATTCTGTTATACTTTTCCCATTCACTTTCACCCACGTTGCTTCTTTTTTTAAGCGCATTCCCTGACAATCGGGACAGATGGTTTTTCCACGATAGCGACTTAGCATTACTCGATATTGAATTTTGTATTGATTTTCTTTCACCATATGGAAGAACGCATCAATACAAATCTTTTCATGAATATCTAAGCCCTTTTCGCAATCGAGTCCATGCCAAAGCATTCGCTTATATTTCTTATCTAATTTGTAATAGGGTTCAAAAATGGGGAAGTTGTCTTGAGCTGCTCGGCGGATAAATTCGCTTTGCCACATCCCCATGCGCTCACCATGCCAGCATTGCACACAACCTTCATAGATGCTCAAGGAAGTGTTGGGAATGACTAATTTCTCATCAATGCCGATGATGGTCCCAAAACCTTCACAGGTGGACAGGCTCCTAAGGGCGAATTGAAAGAGAACATATTGTCGTTGGGTTCTTCGAATGTTATGCCATCGGCTTCAAACCTGGTGGAGAAATCGAAAGAGATATTGCTAGGCTGAATACTGATACGCAAATTTCCATTGCCTTCGTAGAATGCCGTTTCTGCTGCGTCCGTTATGCGAGTGCGGGTATCTTTTGTATGATCAACTCGTATGCGTGAGATGACCAAAAAAAAGTCTTCGGCAGGTTGTTGAAGTTGCTGCGTATTGTTTAAAACATCCTCAATGCGCGTAATCTCTTGGTTGATGAAAACCCGAGAATACCCTTCCTGCATATACATTTCGAGCTGTTTTTTGAGTGTGCGGTTAGTTGCAATATGTAAGGGAGCTAAAATGAGGATGGATGTTCCGTCTGTATATTCAAGTATCCGGTTAACTACATCTTCTGGTGTGTGGCGCTTCACTTCTTCTCCGCTGATGGGGGATATGGTGTGTCCGATGCGCGCATAAAGTAAGCGGAGGTATTCGTAGATTTCCGTACTTGTACCCACTGTTGAACGTGGATTTCGCGAAATCACTTTCTGTTCAATGGCAATAGCTGGTGGCAAACCTTGAATGAAATCGCACTCAGGTTTACCCATGCGTCCCAAGAACTGACGTGCATAGGCAGATAAGCTTTCTACATAGCGGCGTTGTCCTTCGGCATAAAGAGTGTCGAAAGCCAAAGACGACTTGCCAGAGCCCGATACTCCGGTAATTGTAATGAGTTGATTTCGAGGAATACTTAATGAAATATTTTTGAGGTTATTAACTCGAGCCCCTTTTATATCAATCGTTTCATCCATAAGAATTATCCTTTTTGTGCATACAAAGTTACGCTTTTTCTATTAAAGGTAGACTATCCAATGATAGTGAAATGAAATGAAATGGCTATTCTGGTTTTACTTTTTTCATAGAAAGTGTTGAAAATCCAAATAAAAATAGTAGCTTTGCATCACTTTAAAACGAGGAAAGGTGCTCGAGTGGTTGAAGAGGCACGCCTGGAAAGCGTGTAAACGCCTAAAGCGTTTCGTAGGTTCGAATCCTATCCTTTCCGCATAAAAGTAATGGGGGTGAATGTAATCGACTGATTACTAATAAAAAGCAGAATATATAATCTGATAAGGTGAACGACTAAGAAACGAGCGAGTTTCTTTCCCTTTCTTTATTCTGCAAAGTCTCAAAGAACTCTCTGTTTGATGTTGCAAAGATAGCGATATAATTCATATAAGCAAAGTATTTACGTTGTTTTCAATGAAAATCAACCTTAGACATTTCTAATTCTATAAAATCGCCATTTTAAGGTATTGCATATATCTATGAACAATGGTAATTTTTGCAAAATGATAATCAAAAAGAATTCTTTTTAATCTTCATCATTCTACTTCTGCTGTTTCCCACTGCTAATGCTACTATTTTGAATTTAGTTGTGGGTGATACTATATACCCTACTCGAAAACATGTTTCTTCATTACATAAAACGATAGAACTCGATGAAGTTCAAGTTATTGGACAGCGGAAATTGTTTTCCATAAGAAAAGACACCACGTTTATCAATACTGATTGCCTTCGAGTAAGGAAAGGTGCTAACTTGGAAGACTTAATCAGGAATATTCCGGGCATGGAATACGACAAGGCGAACAGCAACTATCATTCAAAGGAAAGCCATTGAACGGCGTAAACATCAATGGCGAGACCTTTATGGGCAACGACATTATCGCAGCGTTGGAGAATATGCCAACCGATGCAGTGGAACTACTGAAACTGTATGACATGCTCAGCGCATTGGAGAAAATGACGGGAGTAGATGATGGTGCCGACAATTATGTGCTGGACATCAAGACCAAATCTACCTACAATGGCAGCCTGACAGGAACACTAACGGCTGAACACGGCAATCGCGACAGACGCAGGGATGAGGTACAGGGCAATCTATTCAATGCCGATGGCGAAAAACACCTCGCTGACTTTGCGCTCTGACAATCTTAGTAATATGAACATTGGGAAACAATTTCCAAAAACATATTGTCGGGCAATATCGTGAAGAAATTTGGTAAGAAAATTACGCTCAATGCAAGCCTCTCACTCAATGCCTTCCACAATGGAAGCGAGAATCATGACTATGATGAGCAATATCTTTCATCGGGAACAAAATATCGGGAATCAATGCTGCTTTCCTTGAGCAAGAATCACAGTAATGCCGCAAACATAAATCTGCAGTATAACATAGACAAAAAGACTTTGCTGAATATAAGTGCAAATGGAAACTTCGGACGGTCAGACAACCTGACTGACAACACAACATACCTATATGAGCGCAATACGGCTGCGGACACGCTGACCTCGAACGCTGCGAAATAACACAAAAAGCAATGGAAAGAATTACCATGTATCTGCCGACCTCACACGGCGGATTGGCAAGGCTGGGGCATCATTTACCGTGAAGGCGACACTTGGCGGTAACTCGAATGAAACTAATAATACCAGCCTTTCACTGACGAAATTCCACCACCTGCGCAACGCTGTGGGCGGAGATTCACTACTGTTGCGCAATCTTTGCCAACAACTGCCCACCCTGCGCAACGAAAGCAGAATATCATTGCAATATACCCATCCTTTTTGGCAAACAGTTGAAATTGCAGACAGGGTACGGACTGCATCACGAAGAGGATAGAAACACAAGCAACACTTACGACTATACTATACCGAATAGACCATACATAGATAGCCTAAGTTATGAGAACACACTATCTATATGTGGGCAGGAACTCACCCTGAGAATGGATTATAAGGGTAAGCAATGGAAGATAAACAGTGGCATTGATGTAGACCACCCGACTTTGAACTACGAAGGATGAAATTTTTTCAGGGACAACTTCAGCATTTCCAAAAAAACAGTTTAACCATTGACTTGGAGACAAACAAACAATTTGAGCATTAAGGTTTAAACCGAATTTTTCCGAAATTGACCTGACCTGACTTTTCCTGAAAATCGACTTTAAAGCTGTTTTTACAGATAAATCAGGTTTCTCTAACAGACAGGAAATAAATGCTAAGTATTTGGCTTTAAACTTAAAATCAAAAAATAAGTGTTTTCTTTTTAATGTTTAACAGGGCTGATTTGACAGTTGGCGGTGGCAGAAACTTTCAGGACCTACCTCATAGACAAGTTTCAAATCAAAAAAAGTATGATAGAAAACGGTATATGGATTGTAAAGCTTCCTCGAAAATAACTTTTGTGTAGGTTCTAATTGAAGGATAATGGAACCTCCCAGAAAATTTCCAAGACTCTCAAACATCAGGATTTTTGAAAATATCGGAAGTAATGCCATAAGGAATATTTGACACCACTTTGAAAGGAAATTTCGGAACTGCAAAATTCCTAAAATCACAACCGACAACTTGAACATTTTCGGGCATCAGAAAATAATTTTCGTAAATGTTCAACCAAAAGCTGTGTCGTTTTCAATAGCAACAACATTGTTGGCGATTTTTTTAATAAATGAACAGATGAGAAACCCCTTGCCTGCCCCAATATCTAAAACCGTATCCTGATTACTTATATTTGCTTGTCTTATTGCATCTTTTATTAGCACTTTATCAATAGTAAAGTGCTGACCCATCAAAACGAGACAGGGCAATTTCTTTTTTTGTCATTAGTAACTTCTACAGGTGAATACTTCTTGAGTTCAACTTATAAATGCAACTTTTTGGGTGCGGATAATAAGCAATAAAAACATTTATTTTTTTCAGAGAGGAAAGAGACAATGTCCCCTTTCTCTCACTCTGAATGGATAAAGTTTGCTATCTTTGCTTTAATTGTCCGTCCAAAGAAAAAGTTGCAGATGAGCAAACATATAACCGAGGAACAAAGGTATGCAATTTTTCTATGATGTTGCAAATACCGATGAGCAAAAAGCAATAGCGGAAGCTATCGGAGTAGATAAAAGCACTGTTTACAGGAGATAAAGCGCAATTGCGACGCCCGAAGTGGTAGCTATAGCATGGAGCTTGCCCAGCGAAAAAGCAGGCAGGGCGCAAGCAGCAAAAACATCGCAAGGAAGTGCTTACACCGGCAATGAGAAAACGGATAATAAAGCTGTTGAAGAAAGGATTCAGCCCGGAGCAGATTGTCGGCAGGGAGCCGCTTGGAGGGAATTGCGATGGTATCTCACGAAACGATATATCGCTGGATTTGGGAGGATAAGCGGCGGGGTGGCAAACTGCACAAATATCTTCGCAGACAAGGTCGCAGGTATGCCAAACGTGGTTCTAAAAAAATGCAGGGCGAGGTTTATCCCGGGCAGGGTGGATATTGATGAGCGTCCGAGATAGTGGAACTGAAGGAGAGATTTGGTGATTTAGAGATAGATACAATTATTGGTAAGAACCACAAAGGTGCCATTCTTACCATTAACGACAGAGCAACAAGCAGGGGTCTGGATACGCAAGTTGTCGGGAAAAAGAAGCCATCCCGGTAGCTAAGATTGCAGTATGGGCACTGCGGAAAGTGAAAAACTTAATACACACAATTACGGCTGACAATGGAAAGGAGTTTGCAAAGCACGAGGAAATTGCGCAAAAATTGGAAATAAAATTCTATTTTTGCAAACCATACCACTCATGGGAACGTGGTGCCAATGAAAACACCAACGGGCTTATCAGGCAGTATATCCCAAAGGGTAAGGACTTTAGTGAAGTAACCAACAAACAGATTAAGTGGATTGAAAATAAACTCAATAATCGACCTCGTAAAAGACTTGGATACCTCACGCCAAACGAAAAATTTAAACAAATTATTAATCAGAATTCTGTTGCATTTGCAAGTTGAATTCAGCTTATAATAAGAAAGGAGATGAAGAATTTACTTCCCAACAGGACATTTTATTCCCTAAAGTGTTTGATGTTGATGGCATGCGAGTTTTTATTTATTGGAAACTTCCACATCCTGTGGAAAAGCTCTATCCATATGTTGATTACAAAATACGGAAAATTTCAAAAGATACGTTAGTTATAGGGGATTATACAGACTTTGTGTTTGTTAATGGTCATGGTAATGCCCCAAATCGGGAATTGTCAAAATAAAAAAATAATAAATGTGGGGTAATACTCCAAATCGGGAGTTATTGAAATAATTATCTGATTATCAATGTACTTTCCAAAAGATAAAGTATTAGGGCAGAGTGGAAAAATCGTTGAAACTGGTCCTATGTAATCGTTCAAAGTGACCCTTTTGTATCATCCAAAGAGGGATTGGACATTCGCGGTACGATACGAGTATGGGTGTTATGATTTATCAGCATTCATTCTTCTCTACTCCCAAAGGATTTTGTCAGTTGTACTGCTTGCTGTTGTAGTCTGATGAGAATTTGGGAATAGGTTTCGAGTTTGCCGAGCAGTTGTTGAGCAGTGGCAACAGAATGATAAGTATTGAGGACTTTCACGACTTCGTTGTACAGAACTCCTATCTTATGAGCCAAGGCAACGATTTCTGAGAGTTTCTCCAAGTAAGGTTCTTTTGCAGGGGTCTTGGGTGATGACCTTAAAAGATTCACCAGAAGCCTTGCTCGGACAAAGTCGCTCTTTGTCTTTGCTCCCGACTTGCGATAGAGTCTGATAAGTTTCTGCTGGTCTTCGGATTAGGTATTCTGATGTGCCATCTGTCCCATCGTGGGCAGGTGGCACATCTGCCGTCTGGCTTCTTTTGTTTTTGCTTCTTCATTGCTTTCTAATCACGACTTTGGAGTGATTTAATCCCCTTTCGGGGCAAGGGTCTTTGTGGTACAAATGGCAATTTGTGGTACAAAGACACACCTTGCTGATGTAGAAAATGGGATTATAAGCCCCTGCTGTGTTACTGCATTCATTGAATACGGTAACTCGGCGTAAAGCTTACATTCGAGGAATGCAGTAATTCAGAGTTTCCTCCATCTTTCCACATCTTCCTTGTATTGGTCGAGGTGTTCCCGCAGTACCTGTTCGACATATCCCGAAACGCTCGCTCCATGCTCACCGATTCTCCGCACCACGAAGTCTAACTTTCGTTGGATTTCCTCTGATACATACACGGCTTTTGCGGTGGCTGTTGCGAAAAGGGCTGGAGATATTTCCCTGAAACTCGGATAATTGCTTTTCTGTCCTTTGTTTTTCCCATTCTTTGATGAAATTCTTCGGTAGAAGTAGCCCTTTCTGTTGGCGACAACGCTGTTTCTTGATAGGACGGTTGAGAAAAATCCTCGTTACTCTCCTTGTCATTTTGTTCCTCAACTTTATCAACGAGGCTCAAACCTTCTCTTTTCCTCTTCATAATCGGAGGGCTGGTCAAAATCAGGTAACTCTTCGGGCTTGCGGAGCTTAACGCCATAATTTCCCATATCTCTAATGGCTTGTTCCAAGCGTTGTTTCCTTTTTTCATCTATTCTTGCCATAATTTCTTGGGTATCGGGTTATAGTGTTTTTCAAGCATGGCTTGTATGTCGCTCTGCTTGTAGAGT